>Ga0209980_10000009_pt1 | contig 84011 bp, 96 predicted proteins | sample CR02metaG_FD_183611 | JGI IMG/M metagenome (GOLD analysis project Ga0209980, IMG submission 183611) | Deep subsurface microbial communities from Mariana Trench to uncover new lineages of life (NeLLi) - CR02 metaG (SPAdes) (version 2) | ecosystem: Environmental > Aquatic > Marine > Ocean trench...
ATTGAAATCTGATGAGATTCATGTCCTATTCCTGGGTCTTGTGTGGACTTGATTGTTTCAGATGCTGTTTTCCACTTATGAGCTACTTTTTCCATTGTTGGTTTCATTTTTTCTTCCATGGCTTCTTCTGTTACCTCTTCAGGTGGACTTGGCATTTTTGTAACTCCAGCTGTTTCAGAACACAGTCTGTCACCACAAACAATTTTCTTGTTTGCAGAGCCATAGCTTTTTATCGCTATACGACCAGGGGTATCTTTTCCTTTACTTTTTATTCCCTCTGCAAATTGAACAAGATCAATCGAAGATGCAATTGCAGCTGTCATTAGTATTGCTGCCACAAATAAAATTGAAAGTATGGTTTTTGTCATTAGAGATTAGATCGTTTTGTTCTACTTAAACTGTATCTTATGACATGAAAGTTAATTCACATTTCACAAACGCTATTGACGTGTCTATGGTTTTGGTCAAAACCTATAACTTTGATTAATCTCATTGTTTATAGAAAAGTAAGTTAAACTAGAAATCTATTCTATTAATCAAGAGTATTTTTGTGCAATTAGATCAATGCCAGATTCACCTACTGCTCCAACTACTCGGTCAACAGCCTTGCCTGACTTGAACATTATAAAGATTGGAATTGCTTGGATGCCTAGCTTTTGTGCTATGTCATTATTTTTGTCAATGTTTAGTCTTGCAAATTTTATTGTTTTGTATTTTCTTGAAAGTCTTGTAAACACTGGATGCATTAACCTGCAAGGGGCACACCACTCTGCCCAAAAATCTACCAAAGTAGGAGAATTGCTTGATATTGTTTTTTCAAAGTTTGGAGAATCAAGATCAATTACTCTGGTTTCTTCCTGAGCTTTTTGCTCTTGTTGCCTTTTTATCATTTCTTGCAGCTTTTTTTGTTTGATTCGTTCTAGTTCTTCATCTGACATGTGAAAAACTGTTGGATGAGGATTATTTAATAGGTTATCATCTTGATTGGTTCGAATTCATCTAGGACCTCATTTACATTTGATATGAAACGAATCTAAAAATTCTTATAATTTAAATTAATTTTTGTACATAATGGACGAACCGGTTTCATTTGGCAATAAACGAACTTATGAAGATTTTAAAAAACAAATTCCCATTTTGGCGCAGCCTCTTTTTGATTCAATAAGAGAGTTTTGTTTATCGTTAGGAAAAAATGTGGTTGAAGATGTTAGAATGCACAGAATTGTATTTGGAAAATCTATGACGTTAAGATGGTTTGCAGATGTTGAACCACAAAATGATGTCATTATTATCACGATTCAAAAAAATCGAAAAGAGCCACATCAAATTGTCAATATCAAATTAGACGATGAAATAACTGCACTTAAAGAATTTCTTAAAGAAGCTTATGAAAGAATTTAGAAAATTCTCCACCTAAGATAATTTGGAACCCCAAAAAAACTATAATATGATATTTGTGGACAGTCTTAATAATTCCAAGGATGTTTGAAAGCATGCCGATGTCTTTTTGATAATAATTGTTTGCGAGGATTATTTTGTATTTGTACCATACCATTTTTATTTCAAAAACAAAATGCTCATACGTTGACAGAGGCAAAATTTCAAGAAAATAAACTGCATGACATTTCTTTTTGGGGATTAAGAACAGCCATTGGCGTAATATTCATAGCTAATGGAACTGGAAAATTCAATCCAGGATTTTTAGAATTTCTAAATAACATCGGATTTCCTCCAGAAATGCAAATACCAATTGCTCTTGCTGAAACAATTCTAGGAATTCTTCTCATTGTTGGGGTTTTAACCAGAATATCATCATCGATGTTATCCATTATTATGTTAGGAGCAATATTCTATGTAAAAGGTGCATCCAATCTGACTGGACAGGGTGGCTATCAAATTGATCTAATTCTTCTTGCAGCTAATTTGGTTGTTATAGTAGCAGGGCCTGGAAGAATTTCAATTGCTAATATTACAAAGAAAATACCAAGATTTTTGCATTAACATTTGATGCGAACTATATACGGGTCCAAAATTAGACCAAAGAAGGTACAAGTCCCTATTACACATATAGCAATTCATAGTTTTACCGAATTCTTTTTAGCTAGATGTATCCAATAAACAAATTATGAAAAAAATATGTAAGAGATGCAACTCTAAATTTGAATGTGAAGAATCCCCTTCTTGTTGGTGCTTTTCAGAAACGGGTCTAAGAAATGATGAAATTCAATATGAAAATTGTGTTTGTAAAAAGTGTCTGCAACTACAGTATAAAGAAAGACTGCTCAGAAAGTAACAATATACCAATAATTAAAAATTAATAATTACCAAGTTTGAAAATCATATAATTGAGACTTAATCAACAACTAGTACAAATCAACCGTAATTTTCTAATTTGTTTCATAATATCAGCCTCTGTTTCCACCCTTACTGCTCAACTACTATCTGATTATGAAAATCACTTAATCACTACAATTACAATTATTGTTGGATACATAGCATTTTTTGGAGTTTTTGGAAGTTTGTTTTATCGGGATAATAAAAAACGCTTTAGACTATTGGAGTCAGACTTAGTCAAAAAAGAATTGATAAAACTAGTATCATCTTTGGGAATTGGTGAGGTTTTTTATCTTATTGTTAGGTGGTCTTCACTATTCTATTTTCTTGAAATAGAGTTTGAGCCTTTCCAATCTTCTTTAATTTCTGAAATAATTGCCACATCGCTTTACATGAGTGTCATTTCTGTTTTCTTGAAGGTAACTAAAACTTACTAAGCTGACCGAAAGGAGATTATAACTACAGAAAGCTAAATCACCCATCTTGCCATAACACATCAAATACGTTCTAAATAATGCGAAGGTTTCATCGCAAAGGCTAAATCAATAGATCATAATCAAACAGTAATTTGGAACTGCCAAGAGGAATGAAGGACTTTGAGGAAGACGAGCTTGAAAAGATTGAAATTGTCAGAGAAAAATTCCTTGAAACCTCAAAGCTTTTTGGATTCAAGTTCATGGACCCATCACCAATTGAATCAATGGAAACACTTGAAGCAAAGTCAGGACCTGCAATCCGAGATGAGATCTATTTTTTCACAGATAAGGGAAAGCGCGATATTGCATTACGATTTGATTTTACAATAGGACTAACAAGGTGGGTGGTTTCTCAAAAATCACTCAGACTACCAGCAAAGATCTCAAGCTTTGGTGGCGTGTGGAGATATGATGAGCCACAAAGGGGCAGATACAGATACTTTAACCAATGGAACATCGAAATATTTGGAAAACCAAGCTTGGAATCAGAGACAGAAATTATCGAGTTTAGCTCACATCTCTTTGGTTCCTTGGGATTCAAAAATATCATAATTGATCTAAACCACAGAAAATTAGTCGAGTCTTTTATCAACAAGGTGTTTGGCTCTACAGATCAAACCCTAATCTTGGACATTTTTCGGGCAGTTGATAAGATACAAAAAAAATCAAAGGAGGAGATTCTAAATGAATACGGACAAAAGGGCTATTCAGCTGAAAATCTTGAAAAAATTCTACAGTTCTCTGAAATGAAGGGCACGCCAGAAGAGATTGAGGCAAGAGTTGATCCGACACAGCTTGCATGCTGGGATGAGCTAAAGGAGCTTTGGGCATCATTGCAAAACCGAGATGTAAAGAACATCAGAATTAATTTTGGAGTGGTTCGAGGACTGGACTATTATTCAGGTTTAGTCTTTGAGGTGTTTGATAAAAATTCTGATCTTGGAGCATTGGCCGGTGGTGGCAGATATGACAGTCTTACAAAGGCACTAGGGCGAGAAGACATTGGAGCAATTGGTGTTGCAGGAGGAGTAGAACGAATGATACTTGTAATGGATGAGCAAGGAATTGTAGAATCAAAAAAACAACCAAGGATTTCAGTGGTATATGTAAATTACGAGATGCAAAAAAAAGCTATGAATCTTGCATCAAAGCTAAGACAAAAACATATTCCAGTCGATGTTGATCTACTTGGCAAATCCCTTTCAAAACAGATGGAAGCAGCAACAGACTCTAGCTATTCCATCATAGTTGGCCCAAAGGAATTAGCACAAGACTCTGTTCTATTGCGAAATATGAAAAATGGAGTCGAAAACATGGTTCATATAAAGAACTTACTTGCAGATCCAAAAACAATTCTTAATCTGTAAAGGCACGAGTTAGCATCATTATCTCAGGTCCACTTGTTAGTCTGCCAACAACGATGCTATTATTATTTGCCAAGATTCCAGATGACACAAAAGGAACACCTCCATTTATTGTTGCAGCCTCCACCTTTACACCCAAAACACTTGAGATAATTTTAATGTCATGTTCATCAGTTTCTGGATGAATTATACCGCCATGCGATGTTGCAACAACCATTGCACCAACCTGTTGATAACCTGCAACCCTTTTCTGAATCACCTCAACTCCTAAAGTATCCTCAATCATTTTTAGATTCTCTTTTGAGATTAATGGAGATACGATTGCGCCTTTATCATTTGCACAGATCAGATTCCCAAGTGCTGTATGCTTTGAATCAATTACAGTTACATTAAGATTTGTTGATTTTTTGAGACGTTCTAGTTCATACTGCTCAGAGTTGTATGGGATTAGGATTCCGTGATTATTTGCAACCATCAACACGCCCATTAGTCGTGAGTTTGCAATCGAGGTATACACATACTCTGTCCCTAGATATTTTGCCAGCTTTTCTGCCTTTGTTTTTGCAAAACCATGAGGGATAAACACAGAATCATCATTTACAGTTGTATAGATCCCAAGGTTTGGTCCTCGATATACATCATACTTGAAAATATCCAACAATAGGATCAATCACTTGAAAAATATGAACGTAAGGAAAAAATTGTAAACAACAGCTTTATAAAGAAATCATGCTTGCCGATCAATTAATTTAGTTCAGACTAATTTGGCTTAGACTTAAATAATATTCAGAATCAGAATTCTGTATGCCAATTCAAGAAGATTTTTGTAAGGATATAGAACCAATTGGCAAGATTTCGCTTGCAGGTGATGAGTACTTTCATTGGGTATGGCCTTCACAAGGACTAGTTGAGGCATCCAAGGATAATAATGTTATAGAGGCTTACAAATCTCACGATGAAAAGATGGAGCCATTAGGTATCAGTGGCACAATGGTAGCAATAGATTGGGACTCTTGTATAGGAGATGGTGCATGTATAGAGTCTTGCCCAGTTCAAGTTTTCCAGTGGTACAGAACAGAAAAGGATATTCCAGCGATACAAGCAATTAATGAAACCTTCGAAGGAACTGGAGAAACCGAAAAAGAGAATCGTAAGGATTATTCTGACAAAGCGGATCCAATAAGGGAACATGATTGCATCTGGTGCATGGCATGTGTTTCTGTTTGTCCTCCACAAGCAGTTCTTGTTGATCAGTCACTGCAGGAGTGGCATGAAAAGGCAGCAGGAACAAGCGTAAAGATGCCATCATCTGGTGGAGCTCCACACGGTGGTCACTAGAGCTTTTTTCTTTCTCTTTATTTTTCATTTACAAAACGATTCATGTTACTTTGTGCCTTAACAAATTTTAGTTAGAGAAACTCTTCGATTCTCGCAGAGGTCGCCTAGCTCGGTAGGGCGCGGGCCTTGAGAGCCTGTGTGCGTAAGCATCCGGGGGTTCAAATCCCTCTCTCTGCGTCTATTTTTTTCCAAATTTTCCTAATTCCGCCAATAATGCTGATAGTTGAATCTCCGGGTTTGATCCCACTAAGATTCTGTAATCATACTTTGCAATTGTTTCCAAGATTTCACTAATGTTGTTTGCCTTTGTTTCAAAGACTGCACGGTTTATGTATTTAAGAAAATCGGATTCTGACATTCCATAGACCTTGATGAGCTCAATCATCTTGTTTCTTGCATTTGTAAGCTTTCCATCAAGTGCAAGCTTTAGAACACCTGTTACGTCCTTTGTTTTTGTAAGACCGGCTGATGCTTTGACATTTGCCTCTGAAACCTCGCCCAGGCTTGCAGTTGCCTGTAACAAGTTTATAGCATGTCTTAGATCACCACCAGAATAATCAGAAACCGTCTCAAGTCCCTTATCATCGGATTTGATCTTTTCCTTCTTTGTGATTGATTTTAGATGAGAAACTATCATCTTTTCAGGAATTGTAGTAAACTTGAACACAGCACATCTGCTTTGAATGGGCGTAATAATTTTAGAAATATTATTTGCAATTAAGATAAATCTGCAATGTTCTGAGGTGTCCTCTATGATTCTTCGCAATGCGGTTTGTGCGTCGGCTGTCATCTCATCTGCCTCATCTAGAATAATTATCTTAAATGGAATATCTTCAAGTCCGGCATACCTTGAGAACTTTTTGACACGTTCACGAACCATATTGATGCCACGTTCATCAGATGCGTTTAGCTCAAGAGTATAGGTCTGCCATCGATCATCAAGAACTTGTTTTGAGATACATAATGCAACAGTTGTTTTGCCAACACCAGCAGAACCTGAGAATAAAAGATGTGGCATCTCTGCTTGATTTTTTAAAAGAGATTGAAGACTTGAAATGATCTCTTTTTGATCGATCACTTCTGTTAATTTGGTTGGACGGTATTTTTCAACCCACATTATATTAGATGGCATCCGATTATTCATTTTGAAGCCACTAAATAAATCACATAATTGAAGATCAATTGATCTCACTATTTGGTTAGATAAATTTATTGATCCGTTTGATGAGGATCCTCACTGGAATCAATGATCCAATGAATATACAGGACATAAAGAAGGTACACACTATTGGACATGATCTAGAGGATGTAAAGGTCACCTTCAACCGTGACATCAAGATAAAGGTATCAGATATTGATGTTGAAGGAAAGCAGGGCGAGATGTTGAATATACCGAGATGGGTTGCTAGGGTGCTTGAGAAAGACAATCACGTTCTAGTTCAAGATACTGACATGATTGTAGAGCTAAAGCAAGCAATAGTAAAAGAAAATGTACAAGGAGAGTTTGAGCTAGCTACACTTGAACCATATTTTTACATAAAGCTGAAATCATACATGAAAGGACTAGAACAAACAGATTCAGACAAGGTAGGAAGCATGCTAAAATCGTTGGTTAGAAAAAGAAGGGGAAAGATAGTTCATCTTGCTGACTCTTCAAAATTAACTGCTAATCTTGCAGACAAGCTTACGGTTGAGGAGAGAGAATATCATAATAACCTGCACAATGTAAGCGAAGATTTTACAAAACAAATTCTTGGTGATGAGAGATGAGTACGGTAGAGCCCAAACAGTTTACAAAGTCTGCAATGTCAGATATGGTAAAAAACTTTCTAGTTCAGTTTAAGGACAAAGATGGTTCATTTGGGTATGTTGAGCAAATTGACCAGATGTATTCAAAGAGCTCAAAATTTATTGTTATAGATTACAATGATCTTGTTTTACATTCAGAAATAGAATCAAAATTTAATGAAAACCCAGATGAGGTTCTAAATGCTTTTTCTCGAGCCATAAAAGAGATTCTGCAAGAAAGATTTCCACCGTATGCTGAAAAAATCAAGGATGAAATCAGAGCCCGTATCAAAAACTATCCAATAAAGCGAAGTCTAAGACAAATCAACGCAGAAATCATTGAAAAGATGACAAGTATTTCTGGAATGGTAGTTCGATCATCTGAAGTAAAACCATTAGCAAAAGAGCTTACTTATGTGTGTCCAGACCATCACGTTACTCAGATATTTTTACTCAAAGGAATGAGTGTTAATGTCCCTGTAAAGTGTTCAAATCCAAAGTGTACCCAAAATGATTTGGAGTTAAAGCCCGAATCAAGCAGATTCATCGATTTTCAGATTGTAAGATTGCAGGAGTTACCTGAGGATCTTCCTCCAGGCCAGCTTCCTCACTATATTGATGTCACAATCAAACAAGATCTTGTTGATAACGCAAGGCCTGGTGATAGAATCGTTCTAACTGGTATAGTAAGAATTGAGCAAGAGTCAATTGTTGGTGTAAGTAGAGCAAGCAGTGGACTTTACAGACTACGAATTGATGGAAACAACATCGAGTTTATTGGAGGCAGAGAAACTAAATCATCAAGAAGATCAGAAAGAGAGGAAATATCACCTGAAGATGAGAAGATAATCAAATTACTATCAATGGATCCAAACATTGATCGAAGACTAGTTGATTCTTTTGCACCACACATTAAAGGACATGAGTTGATCAAAGAAGCAATTCTTTATCTGATTGTAGGCTCCACACAGCGAGTCTTAGATGATGGTGGTAGGATTCGTGGCGATATTAATATATTTTTAGTTGGTGATCCTGGTACTGCAAAAAGTGAGATGTTAAAGTTTTGTACAAGAATTGCACCTAGAGGACTTTACACATCTGGTAGAGGTTCTACTGCTGCTGGTCTTACTGCTGCTGTTGTCAAAGATAAAAGCGGTATCTTCATGCTTGAAGCAGGCGCGGTAGTCCTTGGTGATCAAGGTCTTGTTTGTATTGATGAGTTTGATAAAATGAAACCTGAGGATCGCAGTGCGCTTCACGAGGTAATGGAGCAACAGTCAGTAAGTATTTCAAAAGGAGGTATTGTTGCAACACTAAATGCACGAACATCAATTCTTGCTGCAGCAAACCCAATGTATGGCAAATATGATCCATTTAAAAATATCACAGAGAATGTTAATTTACCAATTCCACTTCTGACAAGGTTTGATTTGATTTTTGTTGTGAGGGATATTCCATCAAAAGAGCGAGATAGAAAAATTGCAGAACATATCATTAATTTACACAGCCCCACTGGTATGGATAAGCGATCACTGATTGATGTTGATATTCTAACCAAGTACCTTTCATTTGCAAAGAAAATCAAACCAACACTAACAACAGAGGCTGAGGAGAAAATCCTAGAATACTATCTGAAAATGAGAAATGTTGAATCTGAGGATATGATTACAGTCACTCCAAGGCAGCTTGAAGGTCTTATTAGAATTGCAACTGCAAGATCAAGGTTGCTCCTAAAGGACCAAGTCGATGCAGAGGATGCTGAACGTGCAATTTATCTTATCCAAAGCATGTTAGAAGATGCTGGAGTTGACGTCAATACCGGCAAAGTTGACCTTGGAGTATTACAGGGTAAACCTCGAAGTGAGATTACAAAGCTACAACTCTTCATGGATGTTCTAAAGTCACTGGAGGGTGAACCTAAACAATCAGTTGAAGAAAAATTATTTATGACTGAACTTGTCAAGACTGAAAAATTCACAGAAGAGGAAGCTCGTAAATACCTCAGAAAGATGCTCAACGAGGCATCAATTTATGAATCCAAGCCTGGTCATTATAACCGGGTATGAAGATAGAAAAACTAGATTTACCAAAACCAGTAAAGGATTTTTTCAAGGCTGAAGGATATTCAGAGCTTTATCCACCACAAGTAGACAGTATAAAGGCAGGTCTATTAGACCAAAAAAACCTACTTATTTCTGCACCAACTGCCAGTGGAAAAACGCTGATTGCAACTCTAGCAATGATAAATCATCTCATCAATAACAATGGCAAAGTTGTTTATCTTAGTCCTTTGCGAGCCTTAGCAGCTGAAAAATTTTCAGAGTTTAAGAAGATTGAAAAAATTCCACTTGGAAGAAAAATCAAAGTTCAGATCTCAACTGGGGATTTTGAATCAATTGATAAAACTCTTGAACAAAGTGACGTTATAATTTTAACAAATGAGAAAATGGATTCATTGATTCGTCATGGTGCTGAATGGGTTAACGATATCAGATTAGTGATTGCAGATGAGATTCATCTAGTTGGAGATCAGGACAGAGGGCCAACACTTGAAATGATTTTAACAAAACTAAAACTGCTTGAATCAAAGCCCCAAATTATTGCACTTAGTGCTACCATAACAAACGCAGATGAGTTATCTGAATGGCTTGACTGCACCCTTGTTGAAAATGATTGGAGGCCAGTTCCGCTCTCTGAAGGTGTGTATAATGAGGGAGGTGTGATAATGGATGATGGCAAGTATTTTGAGGTTGAACCCTCCCTTAGAGGACCTTCAGTAGATTTAGGCGCAGAATCTGTAAGAGATGGTGGTCAATCTCTTCTGTTTGCTGAAACAAGAATGCGTTCTGCATCACTTGCAACAAAAGCAGCTGACGTTATTTCCAAGTATCTAAAAAAATCTGAACAAGATGAACTTGAAAAAATTTCAAAAAAAATTTTAGAAAAAAATGAACATACACAACTTGTGAAGACGCTTGCAGAGCTAGTAAAAAAAGGTGTGGCATTTCATCATGCAGGACTAAACCAAAATTGTAGAGAGACTATTGAAACTGAGTTTAGAAAAGGAACAATCAAGCTCCTTTCATCAACTCCAACACTTGCATCTGGCGTTAATCTTCCTGCAAGACGAGTTGTAATTACAAGCATTGTTAGATACAATTCACGTATTGGTGCAAACAGACCTATTAGCATTCTAGAATACAAACAACTTTGTGGACGAGCTGGAAGACCGCAATATGATGATTATGGTGAAGCTATAATTGTTGGAAATGCAAATAGTTCTGAATTAATTGATCATTATATCAACGGAGAACCAGAACCAATTGAATCAAAGATTGCAGATGACAAGTCATTAAGAATTCATGTTCTGAGTACAATTGTTATAAATCCAGGCATAAAAAAAGATGAGATTATTAATTTTTTTTCACAAACACTAGGTGGATTACAGTCAAGAAAATCTACATTAAAGTTCGGGGTTGATATAGCCCTTCGATATTTGATGGATGAAGATTTTTTAATAAAAAAAGGAGAAAGATTCGTTGCAACAGAATTTGGAAAAAAAGCATCAAGGCTTTACATTGATCCACTTACTGCAACCTATTTCAGAACTGCGATTAAAAATGTCTCAGAAGGAAAAAAACACACTTTTGGGTTTTTACATCTAATTTCAGAATCTGAAGAATTTTTTCCAAAGTTTTCTCTTCGAAACAAAGATTACGAAGCTGCCAGTCTGTTGATAGAAAACAAAACTATTGAGTTAATTGAGCCTATTTCAGAATATGACTGCTCACGGAGTCTTCTAGCCTTGGATGCTTGGATTACAGAATCCTCAGAAATATCCCTCTCTGATAACCTCAAAATCGAGTCAGGTGACATGCACAGGATAATCGAGACTGCTGATTGGCTCCTTTATTGCCTCCGAGAATTGGCAAAGCAGCTTGAGAGAGTGGATCTTTTAGACGAATTTGATATAATTCGGAAGCGAATAAACTATGGAATTAGAGAAGAGTTGCTTGAGTTAGTTAAAATTAAAGGAATTGGGCGAGTTCGTGCTCGCAAATTATTCAAATATGGCATAAAGAACCTTGATGATCTTTCTGCAATTCCAGTAAAAAAATTAGCAGAAATTGATAAAATTGGTTCGACACTTGCAGATAACTTCAAGTCTCAATTACGAAAAGGTAGATAATTGGAACAAGAAATCATTTCTGCAGTAATAACGTCAGTTATAGCTTTTTTTGTTGTTTATGTAACAACTCCATTTTTGATAAAAGGACTTAAAAAAAGAAATCTTACTGTAAAAGATTTCAACAAAAAAGAAGGCACGATGGTTCCAAGGCCAGGAGGTCCTTCAATTATTGCAGGAATTTTGGCATCAGAATTTGCATTATATGCTTTTTTCCCAACCAATGAAATAATCGCTATTATCATTACTACCTCCCTTGCTTACATAGTTGGATTGATTGATGACAAAAAAACTATGGGTGGTTGGTTCAAACCAATAGCTCTTGGTGTAGTAGCTCTTCCAATAATTTTACTTGGAGCATATGATTCTAATCTGGCGTTTCCACTCTTTGGTGAAGTAAAAATTCCAGTGTTGTATCTTGCAATTATAATTTTAATGATTCCAATAACTGGTAACACTATCAATTCAATTGATGTTATGAACGGTGTTGCAAGTGGATTTATGACAATAGCAGGGTTTGCATTAACAATATCCTTATTTATTATACAAAATTATGAAATTGCAATAGCTAGTTTACCGCTAGGTTTCGTATCTCTTGCTTTTTACAAATTTCATAAATTTCCAAGTAAGATTTTTCCAGGAGATTCTGGTGCTTTAACTTTTGGTGCTATGTATGGCACTTTGGCCATAGTAGGTGGAGTTGAAATTGTAGCGGCAATTGCGCTTTTGCCTGCTGTAATTAACTCATTTTTGTTCTTATCAAGCATGAAAAGAATTGTAGAACACAGACAAATTAATGCAAAACCTGTTGAGCATACTGATGATTTCAAACTAAAGGCAACTACAGAAAAAAAAGCACCTATCACTCTAGTTAGATTGATTCTTGTAGGCAATCCACTTTCAGAAAAACAAGTAGCTCATGTGATTTTCAAATTGGGTATATTATCAGGAATCCTTGCAATAATTTCTGCATTTATGATGGGTGTTTCAATATGATAGGAGCAATCTTCGTTTTTATTATTACAATGTGGATACTTTTGATAATAGGGGGAGGAATAGTTGTTACATTTTTGGGGCCAATTTCTATTACCGGTTATGGAGATCTCAATCAAATAATTTCTTCTGTAATTAAAGCGATAATTGCAATCATTTTGGTGATCATTTGGATTGTCATTTTAACAAAAATGAAGAATTTAATATTTCATAAAGAGATTAAATCTTAAGATCCCTCCAATTCTTTTGCTTTTTATCGTATTCTTCTCTAGAGTATTTTTCTTTGGCGGGATTACCAACAACAACAGTGTTTTCTAGAACATCTTTTGTAACAACTGCTCCCATTCCAACAACACTGTTTTTACCAACTGTTAAACCTGCTTTGATCACTGCATTAGCTCCAATTATCGCCCCATCTTCTATGGTAATTCCAACAAGCTGTCCACTTGGTGGATATGGATCATTTGTAAGAGTTGCTGCTGGTCCAATGAAAACATTTTTTCCAATTCTTGATAATGGTGGAATATAGACCAAACCTTCAATCATTGTATTTTCATCAATTTTCACATCATAATCAATGTGAGAAAGTGATCCGATTTTCACGTTATCACCTATTTCGACATTATCCCCAACATATACAAAGTTCCAAATTTTCACGTTTTTTCCTATTTTCGCTTTATCTGAAACAGAGTTTGTAACCAAAAGATATCACAAATGCCATGGAGATGCTTGTTTAATTATTTTTTCAGGAAGTTTTTTCTGATTATTTTTTAAAAAAATTAGATCCTTTTTTTTATCTCTCAATTCATCAGGCAACAGAATAGGGATTTCTTCAATTATGGGATAAAATCTAGAGCAGTCTGAGCAGTATAGAGCCCCTTCCACAATCAAATCTTCCTTAGTTTTTGATTCAAAAATCTCAAGTGGAAAGTGTTTGTCAATCGGGCATACAAGTATGTCCATCATTTTTTTGTTCATTTAAAATCTAGGTAAATTGGGACTCCCTTTTGACTAGATAGAACTGCCGCCTCAGCTATCTTTGTAACATTCACTGCTTGTTCTGCTTTAACTGTTAGATCATTTTTTCCTTCAATTGCACCAAGAAAATTTTGAATTTCCATCAAGAGTGGTTCCTGTTTTTCTTTTCTTTGGATCTCTGTATCATTATTTGTTTCAATTTTAACCTCTTGTGTAATAAAGTCTGATGAAATTATTCCCTCAGTACAAATTGCGTTGAAAGTTCTAACTCTAGTAGGCGTAATCCAGTTTGAAGAAATAATCGCAACTTTGTTATTTTTAAAACCAAGCATAATAGAAGCAAAATCTTCATGTTCGTGTTTTATTTTTCCAGCTCGTGCAAATACAACTTCTGGAGTATCATCAAATAGCCAAATCGCAGTATCTATATCATGAACAGATGTATCATAGATTATTCCAACATCTTTGATGTGAGGGGGCATTCGGTTCTCACGATGAAATTCCAGCATTACAAGGTCACCATACTTTTTTGATTTGACAAAATCCTTTACAATTTCCACTGCTGGATTAAATCTTTCAATGTAACCGCAAGAAAGAATAACGTGGTTTTTATTTGCAAGCTCAAGTAAGTCTTCTCCTTCTTTGGACAGATATGTCATTGGTTTTTCAACAAAAACATGTTTCTTGGACTGTATCAGTTGTGATGCGATGGCAGAATGAGTTGAGGTAGGGGTACAGACAAAAGCAGCATCAAATTGTTCTGAATCTAGTAGAGAATCCACAGAATCGTAATGATTTACAGAAAATTGTTCACCAAATTCTTTATTTCTTTTCTTATCAACATCACAAACTGCAGAAAGAACACCTAGCTGAGATAGAATACGAGTGTGATTTTTTCCCCACCCACCAATACCAATTTGAGCTATCTTCACATCAATATACCGCCGTTAACCAATGAGAATACTTTTGATTTTTATTCATAACAATGTTCGTGTATTCGGACATTATTCTCTTTGTTATTCTTCCAACTTTGCCTGATCCAACTTTTTTATGATCAACAAAAACTATTGGAGTGATTTCAGCTGCAGTTCCTGAAAGAAATATTTCATCAGCCAGATAAAGTTCACCTCTTGAAATATCTCTGGTGGAAGTCTTAAAATCAATATCTTGAGCAATCTTGATGACTGTATCACGAGTTAATCCTTCAAGAGCAGATGAATGAAGTGGTGGAGTAATTAGTTCATTGTCTCTTACTATGAAGATGTTTTCTCCAGGTGCTTCACTAACGTTTGCATTCTGATCCAACAAAATGGCCTCATCATATCCATTTCTTTTACATTCTTGAGTAGCTAGAATTGAATTAAGATAGTTACCACCCATCTTTGCGAGTGGTGGTGTTGTAGAATCAGAAAACTTTCTCCATGATGAGACGCAGGCTTTTATTCCGTTTTTGTTAAAAAGATCACCAAAGGGGAAGGAATAAATCGCCATGTGAGTTGGTGCCTTTTCAGTAACATGTAAGTTGATTCCATAATTCCCAACAAAGTAGAATGGTCTAATGTAACATGAACTTTTAAGTTTGTTTTTTTTGCAAAGACCTACAATTCCTTGTTTAACTTGCGAATCAGTGAAATTTAGTGAGATTGAATAGAATTTTCCAGAGTTTCTAAATCTTTTGATGTGATCATCTAATCTAAATATGTACAGATTTTTTGAGTTCCAATAACCGCGAATTCCTTCAAAAATTGATGTTCCATATTGAACAGAATGAGTTGTGACTGGAACCTTGGCCTTTTCTAATGGTATGAATTTCCCATCAAACCATACAAATTTTGAGAAAGAAAATTTCATAGAAAAATCTGAGATTGTATCTATAATTAATCTATTTATGGTAAACTATGGCAACACACGACTCAAAGCAAGAAGTTTGCTTCTTGAATACTCTTGTAACCTCATTCTTATCTACCAAGACGGGCATTTATGATATTGGATGAAAAAGCTATCATCATAGAATCTTCCATATCCGTTTATCCTACCATAGAATATTTTCTTGCCACAAAATTTGCATGCTTTGCTAAATTCCATTACTCCATATATCATTAACAAAATCAGAAAAATAAAGCAGACCTTTAGATTGGTTACAAATTGTTTAGTTACTATCAAAAAGATAAACAATTGTGCAGAATTTTGGTTTTATTATATTAATACAATGAAAATGTATCATAACCATGGAAGAAAAAAAGGAGAAAAAACCATCAAAGCTTGAGAAAATTTTAGAAAAGGAAAGAAAAAGTAAAACTTTTCCAGCCACGTGAAACCATGAATGATTATTCTTGTACCTGTTCATGCGGATGCCAAAATCCGACTGATGATTTTGTCTGTCATAACTGCAAAATAGGCATGTGCAAAGTTGGAATGAGAAAATGATGGTTTTTGTACCTGTATCATTTACACATTATATAAATGAAAATTCAATTTGTGAGCATTGTAAAAAACCAGTCATGATCATACAAACGAGGAATTGTTTTCATGTAAATTAGAAATTGAAAAAAAGATGAAGCTTCTAGAGCTTCGCAAGAAGAATGAAGTGATCAGTTAACAAATTAAAGTGATCATGGATTTGGCAAGCATGCTAAGAAATGTTGTGCTTGAATTATTTCGAATGAATTTTATTCATATCTAATTATTCAATAATAAATTTAGAAAAATAAGAGACTGGGTTTATCTCCAGCAAATAGATGTTGAACACAAAAGTTGTACAGTGTGTCCCTGATAGGTAAGCATTGCAAGAAGAATAATAAATCCAAAATCCATTATATCTAATTTGAATGCCCTCAAACCAAAGCCTGATTTTAGTTGTTTAGTTATGAAATTCAACATCAGAACGTTTCTAATTTGTTTTATTTAATGCCGAGTATGTATCAATTTTTCTCTTACATCGATATCCATAGCACTGGTTAATGTTTTTATTAATTTGATATGTTCTAGTTTCTTTATAAAATCTGTAATGCTGCCACCCGGTTTTTCTGGCTTTTCTGATTCTATTTCTGCTATTATATCGAATTCACCTAATGTACCGTGCACTTCCTTCACACCATTCAAATGTTTTAATTCCTCAATGAGAAATTTTTCTGAGCCCGATTCACAATTTATCAAAATGAATGCCCTATTCTTCATAATATATCATAATTAATAGCAGACATCATAAAAATAAAGTGAGTCATCTTGGCCAATCAATATTTTGTTGAAGTTGTCGATTTCAAGAATTTTGCAAGATATGTGTGTGGGTTTAGAGAACATACCTTAAGAGTCTACACTCATGACTTGGGGGGGGAAAAGGTCATTTCAAGTAGACGTGTTCTTTCTAATTCATTACTTTTTTTCTATACTAGAATGCCAAAGATGGGAAGATATGTTTCGTATTCAGTAAAGGGAGGTAAGGAAGAAACCGATGTTGTAACTTCTACAAAAGCCATTTCTAAATACGCACCCATTGTCCATCTAAGCTCTACTCCCAAAATTTTTACAACAAACCCAAAAAAAATTACCAACAAATTCAAGCTAATCCAAGTAGAGGATTTGGGAAGTCTTGCAAGACTAACTTATGATCCAGAGTTTCCAGAGGAATCAGATTTGACACTTTTCATGTTTCCACTTAAGAAAAAATGGATAATTGGTTACATTACCACCCTTGAATTAGCAGATACAATATATGTTTTTAATTACTTATCAATTGATAATGAAACAACTAAACCATTTTTGCAATATTCTCTGGCAGAGTACAAACCTCCAATATTTACCGATAAATTTCAGCATGGTTATTCCTATCTACCAGTAATAAAACTAAAATCAAGCCATCCAATTTTTGGTTTTGTTTAATTTTGCGAAAATAGTTTTGTAAGATTTGTATACTACCGATCATCTTAGGTTTAACGTATGGATAAGATTTGTTGGGCAAACACAGATAATTTTGATGATGCTAATTTTGTAATTGTGGGTGTGCCAGATGAATCTCAATCACATGCATTAAGACAAGGTACTGAAGAAGCACCAGATCGTATTAGAGAAATTTCATGCAAAAGAGATTCTTACAATAGAGGTGGTAAGATTTCACTTGGTCTCCCGTTTTCTGATTCAACTCATAAAAAAGTTTATGATTATGGTAACATAGACAGGATTCAGATAAGCAAAGTATATGATCAAATTTCATCATCATCAAAGATACCAATAACCATGGGTGGAGATCATTCAATTACAACACAAATCGTTAAAACCATTTCAGATAGTATAGGTAAATTTTCACTCGTTTACTTTGATGCCCATCCAGATTTTATTAGCTCTATGACAAATTACTATGGCTCTGTCTTTAACGATGTTTTATCACACATTGATATAGATTCAAGTATTCAAATTGGAATTAGAACTCCAGAAAAAGAAGAGTTGGATAATATCAGAAAACATAATCTTAGTGTGATTACACCCACTGAGATAGCGGAAAAAGGACTTGGGGAAATATCTGAGTTAATTTTGAATACAATTGGTGAAAAAGTATACATTTCCTTTGATATGGATTGTGTTGATCCCTCTTATGCACCAGGAGTTTCAGTGCCTGTTCCTATGGGATTAAACACTGTTGATGCTGTTTATCTTCTTAAAAAAATAACAAAACATAGAATCGTGGGAATGGACATTATGGAGGTTTGCCCAAGTTTTGATGTAAAAGATAGAACTTCACATTTAGCAGCGAGATTAATTTCAGAAGTGATATTTGCTGCTGATTTAAAATAGAATGACAGAGTAATTTGTCTGTGTTTAAAAACGAATACACATGGGGAAAAGCAGTAGAGAACAATGCAGTTTCAGAATTTGATGAAAAATTCGATACGGCATTTACATTAGTCAAGGAAAATCTTGGAAAAGAATATCCAATAATTATCAATGGGAAAGAGATTTTTCTTGATAACAAATTTGATGTAAAATCGCCATGTGATACCAGAATAATTGTTGCAAAGTTTTCCCAAGCAACAAAGGAAGATACAATTTATGCCATAGAAAGCGCAAAAAATGCATTTGGTGAATGGAGTTCAGTTTCCTATAAGAAAAGGGCACAAATTTTCAAAGATTGTGCAAAACTTTTCTCAGAACAAATGTTTCATCTCGCAGCCATACTATCATTAGAAAATGGAAAAAACAGAATTGAGGCAATGGGAGATATGGATGAAGCAATTGATTTTTTGAGATTTTATGCATATCAATTAGAAATTAACGAAGGATTTGAGAAGGAAACTCCTCATCCAAATCAAAAAGAGAGGACAAAGACTTTGCTCAAGCCGTATGGTGTGTGGGGAATTATTTCTCCCTTTAATTTTCCATCAGCTATCGCAATAGGTATGACTACTGGTGCTCTTATTACAGGAAATACAGCAATTCTAAAACCTGCAAGCGATACACCGCTTTCATCTTTTAAATTCATTGAGGCAATTTACAAAAAACTACCAAGCGGTGCAATTAACTTTATTACAGGACCGGGCAGCGTTGTTGGAAAAACGTTGATGGAAAATTCTCTAGTTGATGGAATTGCATTTACAGGATCACAGGAGGTTGGGATGTCAGGATTTCAGAAATTTACAGAAAAAACAGTAAAACCATTCATCTCTGAAATGGGCGGTAAAAATCCTGTAATAGTTACAGAATTTGCGGATTTAGAAAAGGCATCAGAAGGAGTAATGCGGGCAGCATTTGGTTATGGTGGACAAAAATGTAGTGCTTGTTCTAGAGTCTATGTGCAAAAAAATATTGCAGATAAATTTATCAAAAAACTTGATGAAAAAACAAATTCCCTTAAAATTGGTTTGCCGTGGAAAAAAGATGTCTTTTTAGGTCCAGTAATAAACAAGGCAGCCCAAGAAAAATTTCAATTTGTTATTGATTTAGCAAAAAAGGATGGCCAAATTCTGATAGGTGGTTCCATTCTACAGGATGGAGATTATGAACATGGTTACTATGTTGAACCAACAATTATTACAAAACTTCCAAGAGATCATAAATTGGTTAAAGAGGAACTGTTTTTACCAATTTTGTATGTAGATAAATTTGAAACATTTGATGAAGCTATCAAGTTAGCAAATGACACTGAATATGGTTTAACTGCAGGAATTTTCAGTGAGAATAAACAAGAACTTGAAAAATTTTTTAATGAAATTCAGGCTGGGACAGTTTATGCAAATAGAGGAACAAGTGCCACAACAGCAGCTTTGGTGCAAAGTCAACCATTTGTGGGTTGGAAAAATTCAGGCAATTCTGGTAGAGGAGCTGGAGGAGAACAATATCTACAACAATTCTTACGAGCCCAAACTCAAACTAGGTGTGACTGAATAAAGGAGCTTCCAAGCAACAAAATATTTCGTTTTCGCTCTTTTAATCTTCGAATAGAATAAGGTAACCAATTGGTCCCATATGGGATATAATCAGTGACAACAAATCCTTTTTTCAAAAGATCGGGTTTAAGCTTATCTCTTATTCCTTTTAGCATTTGAAACTCGAATTTTTTTTCATATCTTTTTGATAATTTTACCGAGTGTTCGATCATGTTTAAATCATGAGTGGCTATCCCAAATTCATTGCCTTTTTTGAAAAGTAGTTTCATGAGTTTCAGATAGTTTTTATCAACATCATTTTTTGATTTGTATGAAATTGCTGTTTTTTCGTTGTAAGCACCTTTTACTAGTCTGATTTTGGCACCATGTGATATTAAATCAATCATATCATTTTTTGTTCGCTTTAGATTTGCTTGTAGAGCAATTCCAAGTCTTTCATATCTAGCAAATAAGTCGTAGTATATTCCAATTGTTTGATCAGTATGATCAGAGGATTCCATATCAATCCACACAAATATGTGAGATTTTGCAGCACTCTTGATTATTTTTTGAAGGTTTTTCAAGCAGATCTTTTTGCTTATTGAAAGTCCTACTTGAGTTGGTTTTACAGAAATTGCACCTCTGACCTTCCATTGTCGAAAGGATGATACAATTTTTTGATAGTCTCTTACCGTTTTTCTTATTTCATTTTCAGAGGTAAGATATTCTCCTAATTTGTTTATTATTGCATGTCTTCCATTTTTGTAAGAAAATGTGGCCGAATCAAGGGCGTCATAAATGGTATTTCCCGCAATCCATTGGTGAGCAAAACGAAAAAGAACTTTTTCCATTAGTTGTATTCCGCTAACCAACGTAATACGATCTCGCTTGTCACAAAAAACCCTATGGTTTTTCTAATTAACTAAAAGAGTAAAATATCTCCTTAACAGTTCGTATCAATTGATAATCATCATACTACAATAAGGTCTTTTGTAAATTTGTGAAGGAAAATGGGTTTATTCCGTACTATTAACGAGTCTTCTATTCTTACACCAAATTTTCTTTGAATATAGATTCCAGGTTCAATTGTGATGGCCATATCTTTTTCAAGGTTTGTGCTACTACGGTAGGAAATATTTGGTTGTTCGTGTACCTCAAGTCCAATTCCGTGACCGATAGAATGAATAAAATATTTTCCATAGTTGTGTTTCTTGATATAGTCCCTACAGATTTTGTCCACTGACATGCAAGAAACTTTGGGTTTTACAGATCTTAAACCGATTTTCTGTGCTTCTTTTACTATTTCATAAACATTGTGTGCTTTTTCAGAAATTTTTCCTAAACCAAATGTTCTTGTAGCATCAGAAACATATCCTTTGTATCTTAAGGTAATGTCTACTATTATCATGTCTCCGTTAGAGAATTTTCTGTTTGTTACTTGAGCATGAGGCATAGCTCCGTTTATGCCACTTGCGATTATTAGAGGATTTAGAGTTGATTTGTATCCAGTATCAAACATTTCTTGACTGACTGCATAAGCCATTAAGATAGATTGGAGTTCAAACTCTGTCTGACCTTTTTTAATTCTATTTACACAAATTTCAAACATTGCATCAATGATTTTGGAAGCTTTTTTCAAAGTGGAAATTTCGTCTGAATCTTTGATAATGCGAGCATTGTAAAATGGTTCGTTTGAATGTTTGATGCTAGGAACTAATTTTTTCAATGATAACATAGTAGGATAGTTTTGGCAATCAGTGCAAACCTTTTTTCCTTTAATTTTTGAAACCAAAGAAGAGATTAACGCTGTTCCTCTATTTGTAGAAATAATATTACAATTTGTAGATTCTTTTTTTGCTCTTCCAACTTCCAATTCAGGTGCAATTATGATTGTTTTGCCATCATTCTCAAGGATACCTATTGCTTCACCCCAAAATCCAGTCATATAGAACAAATTTTCAGGTTCAAAGGCAACCAAAGTTTCACAGTTAATTTTTTTTGCAAATTTCAATAGTTTTGATCTACGCTGTCTCACACACAGAATTTCCAGTTTCTCAATTTATTTCTGCTGCAAAGTTTGTATAATGGAGTTTTGAACTTTATGTTCAATGGTCTCACAAAAAGAATCCTCAAAAAAGAAAAAAGTGGTTGCGTTACTTTCAGGAGGGCTAGATAGTCAGCTAGCAGTAAAAATGATGCAAAAACAAGGTTTCGATGTTACTGCTGTTGCAATAAAGACTCCTTTTTGTGATTTTGATTGTGGAAGAGGTTGTGGGTTTGAGATAAGAGAAAGAGCAGATTCTCTCGGCATAGAACTTAAGACAGTGTATCTTGGTGATGATTACATTGAGATGTTAAAACATCCCAAACATGGTTTTGGGGCAGGAATGAATCCATGTATTGACTGCAGGGCAATGATGTTTGAAGCTGCAAAAAAACACATGGAAGAGATTGGTGCAGAGTTTATTATCTCAGGCGAAGTTCTAGGCCAAAGACCAATGAGTCAACATGCCCCAGCACTAAAAACAATTGAAAAAGAATCTAATCTTGAAGGAAAAATTTTAAGACCTCTTTCGGCAGGTCTACTTCCAAAAACAGATCCTGAAAGAAATGGTTTGATAAAAAGAGAAGATTTGGGAAGGATTCGTGGTCGTTCAAGAAAACCCCAATTAATGATGGCAAAAGAATTTGGAATAGAGAATCCTCCAAATGCAGGTGGTGGATGTCTTCTTACTGATCCTGCATTTGGATTAAAAACAAAAGATCTTTTCAAGCATACAGAAAATCCAACAATTAATGACATTGATTTACTAAAGATTGGAAGACATTTCAGACTGGATGAAAACACAAAACTTGTTGTGGGAAGAAACAAGGAAGAAAATGAGGTGTTAATGGCCTTAGCACTTCCTGATGATGCATTACTTGAGGCCAAAGATTATGTTGGACCAATCTCATTATTGCGTGGAAATACATCAGAAAAACATTTGGGGTTTTCAGCTACAATAACACTGCGTTATTCTGATGCACCAAAAAATGTCAATAGTATTATAATTGTGCAAAAGAAAAACAAAAAGTACGAAATCGAAACTATCAGTGCTCAGGAATCATCATATATAAAAAACAGACTCTAAGAAGATTTTGTATTTCTAAGCCTTTCAATTTAGGAATTAACATTTGATATTGGAACTTAAGACCAAAAACGGTAGTACTTTGGTGACAGTTCCAATACTAATCACCTGTTTGAATCATCATATTTAGATCATACTGATCATTTCTACGCGGATATTTTATACAAAAATTGTTTTAGAAATACATTATGATGGCATGGAAATGTTACAGATGCGATCTAACATTCAAGCATGAATCCCATGTTGTCTTACACAAAGATATCACAAAGCACTCTATACGACAGGTAGAAATCACAGCATACTCCACTTTTCAGTACCTCAACTATAGATTCAGAGTCATCCTTAATCATTTCATCCATAGTTTCATAGACTGGAATAATCATTGGGGTAGCTTTTTCCATTATCATGTCTTTGACTCGAGACATTTTATCAGCTTCTATCTGAGGGTGTTCATTTGGCGTTTCTGTAAATTTTTCAAAGGTAAACCCTACCTCAATTTCATCAAGTGCTACTGGAAGTGGCTCATTTACTCTTGTTGTGCAGAAGGTCTGGGTAATTATAAAGTAAGTTTAGCGTGGCCTGTAATGTATTTTAGAAGATTCAGACTCCAATTTAGAACCAAAATATATCACAATAGTATAGAATTAGCCTGAAAATCCGTTTGTTATTTCATCTAACAAGGAAGAGTTTTTGAATAAGTAGATTGCTTTTCTCAACAGGATGCAGAAACAACAAAGCCCCACCTATCTAAAGGCAATAACCATCAGAGACCCTAGCGATATCCACTCAATTAAAGAAGACATCAAAAAGAACATGATTCTGATTCTCAGAGTGACCCCGCTTGCACAAAAAGATGTAGAACAACTTAGAAAAGTTGTCGAGGAACTTTATTTAATTGCAAAAAATTCTGGCGCTGATATAGCAAGATTAGGTGAAGAAAGAATTATTGTTGCACCCCCTCATGTAAAAATTTGGAAGCCTAGATACGATTTAAAATAGCTTTATAGCTTCTTGTATTTGTGGATAATGAGAAGGAATTCTAAACATTCTTCTTATTGACATGGAGAAATTTTCTGCCTTTTTTCGCTCACCATGATTTACAAGAACTCGTCTAAGCTTTGGTCCTAGTTTGTGTACATAAGAGAGTAATTGATTATAATCACTGTGACCACTAAATCCATCAAGTTTTTCAACTCCACAGTTAATGTTAACAACCTCAATCTTTCCTTCTTTTCCTATCAATGGAACTTGCCTTGAACCATCAAGGATTCGTCTTCCAAGTGTACCATTTACTTGGTAAGACACAAATAATATTTTGTTATTTTTATAAGGAGCAATATTTTTGAGATATTCAAGAACAGGACCGCCTTCTAACATACCAGATGTGGCCATTATAATACAAGGTGATCCATCACGAAGTGGTTCTTCTCTTGCGTCATGATGTTCTATATTAGTAAAATACTCTGAATCAAATGGATTATCATCAGTTTCTAAAATTTTCTTACGAAGTTCTCTTGCCAGATATTCTGGATAAGCTTCATGAATTGAGGATGCCTCGGAGATCATTCCTTCCGTAAACACTGGCGCTTCCACCATCTGTCCTGATTTCATGTAATGATCTATAACCATCATGATTTCTTGTGCACGGCCCACTGCAGGAATAGGAATTAGGACTTTACCCTCATCTGCTAGAGTATTATTTATTATGTTAATGAACGCTGATTCGACTTCATGTCTTGATGGTTGGATGTCTTCTTTTGCACCATAGGTACTTTCAATTAATAGAGTTTCAACTCTTGGGAAATTCCAGCTAGCGGCCTCAAAGAGGGTGCTCTTCCCATACTTCAAGTCAGCAGTATATACAAAATTGTGATCACCTGTGCCTATGTGGAAATGGCAAAGAGAAGAACCAAGAATATGACCAGCATTTGCGAAAACAAGTTTAATGTCGGGAGAAATATCAGTTACCGTTCCATATTGAAGTGTAATTGCCTGTTTCATTATTTGTTTAACATCTCTGTCTGAGTATATAGGAATCTTACCTTGAGCAGATGCAACTTTGATTGCATCAAGCTGAATCAAGTTCATCATTGGAAGGGTTGGTTCGGTACAATATATTGGACCTTTGTAACCATACTTGCACAAAGCTGGCAAAAAGCCAGTATGATCAAGATGTGCATGACTAATTACGATTGCATCTAGATCATCGAGAGTAAAATTTATCCAATCAAGTCTAGGAAATGACTCAGACGGACTTTTAGCCCCTGGATTAATTCCACAATCAATCAAAATTTTGCTTTCTGAGGTTGTTAAAAGCATACATGAACGACCAACCTGTCTAAATCCACCTAGTGTAAATAAGGAAACTTCAGACCTTTGGGTCAATCTGGGCCTGAAAATTTCATCCCCAATTTGTCTCAGTTGCTTGCTTCTTTCTGCTGCTGCTATCTTTAGGGTGTAGTTTATCATTTGGATGGTACTGGAAGGATATGTAGTAGCCTTTCTGATTTTTAATTTCCAACCAATTTTTTCTGTAACCTCAGCATGGTTAAATTCTTCTGCATTACGCTGAAGCAACCAAGGTCTTTTTGCTTCAAGGGATACTTCACCTAAAGCTGTATCAAAAAACGTATTCTGAAGATCTGCTTCTTTAGGAATTAATTGTGTAAGGATTTTTTTAGACTCTTCTTCTGATTTCCTAATTAATTGATCAGTTCTCACTACAATTCTTTTTTTAATTACATTAACAAGGTTTGAAATAATTTCATTATTTTCCATCAGATATTTAGGAGTGTTTGTATAAAGTGCAATTCTAGGTCCTTCATATTCTATCTTTGTAACATTTGCTTGTTTTGGTATACTTTCCAGTATGGTTGTCATTATAGTTTGTCCTTTAGGTAATTCTTTTTGCTGCTGCTTTCTTTGCATTAAATCACTATAGTACGATGATTGATTTCTTTTGGTCTTTTGTCAAAAGACGAAATCCATTTTTGTCTATTATAGCAATATTGATTCCGTCGCCTGTTCCAATGTTTCTTATGATAGCTGCCTTTACAGATCTTAGAGCTATTACTTTAGCCTCTTCTACAGTTAGGTCATCATGATACTCTTCTTCAAGTAAACCGTATGCGACAGGAGAGCCACTACCAGTTGTAACATAGTTTTTTTCCTCAGCTGAACCAAACATGTCAATATTATATAGAGCAGGTCCAGCATTATCATAACCGCCAACAAGTATGTCAGCGATGAAAGGGTAGCCTCTATTTTGATGAAAGATAAGTGATGTAAGTCTAGTTAATGATTTAATTGAGATGGGTTCGTGTTTTTGAATTCTATGCATATTAGCATGATAACGTAAGATGTCTGTAATGTTTTGTGCATCAGCAACTCCTCCTGCCATAGTCATTCCAGCATGCTCATCAATTTTTTGAATTTTCATGGTATTGTTATTTGCAATAAAGTATCCAGCACTTGCTCTCATATCTGCACACAGTATCACTCCATCTGTAGCCTTGATACCTACTGTGGTAGTTCCATGAAGAATTTTTTCTTGTACATTATTTGACAAAAGTTTCACCTATTAGTGATATTGTGATAAGGATTACACCCTTTTAAATAACTTTTTGTTCCTAGAATTGATAAAAGTGGTAAAAAATCAAGATCTGGTGCCAGCACACACAATGGAATTGCCAAGGATAATTGTGATAGGAGAGAAAAACATTGGTAAGATTGGAAAATTTCTTCATTCTCTTAATAAACCAAACATAGTATCTTTAGTTACAGGAGAACATGTAAAAAAAATTCTTCAGAAAAAAATTGAAAGATCTCTTCGAAATTATAAGATAAATTATGTTTGGCATATTGCCAATGAAACCCTGATAAAATCAATCAATAATGTACAAAACGAGGTGAAAAGAGACAAAAGTGATCTAATTGCTGGAATTGGTGGTGGTCGTTCTGTGGATATAGCCAAAATGATTGCCTTTAATCTGGGAAAACCGTTTGTAAGTATTCCAACTGCTGCTTCTCATGATGGAATTGCAAGTCCCTTTGTTTCTGTTAGAAGTGCCAAGCCTCATTCAATTGTAGCAACAGCTCCTCTTGGAGTTTTTGTAGATATCGATATTATCAAAAAAGCTCCCAAACGACTTTTGGCAAGCGGTTGTGGTGATCTTGTCGCCAATCTAATTGCCGTGAAGGATTGGGAGTTAGGAAGAGATAAGAGAGGAGAATATTATGGAATATATTCAGCAAATCTATCATTATTGAGTGCAAAAATAATAATGGAAAATTCTAGATTGTTTGCAAAAAAAGGATTGGATGTTAGAGTGGTTGTAGAAGCTTTGATTAGTGCAGGGGTGGCTTCATGTATTGCTGGAAGTAGTAGACCATGTTCTGGAGCTGAACATTTGTTTTCACATGCGCTTGACAAGATTGCACCAGGAGTAGGTCTTCATGGTGAAAAATGTGGGATAGGTGCAATTATGATGGCAAAATTACAAGGCCAAGACTGGAAAAAAATTGCTCAGACCCTAAAAAATGTTGGAGCTCCAACAAAGGCAAAACAAATTGGTTTAAAACCAAAGATTCTAGCTAAAGCGCTAACAATCGCTCAATCATTAAGGCCAGAAAGATACACAATTTTAAAAGAAGTAAAAATGACAGAAAAACGAGCTTTTTCTCTTGCAAAAAGTACCAAAGTAATTTAGCTGAGTGCTTTTTGTTCTACAGGTTTTTCTTCTTTTTTAGTTTCAGTTTTAATTTGTTCTTTTGATTTTTGTTTTTGTTTGTTTTCATGAGTTTCTATAAAGTTGATTTTTTCCAGCTTTGGAACAAATTTGAAAATATCCATTTGAATAAAGTGCTTCATTACTTGAAGTCCATCAGAACGAAAAATTTCTTCAGGTACTATAATATCAACAGAATTCCCACTCTTTTTGAATATAAGCTTAGAATCTCCGACAGGAATATGTCTTTTTAAAATTCCAAAAATTTTGTCTTCGTCTGAATCTAGTGATTTTACAACATTTACATCATAAAGAATAGTTTTTCCAGCAAATCTATGATTAAAATCAACTTGTACCCTTCCAGAGCCAATATAACGAATAATACATTTTTTGTTATCAATATCAATTGTATCACCAACAGAAACTTTCTCTGCATCCTCACCAAGTTTTCTTAATGGGATCTTACGAACTTTACCTGAATCTCTTTCACCAAATCCTTTGTCTGGAGTAACTTCTATGGTTAATTTATCACCGACTTTGGTATTACTTAAAGCCTCATCAAGACCTTTGAGAACCCAAGATTCACCAACAGAAACTAGTTTTGGTTGATATTTTATATTAGTATCATGGATTGAATGTTTTTTTGCATCATCTTCACTAGTGGTTTCAAAAACCTCGTTTGTATCCTTAACTTTTGCAGTATAATCTATTAAAATTAATGAACCTTTACTGAAAGTCAATGTACTCGCTCTCGAATTTCCTAATATTAAGTTAACATGTTTTTAGAGTGCTTGAAGTTTTTCTTCGGCAATATTCAGACCATCTTGTGCATTTGTTTGGTAACCCATCATAGCAAGAGTTGATGAAATTGCAGAAATAGTTCTCATAACATGATAATGATTTACCTCACCCATGCATCCAACTCTGAAAACTTTCCCCTTCAAGTTTCCAAAACCACCCGCTACTAAAACTCTAAATTTTTGAGCGAGTGTATCACGAAATATTTTATCTTCTAAACCATCAATATAATTCAAAGCAATTATTGATATTGAACGGTCTTCTTCTTTTGCAAAAGGTGTAAGACCAATAGCGCTTAATCCTGCATACAATGCGTCTGAACAAATTTTATGACGTTTAAATCTCGCTTCTAATCCTTCCTCAAGAATTATCCTTAGTGCTTCTCTATATGCATACAATAATGGTAATGCTGGAGTGAATGGAGTATGTTTTGATTCTTCATAATATTTGAAGTATCTTGCTAAATTGAAATACATCGTTGGGGGTGGATTTTCAATCATGTATTTTTTAGCTTTAGGGCTAATTGAAATTGGTGATATGCCTGGGGGCGCTGCAAAGGCTTTTTGAGCAGCTGTCATACACACATCGACATTCCATTTATCAATAGGTAATTCTATTCCGCCTAAGATGGAAACAGAGTCTACGACATAAAATGCATCATTTCGTGAAGTAAGATCAGGAATTTTGTCCAAATAATTCACCATTGTTCCAGTAGAAGTTTCATTATGAACTACATAGAACGCTTTTACGTCTTTGTTATTGTCAAAGGCTTCTTTAATTTGGTCAAATGTTGCATTCTGACCTAGAGGTGTTTCAAGTTTTACTACATTTGCTCCTTGCCATTGTATCATTTGACATAATCTGCTACTAAATTCACCATTAACTGGAATGATAATTTTGTCACCTTTCTTGATTAAATTAACTACTGATGCTTCTACTGCTCCTGTTCCTGATGCAGATAGTACAACAATGTCATTTTGTGTTTGAAAAACTTGTTGAGTTTTTTCTATAACTTCAGTGTACAATTCTACAAAATCATCACTTCTATGATTGATTATATGAGTCATCATTGCTCTCATAACTCTTTCAGGAACATTTGTTGGGCCTGGCAACATAGCAAGATATTCCAAATAATTTCGCCTGTCAGGTATACTTTTTGGGCTTTATTTATAATTAAAGACTGTTAAGACGTTCCTTGGCACTAATTCTTTGAAGAATTTTTTTTGTTCCATTTGGGACTAGATGTTCCCATTTTTGATCAGAATTTATTTTGTCTCTAATATTTCTGCCTGACAAAACATCTCTATCAGTAAATGGAACAGGAATTACTTTGGTTCTACGTTTAGAATAAAGAAATTGAGTCAATTCATCATTGGTAAAAACAACATCGAATTTTGGAACAATTGTTTCGATATTTTCAATCCATTTTTCATGATTTTCAAGATCAGGAATATAGAAAATTTTAATTCTATCTGAAATAGATTTGTTAATGGAAGTAAGAATCATTTCTTTCCTTTCATCAGCTGAAAATGGATTTTGTTTTTGATTTGGTTTATTTGAACTGCCTATTCCAATCCACAAATTTTCTACTACAGATAATGCAAATTCTAAAGCGTCTAGATGACCTAAGTGAAAAGGTTGAAATCTTCCTATTAAAAGACCATCCATGGTGGCACTCAATCTAAATTCTTTAAAAAACTATCATAAACTTCCTTGCAGGCATTAACACAATGAGTGTTTTGAAAATTGATGGCGAATATGGAGAAGGTGGGGGTCAGATAATTCGCACTGCGATTACTCTTTCTTGCATTACTAAAACACCCATAGAGATTAATAACATTAGGAAAAAGCGGAAAGTTCCAGGATTAAGAGCTCAACACTTAACTTCAATAAAATTACTTTCGAAAATTTGTAATGCAGAAGTTGAAGGTTTGAAAATAGGATCTACTTCAGTCAAATTTGTTCCAAAAAATGTGGAAAGTTGTTCTTTAGATGCGAATGTTGGTACAGCAGGAAGTATATCATTGATTCTTCAGGTTTTAATTCCAGCTGTTTCTATTGTGAGAAAAAGTCTCAAACTATCTCTTGTTGGAGGAACAGATGTTTCTTGGAGTCCTACTAGTAATTACACAAAATACGTGTTATCAGAAGCATACTCGAGATTAGGAATAAATTTTTCAATGAATATCAGAAAAAGGGGTTATTATCCAAGGGGAGGTGGAATGGTTGATATTGAAGTTTTTCCATCCAAAAAAATTACATCAATTCATCTTTTCCAAAGAAAAACAAACAAAGTTAAATTAATTTGTTCATTCTCAAAAATTTCTAAGGACAGAATTAGAGATGTTGTTACAAAAACAAAAGAACAATTAGAAAAAAGAGGATTCGTTGTTAATTCAGAATTGCAAGAAGAAAATGCCATTGATAAAGGAAGCTCTATGTTGCTTTTTAGCATAGATTCTAATTCAATAATTAGTTCAGATGGCTTACTTGATCATAAAACCGGTAATTTCACAGAAAACACTTTAAATGATTTTATGGTTTGTAATTTAGGAGTGGATAATCACCTAGCTGATATGTTAGTTTTACCATCCAGTCTTTCAAAAGAAATAACAGTTTTTAGAGTTCAAAAAATTACAAAACACCTAGAAACAAACTTGTATGTAACATCCAAGATTACAGGATGCAAATATGGCATAGAAAGACTTGATGACGGATATGAAGTAAGAATTGTAGGTAATTCATACTCCAGCATCTAACAACGCAGCAAAAAACAAAATTGCGACGGAAATAATTACTATTATCTCACCAAGAATAATCATTTTTTTTCTAAGTTTCCGTATTTGTATTTCTGTCATTTCTTTAGACATAATCTTATCTTCTATTTCTTTACGAATAATTCGTAGGTGAGCTACAAAAGCAATGATTAACGCGATTACAAGAATGATCTTTATGAACAGAAAGATTCCATAGCTTGTTGAAAATAAAAGATCAGGGTTACTTAGAACAAAAGATGAATTGTAAATACCTGTAGCTATCAAAATTATCAAGGATGGTACAGCAATTTTGTTAAATTGTCGTCCAACTTTAATCATCATTTGAATTCTTTCTTCTAATGACATCGACATTTTTTTTAGAATTGGTGTTAATACTGCTCCAATAAATAAAGAACCACCAACCCAAATTGCAGCTGAAACAAGATGAATCCAAGTCATAACAGCTTGTTCCATGCTCATTGTACATGGTTTGATTAAATCAAATATTATGTATTTGGTTCTTGATAACGTTTTTTAGTTGTACAAAATATGATAATTTGATTTGGGCCTTCAGAGTAAAATGACAGTTTATGCAGCAATTGCAGGATTGTTAGCACTTATGGGTGGATTTGTTTTCTATGCAAGTCTTGACAATCCTTCTCTTCAACAAACCAAAATAGAATTACAGAGTGTAGAAGTCATTAACGTTAACACAGTGGATAACATAACTGAACTTCAAATTTCTTTTCTCATAAAAAACCCCAGTGAAAAAACTTTCACTGTGCCTCTAATCAATTTTAAATTATTTGCTAACGGGGAACAAATTGGAATCGGTCAATATTCAACAGTAGATATCCCAATGGCAGGCAGAGCTGCATTTTATCCAGATGCAGAAATTCCGTTGAAAACCACATTATCGATAGCTCGTTCAGATGTAAAATCTGATATCTATCAAGCCATAATAGATGAAAAAAATATTGAATTTAGTGCTGAAGGTATAATCACAGTAGAAACTGCTTGGAGTTTAATTGAAAAGGAATTTCAATCATCTTTGTGAATTTATTTAATTATATTACTAAAAATGGGCCGAGAGAGATTCGAACTCTCGATCACCGCCGTGTCGAGGCGGTATCTTAACCAACTAGACTACCGGCCCAATGAGGTACCAAACTTGCTGCAGATATTATTAACGTTTAACAAATGAAAATACGAATAAAAAGAAGCAAGTTAGGGGAGTAGTGTATGGGTGGAGATTTTACCAGAGAAGAAAAAGATGGCTTATACAAAGCAATATTTTCTAGGAGAGATGTCAGATCACATTATACATCAAGACCAATTGATGAAGAAATTCTAACAAGAATTTTAAATGCAGCTCATCACGCTCCTTCGGTTGGATTCTCACAACCATGGAATTTTATTTTGATAAAAAATAATGAGATTAAAAAGAAAATTAAAGAATCCTTCGAACAAGAAAAAAAGCTGTCAGAAGATATGATAGAAGAGCCACGAAGGTCGAAATATGTTTCTTTTAAGTTAGAAGGAATTCTTGATGCACCAGTAAACGTTTGTGTGACTTATGACCCATCTAAATTTGGACCTTTTATAATTGGAAGGACTAGCATCCCAGAAACTGGAATTTATAGTGTTTGCTGCGCAGTACAAAATTTGTGGCTTGCAGCAAGAACAGAAGGAATTGGAGTTGGTTGGGTAAGTATTATTTCAAATGATGTTCTGAAAAAAGTGCTTAATCTTCCTGATCATGTAACTCCTATTGCGTACTTGTGTTTGGGTTATGTTGAGAAATTTGCAGAAAAGCCTGATCTTCAAACTGCGAAATGGTTGCCAAGGCTTGACTTAAAAGATGTTATATATTATGAGAAATGGAACCAAAAACAAAATTCTGACTGGTATAAAATTCAGGAATTAATAAAAACAAATCGTGATTACGCTTAAATATTTACTTGAATGTTTTTTGCTGGGCTTGTGGCGCAGAGTCAAATGACGCGAAGCATGGATAGCGCGGTAGCCTCCTAAGTTACAGGTCGAGGGATCGAAGCCCTCCAAGCCCGTTTAAAAAAACACAAAATCTTCAAGACGGTTTTAATTTAAATACACTTAAAATTCGAAGCACGTTATGAAGGTTATAGTAATTTCAGGTAGTCCAAGAAAAACTGCAAATACTCAGATTATGATGAAACATGTTTACCAATATGCTAAATCAAAAATCGATGATGTAAAGTTCATAAATCTTTCAGAAGGTGGAATCGATTACTATAAAGGGCAAGATGGTGAGTACAGTCAAGCAACAAAACAATCTACTAATGATATTTTGGAAGCTGACGTCTGGTTAATTGGAACGCCGATTTATAATTCCTTTTTTAGTTCGGCTTTGAAAAATCTATTTGAATATGTGAATTATAAAAAAACTGCTGGAAAAACTGCAGGTCTAGCAATTTTGGCCTCTGGAAATATCGGTTTTATTGATGTTCAAACTCTTCTGACTCAATTAATGACATATTTTCGCGTTATAACAAATCCCAAGGCTGTCTTTATGACTGCAGATATGATAAAGGATGGTGAAATTTCAAATGAAGTTAAAAATCGACTTGAGGAACTAGTTGATGGAACCTTGGCTTTGGCTTCTAAGTTGAACTAAGATTTGAATATAAATAAACCACTTTGAAAATTTTGACGGTATAATCTCCCTCAAAAATGTTAACTGTTTTTTCGCCGTTAATATCTTTCACTCTAAATTTGTATTCGTAAGTACCATCTTCACTTACATCAGCCTGTGCAAAATGCACAGCGCCCACATCATTACCAGTTATCTGATCATCGTTATCATAAATTTGGATGATGACTGGATAGTCAAGAACTGGGTTTGCAATTTTTCCTTCGACAAATGCCCATGGAAGATTGTTGTCTTTAGGAACTGAAAACGTCAATGTAGTTTTTTCAATTCCAATATTTCCATCAATGGAAATAACTTCGGTATTTGAAAATTGTTCATCAGCAAATGAACTTGAAAATAACGATATAAGTACAATTCCAACAATTCCATTTGCTAAAAGAAGGGTGATCTTTTTCATCATAATTCTTCCTTTGAATTGTTTTTTAAAAAACTTTTTACCAATTTAATTAAATATTGCATAAAAAATCTGATAAATTAGGCATTTATTAAGATGACGAATGAATTATATTATTAAAGCATGAATTCCCAAAACTCTGATCCCTGTCAATGTAAGTGTCATTTTGGAGGAGCAGTAAGCTGTCCTAATTGTAAAAAGAATCATCGGGAACAAATTAATGCTGAAAAATGTTGCAAGAATTAATTTTTCTTTGATTTTAGTTTTTTGCTGTGTGGGTTTGCTAGAGTTTGCAAACTAGGTTTTAAGTGATTCGATCTGACTCTTGTTTCTGAATTTTTAGTTTCTTGTTTTATCTTTCTATCAGAATCATTTAGTTGTCATTAAACTATGCTCATCACAGGGTTTAGTTTTTGGGTAATCTGGTCCATCATTAATCAGATAGATAAATTTAGAGCATCTATTTTGGTTATGCTGGATTTCCATCAGGCTTGTAAACTTGTTTTGCTGGTTCCATGATATTTCGTGATGTAATTATTGCTCAATTGAACAACCCAGCATATAATGGTGATAAACCACATAATTGAAACAGCCATTATGAATATGAGATCCAATAATGGATCCATGATAAACCACAATCCTGTCAGTACCAATGCAAAAGCAGCACATATTACAGTAGCAAGGTGGTTATTGAGATAGCCCATGCCTTTCTTCAAAAGTTTGTAGAATATAACGTTAATGTTGATATAGATTTGTAAAAATTACAAATAAAAGGAAAAAAGAGTCAAATTTTTACTCGGTAATTTCTTTGGAAGATTTTGAGGACGTGGGGGTTTCAGACTGTAAAATTCTAATTTTCCCAAGCAATTCGTTTCTTAAATCTCGTGCGACTCTTCGTACTGTTGGTCTTGGCACTCCAAGGTCATCTACTATTTTCGTGTAAATATCCTGTTTGTCTGAAAGACCTTTATCAAGATAAGAATTAATCGCCTCTTTGATAATTGTACTTTGATTTGTGCGATTCACCATTTGTAAATTTTTACTACTCTATATAAGATTATAATCTCAAGGTGGATTTTTATTTTAGTTAGGCAGTAAACACTTCGATATTTATCTTTGATCGATGATTTCAGTAAAGCATGTTTTTAAAAATTTTTAAAAAAAATTTAAAATATAATATTTAGAATATTTAGTTTAGATGAACATAATGTAAAAAAATAAATGTGATTTAGAATTGTTTTTTTGAATATGTAAAATTTAAATTTTTTGCAAAATTAGTACAGTTTAGGCATGCAAAAGACTATATGATAATATTAGGAATCGGTCAAAAGTGATGAATGTAGTTATAGAAACAAATTTTGGAAAGATGGTGTTTACACTTTTACCAGATCTAGCACCTGAAACCGTTCGCAATTTAGAAAAGTTAGCCAAATCTGGTTTTTATGATGGAACCTTGTTTCATCGCGTCATACCTGGCTTTATGATTCAGGGAGGAGACCCAAATACCAAGAATCCTGATAAGAGCAGATGGGGGACTGGAGGTCCAGGCTACATGCTAAAGGCAGAATTTAATTCACAATCTCATTTTAGAGGAACAGTATCTATGGCTAGATCAACGGATCCGAATAGTGCTGGTTCACAGTTTTTTATTGTTACCAGTGATAGCACGTTTCTTAATGGTCAATATACTGCATTTGGGAAAGTAATTGAGGGAATGGAAGTGGCAGATAAGATTGTTAATTTGCCACGAGACAAAAATGATTGTCCGCTTGAGGAAGCAAAAATGCTTCGAGTTTTTATAGAGTAGATGCCCATTTGTTGAAAATAGTTCTTGCATTAATTGTTATTTCAATAATTTTTTCAATGCCACAAATATTTGCTCAAATTTCTATTGGTGCTCCAGCAAAACAAAAATCTGTTGATGTTACTATAAGTCTCGACGGAGATGTTCATGTTGTGCATGAGATACAACATAGTAGTATCATAAGGCAGGTAGATATGATTTCTGGCACCGTACAAGATCTTAAAGTAAGAGACATCAACGGTGATAAAATACAGTATGGGGTTATTGGAGGTAATCGAGTGACAATTTTTCCTACTCAAGAAAATATTATTGTGGAATACGATCTAGAGGATGTTTTATTTCTAAATGACGGGGTTTGGGCTTGGGACTTTTTTTATCCTGTTAGTGTATCATTTTATTTTCCAGACGAAATTGATTTAGTTTTTGTAAATAAAAGACCTGTACATATTAAGGATACAGGAATTGCATGTCATGGTTGTCAGATGCTGTTAGAATACATAATTAAAGAACCTATTTTTTTAACAGAGATTGAATGGGGAGGAAAAAAATTTCCAGTTTATATCAGAACGTTGGATCAGATTAATTCATTATATTTTGATCAACCCACTAAGAATTTAAGTTTTGAAATAAGTAAGGGAAATAAATTTATCACCTTGATAATTCCTCTAGAGCTTTTATGGAATCCTTATGAAGTATATTTTGATAATGAAATAGTTCTACAAAATGAATTCTCTCAAAACGATACTCATATTTGGTTAAGTTTTATACCCGAATCAGCTGGAACTGTAGAAATTATTGGAACTTCAGTAATACCTGAATTTTCCATGATGATTCCTTTGGTTTTAGGAATAGGAATTGTGCTTGGATTTCAACTTAAAAATAAAATTAATCTCCGCTAGAGCCACAAGAGCAAAATCCATACTCGTCAATTCTCACGTTACAGATGGAGCATTTTTCACCATATTCAACTTCCCATGGTTCTTTACCGAATAGTTTGAAATGATCATCAATTTCACGAGGAATTACTCTTTCTTTTTTCAATATTATATCATACCAATACAACTATACATACATTATTTAGGAAAAAATGACTGCCTTTATGGAATGTGGATGTCACTGTATAATATGTGGAAGCATTAAACTTGAATCAAAACAAATTGGCGAGATTGAGAAAGATGGATATTTCGATATGCATCATACCTGCAAGGATTGTAATACTCATTTTGATCATTTAGAAGGTGATGTTTTTGATTCTTGTAAATTATGTAATTATCAACTTAGCTAACTATTAAAACATGTTTTGTAGAATAGCAGGTTTTATTATCACTTGAATTTTTTAAAATTTCTTTGTTAAAAGCCATCTTAGTTAGTGCTTTAGATACCTCAAGAGCGCTGACGCACCACCCATATTCTCTTAACTGTTCAACTGTTTCTGAAACAGTTCTTTGTGTATTAAAAAATGAATTTTTTTCTAATATCTTTAACTTGCTATTAATTTCCTCAAATGGGATTGCTATAGGATCACTAAATTCTGGTTCATGAATTTCGGCCTCTTCTAAAGAAGCTAAAGTGTTTTTTGTGGGTTTGTCTATGTCTGAGTTATTACGAATATTTCTTGTGGGTTGATCGTTAAATACTGTGTAAGTTTTGTTTTCTTGCATGTGCTTAGAAACGTTTGCTATTACATCGCCCAGAGTTTCATTATCTATGTAAAAGTCTCTTGATTCTATTTCTATTTCGTTTTCTCCAAATCTTAATTTAATTTTAGCCATATAGGGATAAAATCAGTCAAATTTGATTTATCCTGTTAGCTCTAAGGAGCTTTAAGAACTGATCAAAACTTTTACACATATAATTTGGTTTTTTTTCCTCCTGTATTATAAAGGAATTTTTTAAGGCATCAGTATGAAGTCTGCAAAGAAAGCAATCATAATATTCATGATTATAGCAGGACTTTTTGGTTATTCTCAGTACGCTTCAGCCTCACAAATTGGAGTGGTGATTATTGATAGCATGCTTTTGTCAGAAGATGATGGAGGTTCAATGCATAATATTCAATTAGAATTCGATAATCCCTCATTATTAACCCTAACAGCAGGAGAAACAAAATTCGTTGTTTATGTAAATGATGAAAGAGTAGGGGGTGGAACTTTAGAATCCTTTGTACTTCCTGCATTAAGTCAATCACTTGTTTATGGTACTTTTCAAACTGATTCAAAATTTCAAGCAGAAAGTGATGGTGTTGTAAAAATTAGTGGTGTAATCACTTATGATGTTTTATTTACATTCATAGATGTGCCGTTTGTTTTTTATCCATCTGAAGAACAATCAAGAGAATTTATACATCAAAACTAGCTTTGTAAAAACGTGCTTACTGTTTTTGGTTCAACGGCACTTGATACAATCAGGACACCAACAAAAATTCTGAAAAATGTCCTTGGCGGTGCAGCAACATTTGCAGGAATTTCTGCGAGTTTTTTTGTTAACACGGGTTTAATTGCAGTAGTCGGAAGTGATTTTCCAAAAAAATATTATAATTTACTTGCAAAATACCTTGATTTACGCGGATTAACTATTGAAAATGGGAAAACATTTCACTATGATGGAAGTTATGATGAAACACTAAGTATTAGAAAAACTCTAAAAACTGACTTGAATGTTTTAAAAACCTTTAAACCAACTGTGCCAGAAGAATACAGAAAGTCTAAATTTGTTTATTTAGCAAATAATGATCCTGAGCAAAATGTAACATTGATAAAAGAATTTGATAAGGTAAAATTTTCAATGTGTGATACTATTGAGTTTTGGATTTCTACCAAACGTAATGCAGTAATCAAAATGATAAAAACAGTTGATGCAGTTGTCATCAACGATGAAGAAGCTAAACTGCTAACAAAGGAACACAATTTGATAAAATGTGCAAAAAAAATGATGGATTGGGGTATAAAATATGTGATAATAAAAAAGGGCGAACATGGATCCCTCATGTTTTATCAAGATTTGTTATTCCCATCGGTGGGGTTTTCCTTGGAAGATGTTGTAGATCCCACAGGCGCAGGAGACTCTTTTGCAGGAGCAATGATTGGCTATCTAGCCAGTAAAAATTCTACCAGTTTTTCTGCAATCAAAAAAGCTGTTATTTTTGGCAATGTATTAGGTTCATTTGTTGTTGAAAAGTATGGTGTAGATGGGTTGATACAATTAAAAAATAAAAATATTAAAAAACGGATCAAGCAATATGAAAAAATGATTCGTTTCTAAAGACTTAAGTTCAATATTTGAAAACAAGTTTGTAAGTTTGACACAAGAAACTTCAGAAAAAGTTCCAGATCGTTTGGATTCAATTTTTTCACTTCAGAAAGAACTCACTGATATGATGAATCTTGATAGGTATCCAGATGATACAGAGGGAAGAGTTGCTGCCTTATGTACTGCCATAATTCAAGAAGCAGTTGAATTACAACGTACAACAAATTGGAAATGGTGGAAAATACCTGTTCCCTTTAACAAAGATGAGGCAAAAGAGGAGTTAGTTGATATCTGGCATTTTGTAATTCAAGCATCAATAGAACTCGATTTAACTCCGGATGATATTCTAGAAGAATATGTTAGAAAAAACGAAATAAATCGAGAAAGGCAAAGAACTGGATACTAAATTATTTCTATTAATTGGTTGATTTTTTCCAGATCTGTTTCGCCAACCATATCAATTATTCTTACTTGAGTTTGAAATTTTTTTACTTCTGATTCAGTTAGAGTAAGATATGGATCTGGACTGTTTGAATCAATTATCCTGCCCCTTTTATCAATTCCATTTTTATGTAATTTAAGTAATGAATGACCGGTTTTATGCCCCCAAACTTCTTTTCCACAAAGAAAAACTGTTTTGATGTTTGAGTGAGAGTTTACGTAGTGAACTAGTGATTCTATACCTTTGTTTTCTGATAGCAATCGTCCAATAATTGCTACTTTTGATAATAATTCAGAGTTTGATAATTTCTTTAGTAAATCAATGCTTGATAGAGTACATATTGCAATTGATGAGTTTTGATTCCCAAAGTATACCTCTTCAGGAATGGGTAAAAGTACTTTACAGATTTCACCTGCCAAATTACCAAGAGTTTTCATACTAATTCTTTCAGATTTTTTGCTATGAATTGCAAATTTTTTACACTCACTTTTGGATGAATTGGGATTGATAAGACGTGTGCTGCGGCCCAATCTGTGTTTGAGAGCAAGATTTTTTTTCTATAAAACGGAGTTTTGTGTATAGGTGTTGTATAGTACGATGCTGCCCCAATTCCTTTGTTATTTAATTTGATCATTACAGTGTTTCGATTTTTTATTGCAACTGTATAAAGATACCAATTTACTTGTTCATTTTTTCTTTCTGTTGGAATTTTAATAGGTAAATCGGAAATTAACTCAGAGAGAATTTTGGCATTTTTTTTTCTTTGAAATAAAAATTTTGGAAGTTTTTTAATTTGAATTTTTGCTATTGCTGCACTAATTTCAGGCAATCTAAAATTCAAACCAAAGATCTTGGTGTCATAACCATTCACCATTCCATGATTTCGTATCATTAGTAATTTTTCACGCATACTTTTACTATTTGTTGTAATGAATCCCCCTTCTCCTGATGTCATTACTTTTGTAGGATAAAGACTATAACATCCAAGAATAGAAAAAGTGCCAGTATGTTTTCCTTTTAAAGTAGAACCTAGAGATTGTGCCGCATCTTCAATAATAGGAATAGTATGTTTTTTTGCTATTTCAGAAATTTGGTCTATGTAAGCAACATTTCCATAAAGATGAACTGGAATGATAGCTTTAGATTTTTTTGTAATCTTTTTTTTCAAATCATTCGGGTCCATTGTATAATTTTCTTTTAGGATGTCTACAAACACGGGTTTTGCTCCTGTTGAAACAATAGCATTTGCAGTGGCAACAAAAGAAAATGAGGGCAAAAGAACTTCATCAGCCTTTTTAATATCCAAAGCTAGCAATGCAGCCTGAAGGGCAGATGTACCAGAATTTACAGCTATTACGAACTTTGATTTTGTGAAGGCTGAAGCAATTTTTTCGAATTCTTGAACATTTTTGCCTCCTAAATTAGCTGATGAGGTAAGAGTGCCTTCTTTGAGCACAGCAGAAACTGCATCAATTTCCTCCTTTCCTACTAGGGGAATGTTTATTGGAATTTTCACATTTGGTGTGTTGGAACTTGGCTAATAAACTCCTCTAAGTTACTATGAATTTTTATATCTCATAATTTGCATTTTGCATAAATGAAAGTTCGCCATCTTCAGAAGACTGATACTGCATACAAAATTTACTTGTACATTTTCTATGCATGTGGCTTCATTATGGTTTCAATTACAGTGTTTGGGATCTATGCCATGTTAGATGAATGGGAAAAAAATGGAACATATGTGATGGGAGAAGTTTTAAACACAACTGTAATTCCTTTTGAGGGCTTTGCGAGATTGACAACGTGGTTGTTTTTTTCAACAATTATTGGGTGGTATTGTGTTACTAGGATTGGTTGGAAAAGAACTGCTGACAATAAGATAACAGGTTGGAAAATGTCTTTAATACAATTAATGCTGTTAGGTTTTACAGTAATTTCTCTTTACGAAGTTTTTTGGAATTTTTCAGTGCTCACTGCACAAATTACAGCTGAGGTAGTTAATGGGAGTTTTCCAGATATTGACATATTATCTGTAGATTATCCGGATTCAAACAGACCGTGGAATCTAATTTTTGCTACAAAGATGTTCCTCGCTGCAACTATAATTAGTGCACATGCATTTTATCTTAGTACAAGACCAAGAAAATCCTTGGACGATTTTGAGTAACTTTATAGGGTTACAATCCAAACCAAGTTCAAATGGATGTTACAGAAAAACTTGCCCTTATAGAAAAGCCTCCAACTGAGGAGATTATTACAAAAGAAGAATTAATTCAATTACTAAAAACAAATTCTAAGCCCAAACATTATATTGGTTTAGAAATCTCCGGATTTCTTCATCTTGGAAGTCTGCTAACAACTGGTTACAAAATTAATGATTTCATAAAAGCTGGAATAGATTGTACTGTATTTCTTGCAGACTGGCACACTATAATCAATGAGAAACTAGGTGGAAATGAAGAGAATATTTCCAAAGTTTCAGAATATTACAAAGAGGCTTTTGAAACAGTTTGCCCTGGAGTCCATGTAAAAATGGGTTCAGAATTATACGCAGAGGAACAAAGTGAGGGATATTGGAGAGATCTTATTCGATTTACAAAGCACATGTCTTTAGCTAGGACAATGAGAACCCTAACAATTATGGGAAGATCTGAAAAGGAAGAGAACATTGATCTTGCAAAGCTCCTTTATCCTCCAATGCAGGCTCTAGACATTCATTATCTTGATGTTGATATCGCTCATGCTGGTATGGACCAAAGAAAGATCCACATGCTAGTGAGAGATATTTTTCCTAAGATGGGATGGAAGGTGCCTGTTGCAATTCATCATAAACTGTTACTTGGATTAACAAAACCAGGGGAACAAGACGTTAGTAATCTTCTCAAAGAAGATGGCGGTTATCTTCTCAAAGAAGATGGTGGAAAAATAATTCTTAGTAAAATGAGTAAAACCAATCCTAATTCTACAATATTCATTCATGATTCTCCTGATGAGATAAAAACGAAGATCAAAAAAGCTTGGTGTGAGGAAGGAAATATTGAAAATAATCCGCTATTAGAGATTTCAAAACAGATTTTGTTTCATGACTATGATGAAGTGAGGGTAGAAAGACCCAAAAAATTTGGGGGAAATGTTAGTTTTTCCAAATATGAGGAGTTGGAATCGGCTTTTGTAAAAAAAGAACTTCATCCAACTGATCTTAAACAAACAGTTGCTGAACTTTTGGTTCCAATAGTATCTACATTAGCAAGTAGATTTCCCTTAGAACATGATTTAGTTGATATAATAAAAAATAGTGCTTAGACTTTTAATTTTGGATTTGTTTGTTCTTGTAAATTATATTTTGAGGTATATCCTCTGGGATTTATCATCAAATCTTTGTAATTATATGTTGATGAATTCCCAACAATTACAGTAGTAATCATTCCTAATTTGTCTGAGTGGTTTAGAAGGTTTTCTAGATCAGTTAGAACAACAGATTGAGAATCTCTAAAAGCTCCTTTTATTATTGCAACAGGGGTTGTGGGTTTTCTATACTTTAACATAATTTTAATAGTATCTTGAAGTTGATGAATTCTTTTTTTGCTTGATGGATTGTAGATAACTATAACAAAATCACCTTGAGCTGCGGCTTCTACTCTTTTTACAATTATTTCCCACGGTACAAGAAGATCACTCATGCTCAAAACAGCAAAATCAGTCATAAGTGGTGAGCCAATTATTGAAGCGCATGAATTTAGGGCTGATACTCCCGGAATCACCTCTACGGGTAAACCATTCTTTGGATCCCAGTCCGATTCTGCAAGCATTTCATAGATCAATCCAGCCATACCATAAATTCCAGGATCACCACTTGATACTAATGAAACAATTTTGCCAGATTTAGCTAAATCGATACATTGATGCGCTCGTTCAACTTCTTGTGTCATTGCATATCTGTAAATGTCTTTACCGTCAATTAGATCTTGTACAATGTTGACATATGTTTCATAACCAACAATGGTATCACTTTCTTCAATTACTTTTTTTGCACGAAAGGTCATGTGATCATGGTGACCAGGCCCAACACCAACAATGTACAGCTTTCCAGTCAATATTTGATTAAAGTAATTCAGACAATTTATCCCTTTACTAAAAAAATAATAAAAATGTCTTATTGGAATGGATCAATAAATGGACAATTAACAATATGATCAGAGTTCATTGGACGTGCTAAACTAACTGTGATAAGACCTTCTGATTTGAATTCATCAATGTCTGCCTTTGTTTCTAGAATTTTAGCATTTTCTGGATCATTCCATTCAATCACGAAAATTCTCCACATTGGACTGTAATTTGGATCACCAAGTGCAGAGGCAGCGATGCCTGGTTGGAATCCTAATGGTCCAGAGCCCTTTATTCCATTCTTAAATTGAAACAAGTCAACTGCTGCTGCGTAGGCAATCAAGTTTGCTGATGATGGTGCGTCGGTTACTCCCATCATTTCTGCAGGTCCTGAAGGTGTTGCATCAGTTACAATGTAATAGACTGTTCTACCATCAGGTCCCCAACCACGGTGTGCAATGAAAGTTACAGTCATTTCATCAGTGTCAATGTCCAAAATCTGTCCCCCGCCATATGACATATCATCAGTAAGGGTACTGTTTTCTTTTACCATCATTTGGCCTTCAGGCCAGATTATTTGAGGCATGTTTATGACAACATCGGTTTGTTCAAGGTTAATTCTTCCAGCTTCATCTGCTTCCTTTATTGCTTGTACTGAATTTAGAATTTTGGGGGCCTGGCCAATTTTCCAAGATACATTAACTACTGAGTGTAAAGCACTATATTCATCAGTCTGTTCCGGGGTACTTGAAAACACTTCTTGTTGATATCCATGGATACCATCTCCTTGAACTCCATCTTTAAACGTGTAAACAGTTTGTAAGACTTCGTTTGGTGTATCGCTTAAGGGTGGAGCAAGCTCAACTTTCCATTTTTGTTTATCTGAAATCAAATCTGCATGGGTTTGATCGTTTGTATCTGTAATGATATAATGCACAGTTCCATTTTCAAACAAACCCGGGTGCATCGGTATTGTTACAGGGATGTTTGCTCTTGAAAGTAGCAAAGTCGGTTCTTCTTTTTTCATTTCCAATTTTTGCATAATTACTTCTGTCGGTTGCCCCCGAATCCATCCATCTACACTAACTGTTACAGTAAAAGGATCTGTATTAGTGGTATACAGTGCTAAAGCGGCTCCAGTAAACTCAAAGGAACCTGCAGTTGTTTCTGGATTAATTAAAGATAAGCCATATACGGTGATTCCATCAACAGTCCAAGTTGGCTGACCACCGACTTGAGCACTAGTAATTTCATGCAATACAACGATTTGAACCGGTTCGCTTGCTGTATAGGTCAAAGAACCATCATACAAAGTACCTTCATTAGGAGATAGTATTAGAGCCAATTGATGACCTTCATGACCTTGTCCTGGATCTGGTGAAGAGGTTATGGTTTCAGTGAAATGAATTTTTTTACGTGATTTAGCATCTGCGAATTGTTCAGTAATAGCTGGAATTACAATTATGCTAAAAACTATAACTGAAATTGCAATAACAACAATTATTTTTTTCATCATCATCTCGATCAGATTTTCCCTTAAATCTTTTTGTCCATTTCACTAGTTTGTCTTACTAATTCAAACTCATCATGTAATGCCTGAACTGCAGATCCACAGTCAGAATCCTTTACCACAAATGCCAAATTAAGTTCTGAGGAACCTTGTGTGATCATCACAACATTTACCTTCTTTTTTGAAACCGCCCCAAAAACTTTTGATGCTACGCCTACCGTTCCTCTCATGCCAGAACCAATTAGTGCCACAATTGCAACATCTGGTGTAACCTCAAGTTTTTTAATAATTTTTCCTAACAATTCTATTTCTAAAGCATTTACTGCTTTCTCCAAATCCGTTTTTTTGACAACAATGGATATGCTTGATTCAGAAGGATTTTGTGAAATCATCATTACATTTACTCCTACTTTTGCCAAAGTTACAAAAATTTTCGCAGCCGTCCCAGGAACCCCAACCATACTGCCACCTCTCACATCAATCAAGCCATTGTTACGAATTACACTGACACATTTTACGGTCTTTTTTGTAGCTGCATCAGTATATGCTGTAACAAGGGTTCCCTCATTCTTTATGTTGAAAGAGTTTCTTATTCTCATAGGCACTTTCTTTGATAGCAATGGCTCAAATGTACGTGGATGAATTTGTTTTGCTCCATAAAGAGACATTTCTATTGCTTCAACATATGAGACTTGGTTTAAGATCCTAGCTTCTTTCACAATTTTTGGATCAGCTGTCATTAATCCGTCTACATCACTCATTAACCAAATTTCGTCTGTGTTTATGCAAGACGCAATGATTGTTGCAGTATAATCAGAACCACCTCTACCAAAAGTAGTTACTCTGCCATGTTGATCTGCTCCTGAAAATCCTCCAATTACGGGAACTATTTTTTTTGCAAATAATGAATCAACATTTTTTGAAACACGGAATCTTGTTGTATCCATCAAAGGCTTTGATGCGCCAAAATTAGAATCAGTCACAATTCCTACCTCCTTTCCAGTAAGTGGTACAGATTTTATCCCAATATCGAGCAATGCTGAAGATATTATTTTGATTGATAGTCTTTCGCCAAACGAAATAAGATAATCTAGGGAACGAGGAGTTACCTCTCCCAGAAGAACCATCCCATCAGTTAATGCCACAAGTTCTTTGAAATCTGAATTTAAATTATCTAAGAGATTTTTTCTAATTTTTGCATTTGATATTATTTTTTTTGCTAGTAGTTTATGTCTTTGAATTACTTTTTCTGTTAACTGTTTTGCTTGTGTTTTTTCTCCTTTTATTATTAATTGGTGTTTTTCTAAAAGTTCATCAGTTATGCCACCAATAGCTGAACAAACAACAAGAATTTGATTTTGTTTTGAAAGTGTGTAGATGTGTTTTGCAATATCTTTGATATGTTTGGGTGTTGAAATAGAAGTTCCACCATATTTTAGTATAAGTCTCAAATCAGTATAACATGTTTTAATTAATCCTTAAATTCTTTAACTTTCTACACGTGGAGCCAAGTAGAAATGTATTCTACCAATATTTCCAACCTTGAATTCTATTCTTAGCGGTTTAGCACTAGAATACTCACAGATTATTGAACCTGTTGTAGTACCCACAGCCTTTACCACAGGGTTAAGGTATTCTAAGCTATAGGTTCCAGTACTTTCTTGTTTTACAGACAAGTCTTGAACATCATCAGTACCTTTTTGAAGCTCAATAACTACCTCCCCTGAATCGCCCTTGCCAGAAAACTCAGCTTTAGATTCTGTAGCAATCATTGTAAGATAGTCAGAAACTACTTGTACATCTCCTAAAATTTTATCAAATGCTGTTGAAGAAAGTTCTATCTTGGCATCATATGGAATTTTTGGAAGTGGTGTATCACTCGCTGAACTTTCAATTAATCTAATTTTGTATTTTTTGTTTTTACCAATGGTAACAAGAAGCATGTTATCATCAGAGATGCCTAGTTCAATGCTGTCTTTTTTCTCTGCTCTTTTGATCAGTTTTGAAAATTCGTCTATCCGAACACCAAATTTGATATCACTATCACACTCATATTTTTCAAATGCTGAGTTTGGCCAAGAGATGTCTATCAAGGCTACGTGAGATGGATCCATTCCCCTAAAGGTAATTCCCTCAGCTGATGCTACAAAAGTGGCTTCTTCTACTAGTGTAGATATTGCAGATATGATTGCCTTCAAATCATCAGATCCACTTGTTATAGCTGAAAATACCAAACTCAATCACATATTCTAAATATTCAATTTAAAAATTATGCGTAATTGCGCCAAGTATAATTGCATTTTATACATCTATAAAACTGAGTAGTGGGTTCATCTGCGCTACGAGTTTGAAGCATCCACCAGACTGCTTTATCATGACCACACTTTGTACAATCAATTTTAATTGTTGACAACATTTGTTGGGTATCCTTTTCTTCTAAAACATTAAGTTCTAGAAATTCTTCCTCCTTTACTTTTTTTGTTGTATTAGTACTTGATTCAGCATAATCACATTTTGGACAACAAAGTCCAGAATCTTTTTTTTTAAGTCGTACCTCACAGTTGGGGCAAAATTTCATTTAATTTACCTTAATTTTGATTGAAATAATTTTTTCATATTCTCTGCAGTTTTGATTGCAGATTCTGTTGCTTTTGTAATTTCTTCCAATGGATTATTTTTTGATGAATTAACCCTTATCCAATTTTCATTGGTTAATGGATGTTTTACAATGACTCCAGCAAAATCAATCCCTGAATCTTTCAGAAGTTCATGTTGGACAATGTATAGAATTCCAATATCTGACTCACTTAATGATAGGCTAAGTTCGCTTGAAGATGAATTAATTACTTGAGCTTTCATGTATTCGGAAAAAGAACTTATTGCGGATATAAATCATTATCAACGATTGTTTTGGGTAGTAGTTACATATCAGATATTGAATTACTTGTGGAGAAAGATAAGTTTTCCTCAGATGAGAATATTACAATTAATGTAAAATTTTCCATATGGGGAATGATCCGGGATGCTTTTAATGAAAAAAACTGGACTGAGGCCTATAACAAAAATGACAATACATTCAAACTAAAATATGGAATAAAACTTTTTTCAGTAGGATTCAGAAAACATGAGGTTAGTGAGGCCATTGATTCTTATAGAAAGGCATCCCTTTTTTGGACGAGAAATCCAAAATTAGTGAATCCCCACAAGGACAAAAGGGTTTGGGTTCAGGTGGCAAAAAATTTCGAGCCTTATATTCGGTTGACGGAGAAAGAGGTACAACAAGAATTGTTTGATTTTAATGAAAAAATTTCTTTTAATGCTTCTGAGTTAGGAAAAGGAAAGCACAAACTGGGGGCAGAAGCTTGGGCGTCTTGGCAAAAACATGATTACACAGAACCGGATAATGCAAAGAATCAAGCGAAAGAAATTGAGATAGAAATCAATTAGTATTATAAAGAACTTTTTCTAAAAGTTTTCATGGCAAAATATGATGGATTGTTAGGACAGCCAGTACTTGAGATAGAAGAACCTGATAAAGAAGATGGAATTACTATAATCTTTAAAGATAACAGATTCTTGTTTATCAAGGTAGTGGATGGCAAGATCGACACGGTTTCGATACCAGAATAATCAACAGGTGAAAAAATGGAAAAATTTGATCCAATTAAAATGGCAGAATTGATTAAGATTGAAGACCCAGATAGTGAGGGGGGTTTAACTCTGGTATTTAATGATAACATACAAGTAAAGATCAGAGTAGTTGATGGTAAACTAGTCTCTAAAGTAGTATAATCTTCAATTATTAACGTGTTTTTCGTACAGATGTACAGCCATCTTCTGCATCTCTGATTGGATGGAACCAGGTCTTTCATTTCTTACTTTTTCAATCGCATTTTTTGCAGAATATTTTTGAAATTTGATTAGATAGCAAGCAAGTATTGTTCCTGTTCTACCCATTCCTGCGGCACAGTGAACCATGACAGCTTCTTTGTTGTTAATGCCTTTGTGAATAAAATCAACTGAGGTATCAATTTTGTCCATGCTTGGTGCTGTTAGATCCTGAGTGGGGATATGTAGATAGTTTACATCGTCGACCCAAGAATCAGGTAAGGCGTTTTCTGTCATCGTTATAACTGATTTTATTCCTTGTTTTAGAACCCAGTCAAACTCGTCAAAAGAAGTGGGCATTCCAGAGCCTGCTAATTTCTCTTCAATTAACCAAGAGAAGTTTGTTGGCTTTTTGGTTACCCTTCCATGCAATTTTCGCCATAGGTTTCCTGGCTTGCTCATGAGAATAAACCGTGTTTCCTGTACTTTTAGCATTACGCATAAGGTTGTTGCTTATATGGGTAAAAAGTGTAATAAGTTTACAAAATGGGAAAGGAAGCAATTCTGTATGAAAAAAAGCCAAATGAGAAGGTGCTCTGTACAGCTTGTGCCAGATATTGTGAAATTGGAAAAAACCAGATTGGACTTTGTGGCATTAGGGGAAATGTAGATGGAAAATTGGATCTGTTTGTTTATGGGAAGGTCATTGCTGGGCATGTTGATCCCATAGAAAAAAAACCCGCTATTCATTACCGACCTGGCTCCAGAGTATTTTCAATTGCTACTACTGGTTGTAATTGGCTTTGCAAGTATTGTCAAAATTATGATATCAGTCAAAGACGAAAGGTGGAAGGAACAGATATGACTCCTGAAGAGGTTGTACAGACTACACTCAACTATAAAGCAGACGGTATTGCTTATACTTACAATCAACCATCAATTTTCATAGAGTTTGCAAGAGATGTTGGAGTTATTGCAAGACAAAAAGGGCTCTTCAATGTTTTCGTTTCAAATGGTTATGATACACCAGAAACGGTAAAGATGATGGGAGAATTTTTGGATTGTATTACTGTTGATTTTAAGGGAAGTGCCGAACCTGAATTTACTAGAAAGTACATTGGGGTTCCAGATCCAAAACCAATATTTGATACTCTTCTTGAAATTCGTGATAAAACCAAGATTCATGTCGAGATTACAGATCTAATAATTCCTGAAGCAGGAGACGATTTAGTGTATGCAAAAAAGTTGTGCAAATTTATTTATGATGAATTTGGGCCTGATATGCCAATTCACTTTTTGAGATTTCATCCAGACTATAAGATGATGGAATTTGATTCAACACCTGTTAAAACTCTTGAAAAACATTATGAGATAGCAAAAAATGAAGGTCTCAGATATGCTTACATAGGAAATGTTCCTGGCCATTCTCTGGAACATACCTATTGTCCTGAGTGTAATTGTATTGCTATTAAGCGATATGGGTTTGACATTAAAGAATGGAATCTTGATGAAAAAAATCGATGTATAAATTGTCAAAATCAACTACCGATTATAGGAAGCCTCTCCAAAAACTATAAACAAGAACGGTTTCAATTCGTAATTTAGAGTGCAATAGCCCTAACAGGTGAACCAGTTGCATCCTTGAGTTTGAGTGGCAGAACAATAAAATTGAAATAGTTCCTTGAAATTTTTTCAAGATTTACTAAATTCTCTACTATCAAAATATTATTCTTTGAAAGAATATGATGTACTGAAAATTTGTTCTCACTGCCAAGGTCGATGCTAGGTGAGTCTATTCCTACAAGGTTAATTTTTTTTGAAGCTAAATAATTTGCGGCAGTTATAGAAAGACCGGGATTTTGTTTAAAATAATATTTTTTTTGTAAATGTTTTTGCCAACCTGTTGCAAAAATGATGGTTGCGTTTTTTGGAATTATCCCATGTTTTTTTTCAAAACTAACGATATTATTTTTTGTAATTGATTGGTTAGCTTTTTTGGGGATCTTGACTAAAATGGCACTGCTTGAAAGTCGGTTAACTGAGATCTCATGAATTTTTTTTCCATTATCTACAAAGTGATAGGGCGAGTCTATATGGGTACCAGAATGAGAGCTTAGAAAAAGTAATTCTGAATTGTAGCCATCTTTTTTGATTGTATTCCATGGAATGAATTGTGGTGTTGGAGAACCGGGAAAGGTCGGTAAGTTTTGTGAGATTGTTAAAGTTAGATCTAGTACCATGATGATAAGTAAACTATGTAATTAATCAGTATTTGAAAGATATAATCAAAGGTTAAATATTGTCCTAAGAAATCTGGAATGTGCCTACTGCGTACGTTTTAATAAATTCAGATCTAGGATCTGACAAATCCATCATAAATGAATTGAAAGAAATTCTTGATAGTGAAAGTGGAATAGAATATTATGTACAAGGGGTTTATGGAGTCTATGATATTATTTTGAAAATTTCATCAGATAGTGTAGGTGATCTTCGATCAATTATTACTCATAAAGTTAGGAAAATAAACAAAGTTCAATCAACTCTAACAATGATGGTAATAGATGAACAAGAAAATCTATAATTTTTTTAGAGCGTCTATTACTGTTTGAATTTCTGATTCTGTGTTAAAAAAGTGGGGGGATGCTCGAACAAATTTTTTATTAAAAATTTCACGCACGGCAAGAACAATTTTTTGCTTCTCAAGCTTTTCAACTATGGTTTGTGGTTCAAGTCCTTTGATATTAAATGAGATAATGCTTGTCCTTTTTTCAGGTTCTTCAGGACCATACATAGTTACTCCTGAGATTTTTAATAATTCATCTCGTAGTTGGTTTGCTAGTTTCATGATTTTACTCCTAATGTTATGAATTCCAAATTGGGTCAGATAACGTACTGATGATTCTAGTCCCACCATGCCTACGTAATTTCTAAATCCTGTTTGAAATTTTTCTGGTATTTCTTTGAAAGCTAATTTTGTTTCATCATAAATCATAGCTGATTCTCCTCCAATGCTTGTTGGCTCAAGTAAGTTACTAGAGCTTTTTTTACAGTAGAATAATCCAGTTCCCATTGGTCCACAAAGCCATTTTGAACCATTAAAAGACATAAAATCGCATTTTGTTGTGTTTACATCAAACTCGCCGATACAACCAATTGTTTGTGCGGCATCAAGAAAGTATGGAATTTTGTTTTTTTCTAAAATTTCACCAACTTCTTCAATGGGAAGAATAGAACCAGTATTGTACAAAGCATGACTGAGTGTTACTAATTTAGTATTGCTGTCTATCAAATTTTGAAGTTCTTTAATTCTAAAAAAACCATTTTCGTTAACTTGAAGATTTTTGACTTGTAACCTGTTTGATAAGCGTAGCCAAGGGTAATAGTTTGCATGGTGTTCATGAGCCATGCCACGAATAATTATATTTGAATTTGAATCAAATGATAATCCATTTGCAACTATGTTTACACCATCAGTTGTGCTTTGCGTTAAAATGATCTCTTCGGGTTGACATTTTACTAACTCGGCAATGATTTTTCGGGTCTTTCGGAGTTTTTCAGTCACAAAAGATTCTGAATCAATGGAGTCTGGACCTACAGAATTATAAGATATTAAGAAATCTGTCATTGCTTTAATGCTCTTTAAAGGCATTAGAGAAACAGAGGCGTTGTTAAGGTAGATTTTACCATCATTAGGAAAATCATCAGCAATATCATTTTTTTCTAAATTCATTATTATATCAGCTAGAAACTTGTTCAGTGTTGGATAAAAATCCTGATCAACATTCATTGATTGGACTACATGGGGTGAAAAAATACTTGGAAAAAAATGCATTAAATTCTATTTTATGTAATGAGCCATTCGTTAAAGCTGTTTTTCTTGCCAAGTTAATTGAACAAATTGATGTTCCAATACTCTATCTGGATTTTGATCTATTGTATAGTGGATATGTAAATGCTGAAATGTTACCAAGAAAAGTAAATGTCTCTCTTTTTTCTCCGTTAAAAAATGATTGGAATCAAGTTCTTAAAAAAATTTTAATGATGGTTTTAAAAGAAAAATCTTTTGTGATTATCGATTCCTTAAACGGCCTTTACAATTTATTTGATTATAAAGATGTGGGCAGACTTGTTAATGCATATGTAATGCTACTGACCTTTGTTGCTAAAGAATCAGATTCTAGTGTTTTAGTTGTAAATATGGCTAGAAAGAAAGATGAAGAAGAATGGGTATTATCTCCTTCTGGTAGACGTGTAGTTGATGCCAAAATTATGACAAACTTGTATCTAAAGAAACAAAACTCTGGAATAGTAGTAGATGTTACTAGAGCTGATGAATCTGTTGCTGATTCTATAAAAGTAATTTAGAATCAGAGTCATAGATCAGTTGTTTTGGGATCAGAAAATTCTAACAGTGTTATAAAATTTCGTAACGCCGTTATAATCAGTCATTTTTAAGCAAGTTATATTAAGATCCAAAGACCAAAACCATTTGTAATGCCAGTAGCAATTCTACCAGACATTAGTGAACAAATGTGTATTGGATGTGCGCTTTGCGTGGAAATATGCACAACTTTGGGACCTGATGTACTAAGAGTAAAACCTGTTGAAGGCTGGAAGAGAGGAAAAGCATTTGTATTTTATCCAGAAAGATGTATTTCTGACGGTGCATGTATTGGGGTTTGCCCTACAAAAGCAATTTTCTGGATGAGACCAATGGACTTTACTGTTGGACAACCAGTTCCACTCTACAAAGACTCAGTCTTCGTCAAAGGTTGGACCGAACTGATCGACTAAAACAGTTCAATCATTTTTTAATTTATTTTTAAAATATTTCAAGTGTAAATTGCATTCTATGATTTTTTAAATCCCCTCATGTTGAGATTCCAATCAATTATTTTTTTTCTAGGTTGTTTTTTATAAAAATTATCAAGTAGTTTATAAGTAATGTTAAAACCCTTGCCTACCATCGTATCATCCTTATCAAATTTGTTTTTGTTAATTACTAGATCATCTGGCAAAACCTTTATCCGCTTGGTTTTCAGTTCACGTAGTCTGAATATCTTACCATTCTCTAATTTAATAACAGAATCATCGCTTAATCCTTGAATAGAAAAATTTTCAAAAAATCTTATCACTCCACCTTCTTTTAGTTCAATTTCAACATCATAGGTTACTTTGCTGCCATAGATCAGAATTTCTCTGGCATTAATTTTCACATCATCCTCTAGGTTAAGTGTTATTACAGAATTGCAATCTAAGGAAACGGTGTTAGCGACGTTTTCTACAATAATTTTTCCTTTTGGAGCAACTAGTTGCGTTCTGTATTCTTTGATGGTGTATAGACCTACTCTGCCTGATGGATCCTGCACTTTGACTTTTTTCCCAAAAACATTCCCAACCACAATATCTCCATTATCTACAGTAATTTTCACACCATTTTCAATTTTGTATTTATTTTCCAGAGGATTTACTAATTTAAAATCTCCTTTTGTTATTCTAATATTCGTTTCATGTTCTTTACTCCAGGATGGACTTGTAATGTTTCCTTGCATGATTATTGGTCCATCATAAGTAAGGCTGCCAGCCTTGTAGTTTCCCTTTATTGAGAGTGCTCCATTAGCTTTTCTCTCAAACTCTAATTCCCCAAGTGTTTTTGAACCAAAAAATCTTATTCCTGTACCATCAGCTCTGTTTAAAGCACCTGCCCATTCTTCAGCGACTTTCATATCTTTTGAAATATTTTCTGCTAAAATCTTGTTACTTCGTATTTCTTCATCAGTCTCATCGTAAATTACTCTGGCTTTTTTCAATCGTTCTTCTAGTGAATCGGGATATTTTTTTCCAAGCTTTAGGTCATCATAAGCTTGTTTAATTTTCTTAAATTCTTTCTCATCACCACCTTTATCTGAATGATGTCGAAGTGCTAGTTTTCGAAATGCTTTACGTATCTCACTTTTAGATGATCCCTCAGAAATTCCTAATATTTCATAATTATTCACAATCATAGTTTCTCAATCCTGTGTAAATATAACTAAATTGTTTAAATAATATCTATGTATATCTTGTAACGAAATTAATAAACAACTGAAGAATCTTTTCGGAAAATTATTATGTAATATTTGCCTAGAGGAGTGTATAGTAAAACATTTAGAACAACTTCATGTCTGTGATGCTTGCTTTGAAAAAGTAAAGGGATTAGAAAAAGAGACGTCATTCAAACTTTCAAAAGAACAGATTGTTGGAGGTACTAAAGATGAATTATAATTTCAAAAGAAAAAAATTTCTAGATAATGATTCATGATAGAATTGAGGCGGGACAGTTATTAGGAAAAAAGCTTTTGGCATTTAATATTATAGATCCAATAGTTTTAGCTGTTCCTCGTGGTGGAGTAATTGTAGGACATGAAGTTGCTAAGATATTAAGATGTAAATTAGATATTGTGATTTCAAAGAAAATTACTCCCCCTGAAAATCCGGAATATGGAATTGGAGCAATAACTTACGATGGTACACTATACAAAGGAGAGAATTGGCAGCGCTACGCTAAGTGGGCAAATTTTGATGATGAACTAACCAAAAAGAAAAAGGAGGTAAAAAGGAGATTAGAAGAATACAGAGGTAACACAGATTACAATCTTGACAAAAAAACTGTAATTGTAGTTGATGATGGGATTGCTACGGGTTCAACGGTTTTTGCGATATTAAATTGGCTAGTAAATCAAAAGACAGGAAAAATTTTGCTAGTCATACCAGTAATACCAGCTGACACTTACGAAATTATTGAAAGAAAAGTTTCATCCGTTATTGTGTTGTATATTCCAACAGAATTTTCTGCAGTAGGACAATTCTATGAACAGTTTGACCAGGTTTCAGATCAAGAAGTAAAAGAAATTCTCACTATGTACAAAAAATAGTTTGTTAAAATTTTTCTTTTAACACGAGAAGTCTCGCATGGAATAAAAACAACGAAGAGTAAGAAATACATTGTTTAAACATGATATACAATGTTGCAGAAGAGTTCAAAATAATTTTCAGGCGAGTGGAATAACATTTTTTGCAATCCAACCATAATCTGCCAGTGAAATTTGCCGGTTACAATTCCCTTTTATTTGTCCATCACGTATGATAGTTAGTAGTGGTACAAAATTCTTCTATTGAATATGATGTCAAGTGTGAAATAGATACTTGCAAAACCTACCCTGTAGTTACCGATAATGAAAGAGGCGAAGTACTCTGCGGGGGTTGCGGTCTTGTCCTATTGCAAAATGTACCCGATATATCACACGAATCACATGGTTTTACTCAGGAAGAGTTTATGACTCAAACTAGAACAGGTCCAGCTACAACCTTAACTATGCATGACAGGGGTCTTTCAACTATTATCGGCAATAATGTAGATTCTTCTGGTCATGTTTTATCAAGCAAAACAAAATATGAGTTTGTAAGATTACGTATTTGGGATAAGCGTAGTAAACCAAGAGCTACTTCAGCTTTGAACAAAGCGTTTACACTGCTAAATGCCATGAAAACAAAGCTTGCAATTCCAGATAACGTGGCTGAACATGCTGCTTATATCTATAGAAAAGCTGTTTCTAAAAAACTGACTAGAGGACGAACTACAGCCTCATTAATAGCTGCTTCATTGTATGCATCATGTCGTGATAATAATATTCCAAGAACATTGGATGATGTAGCCAAGGTAGGTAATATTGAACGAAAAGCGCTATCAAGAGATCTAAGGACGTTGATAAATAGATTAGATCTTAAACTAGGCCAATACGATATTGCTTCATTCATTGTAAAAATTTCTAATAATCTCAACCTAAAAGAAAAAACCAAACGGGACGCTCTTGACATTTTGAGGAAATCTGAGGATTTAGAAATTACTTCGGGAAAACATCCGGTAGCGGTAGCTGCGTCTTCTCTTTACCTTTCATCTATAATTAATGGAGAAAAATTAAGTCAAAAGAAATTCTCTGATATTGCAGGAATAAGTGATGTCACCATTAGAAATAGAATTGCATTAATCAAAAAAACACTCAATCTTTGTATTTGAATATTTTTCAATTCTAAACTGAAATAACAGAAGAAAACAAGTTATCAAAAATTATGTTTTTGAGTTGTGCTACAAGACCCATTATCACTTTAACTTGTTCCATTGCTACAGCATTAAGATCTTCAAGTTTCTTAGTTAGCACACTTATTTGATTCTGTAAGAAACCTTTTTGGATCTTTAGATTTTCAACGTCTGATTTTAATTCAGCGTTTTCAGATTTTATTTTCTTATTTTCTTCAGTGAGTTTTTCAAATTTTTCTTCATCTGTTAACCCGGGGAATGGTTCTTCAATCGGTTTTGGTTCTTTTCTGGGAATTGGTTCTGGTTCTGGTTGTGGTTGTGGAATTGGTGGAGGTGAAGGTACTTGGTTTGGTTTTTGGGCAGTTATAGGTACAATTATAGGAAATAAAATAAACAAGCCAAATATCAAAAACAAAATTACGTGTTTTGTTTTCATGTGTTTTCTTAGTTAATAATGTATTTTATGTTTAATGCTGATAAATGAGTTCATCATGTATTTTATTCAAGAGGATTAGTGTACTAGATCAAATTTTTTTTTGGAGTTGATTCTTTGAATTTTAAAAATATATCTAGATCGCCTATATCTGGAAGCCAAGTTCCTTTAGCATATGAGCCACCAAATTCTACTTCTAAAATTTGTGGAAACTTTGGTACTTGTTTTCTGAATTAATTTAGGATTTTTTAATTAATGAAAAGTTACAACAGTTGGTAACAAATGTAAAAACGTTATCTAAATTGCAGAACTACTTTTTGTTGGCTTTTCTTTACCATACATCATGAGAAGAATGGCGGCTACAGCTAAACCGCCTGGAATCACGATGATTGCAACAAGGATTTCATATTTTAGTTCTAATCTTTTTGCTGGTTGAACAAGTATTTCATCTGGAGTTAGTTTATCTGGGTTTTCATAAACCATAGCAGTAAACTTGACTGTTCTTAATGAAAGATCGTCGACTGGGGCTCTAGCAGGGCTTTCTATTCCTGAAATACCACCACTTTCAATATTTTCAAATCTTATTTCTAATGATCCTGGTTCTTCAAAGATGTAATTTCGGTAATCACCACCAATTGCAGTCAAGCCATCATCACGAAATATTTCTTCACCATTTTGTATCAGTATTAGATCATACTTCATTTTGTCCAAATTTGAGTTGGTTGAAGGATCATATGTTTGATAAATGAATGAAACCTTTTCGTTTGTTTTGAGAATATGTGGTTCCCATGTTAAATCAAGCTCAATTATACCATCAGCGGTATAACCAATCAAAGGAAATTTTTCTATTTTATTTCCAGACGCATCGTGTGGATAGTCTGGGATTGATACGCCTACAATGACAATTCCTTCCATCCAAGGATGAATAATACAAAAATAGCTAAAGAGACCGGTCTCGTTGAATGTAAATGACCACGAATTTCCTTCCATGAATCTTCCACTTTCAAAGTAACCAGTTGGTTCACCAAGTTTTTTACCACCCATCCATCCAAATCTTCCTGGACCTTTTCCACTTGTAACAGTATGACCTTCCTTGTCATTATTGATCCATGTTACTGTATCTCCCTTTTGAATCGAAATTACTGGTGGTTCATACCAATTTTCTACAGGTGTGTCAAAGGAAGGATCATATGCACCAAATGGAATAACAACTTCCCAGGAATTAAGATCATTTTGTTCTTCGGTAAATGAATAATCAATTGTAAACACAAGAAAATACATAGAAAGAATGAGAATAGTTATTTTCGGGCTTGTAATTCGCATTTAGTCACCTTCAACAAATGCTTCGTATTAATGAAAATTTATCTCATACTGCTAAGAATGAGAGTAATAGAGGCATATACTGTCTTGTAGGATTTGGAAAAATTTACAAGGACCTCAAATTATTTGAAGAAATCAAATTCTTGATTTCTTTTTTGCTTTGGTAGATCCTTGAGTACTGCCTGAACTACTTCGCTGTGATTGTAAGTTAAATGCCTGAGAAATTTTGCAGATTCGTCGGTCCTAGTTTTTTCATCAGCAAACATCATTTTTTCATCGCTAAGCTCACTCATTATAGTTTTACATTGATCACATGGCTCAAAATCAAGGTAAATCTTCATTTTGTTATCTGATTCTTTTTTACCATCTATTTTATAGTTTGAGTTAGTGGCTCTTCTGTTTTGAGATGAATTGGTCTAACCTTTTGGATTGCATCAACTAGATCCTTATGTGTTATTTTGATTTCCTTGATAGTTTTTGATGTCCCGCTAACATAGCGTTTGAGTGCAGTTATTGCTGCTCTGTTTGCTATTCCAGCAATTTCTGCGCCTGTAAATCCATTTGTAAGCTTGACTAGTTTTGAAAAATCAACATCTATTGCCAGTGGTTTCTTTTTAGTATGTATCTTGAATATGTGTTCACGAGATTTTGTATCGGGTATTGGAACCTCGATGATTCTATCAAATCTACCGGGACGCAATAATGCTGGGTCAATAATATCCAATCTGTTAGTTGCACCAATTATCAATACGTTATGAAGCTCCTCAAGACCGTCAATCTCTGATAGAATTTGCGAGACGACATTTTCAGTAACATGTGAATCTGAACCTCCAGCTGAACGTCTTGGAATAATAGCTTCTATTTCATCAAAGAAAATTATACAAGGCGCAGCTTGTCTTGCTTTTCTAAAGATTTCTCTTACACCTTTTTCTGATTCTCCAACCCACTTTGAAAGTAATTCTGGTCCTTTTATGCTGATAAAGTTTGATTCTGTCATTTTTGCAACTGCTTTTGCAATCAATGTTTTACCAGTACCGGGTTCACCGTACAGTAGAATGCCTTTTGGAGTTTCTGCGTTTACGTAATCAATTGCTTCTTTGTGTTTTAGTGGCCACTCGATTGCTTCTTTTAATTCCTCCTTGAGTGATTCAAGTCCACCAACATCATCCCAAGTAACGTTTGGTATTTGAACTAGAACTTCTCTTAGTGCTGATGGCCTTACCTCTTTTAGTGCCTCTCTAAAGTCCTCACTTGTAATTTTGATTTTTTGTAATACTTCAGATGAAATTTTATCTTGATCAAGATCAATTTCTGGCAACAGCCTTCTTAATGACCTCATTGCTGCCTCTTTTCCAAGAGCTTCAAGGTCTGCTCCAACAAAACCATGTGTTATCTTTGAAATCTTTTCAAGATCCACTTTCTCTTCAAGTGGCATTCCTCTTGTGTGAATAGTTAGTATCTCCAGTCTTCCTTTGTCATCAGGAATTCCAATTTCAATTTCCCTGTCAAATCTACCAGGTCTACGCAAAGCAAGATCGATAGAGTCTGGTCTGTTTGTTGCAGCAATTACAACTACTTTACCACGTTTCTTCATTCCGTCCATCAAAGAAAGTAATTGTGAAACAATTCTTTTTTCAACGTCGCCTGTGACCTCATCTCTTTTTGGTGCAATAGAGTCTATCTCATCAATGAATATGATACTAGGAGCGTTTTCTTCTGCTTGTTTGAAAATTTCTCGAAGTCTTTGTTCACTTTCACCATAGAACTTGCCCATGATTTCAGGACCACTTATTGAAATAAAGTGAGCGTTGGTTTCACCGGCAACAGCCTTTGCCAGTAGAGTTTTGCCTGTTCCTGGAGGCCCATAGAGTAAAACGCCTTTTGGTGCCTCTACGCCTATTTTTTCAAATAATTCTGGATGTCTCATTGGCAATTCAACCATTTCTCTGATTTTTTGAATCTCGTTTTTCATTCCGCCAAGATCATCGTATGTGATTCTTGGGTAAGAAGAATCAATAGCCTTTGTCATTGTGCCAAGCTTGAAAATTGTTTGTTCTGTTACAATAACTGGCTTGGATGGTTTTGTACTAGTTATAATGAATTGTATCTTACCTCCCATCTGTGTTCCTAAAGTTAGAGCATCACCAGTTGTAAAAATATGATTTAGAAAGTTTTGGACCATGTATTCCTGTAATCCTTCAGCTTGAATTTTTTCAGTTGGAGACAATACTATTTGTTCTGCAGCTGTTGCTTCAACTGCCTTTACCTTAATTTTGTCACCAATACCTGCACCGATATTTTGTCTTGTCATTCCATCGATTTTGATTATACCAGAACCATAATCTTCTGTTGTGCCAGGCCAAAGTTTTACATGGGTTTTTTTGTTGTATGTTAATTCTAAAATCTGTCCAGTATTCCATTTAGCATCTTCGATAATCTTTGGATCAATTATTGCTCGTCCATTACCAACGTGTTGCTGAGAAGTTTCCTCAATCCTTAATTCAATTTCGCTCATTATTTATCACTATAAAAAAAGGAGGTTTATTCTACCTCCACTGTTTTTCCTTTTGGTTTTTCGGGATCTTTTAACTTGAATGTTAATTCAAGTATGCCATTCTTGTATGATGCCTTTACAGCGTTTTCATCAACTTTGTGCTTGATTGGCACTTTGACATAATATTTTTTGTCACCATGTTCTGCGTCAATGCTTACTATGTTATCATCAACTACAATTTTGACATCTTTTTTATCTACGCCAGGCATTTCGGCAATTAGCTTGACTACCTTTTCCTTCTCATCAACAATTGTATCCACAATTGGTTCTCTAGTATCAGATGTTGATAGTTCTGGCTTTGTATTCCCGTATTCCCATACTACAGGTTTTCCATCTGGGCCAATGGTCATCGTGTAACCATAAAAAACGGGTCCGTAAAGATTTCCTGCTGATTTTCCCCCAAAGATATCATCCAGATTCACGAAGGATCTGGATACTCTTTTGAAGAGTCTATCAAATTCGTCATCATAGAACATTGTCATATTTATCTACACTATGTAATATATATGACATTATATAAGTATAATGGTAGATTGTAAGGCTAATTACACAATCCTATTATATATGACACTATATAATATTTCTTATGAGGATGGCAAATCTTTCCGTGCCTGAAGTTATACGTGAAATCATCACTGGGAATAGATCTATTCATGATTGCATGAAGATGGATGTGATTAATTATACTGCTCTGGCGGTCAAAATCCAGTCAGATGTAGAAAAAATTCTAGGAAATTCGGTCAATCTGAATACGATTGTTGTCGCTATAAAACGATATTCTGATTCATTCCAGGACAAAGAACCAGTCAAGGAAGAGCTAATCCTGCAAAATGCCAGACTTTCTCTTACCGATGGTATGATGGATGTTAGAGTCCCACGAGACAGTTTTAGAATTGCAGATGCATCTTCGTTTTTTGAGCAGTTCTCAAAAATTGAACCAGATTACGAGTTTTTCCGTCTATCTGATTCCTTTAGGTTTTTAACTGAAGATATAGCTGATGTAAGAAAATTATTTGAATCACTTCCAAACACTCAAAGTCAGTTTAGTACCGGTTTGACTAGAATTACCATTGGTATTCCTTCTGGACAAAATCGTTCAGATGTTGGTAGCTTTGTATCAGACTTGTTACATACAAATGGAATTGAATGGGAGGATGCATATTTTTCAAGAGACAAGATGATCATTACACTGAACACAAAGGATGCAGCTCGTGCTTATGATATATTGAGATCAGAGATCTCAAGATAATTAAATAATTAACATTTGATACGAATTGTTGAATAAGAATTAAGAATTTTCAGGATCAAACATATTTTTTAATTCTATGAATGACGATTGCAGGTGCTACAAAATACATTCCAACATTCAATATAATCAAACTAATTCCATATCCTAGAACTTCAAATTCTGAATCCATGTCGACATAATTTAGAATTGAAAGTGAGGTAAGTAATGGAGTTATACCAAGCTTTACAATCTCTTTGAATACTGGATTCTGTCTTTCATAATCAGCTATGGTGGGACTAAAAGAGTAATAGAATTGATTAAATGATTCCATAAATGCAGAGCCTGATTCAGTTTGTAATAGTGAATTATCTCTTAATTCTCGAAGCTGTTGTACTTGAGGAGCCAATTCAGAACCAAATGTAGCCGTTGCAATAAGACATCCTCCTCCTTCCTGATTTACTTCATCACTGTAAATTTCCCCACCAGCAGATAATATTACGAATGAATTTTTCACAGTTTCAAAATTTTCTAGGTGGTCTTCAAAATTATTTACTCTGTTTATGTAAGCTAAAGTATAAAATTTATCAGGAGTCGCAATCTTGATTTCGTTGAATTTTAGATTCGCGGCGCCTATTTCACTTTCAAATACTCCCACCGCATGTAAAACATGCGCTTCTTTGCCATCAATGGTAGTTTTTTCTTCAGAAATTATTTCAAGTGTACCATCATCTATTACTTGTTGAAAAGATTCTCTAGTTTCAATCATTTTTTGTTCTAGTGATTTACCGTCTGAATCAACTATGGTAATTGAAATGAGTGGATTAAATCCTTCACTTATGGGACCTGTTATTACAATGTCTGGAACCTCTGGTGCAGTTTTTTGTGGTTGTTGTATAATCCAACCAGAGGGTGCGATAAAGGAAATTCCAAGTTTTTCATCTGTATATCGTTCTATAGGAGATTCAGTAAGAGATTCAGTAGGAGATAAAACTCGCTCTGGGCTTCCCAGATTTAACAAGTCAGAAATTTCTGATCTTATTACCACTTCTGCTTTTAGAATCTTAGCTTGTTCTATGTCAAGTGGAACATCTTTAGCTCCTGTGCTTAGCGATGCAATTTTATCAAGTGTATCAAAGCTTTCTTGAGTTAGTATACGGCCAAAAACCGTATATTGTTCATCAAGAAAGTTTGAATCTTTATGTACAATATAAAATTGTGAGCTAGCACTGTTTGGATCAGCAGATCTTGCCATTGAAACAATGCCTCTGTTGTGTTTAATGGTGTTAAATTCAGCTTGAATGTTGTATCCAGCATTGCCTGTGCCCCATTGTCCTTGATTTTCAACTTGTTTAGTGAGTGGATCACCGCCCTGAATCATAAAATCCTTAATGATTCTATGAAAAACTATACCATCATAAAATCCACTATCAGCTAATTTAAGAAAATTTTCTACTGTTTTTGGTGCGTCCTCAGAAAAAAACTCTATTACGATTTTTCCCAATTGTGTTTCTAAAATTACAACTTTATCGCTAGTTTGCGCATTTGCATAGTTTGAAAGGCTGGCAAGCAAAAAAACAAGTACAAAAATCGTAAAGGTGCGTTTCACGTTTTTTCGAGTTTCGCCTGAAATAAAAGTCAATAGCACACATTAATTTTTAAAATGTTAACAAAATCACAGAGTATGGAATCTGATGAACGTATTCAAGCACATATTCTATCAGTTTGGAGAGAATCAAAGAAATTTTTGTCAGTTGTAGGTAAAGAAGGAATGTTTTTGTTGACTGATAGACATTTGATGTTTGTTCATAAAACAGAGGCCAAAATGAGATGGTGGGGTGCAGTAGTCCAGCGGCAGGTTCTAAACTTAATGAAATCAAAAAATATTATGGTGCGGCAAGATGGATATGCTGAAAAGGACTTGATGTTAGATTTGGAAAATAAAAAAAATGTAGAGCTATCATTTGATGATATTTTAGAAATTAATCATGAAGAAAAACCGTGGGGAAGTGTTTTGAATTTGGAATATGTAAAAGATGGAAAAAAAGAAAAGTTTCGGTATTCTGTTGTGAAAGATTGGGTAAAATATCCTGCAAAAGATCCTCAAAAATACATGAGGGTGGATTGGGAACCACTTGTTCAATATATTAAAGACAGACAAATATTAATTCCGTAAATTGAAAAAGGTTTATGCAGTAGGAGTCGGCCCAGGTTCACCAAAATATGTAACAGCTCAAGTAAAAGAAATAATTCAAAACTGTGATATTGTTATTGGATACAAATACACTTTAAGAATAATTGAAAATCTGCTTTCTGGAAAACAAGTACATGAAATTACAATGAAAAATCAAGAAGAGGTTTACCAGAACATAAAAAAAAGTTTAGGAGAAAAAACTTTGGTTGTTCCCTTTACCGGCGATGTAAATTTTTCAGAGTCAGAGGTTGTTGATAGGTTAATTGAGATTTTTGTGGATGTGGAGATTGTACCGGGCATAAGCTCAGTTCAAATCGCTGCATCAAGGGCCAAAATTCCATTAGATAAAGCTAAAGTGATCACTATGCATATTTCAACATCAATTGTAGAAAAAAAATTGGAGCTTCAAAAAGCATTGATTGATGGTCATAGTGTCATATTAATTCCCCGTCCATGGCCAAACTCGCCAGATAAACAATTCATGCCTTCCGAAATTGCGCATTATTTGAAAAAGAATGGTTTTGATATTAAAAAAATCAAAGTCCATGTTTTTGAATCTCTGACAAATGATAACGAGTCTTCATTTGAGGGGGTAGTTTCTGATCTTGAGGGAAAGGAGTTTTCTGACTTGTCTATAATGGTGTTTAATCAATCAAAGTTGGAATCCTATCTTGATTTGAAAGATTAGTTGCCTTTTTGTGATGTGCCAACTGATCTTATAATTTCTGCACCTGTATCAGGAAATGAATAAACAACAATACTTATCCATGGATAATCCGGATCAATTATTCTGTAAAACCCAGCATCATCAAATAATCCTGTCCATGATTCTCCTGGTTGAAGAACTCCGCTATCTATTCTTCCATCAAAAGAAAATGAACATTCACCGCTTGAGGTATCAGCATAACTGCTAAATCCTAATGGAAGTTCTCCTTGAGGGGATTCACATATTACAAATTGACCAGATGATGCACGACTATGAGTTCCAAGTCCTGTCCCACTAACAATTTTGTGTTCAACATCATCATCATTTACAAATGTAATAGATGTGCCTGGTTCTATTGAAATTCTGTCAGGGAAAAAGTATCCTGCACGTATTGGGGCGTCTCCGTATATTTCTGCCAATTTTCTTTGCAGAGCTGCAGCTTCAATGTAACTTGATGCAATTCCTTTGGTGGAAGCTCCTGGAAGAATGTGTACAACAATTTCGTCGCTTTCTTCTTCACTTACACCTTGTTTAGTTAACGAAGTGCTTGTTAATAATGACAATTTGGTGGTGTAGATAATTTTGTGAGTTTCTCCTTCATGAGTTAACCTACCAGTAAAACCATATACAGAGCCTTCTTCACTATCTTGAATTAATCTTCCAAAAATTCTTACAGCAACTTCATCACCAAAAGAATCTTCAGCTGTTCCAGATATTCGAATAAATTTACCGTCTCTCAAAGATGTGCCACTAAAATCAGTTATAATAAAATCTTCGTCACTAAGAGTTACAAATCCATCTTCGACTATAATATTTGTTCTAGTTCCAATTTTATCGCCGGTGGATATTATAAAATCAATTTCGGTGGATTTTATCGAGTCTTCTGTAACTGCAAAACCAGAGCCTTCTAAAATGAATGCTTTGTTTCCAGAAAGTTCTGCACTAACATCATTTGTTGTTAATCCTAGCACAATTACTCCAATACTGAGAAAAAGAATGACTAAGGGTGCCTTCATAATTTAGTTTTTGCGTGATTCGGTTTATAATTTACTAATGAATTATTTTAGACAGACTACACAATTTCAGACTGGATGAATGATTTTTGAAAAATTTAATCTAGAATCCAGAAAATAGATCGCTTTCTTCAATTAATTGTATCATATAATATTCCAAAAATCCTCCTCCAAGTAAAAGACCTAGCATAACTCCAATTTCAATGGCTGTTCCCCGTATTGCTGGCCGAAGATTAACTTTTTTTATAATCATATGAATTAGAATGAAACTTCGTGAGGTTCCAAGAGAATATGCTGTCAGTTCCATGAGGCCAAATGGTGTAAGATAGAGTATAGCTAGCGGTGGGATTTTAGAAAGTTCTGGGAATAAGATTGCAATTGCTGAAAATGCATATCCGGTTGACCATGCTGTAAAAAAACCCCACCCTATTCCAAATCCAGGGATAAACATTGGCAGAGCAATACTGGTGTTATGGAGAAAAATTCCAATCGCGTCTATGTCCCCTACTAGTTCTTCAAATTCCTCAAGAAATATTTCAGCGTCTTCTTCACTAACTTCATAAAATGAGCCAATTTGATAGGCCACAGAAAACAATCCCATAAAAATAAAAAATATTGCTATTCGAATTTTTCTAGACATGTGTTTTTTTTTCTAAGAATTGTATATGAGCATGTTGGTGTGTGTTATGCACAGATTTAATTAAAACTCTTAGTATTTTTTGATAATGAAAAAGAATGTTACCCATGTACTTGATTATGCGTTAAACAAAGGTTTTCAAATTCATCCTGATGCACTAAAAATTTTAGAAGATTTGGATGTAAATGATCTTAAAAATGTGATTAAACAGATTGTCAGAGAAAAAATTCGACAAAAACATTATTTGATTAGCCAAGATGATTTAGAATCATTTTTGGGGATTAAAGAGGATTCAAGTTTAGAAAACGAGCATAGAATTTTATTTGACCCCACATCCAAAATTACCTCCGCAGAAGGCATTGATGGTTTTAATTCATTATTTTCAAGTAGATTTTCAAAATTAAAAAAAATTATTTCAAATCGGCCAGAAGCTAAACTGTTAAAATCGATTAAGCTAGTCATGGCAACAAAATCAGATAATGATGTATATGTTTGTGGTTTGGTTTTTGAAAGAAATTCTGACAGAAATGTTACAAGGTTGAAGATTGATGATTCTACTGGCTTTCTAGAAACTATTGTGTTTGATAAAGATATACAAAAAATTGCTAATGAACTTCTCCAGGACCAGTTTGTCATGCTTAAGGTGCGATTAAGCAAAAATGGAGGGTTTATTGTAAGGGATATTATTTTGCCTGATATTCCAGATCATCCTTCAAATAGATCTAAGAGTGAAACCTATGCGGTTTTTTTATCGGATCTTCATGTTGGAAGTAAATTTTTTATGGAAAAGGAATTTAATGATTTTATTTCTTGGCTCTCAAGTCCTGATCCTATTGCTCGAAAAATTCGATTTGTTATACTTTGTGGAGATGTAGTTGATGGGGTTGGGATTTATCCAAATCAGGATAAGGAATTGGATTATCCTACCGTTGAAGAACAGTTAAAAAAATTAGAGGAAGTATTGAATAAAATTCCAAAAAATATCAAAATATTCATTTCCCCAGGAAATCATGACCCTGGTAGACGGGCTTTGCCACAACCTGCTTTTCCAGAAAAATATAATGAAGTTTTACTAAAACATGAAAATTTCTTTTTGGTTGGAAATCCTGCTTTAGTTTCGTTAAATGGGGTTAAGGTGTTGATTTATCATGGTCAGAGTATTGATGATATTGTTAAAACTACACCTGGGTTGAGTTACGATACTCCCACTAAGGTCATGAGGCAATTACTAAAATCAAGACATTTAAGCCCAATTTATGGTGGTTTGACTCCCACGGCACCAGAAATTGAAGACATGATGGTAATTGATGAGGTTCCCGATATTTTTCATGTGGGTCATGTTCATATTGTGGGTTTTGATATGTATCGAGGTGTTTTATTGATAAATTCTGGAACATGGCAAAAACAAACTCCGTTTCAGGCGAGTATTGGGATTATGCCTACTCCGGGTTTGGCGGTACTAGTAAACCTGAAAACCTTCAAGGTGTACTATCAAGATTTTAAAACAGAATTTTAGACTAGATCTTCCAGAATAAGATCTTTTTTGAGAGTCTGTTTTATGGTTTCTGGAGAAATTGTTAGTTTGAATTTTTTGGTTCTGCCGTGAATCCCTTGATGAACAATTCTTCCAGAAATAATACCTGAAAGTTCAATTTCACTAAGCATTTGAGTCATCCGTCTTTGGGTTAGTTCTTTTTGCCTAACGGATTTACAAAGTTTTGTGTAAGCAGAAAAGATTTCTCCTGTTGATGATCCTCCTGCCCTCATAACTGCTAAAATAAGTAGTTTTTCATGTAGTGGGTATGATTGTATTGCTGCTGTCTCCTTATCTTCTTCCATTTTTTGAGATGCTCTCCGGACGTGTTCCTCACTAACCTTTTCTTTTTGTTCTCTTTCTGCAATTTCACCTGCTACACGCAATAGATCGATTGCCCTTCTGGCATCACCGTGTTCTCTACCTGCCATCGCTGCACAAAGGTTTAAGGCTGATTCTTCAACTGCTCCCTCTACAAATGCTAATTGAATCCTATCCTCAAGAATTTTATGAATTTGGTTCACGGAATAGCTAGTAAATACAATCTCTTCTTCACCTAAACTGCTAATGACTCTTGGATCAAGTCTGTCTTTGAATGTGAGGTCGTTAGAAATTCCAACTAAAGTTAAAGAGCCGTTTTTTATTCTGTCGTTGGATCTTGTTAATTGATATAGGATATCATTTTTTGATTTAGAAACTAAATGTGCTAGAAAATCAATCTCATCAATGATAAAGACGGTGTTTAACGAGTTTTTATTAATAATCCGAAGTAGTCTTTTGAAAACTTCACTTATTGACAGCCCAGTCGTGGGTAGTTCTTTTTCTGATAGTCCTAATTGCCTTCCAAAATCAACTAAAAGTCCGTATAGGGTTGTTTCCTCTTTAGAATTTCCATAAATTAGTTTTATTGGAAAATTAGTTTTCTCTACCCTTTTTTGAATTTTTGACAAGACTCTTCTAACTACTAGGGTTTTGCCTGTGCCTGGTTTACCATAAATGAGTATGTTAGAGGGACGAGATTGTTTAAGAATTGGAAGAAGGGATTGTGTGACTTTTTCTTGCTCTAAGTCACGATGATGTATGTTATTGGGTATGAATGTATGGTGTAAAACGGTCCTATTCTTAATTAGGGATTTTCCGGAAACTGTGGCTTCTAATAGTTTTTCTATCGGGTCTAGAGTTGTTGTGCTCATTTTCAGGATCTGGAATATCTATCATTAACACTTCAACGGATCCTCTAGGTTTTTTTTACAAGGCGGATCGTTTGTGTTGACATATTTTGATCGTATCCACACACCTTCATTTCTATTGATTTTAAGAAAAGAGATTGATTAGATTATAATTATTTAGTTTATTTTTAAAAAAAATTAAAAACTAAAAGAATGGAAATATAGGTGTGTCCCTTAAACAACATAATTTAATACTTAATATTCCTCATATCTAATTTTTCCAAAATCCAAACAACATTTTGTTTTAGATGTAGATCTTAGTATTAAAAAATAAATTATTCACAACCAGTTAATCTATTGTTAAGTTGGGAAGCAAAAAATCTCATTATGACCCCATTCTTTCCACTCTGGGCGTGAAATTCATCGTTAACAATGTTAATTACAAAAACTTGACCCCATTCTTTCCACTCTGGGCGTGAAATTAGTTTTTATTTGTAAAAAAACCATCAAATATTGTTAATATAAAAAAAACCTCTAGGCATGAGCCACACAGTCAAAGTTAACAAATCAATTAGTTAACAACTATCACTAGGACTGTTCAAGTGTTAAGCACAGATCCTGAATCCCACAATGGTAAGAAAAAGAATCCGTATAGATATGGAGGATGTTGACGGAACAAAATATGATATAAAATTAGAGGGTAATGTGACAAGAGACAAAATCCTCAAAGTCTTTGAGATGATGGATTTAATGAATATTGAAGAAGGCACCAAAACAACAAATCTTGATACTATCGGGGCCAAAATTTGGAATATTATAGATAAATACTTCCCAATGGGGAAATTTACCTCAAACGAAATTCTAGAAAAGTATGAAGATGAATATAACGAGCCTATAAAATTGAGCGTGGTTTCGACTTATCTATCTAGATTTAACTCAAAAGGCAAGATTGACCGTTCAAAATCAGGCCGAGCATGGGCTTATCAAATCGTCAGGCTAACACAAAAACCCCAACAAACTAGGAAATTGTAGCCTTTTTCACAATTAAATAATTATTTTCTAAAATCACCTTTACATAATCCCCTTTTTGCATATCCATATGCCTACGGAACTGTTTAGGCAGAGAAATTGTACCTGCGGGAGTTATTTTAACTAAAATTTCTTGTCGCTCTGAATCCATAATATAATAATAAAACCATGATATATAAATTAATTAAATTAATTAACTTATACATTATAATACACTTTCAAACAAAAAAAGAAAATAAACTTTCAAATTTTACTAAAACATAGTTAGTTTGCTACAGGCACAGATTTCATTAACCCCAACTTTTCTTTTCCCCCCTCAGTGATTGAATAAGTATATGGTTTTGAGTTGGAATTTCTTTTAACAAAACCATCCTCAAATAATTTCTTCATCAATCTTGATATATGCTCCCTACTTCTTCCTAACGTGATTTGGATGTCACGTGATGTCATTGTTCTGTCTGTGATTAATCCTAGGACAAATTCTGTAACATTTTGATAGCCCATATTTGGTAAGCGTTCTTCCTGAGAGTGATTCTTTTCAACAACCTCACGCTTGCCTTTATTAGCTTCACTACTGGACAACTGTTCGACAACTTGATTAGATTTAGGTATAGAATCGTACAACTTTGTGTTTATATCCTCTAAATCAAGAGCATCTAAACGAATTTTCATATCAATTAACTGCTTTTCATAATATTCTAACCGTTCCTGATAGGGGGGATCATTTGTGCTAGGCTTGAATTTTATGTATGGTTTAATCTTAAAATAGAAATACAAACCAAAGAGTCCAACAAAAAACGCTGCCAAAATTCCTAAAATCACTTCAGGATCGGGGATTTCTACTAACATCACACTTGATTAATGAATTGTGATTTATTGTGACAGAACAAGATAATTTCACATTTTACACTAACAAAAACATCATCATCAATCACGAAAAAAACTAGATTTCTTGGACGGTTTTGCATGAAATCACATCTCACAGATTTGACTTATGAGACGATCTATCACAACCATGATCTGCTCTTCTCTTTCTGAAAAAACATCACCATCTTTTATCACCACAATTCTCTCTGATAACTTTGACATCACATCATTATCATCTGGCAATAATATTCCTAAACTACGAAACAAAACAATTGAATAGAATAAAGCCATTAACTTACGCCTAGACTGACTTACCTGCCTGTAATATGCCCCTTTTGTTATGTTAAACTTGTTTTGGGAAAGATTCTTTTGATTTAGAATAATTTCAATTTGTCTTTCAGTAAACAATGATTTTTTGATAATATTCCTTATAATATTATTAAAATTTGTTCTTTCCCCCTCTGGCAAAGCTATACAAATCTGTATACCAATATTCTAATTAAACTTTAAAGAGCCCCCTTCAAACGACAGTTATGGCTAGTAATTATGTTGAGAATTACCTAAAATCACAATTAAAGAAAAAAAAAGCATTAATTTTTGTTCTTATAGATTCTGAAATTTCAAAAAATACCAAAGCAATCTCCCTTGCAAAAAAAGTTGAAAAAATTGGTGCTTCAGCAATATTGGTAGGAGGCTCCTCAACGACTGATCAAATCGAGATGACAAAGATTATCAAAAACCTAAAAAAATCCGTAAAAATCCCACTAATTCTCTTTCCAGGCAACATTACCGGTGTTGTTCCTGGGGCTGACGCAATCTTGTTTAGCTCTCTTCTTAATTCCGAAAACCCATATTTTGTTTCTCAAGCTCAGGCACTTGGAGCACCAGCAGTATTGAAATTTGGATTAGAACCCTTGCCTACGGCCTATTTAATAATAGGAGAAGGCTCCTCGGCATGGTTTGTAGGTTCGGCCAGAGGTATTCCATTTGATAAACCAAACATAGCAGCAGCTTATTCACTAGCAGCTCAGTTTCTAGGAATGAGATTCGTGTATCTCGAAGCAGGCTCGGGCGCAAAATCTAGTGTAAGACCAGAAATGGTTAAAACAGTTAGAAGCATTTTTGATGGCTTTATCATTGTAGGGGGCGGAATTAGAGATGCTAAAACCGCAAAAAACATTGTTAAGGCTGGAGCTGACGCACTGGTTATTGGAACCTTTTTAGAAAAAGGTGGCAATCTCAAAAAACTGGAACAAATAACAAAAGCAATTCAAAGCCCTAAGAGATAAGATAATAAATGTCTCAAAACAGTGCCCTGTCCAGAATTATAGTTGTTGACATTCCTGATTATTATTCAGAATATTATTCAAAACTTTCAAAAGAAACCTATCATATTTTTGAAAAAGCAGCTAAAGCTAAATCTACGCTTGTAGATTCTTCAGGAATAATTGAACCGAAAATAGCATTTGATTTGGCTGACCGTGTTGCTAAAATGCACGATATTGATATCGTCGAACCTTTAAGGGAGCTTCTTAAAACACATGGAAAAGAGCTTTCTGCTCTAATTCTTTCAAAAGACATTGCTTTGGGAAAATACATTCAACCAAACTCCTCCCTTGAAGAAAGATTAGAGTCGGCAGTCCGTGTTGGACTTGCCATTGTCACTGAAGGAGTTACAATTGCCCCTCTTCAAGGAATTTCAGAGGTAAAAATAAAGAAAAACAAAGACGGTTCTGAGTATTTGTCTATTTCAATTGCAGGACCCATGCGTTCAGCAGGCGGAACAGAATCTGCAGTCACAATGCTAATAGCTGATCATGTAAGGAAAATTGCCAATCTTGCAAAATATCAAGCAAACTCATTTGACGATGAAACTGGAAGATTTGTTGAAGAATTAAGAATCTATGAAAGAGAAGTAGGCAGCTTTCAATTTCATGTATTAGACGAGGATATTATCAAAACCATTTCAAATCTTCCAGTAGAGCTTGATGGAGTAGATACCGATCCTTACGAAGTTCTTAATCATAAAAACATGACTAGAATCAAAACAGATCGAGTTAGGGGAGGAGCATTACGCATACTCAATGATGGATTGATTGGAAGATCCAAAAAACTTGTGAAAAGAATCGAGCTTTATAATCTTGATGGATGGGATTGGCTTAATGATCTAAGAGGGGCCATTCAAACAGAAAACGATCAGGGGGAAGCAGCCGCAAAAAGAATGAGCGATGTCATCACGGGGAGGTCGGTTTTATCCATGGCAAACAAACTGGGTGGATTTAGATTAAGATACGGTCGTGCGTGTAATACTGGCTTTGCTGCAGTTGGTTTTCATCCTGTGATCGCTGAAATTTTAAACCATACAATTGTTGTTGGCACACAAGTAAAACTTAACATGCCTGGAAAAGGAGCGACCGTAGCTTTTGTGGACTCGATCGAAACCCCAATTGTCCGACTCAAGAATGGCGATGTAGTGAAAATAAAAGATGTATCACATGGAATTAGTATTAAAAATAATATTGAAAAAATTCTACATCTCGGTGATATCTTAATCTCTTTTGGTGATTTTTTAGAAAACAACGCAAGGTTAGTTCCTTCGGGGTTTGTAGAAGAATTTTGGAGTGAAGAACTGAGAAAGATAATAAAAGAGGGCAAGTTTCAGAATGAATTCATTACACAATTTCTTGAGAAAACACCTACCTTTGATGAAGCATTAGACCTGTCTCTTAAATTCAAAATTCCACTGCATCCAAAATACCTCTATTTTTGGGAACAAATTTCATTAGAAGAGTTTTATGAAATTTTACAACCAACTACAATTCAAGAAAAATCAATTCAATACCCAATTACGTGTAAACCAATTTTAGAAAATCTTGGGGTTCCTCATAAAATTCAGGACACTAGTATAGTTTTAGAGGGAATAGAAGCAAAAATTTTTTTTAATTTACTTTTTAGAACACCAATTAACAAAAAAGAATCACTTCCTGTCCCAAAAATAATTTCTCAAACATCTGGAATCATTTTACGTAATAAATTCTCAACATCTATTGGAGTAAGAATCGGCAGACCTGAAAAAGCTGCTCCAAGACAAATGAAACCCCCAGTTCATGTGCTCTTTCCAGTAGGACTCAAAGGGGGAGCAACTCGTGACTTGATAAAGGCATCAAACCACCCCAATTTTTACACAAACATTTTCAATCGAATTTGCACAAAATGTAACGAGCTCTCAATCAGCATAAAATGTCACAAATGTAATGAAAAGACATCGGTTGCTTACGTTTGTCCTAACTGCAGAAATACTCTGAATTCATTATTTTGTGAAAAATGTAAAAAAAATACTCTAACCCATTTTTATCAACCATTTCCACTAAAAAACAACTTAAAAACCATTCAAGAAAAAATTGGAAAAAGAGTACAAGAACCATTCAAGGGCGTAAAAGAACTTATTAATCAAGATAGAATTGCAGAACCCCTTGAAAAAGGACTGATTAGACAGAGTTATGGTCTAACAGTTTTCAAAGATGGAACAGTTAGACTCGACGTAACAAATTCCCCATTAACTCATTTCAAACCCTCATGGATTGGAACATCAATTCAGAAATTAAAAGAACTTGGTTATACTCATGATCTAAATGGCGAATCGCTTTCTAATTCAAACCAATTTGTAGAACTACGAATGCAGGATGTCATTATTCCAATTGAAAGTGGAAAATACCTTGTTAAAATATCCAAGTATATTGATGACGAATTGAATAAGTTTTATGGTAAACCTGCATTCTATAATATAAAAAACATAGAGGAGTTAATTGGTCATCTTATAATTGGTTTAGCTCCACATACTTCTGTTGGAATTGTTGGAAGAATTATTGGTTTTTCAGATACTCATGTTTGCTTTGCTACCCCCAACTGGCATTCTGCAAAAAGACGTGATGCAGATGGAGACGCTGATTCAATTATGCTCTTAATGGATAGTCTTTTGAACTTTTCAAGACAATTTCTATCAGATAGAATTGGGGGACTAATGGATGCCCCTCTACTTATTCAGCCTTTAGTATTGCCCCATGAATCGCAGCCACAAGCACACAATCTAGAAGTAACAAAATTTTTCCCACTATCATTTTTTGAATCAACCATATCCCAACAAAAAGCATCTGATGTCACCTCAGTGGAAATCATAAAATCCAGATTAGAAACAAAAGAACAATTTTATGACTATCATTTTACTCATCAAACTTCTAAACTTACATCCTCAAAGTCACGAAGTGCATACTCAACTCTTGGTTCTATGCTAGACAAATTTGATATGCAAATAAAAAATGCTGATCTCATAGATGCTGTAGATACAAACGAAATTGTGTCTAATGTGATTTCAACACATCTTATACCAGACATCATGGGAAACCTAAGAGCATATGCCAGGCAGAGTTTCAGATGTACAGCTTGTAGTAGAAGCTACAGAAGATTACCACTTTTACAACATTGTATATGTGGTAATAAGTTAATTCAAACAATTACGAGAGGCTCAGTAGAAAAGTATCTAAAGTTAGCCAAACGTCTGATTGAAAAATATAACATGAACACGTATCAAAAAGGAAGAATTAAAGCTTTATCTGATGAAATCGATTTAGTTTTTGGAAAAAGCGATGGTGATCAAGCTTTGCTGACTGATTATGCTAGACAGTGATTTTATCTTAGTTTAACGTATTCGTAAGCACTTAACTTTTTGTCAAAACAATAATGCACTTTTTGAAAATCTTTTCGAAATGATTTAATTTTAGAGAGAATTTTCTTTGGATCTTTTTTATCAATAACTATTTGTTTGATAAATGATGCAATATCTTTCATGTCGGCTTGGCGCATTCCAAGCCTTGTAATTTCAGACGTTCCAAGTCTAATTCCTCCAGGATGGAAGTAGTTTCTGCCCGCCCTGATATCGCCTGGTATCAGTTGCCTATTTACGATAATGTTTGCTTTTTCTAACTCAACTTCAATCTTACCTCCATCCGAATAATCTAAAACACTAAATACAATCTGATGCGATTTTGTAAAACCTCTTCTTTCCCCAAGTACCTTAAAACCAAAACCATTAAGATATTCTGCTAGTGCCTTTGCGTTTTTAATAACTTGTCTTGCATAATCTTTTCCAAACTCCAATACTTCTGCAAAAGTTATAGCTTTTGCAGCCATGTGGTGAATGTGATGATTACTAGTAAGACCTGGAAATGTTGCCTTTTTAATAGCCTCTGCATATTTTTCAAAACTCAATACCAGCCCCCCTTGAGGACCAAACAATGTTTTATGTGTACTCATAGTAACAGTGTCAGTTCCCTCTCTGAGAGGATCTTGAAACATTCCCCCAGCAATTAAACCCGCGACATGAGCAGCATCATAATTGATATGCATTCCATATGATTTTAGAAAGCTTGAGAGCTCTTTTACTGGGTGTGGAAATAAGAATAATGATCCTCCAAACATTGCCATCTTTGGTAAATGCTTGGCCTTCTTGAGATCTTGTATCTTTTTCTTTGTTTTATCTACATCAATTGTCATTTCCTCAGCGTCAAACGGGTAGAATTCTATTTCTAATCCATGAACTAGGCCAGCTGTTCCTGAATGTTCTTTTTTACCATGAGAAATGTGTCCTCCAGCAGGAATGGACGGAACAAGCATAATATCTCCTGGATTAGTAAAGGCAGAATAAACAACAAGGTTTGCAACAACTCCAGATATGGGTCTAACATCAGCAAATTCGGCTTTGAAGATTTTTTTTGCAAGCCTCATACATTCAAACTCAACCTTATCAATGTACACACAACCTGCATAGACCCTCTCACCAGGCCATCCCTCCGCATACCTATTTCCAAAATCAGAAATTATTGCCTCACGAACAGCAGGGCTGGGAATATTTTCACTTGCTATTAATGGAATTGAATTTTCAAACAACTTGTTGTGGTCTTTTAACATTGTGAAAACTTTGTTGTATGATTCTCTATTTGAGGACTTGATCATATTCTGCCAATTTATTTTCCCCATTTAAAAACACCGATTCAATAGTCACGGGATCATACTAAAACATAATAAGGGAATCAAATTTTTTCCGAGTATGAGTCTTCAAACTGCAAGAGGAAGCCTACCAATTGTTTTGCTTAAAGAAGGTACTACTGAAAAGAAGGGCCGCGAGGCTCAAAAAAACAATATTCAAGCTGCTAAGATTATTGCAGAGATTGTTCGTACTAGTCTAGGCCCTCTTGGAATGGATAAAATGCTTGTAGATTCTATGGGCGATGTAACTATCACAAATGATGGCGCAACGATCCTCAAAGAAATCGATGTCCAACACCCTGCAGCGAAAATCCTTGTGGAAATTTCAAAGACTACTGATAGTGAAGTAGGCGATGGAACAACATCAGTAGTTATTTTTGCTGGCTCGCTACTGGAAAATGCGGAATCATTACTAAACCAAAATGTCCATCCAACAATAATTGTGGACGGTTATAGAAAAGCAGCAAAAAAAGCGCTACAATATTTACAAGAAATTTCGGAGAAAATCACTCCCAATGATAAACACATCTTGCTTAAAGTAGCTAAAACCGCAATGCAAACAAAACTTGTCAGCAAGGTCTCAAATGAGTTAGCAGATTTTACTGTAAAAGCCGTTCTTGCAGTAGCAAATAAGGATGGGGAAAAATTTTCCGTTGATATTGATGACATTAAAGTAGAAAAGAAAGCAGGAGGTTCAATATTAGATTCTAAAACCATACAAGGAATAGTTCTTGATAAAGAGATAGTTCATGGAGGAATGCCAAAAACAATTACAGATGCAAAAATCGCTCTGATAAATACCGCCCTAGAAATAAGTAAAACTGAAACCGACGCAAAAATTAACATCACAAACCCCCAACAACTAAAAGCATTTCTTGATGAAGAGCATTTGATGCTAAAAAAGATGGTAGATCTAGTTATTGGTTCTGGAGCAAACGTTGTTTTTTGTCAAAAAGGCATTGATGATATGGCTCAACACCACCTCGCAAAAGCAGGAGTTTTGGCCGTTAGAAGAATCAAAGAAAGTGATCTTACCAAATTAGCAAAAGCAACTGGTGCAAGAATTGTAACAAACCTAGACGATTTATTTGAAAAAGATCTGGGATCGGCTGAAATAGTAGAAGAAAGGAAAATTGAAGAAGATAGATGGGTTTTCGTTGAGGGATGTAAACATCCTAAATCTGTAACTATTTTGTTAAGAGGCGGTTCTCAGAGAGTGGTCGACGAGGTTGAAAGATCAGTGCATGATGCTTTAATGGTTATCAAAGATGTAATGGAGGTCCCCTCAATTGTAGCTGGTGGTGGCGCTCCTGAAACTTTTGTAGCAACCAAAATAAGAAGTTGGGCAAAATCACTAGAGGGACGTGAACAGTTAGCAGCTGAAAAATTTGCTGACTCATTAGAAATAATTCCTCTGACATTAGCTGAAAACGCAGGCATGGATGCTATTGACACTCTTACTTCCTTGCGCTCAAAACAAATCAAAGGAGAAAAATGGATTGGAATTGATGTAGTGAAAGGTAGTCTTACTAACATGCAATCAAGTAATATCATCGAACCACTATCAGTGAAAAACCAAATTATCACTGCTGCTACTGAAGTTGCATGCATGATTGTTAGAATTGATGATGTTGTTGCCTCAGCTAAATCTTCAGGTCCCCCACCAGGTGCTGAAGGCGGAATGGGTGGTGGTATGCCAGGTGGCATGCCAGGTGGCATGCCAGGAATGGGTGGCGGCATGCCTGACATGGGCGGCATGATGTAATTTCACAAGATTTATGAATCTCATCAAAACTTTGATTACCAAATTTACGTGATTTAATGAGTAAGCTTGGCTCTAAAACCCTAGCTAGTGTAAAATACATTTACTTAGTAGTATTTTTTGCATTACTTTCTGGCTTTTTTCATCCATTGATTACTGATACGAGTTTTGATAACGTGGTAATTGGAGTGATAATTTTGTTTGTAGGTCTTGCGGGAGGAGTTTTAGTTTTCAAAGCAGTTACTTCAGAAAGTAGAAGAGAAATTTTTCTGGGAGGGGGATTTGCATTGATTGGAATTTCTCTTTTTTTCATATTCCAAATTACTGGAAGATTTTAGGTAGAACTAGACATCAAAATAAAGGTAAAATTCATGAGGATGAGGCCTAATGGAAATCTCATGTTGATCTTTTCTTTCAAGCTCTATAATTTTATCAATTATATCATTTGAAAATATGGGAATCAGGAACTTTCTATCAGTTTCAAGCTCATCTAGGGCATCACCAAGATTAGAAGGCAAGATTTCAATTCCTCTTTTGTTACGTTCAGCTTTTGTCATTTTGTAAATATCTTCACGCACTTCGTCTCCCGGATCAATTTTCTTCTTAATTCCATCCAACCCAGCAGCTAATACTGATGAAAAAACCACGTATGGATTTGAAGCAGGATCGGGGGCTCTAAACTCTAATCGCTTAAGAAACGCATATTCTTCACCTTTGAAATGCAATGGAACCCTAACAATTGCTGATCTGTTACGTCCGCTCCATGTTATGTAAACTGGAGCCTCATAACCGGGCACAAGTCTATGGTAAGAGTTTGTAGTAGGATTCGCAAATGCACACAATGCTTTTGCATGTTCAAGTATGCCCCCACAAAAATATCTGCCAACTTGACTTAACTCTATATCGTCATCTGGATCATAAAACATATTTTTCTTCTTATTCCATAAACTTACGTTTGTATGCATACCAGATCCAGCGTCCATTGAAATGGGTTTTGGCATTAAGGTCGCTACCTTCCCATGTTGCTTTGCGACGTTTCGAATAACAAACTTGTATGACTGAGTCGCATCAGCAGCATTTGTAAGATAATCGTGTCTGATGTCTATCTCACATTGACCAGCCGTAGCTACCTCATGATGATGGGTGTCACACAAAACTCCAAAATATGTATTCAAAATATCTGCACACTCATTTCTAAAATGAGTAAGCGTATCAGACGGTGTACTGGGATAATACCCCTCTTGAAGTCCCATTGGATAGCCTGTTCCTTCAGTACTCCAAGGAGATTCGATGGATTCAATTGAATATGACTGACCTTTGTACGGAGTTAAGACATCCCAATGAACTTTATCAAAAACAAAAAACTCAATTTCTGGACCCCAGACACTGTAATCAAATCCTTGTTCCTTTAGATGGTTTTCTGCTCTTTGTGCAATTCCTCTTGGGTCTCTTTCTAAACGTCCTCTTCCCATTCCCAAATAAACATCACACAACAATCTTGCTGTTTTATTCACAGTCATCCAGGGAATTACAGCATAGGTATTTGGATCTGGCTTTATGACAAGATCAGAATCATCAATGGTGGTAAACCCCACAATAGAAGAACCATCAAGTTTTGGCAAACCCTCCCTCATTTGTTGTGCTGTAAATGTATCAGTTGCGATTGTTGTATGGTGAAACCTTCCTGTCAAACTCGTAAATTGTAAATCAATAAACTTTATCGCTTCATGCTGAATCTTTGAAAAAACCTCATCAATAGAATAAACTACCTGAATTGGCTTTCCTTGACTAACCTTATACGGCAATTTAATACCTTCAAGCTAACACAAATACACACAACATTTAAGGATTAGGTAAGAAATGTCTGGTTCCACAAAAATTGATATCAATTCATTGCATGCTATTGTTTTACGCGACACTGAAAATGAGGCTATACAAGAAATAGACCCTAATCTTTACACTTTAATTTCTAATTTTATCGGGAAATTAAAAAGAGAAGAGTATGATAACATAGAAGCAAAAATCAAAGAGAATCTAGTTAATATCATTACAAATCTTACATCACTTCTCCTAAACATCCGCCTAGAAAAGGCAAAAAGTTCAGAAAACCTAGACTTTTCAAATCTTCTTGATGAAGAAAAGTTTGTGCTAGATGGGGAGGAAGAAATCAGAGAAAGAACAGAAATGATTCTTTCTGCTACGTTAAATGGAAGATCAAAATTTCTTGAATCAATATCACAAAATCACAAAACAAAATCAATTGTACTAAGATTTCTCAAAGAAGTGGAACAAATTGTTGGCACAGATCTTAAGAAATACGGTCCATTCAAAACTGAGGATATTGCTACTCTACCATATGAAAATGCTCATGTATTAATTGCAAAAAACATGGCCATGAAGGTTCGGTTGGAAGACTAAATTATACCATAAACTCATCAGATACAAAATGTCACATTTGGATGTAGATATAATTGATTTTCTTCTTCTTACCATCTATCCCGTTGTAGCACTTTTTATCATTGAAATGATTGGAAGAGCTGCAAAAATCTCTTCATGGATAAAATTAGTTGTTCAAGGAATAGTAATGTTGGGATTTGGTATTGCGTATATTACTTTGATAACTCCACACTGGCTTACCTCAATTGTTATGTTTGCTTTGGCATTTGTGTTATTTTATCAAGCAAGAAGAATAAAGATTCAGCCAACCAAATTAAAATACTGATAATCTAATCTTTGAATTTTCTAAATATTCTTTTAAAAAGACTTGGTTTATTTGGACCTTCATCACGTATTATTTTTTTCTGGCCAAACTTGCTGGCTCTAATAGATGTTAATTTTACACATCTATGTTCTTCAGGAAGTCTGTGCTCTGAACAGAAAGGATCTTTACAATAATTACACTCAAAGGGCATGTCGGTTATTTCGCCACAATAGGCACACTTTTCTAGTTTCACAAATTTAATAATTCACTTTAACCTAATAAATTAACTCTAAAAATTTGTTCAAAAAATTGAAAATTTTGAATTTTCGAAAAAACATATTTACTCTCTGAGAGGATGCTGAGTAAGTGGATTTCTTCAATGATTAAAGATAAAGTGGTAATTATTACTGGTGCTAGTAGCGGAATTGGATATGCAACAGCTATCGTCCTTGCAAAGACTGGAGCAAAGGTAGCTATAGGAGCTCGTAGAATTGATAAACTTTCAAAATTGGAGAATGAAATAAAGGAAAATAGCGGTGAAGTATTTTCTCAAAAACTAGACGTCACACAAAAATCAGATTGTGACTCTTTTGTTGATTCTGTTTTGAAAAGATGGGGCACAGTTGACATTTTAGTAAATAACGCAGGTATTATGCCTCTTAGTTTTGTGAAAAACCTCAAAGTGGATGAATGGGAACAAATGATTGATGTGAATATTAAAGGAGTTCTATATTGTACAGCAGCTGTTATTCCTCATATGAGAGAAAAAAAATCAGGACATATTGTTAATATTTCCTCTGTAGCTGGGCGAATTGTATTTCCTGCTGGAAGTGTATACTGTGCTACAAAACATGCTGTAACAGCCTTTAGTGAGGGACTACGCCAAGAACTTAGCCCAAGATCAAACATTAGAGTTAGCTGCATTGAACCAGGCGTGGTTTCAACAGAACTAACTAATACCATCACTGATGAATCATTACAAAGTTTTGTAGATAGCACTAAGAAGATGCAAGTGTTACAAGCAGAAGATATTGCAAATGCAATTTTATATGTAGTTGACTCCCCCGTTCATGTTAATGTAAACGAAGTACTTGTAAGGCCAACAACTCAAGAACGATAATTATTCTACTTTGTTTTCTTTGCGTTTAGCCATATGTTCTAAAAGCGCTCTTATTTCTATACTGAGATCCTCAATATTTTTTGCCATGTCTAATTTTTCTGGAATTTTTTGTTTGAAATACTCATCATCTAATTCCACCTTTCGTTTTTGTATGCAATCAATATGATCCTCACCAGTAGCCGATATTTTATGACAAATAGAACAATTCTTCATCAACCCTTCATTATCTGTCCCACGACTTAATAATTTCACTAATTTCCTCAAGCATAGGGGCCGTCGTCTAGATTGGTTATGATGCTAGCCTGGGGTGCTAGAGGTCGCAGGTTCAAATCCTGCCGGTCCCACCATATTTTCACATGAATTGATTGACAAAAAGAGTATGA
>Ga0209980_10000010_pt1 | contig 83679 bp, 79 predicted proteins | sample CR02metaG_FD_183611 | JGI IMG/M metagenome (GOLD analysis project Ga0209980, IMG submission 183611) | Deep subsurface microbial communities from Mariana Trench to uncover new lineages of life (NeLLi) - CR02 metaG (SPAdes) (version 2) | ecosystem: Environmental > Aquatic > Marine > Ocean trench...
ACATCGCACACGCCGGTGGCCGCTTGACAGATGGTGGTGCCCGGCTCGTTGTTGTTCTGGCAGGTGCCGGCGCCATCGCAGGTATCGGGGTCGTCGCAGACGGTGTTTGTGGCACTGCCGCAGGCGGTACCGTCGATCTTGGGAGTGGCCACGCATACGTTCGAGACGTTGCAGACGCCGTCGTTGCACTCATCGTCCAGGAAGTTGCAGTCGTCATCGGTCGCGCATGCGTTGACAGTTGTCGTCTCGGTATCCTGGATGTTCTGGGCTTGGGTGCCGAAGAATATGGTCGCCGTGTTCGGGATCACGACGGGGAAGGGACCCGGGAGGTTGGGATCGACGGTGTAGGTGTAGGTGACGAAGCCGGTCCCGCCTGGTGCGTTGGGGTCGTTTGGGTCCGGCCCGGGAATGTCGGGCAGGTCCCAGGTGATGGTGCCGTCGTTCGGGTCGTCCACCCCGGCGCTGACGCCGTTGGGATCCGGCACGGAAATGGCGCTGACCGACCCGCTGCTCTCGTCATAGTCGTCAACCAGGCTGAAGCCGGTAGCCACACCAATGCCGTCGTTGGTGTAGGTGATGGTGCAGCCGACCGCATCGCCCGGGCTCACCGGATCGGGCGTGCAGACCTTGTCGATGGACAGGAGGGGGACCGAGATCGCCACGCTGAAGAGGTCGACCTTGCATTTCGGCCCCGTGCCGGGAATTGCGTCGAGCACCGATTTGCAGTCGATGGTGCCCGCGTTTTGAGCCCAGCTCACGGCACCGCTGATATCGGCAAGCCCATTGCCGCCGACGTCCATGCAGTTGAAGGTCAGGGGCTGGAGGTTCACGAAGTTCGAGGGCTCGCCGCTGTCTATGATATCGCCGCAGATGTCGTTGTTCGGGTCGCTCTCCTCATCGCGGTAGGGGCCGGAGCCGCTGGCCAGATCGACGGCATTCGGGTCGTCTGTGATCGGGACCAGGATTTGGCGATGGCAGGAGGCGCCGTTGAGCGCGTCGGTTCCATCCAGGTTGACCCACAGGCCGATGTCGTAGCGGGCCGTTGCCTGCGATTTGATCTCCACCCTGAGCCTCGCGGTGAAGGTATCGTTCGGGTCCGTACAGCCGTCCAGGATCTCTAGGACGGTGAAGGACGCGAAGCCCAAATCCTTGGAGGTGCAGTTGCTGCCAGGCGACACGCTTGCGATGCAGCCGTCGGAGAAGACCTCGAGCCCGCACAGAGCGGTGCAGCCATCGCCCGACACCGTGTTCCCATCGTCGCACTCTTCAGTGGAGTTCGGGTCGATCGCGCCGTCGCCGCAGACCGCAAGCACTGGCCGTGCGCCGGCCAGAACGCCGAGGAGGATCAGAATCCCCGCGAGTAGATGCTTTGGCGACCCCGGCCCCATTTCCCAGCTCGATTTCTCTTCGCGCAGGGGTGTTCGCCGTCGAGCGAAGAAGGGCCAGTGTCGATGACACTAATCGCAGGTGTAGATTCGCTCTGGCCGGCGTCAGTTCCCACGCATGCGTGTACAGGCATCATATGAGGGTCCGGGGAAGGAGGTCAACCGGAAACCGGGGAGGTGAGTCACCAGCCGCCCGCCGCGCGATGCCCCGCCGTGGGACGCGGTTTCATCCGGGGAAAACGAAGTGTTTTCAGTGGGTTAGAGTTCGAGCCTCAGGCCGGATCAGTAGGCCGTGAGGGAGCACTGGGAGATCTGGAAGCCGAGCGCGATGGCTTCGGAGAGGTCCCGGGCCACGAGTGGGGCTGCGTGGCCCTGCCCGCGGGCCTGAAAGTAACGGGTGGCGCGGTCGCCGATTCCGACCATGACGGTCTCCACACCCTTCGCTTCGAGCGCGTCCAGCAGCCGCGTCAGCCCCAGCGTCTCGACCGGGTCGATCACCGCTCCCGTCGCATCCACCACCACGACCCGGATCTGGTGCGGACCCACATCTTCGCGGATGGAGTCGAGTGCGAGCACGCCGTCCTCCGGGCCCGAGTAGGGCAGGATCATCACCGGCCCCCAGACGTGCACTGCGGGCGACATCGGGTCGAAGTTGCCCAGCATTTCGCCCTCCTTGGTCTCTTGATCCAGCTCCTGACGCCGCCGCTCCGCGCGCTCTCGGATCGTGTCCAGATCCAGAAAGGGAAGCAGCTCACGCGCCCAAGGGTTGTCCTCGGCCAGCCAGTGTTCGGCCGGGCGGGCCTCGAAGCGGCAGCTGGCCTGACCGCAAGCGGTGCAGGAGATCTCGCGCACGAGGATGGTCTCGCCCAGAATCGAGGAGTACCAGCCCGCGGCGTAGCCCTGGCTCACGAAGCAGATGGGCCCGCTCGCGCTGGGATACTCACAGCGATGAAGCCCGGCCTCGATCGAGCGGCGCAGGCTGCCCCCGAAGTGGCTCTCGAGCATGCCTCCCTCCGGGCGGAAGACGATCGGAAGCAGCGCCCCCACGGCGCCGGGCCGGGGAGCCCCCGCCGCAGAGTAGCCTCGCATCACGCGCAGGCCATCGATCATGCCCTCGCAGAAGCTCAGGCTGTAGAGGATGCCGGGGCCGTCGGTCGGTCCCACCGTCTCGAACACCTGGCGGCGGAGGGTCGAGAGCGTCTGGGCGTCCTCCAGCGCCAGCCGGGGGCTTACGCTGGGCTCCGGCGCCCGCTCCCCCGGCCGTAGGCTCATGCGACCTCTGAGGTCTCGAGCAGGAAGCTGTCGATGTCGAACTTGGACGCGCGCTCGATGAAGTCCTCGCCCTCACGCTCGATGATGGCGAGGAAGGCGTCTGCGGCCATGGGGTCGAACTGGGTTCCCGAAAACTTCTGGATTTCCTGGATCACGCGCTCGAGCGGCAGGCCCTTGCGATAGGGACGGTCAGAGGTCATGGCCTCAACGGTGTCGGCCACCAGAATGATCCGGCTTGGGAACGGAATCGTCTCGCCGCTGAGGCGGTCCGGGTAGCCGCGGTCAGAGCCGTCGTACCACTCGTGGTGATGCCGGACGCAGGGCACGATGTCGGCCAGGAAGCTTACGGATTCGAGGATGCCGGCACCGATCTCCGGATGGCGCTTCATCAGCTCGTACTCCTCTGGATCGAGCTTGGTCGGTTTGGTGATGATCGCGTCCGGGATGCCGATCTTGCCGATATCGTGAAGCAGACCCGCGAGGTAGATGCGTTCGATGAACTCGTTCTTGCAGCTCAGCTCGCGCGCGATGCGTGAGGAGTAGACCCCGACCCGCTCGGAGTGTCCGCGGGTGTACGAATCCTTGGCGTCGACTGCGGCCACCAGAGCTCGAACCGTGTTCACGTAGGCCGTCCGTAGCTCGGCGTGTTTCTGCTTGACCTCTTTGGTGCGCTCCTGGACCTTGAGCTCGAGCGTGTAATTCATGTTCTGGAGCGCCAGGTTCTGCTCCTTGGTGAGCTCGTCCAAGCGCAGGATCTCCTGGCGCATGAAGAAGGTGTCGAGGGCCTGGCGCACCGTGGTACGCAGCTCCTCGTCGTTCCAGGGTTTGGTGATCAGGCGATAGATCTCGCCCTTGTTGATGGCCTGCACCGCGATATGCATCTCGGTGTACCCGGTCAGCATTATGCGGATCACGTCCGGTGAGCGTTGGCGGATCTGCTCGAGGAGCTGAACGCCTCGTACGCGCGGCATGTTCTGGTCGGAGACAACGACCTGGATCGACTCGCTCTCGAGGATCTCTAAGGCCTCCTCGGCCGAGCTGGCGGTGTATAGACGAATCGGCTCCGTGCGGAATAGCCGCGCGAGCGTCCTCAGAATATTGACCTCGTCATCGACGAAGAGGACGCCCGGGGGGTCGGATGGGTGGCCTTGCGTCAGCATGTGCGGAGGTTGGTTCAAGAAGCATGCCGGTCGCAGAGGACTTGTTCGGGCGCCGGTTGCCATCGGCGGATGACACGTGACGACGCGTACCCAAGGCTTCTTCTACGGCTGCACTGCGTCGGAGTTGCCAGGTTCCCCTTCCGTCCCTAGGACGAGACGCGCTTGCCGTCGGTTGCGGGCCGCCTGCCGCCTCCGCTCCGGTGGGCTGCACCGTCATCTGAATGTGCAAACCGCGCCACGAGCCTGATGTGCTGACGAAATCTGGATTGGAGCGTTGGCGGGGGCCGGCCGGTCGAGTCCCGGAATCAGGACGTCCCGCTTTCGGGACAGCTTGCATGCGACTCTAGCGTCGCTCTTGTGCTCAGCGCACAGCCCGCTGCCGCGTCCAGCCGAGGCGCTGCGCGATTGATCGCCACTCGTTCAAGTTCTCAACATCCCGCAGGTCGAAGCGCTCGAAGCGCACGGCCAGCTCTGCGCCAAGCACGTCGACCCAGCGTTCCAGCCAGCCGGCCGGCGAGTCGCTGGGCACCTGGATCTGGGCGAGCGCTCGCCGTCGCAGCGGCCCGCCCTCCTGCAGCACGAGCACGTCCAGCGAGCGGTCGGGCAGGGACTTGGAGAGGATCTTGTAACGGCAGCGACCCTCGGGTGGATCGCTCCAGTCCGAGACCCAGAAGAGATAAGGGCGCTCTCCTGCGGAGAAGCGGATGCGAAGGCTCGCCGGCAGCGTGGCGCTCGCGGCCTCGGGCAACATGGCCGGAGGGTAGCGGTGAGCCTGGTGGACTGCCCCGCGGGCGGCTTCTAGGATGGTGTGAATGAAGGCCATCGAAGTCATCGGAGAGGGGAAGGAGGCACGACTCGAGCTGGGAGAAGCGCCGACGCCGAAGCCCGAAGCGCGCGAGCTCCGCATCGCGGTCACGGCCAGCGCGGTAAACCGTGCGGATCTACTGCAGCGGCGCGGGCTCTACCCGCCTCCGCCCGGGGCCTCGAGCGTGCTGGGCTTGGAGTGCGCGGGGGTGGTGGAGGAGGTCGGTTCGGAGGTGCGTCGGTATCCGCTGGGAGCACGAGTGATGGCGTTGCTGGCGGGCGGGGGCTACGCCGAGCAGGTCGTGGTCCACGAGGGCTCCGTGCTCCCTATCCCGGATGGCATGAGTTTCGAAGAGGCGGCCGCTGTTCCCGAAACATTCCTCACCTGCTACTTGAACCTGTTCCGGATCGGGGCGGTGCGTGAGGGGCAATGGGTGCTGGTGCACGGCGGGGGCAGTGGTATCGGCACCTCGGCCATCCGGCTGCTGCGAGCGGCCGGGGTCCACGTGATCGTCACCTGTGGCAGCCTCGAGAAGGTGGAGCGCTGTCGTGAGCTGGGCGCCGATGCGGCCTTGAACTATCGCGAGGGTCCGTTCGCGCCCGAGGTGCTCGAGCTCACGCGGGGAGAGGGTGTGGATCTGGTTCTGGACTCGATCGGAGCGCCCTACCTCGAGCCCCATCTGCGCTGCCTGCGCGTGGGTGGGAGCCTCATCCTGATTGGCCTGATGGGGGGCGCAAAGGCGGAGATCAACCTGGGGATGCTGCTCGCCAGGCGGCTCTCGCTGATCGGGTCCACCTTGCGGGCACGCTCCGTGGATGAGAAAGCGGCGATCGTGCACGGGTTCCTGGAGCGCTTTGGTGAGGCACTGCGCAGCGGCACCCTCCAGCCCGTCGTGGATCGGGTGCTCTCGCTGGCGAGCGCGCAGGAGGCGCACGACGTGGTCGAGCGCAGTGAGCACTTCGGCAAGGTGGTCCTACGCGTGCGGGACTAGAATCCGAGCGAGGGCTCGTCGCTGGCCTGGATCAGCTCGGGGCCGTCGTTGTGCGTGGAGTTGACACGCCTCGAGACCGGACACGCGCGCAGCGCGTCAGCGGTCATGGGCTGGAGCAGGTCCCGCAGCGCCTCGGGCTTGCCATCGAGTGCGGGATCGAGCCAGGCGCGCTCGGCCTCGGGCGGAAGGATCACGGGCATGCGGTTGTGAATCGGTGCGATCAGACCGTGGGCGGCGGCGGTGAGAATCGTACAGCTTTGCAACGTCTGTGGGACGATCTGGTTTGGATCCCGCCACTCGGCCCAGAGTCCGGCCATGGCGAAGGGTTCCCCGCTCTCGAGGGAGATCCAGTACGGTGTCTTGCCCCGCATGGGCCCGGTATGCGCCTGCCACTCGTAGAAACCGTCCGCCAGAATCAAACAGCGCTGGCGCTGGAAGGAGTCCCGGTACGCGGGCTTGCTCGCCACCGTCTCGACGCGGGCGTTGATCATCCTGGGAAGCTTCGAGCGATCCTTCACCCAGTAGGGTACCAGCCCCCACTCCATCAGCTCCGCGACTCGTTCATGTCCTCGCGTGTGAACGGTCAGGATGGGCTGGGACGGCGCGATGTTATAGCGCGGGCCCAAACCCCCGATGCCATCCAGCTTGACCTCGAAACGTCGCGCCAGAAGCTGCTTCTCGGTGTGGAGCGTGAAGCGTCCGCACATCTTCCCGGGTCGAGTCCTATCGCACCGACGGGCTCGTCGGAGGGCCCTTGAGCTCGATCACGTTGCCGTCTGGGTCGCGGATGTACATCGAGGGTCCTACGCCCTCCGCGCCGTAACGCTGATCCACGTCACCTGGCTCCACGCCATGCGCCGCCAAATGCGCGCGCAGCTCGGGCTCCACGAACCTCTCGATGCGCAACGCCACATGGTCCACGTTCCGTCCTTCCTTGCCGGCGGCGGCGCCGCCCTGCTGGCCCAGAGGCTTCTCGAGGTCGACCAGATCGATCAGGGACGTGCCGGCGCGCAGCTGGAAGAGCCCCAGCGCCTCGACGCGTCGTTCCTCCCGGCAGCCCAGGACCTCGACGTAGAAGCGCAGCGAGCGCTCGATGTCACGCACCCGCAGCACCACGTGGTCGATGGAGCGGACCTGGATCATGTTCTCTGCTCTCGTCGTCAGCGTATCAGAGATCCGGGATTGCGTGCTATGGTCCGCGCGTTCGCCCGCCTGGGCTTCGCGGGTACAGGGAGGTGCGATGAGCGAGGTGCGATTGACACAGCTCGTCCCTGCCGGCGGCTGAGCGCGTAAGCTCGGCGCCGAGGACCTGGTTCAGGTCCTGAAAAAGATCGCTCCGTTCAGCCACCCCTGGGTGGATGGCGATGCCGCCCCCATGGAGGACGCGGCCGTGCTGCGCCCGGAACACGGATCGCCCCTGGTCTTCACCGTCGATTTCATCACGCCCGTGGTGGATGACCCGGAGGACTTCGGCGCGATCGCCGCGGCCAACTCGCTCTCTGACGTCTACTCGATGGGGGGAGAGCCCCAGGCCGCGCTCGCGATCTGCGGCTTCCCAGAGGGCAAGATCCCTTACGAGGTGCTCGAGCGCATCTTGCGCGGTGGGCGCGACAAGGCCGCGGAGGCGGGCTGTGCCATCGTGGGAGGCCACACCGTGATCGATCCCGAGCTCAAGTACGGGCTGTGCGTGATCGGTGTCGTGGATCCCGGGCAGGTGCTCGAGCAGACGCGCGCGCAAGCCGGGGATCGTCTGGTGCTCACCAAGCCGATCGGAACCGGGATCATGGCCCAGGCCCTCAAGGCGCAGCGAGTCTCCGCTGAGGAGCTGAGCCGGGTCACTGCGTGCATGGCCACCCTCAACCAGGGGGCTAAAGACGCGAGCCTGGCGGCGGGTGCGCATGCCGCCACCGATGTGACCGGCTTCGGCCTGCTCGGCCATCTCCACCAGCTGCTCCTGGCCTCCGGATTGGCCGCGCGTATCTCCGCGGATGCGGTCCCGCTCTTCGGCTCCGTGCGGGCGCTGGCTGCGGAGGGGATGCTGCCCGGTGGGACCAAGCGGAATCTGGCCTACGTCGAGCCGCACCTGGATTGGGCGTCTTCGCTGGCCGAGCCCGATCGGCTCGTCCTGTGCGACGCCCAGACCTCGGGGGGCCTGCTGATTGCGGTGCCCCCGGGGGGGGAGGGCACCCTGCTGGCCGAGCTCGAGAAGCGCGGCGCCCCCGCGCGCGCAGTGATCGGCGAGCTGCTGGCAGGCGAGCCGGGCCGGATCGAGGTGACCGCGCGCTAGCCCTGCAAGTTTCGGGAGAAGAAGCTCAGCAGGGTCGTCCAGGCATCGCGCGCCGCCGCCGCCTGGTACGACGTGCGTTCACTGCAGAAGAATCCATGGTTCGCGCCCGGATAAGTTTTGAGCTCGTAGCTCTTCCCAAGCTCCTTCAGCTTTGCGTCGATCTGAGTGACCTGGTCCATCGGGATATACGGGTCCTCCTCCCCGAAGAAGAGGGTCATCGGGCAACGCATGCGATCCGCCTGCGGCAGGTGGTTCACGATGCCGCCTCCATAGAAGGGCGCGGAGGCCGCGATCTCGTTCGGCAGCGCACAGGCGGTGAGAAAGCTGAGGCGTCCGCCCATGCAGAATCCCATCACCCCGAGCTTCCGGCCCTGCACGTTCTCGCGCGCCCTCAGAAAGCTCAACGTGGCGCGCATGTCGTCCAGGAACTTCTCGTCGTTGACCCGCTGCATCAATCCGATGGCGCGCTCGAGCTGGTCGTAGCCGGCCTTGTTGTCCGGCAGGTCGCGGTAGTAGAAGTCGGGAGCCAGCGCGACGTAGCCTTCTCCCGCAAGCCGGTTCGCCACGTCGCAGATGTGAGGCAGCAACCCGAACGCCTCCATGATCACCACCACGCCGGGAAAGGGGCCCTTGCCCTCGGGCTCCGCCAGGTGGGCGGGCATCGCCGCCTCCGCTGTCTTGATTTCCACTGTGCTCGTCCGCATCTCTCCGCCTTTCTCGCCCCTCAGGGGGGAGCCATCTTACTACGAGCTCCAGCGCTCTCCGCACAGCGGTTGGGGGGACTGGCTCCGGCCCGGGCGCGGGTCCAGTAAGCGCCCGTGCGCTTACGCTCTTCGGCGGAGCTGAAGTGATAGGTCCAGAATGCCACCCGTACCGCCTGCGGCGCGCGCGGCAGCTCCCCCGAAAACAGGGACTGCACCGTGTCGGGCGCCTCGCAGAGTCGGTCGATGAGAGTGCGGACGTAGCGCGGCGTTCCGCGGCGAGAGCCCAGCCCGTAGAACCAGAGCCGAAAGTCGACACGCGGCTGGTGCGGAGCCACGAAGGGCGGGGCCCGATCCTCGGCCCCCGGCTTGAAACGCAGATCGTGTGCCGTCCAGGTACCCTCCCGGAACGTCTGAAACTCGGGCTCGGTCCGGGAGCGAGTGATGTGCCCGAAGAGGTGATACGTGTTCACCAGGCGAAACGGGGCGTAGATCTCCCGCAGGGGGGTGGTCGCTTTCCGAAAGCCTGGCGCATCCGCGAAACGGCGGATGCCTTCGATGAGTGAGGCCCCCAGGAAGAACGTGCACAAGGCCACGGCGCCAGCTCGCCTCGGCATCCGCAGGGCGCGCGCACGGGTCCAGAAGCTCGTGCCGCTCGCGGCGGGCGGTGGGCGTGGCCACCAGCCGAGCAGCGCAGCGCGCATGCGGACCAGGTCGCGCTCGTCCAACAGGAACAGGTGCAGGGCCAGCGTGATGTAGCAGAAGAAGCCGTAGTTCGCGGTGGCGATGTTCAGGATCTGAAAGCCTGTGAAGACCGCGAACGCGAACAGCCGAGCGGCCCGCGGTCCGAAAATCAGGAGTGGCACGACCAGCTCGACGAGCAGCACCGCCCGGCTCTCGAAGTGGTGCCACCAGGCGGGTAGGTGATGCGCGTGCCAGGCGATCCACGTCGGGAGGGGCGCGGTCTCGTAGTAGAACGTCATGGCGCTGCCGTCGTGCCAGTCGTGCAGGTGAGATTGCCACTTGGCAATGCCCGACTCCCAGTAGAGCTTGAGCAGCAGCAGCCTGAAGAGCAGATGGATCCAGGCTGCGCGGCGATCGCGCGGCAGGGCGAGTGCCAGGAATCCGCACTCGAGCAGAAGATTGTCCCATTGAAACGAGAGAAAATCGCGGCAGGCGACCGCATAGCTCAGGTACAGAGGCAGCAGCAGCAGGATGCACACGCGGGGCCAGGCGCCCGCCAGGGCTAGGACGGACAGCGTCACACCGGCCCAGATACCGGCGTGGATGGCCGGATCGCTGGCGTTCCACCAGAAGAGCGTGGGGAAGTCCCAGAGGTGGACGTCGGGCCGGGCGTGCAGCGTTTCGAGCAGCGGCGCAAGCGGCAAGAGTCCCTGACTGCCGATGAGCACGTCGACCTGAACGCCGAGCGACGCGAACGCAGCCAGGAAGATCAGGGCGAGTCCCCGATGGAATGTACGCGCGACCGCGGGGCCCGAGCCCTCTCCCCAGATCTCGCGGAGCCGGGTTTTCAGACCCGTGAGGCGCTCGCTATCGATCTTCGGTCACTCCTGTGTGCGCGGGGAGGCGCGGCAGCTCCACCGCGACCAGCGTGCCTCCACCCGGGCGGTCTTCGATGCGAATGCGGCCCTCGTGGCCGCGTACCACCCCGTGCGCGATCGAAAGTCCTAGCCCCCTGCTGTCCTCTTTGGTCGTGAAGAACGATTCGAGCACTCGTTTGCGGAGCTCGTGGGGGATCCCGGGTCCCGTGTCGGAGACTCGAAATTCCAGCAGCTCGAGCCCGGGCACATCGCCCACCTCGAGCGTCAGCGTGCCCCCATCCCGCATCTCGTCGAGCCCGTTCTCCCCGATGTTCACCAGTGCCCTCCGCAGTAGCTTCCGATCCACCAGCAGGTGGTGGAGCGCAGTCTGCACCTTGAGCCTGAGCGTTACGGCCTGCGCCGCTGCGCGGCTCGCGAGTGCATCGCGCACGTCGGACAGGAGCTCCGCCGGGTCTGTGGCCTCCAGGTTGAAATGATCCTGTCGAAAGCTGTGGAGCATCTCGCCCACTACGTTCTTGATGCGATGGGCCAGGTGCAGAATGCGCTCTGGCTTGAGCCGGGCGCGCCGCGGGGCCTCGAGCGCCATCTCAAGCGTACCAATCAGTGCGGTCAGCGGGTTGTTGATGGCCTGAGCGATGCTGATCGCCAGGTCGCTCGCCGCGCCCAGGCGTTCGGCTTCGATCAGCGGTCCCTGTACCTCGCGCAGCTGGCGGTTCAATGCCTGCATGCCCCGTAGGCGTTGGGAGAGGTCGACCTCACTGCGGCTGGCCTCGCTCATGTCAGTGACGACCGAGAAGAAACCTCGCACCGCGCCGTACCCCCGGTGGTCCGGAACCAGGTCGACCCTGAGCTGACGCTCCCCAAGGCCTTGCAGCGGCACGATTCCTTCGAAGCGAACCGTCTCGCCTGCCAGCGCCGCCTCGATCTGCTTCTGCATCAGCTCATAAGCTGGCGCCCCCAGCACCTCCGCGACATGGCGTCCGAAGAGGCTCTGGCGGGAACAGCCGAGCCATTGCTCGAAGCTCTTGTTGCTGAAGCGGTAGCGCTGGCCTGCATCCACATAGGCGATACAGACGGGAAGTGCGTCCGCAAGGAACGCCAGATCAACCTGCATTCGCTAGCTCCCGTACCCGGCCTGACTTCGGACGAGTGTAGGATTCTACTCGAATCCGCCCCGTGGATGTGACGGGGAATCCAGCCGCCCCGGGGGGTCGTCAGCGAGCGTTGTCGGCTTGAGAGCGTCGCTGTACAGCGATCTTCGAGTCCCCCTTGACCTTGAACCCCGATTCAACCTGTAACTTCTCCTTGACCCCCCCCAGGGGTGAAGGAGGACGGCACCATGAAGAAGGGAAAGCTCGCAACCCAAGGCGCGCTGGCTGGAGTCGCCCTCGTGCCTTTTGGCTTTGCTGGGTGGCAAATCTACCGAAGCCGCCGCTCAGTCCGGGAGACGCAGGAGATCGGCACATGACTCAAGTAAATCGGACCCGCGATTCCGATTTCCTCAACGACCGCCTGATCTGGGACCCATTGCGCGGGCTGTAACGTGGGCCTTATCACTGAGTGTGTTTGGTGTTGGCTGCCTCGCCAGCGCGATGCGCTGCGGCAGACGGCACTGCTTCTACACGGGCCCGTTCTTTCTGGTGATGGCGCTCGGCTCCCTTATGTACGGCTTTGGCGTACTCCCGATGGGCTCCTCTGGGTGGGCGATGATCGGCGTAACGACCCTGGTCGGCGCAGTCGTGCTGACCTACCTGCCGGAGCGGATCTGGGGAAAGTACAGCCGCGTTAGCTCCGAGGGCTGTTCGTAACCTCGAGCCTGGCGTGGAGGGACACCACCAGTTCGGGCTCATGTGCCGGCGGTACGGGACCTCGGGTGTGCCTCCGCGAGAGCTGCTGGTCAATGCCCTGAGGGGAGCCAGTCGCCGCGGCCGTTGACCCAGGGGGCGAGTCACGAGGAACTTCGTGCCGACGCTGCTGGAAGCAAGCGAGAGAATTGGTGGAGCTGAACGGGATCGAACCGTCGACCTCTTGAATGCCATTCAAGCGCTCTCCCAGCTGAGCTACAGCCCCACCGGTCGCGGGAGATGTGCGCGCGACGCGACGGAGGCTAGCCATGCCCCCCGGGGGGGTCAAGAGACACCGCAAGTCCGGGTCGACGCCCGCAGTTGCGTCCGGCACCTTCTGCGTCATGCCGGAGTGGCGGAACTGGCAGACGCGCGCGACTCAAAATCGCGTGCCCTACGGGCTTGAGGGTTCGAGTCCCTCCTCCGGCACCGCTGCTTCAACGTTCCCGCGCGCACGCTCGGGTTGATGCTCACGTTTCAGTGCTTCGCTGGCTGGCCTAACCCGAGACGCTGCCGTTTGATGACCCCCTGGCGCGCCGCTACCCTGAAATCACATGTCAAACTTCACCCCGGAGCAGCTCGAACGTTACAAGCGCCATTTCTTTCTGGATGAAGTCGGTCCCGCCGGTCAGGAGATGCTGCTCGGCTCCAAAGTGCTCTTGATCGGGGCCGGGGGCCTGGGCTCCCCGGCCGCGCTCTATCTCGCGGCCGCGGGCGTTGGCACGCTCGGGCTGATGGACTTCGACAAGGTCGAGGTCTCGAACCTGCAGCGGCAGGTGCTGTATGGAACGCGTGACGTGGGACGCCCCAAGGTGGAGGTGGCGGGTGAACGCCTGCGCCAGCTCACCCCTGACGTCCGCATCCAGGCGCATGAGGAGCGGCTCGAGGCCTCGAACGCGGAGCGCATTCTGCGTGACTACGACGTGGTCCTGGACGGAACCGATACCTTCGCCAGTCGCTACCTCGCGAACGACGTCTGCGTCTGGCTCGGGCGACCGCTCGTCTATGGCAGCGTGATGCGCTTCGACGGGCAGGTGAGCGTCTTCGATGCTAAGCGTGGCCCTTGCTACCGTTGTCTCTTTCCCGAGCCGCCTCCCCCCGAGCTGGCCCCCAACTGTGCGGAGGCTGGCGTGCTGGGCGTGGTTCCGGGCGTAATCGGCTTGCTGCAAGCCACCGAGGTGCTCAAGCTCCTGCTGCAGCAGGGGGAGCCGCTCATTGGGCGCCTGCTCGTCTACGAGGCGCTCACGATGCGGTTTCGGCAGTTCTCGCTGCCGAAGGATCCCGACTGCGCCGTGTGTGGCACGGCGCCAACGATCCACGAGCCCATCGACTACGAGGCTTTCTGTGCGGCGGCCGCAGGCCCCGTTGGGTCGGCCGTCGCCGAGCTCGAGCCGGCGCAGCTCAAACAGCGTCTGGAGGGGAGCGAGGATCTCCTGCTCATCGACGTGCGTGAGCCCTTCGAGGCGGAGCTCGCGCGGATTGGTGCAGCCCGGTTGATTCCCCTGCGCGAGCTGGAGGAAGCGCTGGAAGGGCTGGAGGACTGGAAGGAGCGAGCGCTGGTGGTCCATTGCCACCACGGTCCACGTAGCCGCGCCGCCTGCGAGCTCTTGCAGTCCAAGGGGTTTTCGAGGGTGGAGAATCTTCGAGGTGGTATCGATGCCTGGTCTCTCGAGGTCGATTCGACGGTCCCCCGGTATTGAGGAAGTAAAGATGAATTCTCTGTATTGCATCGTTATCCGGGGTCTCGCTAAGGAGCTCGAGGCGGAGGTGAACAAGTTCCTCGAGCTGACGCTGTGCCATGTGCAGTTCATTTGCCAGAGCGAGTTTGGAGACCACATCAACCTCACGATCTTTTACGGGCAGCTCGCAAAAGACGAGGGCTGATCCGGCTACAGCTGGACCTGTCTGGCGCTGTTATTCAAGTTCTGGCGCCCCGCATCCGATTTGCATGTTTCAGTAGCGTGAATGCCAGCAGATCACGTGGAATTGCGAGCGGATGAGCAACGACTCAGCAGCAGATGACGGAGTCGTGTCCGGCTTCGGAGAGCGCCTGCCATCGCTCTCGGAGCAGATGGGCCTGCTCGGCCAACGGCTGGCGGAGAACGGGGCCATCGGCCTGATCCTGATCGACGCGACGCCCCTGGTGCAGATCGAGCGTCACTATGGGGCGGGCCCGATGTCTCGTGTCCTCGAGGCCCTCGCGCAGCGTGTGCGCGCGCAGCTGGCCAAGGATCTCAAGGAAGACGTGCTGGCCACCGCTGGTGTTCTGGGTGGCGAACATATCCTGCTCTTCTTGAACCGCCCCTACTCGGATCACAAGTTCTATACGCGGCTTCTACCTCGCGTTGCCGAGAAGGTTAGAAGCTACGTGGCGGACTGCGTGAAACGCATCGTCTATCCCTACCTCGATCACGCTCCCGAGATCCCGGTGGGGCATGGTCTCGCGCTCCACCGGCCCTTCAATCGGCCCGAGGCGCAGATACGCCGTCTGATCGAGCAATCGCGCTCCACCGCACACTTCGAGCTGGAACGAGTGCGCCGAGGGCGCGTGGCGACGCTCGAGGAGATCCTGCTCGAAGAGAATGTGTCGATCGTCTACCAGCCCGTGGTGAGCTTGGCCGAGCGAGAGGTGATCGGCTACGAGGCGCTCATGCGAGGTCCGGTGGGCAGCGGACTCGAGAGCCCGCTCACCCTGTTTCAGATTGCCGAGAATTGCGATCTGGAATACGAGCTCGACCGGCTCTGTCGGCGACAGGCCCTGCGCAACGCCAAGGGCATCGAGCGCGACCAGAAGCTCTTCCTGAATATCCTGCCGGCCAGTATCCACGATCCTGAGTTCGAAGACGCAGGGCTTCAGGCGATGCTGGCCGAGCTGCGCCTGAGCTCGCATAACCTCGTGTTCGAGATCTCGGAGCGACAGGCGATCGGTAACTTCCACATCTTCCGCGAGGCGATCGACTATTTCAAGAAGCTCGGGTTCAGCATCGCGCTGGACGACATCGGGGCGGGCTTTTCCAGCTTCGAAGCCGTGCTGGAACTGAGCCCGGACTTCCTCAAGATCGATATGTCGCTGGTGCGGGGGATCGAGGAGAACCCTCCAAAGCAGGAGCTCTTGAGGGGCTTGCAAACCCTGGCCGAGAAGATGAGTTCGACGATCATCGCCGAGGGAATCGAGACCCCGAACGAGCTCCAGGTCATCGAAGAGCTGGGCATTCGTTGCGGCCAGGGTTTCCTGCTCGGGCGCGCAGGCACGCTCTGCGCCGCCAAGGAGGTGGCCTCCACGAGCTAGGGGACAGTGTTCCGTTCCGGAAGTTCACCCGCATTCTCAGCGACCGCTGCATCCGCGCTCGCAGCGTTGTACTCGCTCGCCGAATCTATGGATTCGCCTCGCTGGCGCGCCTTGCGAGCGCTGCGCCTTCGCCGTGAGAACTGCGTGGGAACTCCCGGAACGGGACACTATCCTGGCTCGCTCTTGTGGGCCCCACGCCGTCGCGTGTAGATCTGCTTGTCGTGATGCTTGCGAAGCTGTCGGCGCACGCGCTCGAAGGCCTCGGCAATCGAGTCATTTAGCTCACGCCCGCTCGCGCTCGATGCAACCTCGAGGTCCTTTCCGGTCACATGCATATGGGCCTCGTGCTGCTCACCCGTGTGGTTGAGGCTGACCTCGAACTTCGAGGTCTCGGGGAACTCCTCCTTCAAGCTGTCGGCAAGTCGCTGGCAGCTCTGCTTGATCTCATCGTCGTGCGAGACGCCGTGGAAGTGCAGCCGGAAGTTCATACGCGTTGAGCTCCTCCTAGCCTTTCGAACCAGTATAGGGCGCTAGCTGGGGCATTTTCTAGTCGCACATCCCAGCTGCGGCTCTGGTAAGCTGTTTTTGGCGGGTAGACCCAATCGGTATTGGGGGTGGCCTTCAAAGCCATTCGGACCTCTGATGACAGGGGTTCAGCGCGTTCGACTCGCGTTACCCGCCGCCACAAGCTGCTGGAGTTGGCGTGGAGCTCGCTCGCGAAAGCACGAGAAAGAGCATACTCTGCTCGCCTCGGGGGGCCCGTGGACGAAGGTGGCTACCGACCTGCACCGTACGCCGACGAAGGGCGGCACTACGCCAGCATCCCGCTCTATCTGATCCTAACGCTCCTGACGGCGTTCATCTTCAACCTCTACTGGAACTACCGCCAGATGGTTGCCTGTAACGAGCTTCTCGGCCGCAGGGAGTTCAGCTTCTTGGTGTGGTTGCTGCTATCGCTGCTGACGTGCGGCCTGTATCACCTCTACTACCAGTATCAGATGGGTGCCGCGATCGTCGAGATCGAGCACGAGCGCGGGTTGGCGGTGTATGAAGGCCTTCCGATGGCCAGTGTCGTGGCCACGATACTGGGCGTAGGCGTGGTGGCAGACTGCATCCACCAGAATGAAATCAATCGCATTGTGGGTTGAGCCTTCCCGGAGACGCGGCGACCCCGAGTGGGTTCTGCGGCTGCTGATCGCCGCGGTATTCACGGTGGTGCTGGTGTCAGGACTCGCGTACGCGTTCCTGGGCATGGACTTTCTGACTCACTCCGACCTGGGCCTGCCGTGCGCGTTCCGCAGCGTGACAGGTACCCCCTGTCCCGGCTGCGGTATGACGCGCGCGTTCCTGCTGCTGTCTCAGCTTCGGATCAACGATGCGCTCGCCACGAACCCCGCGGCCCCATTTCTGGCCGGCGCGATGCTGTGGCGGCTAGCCACGAGCAGAGGAGCACTGCTTCGGGAACACCACCTTGGTTTCGCGAACCTCGTAGCGTTCAAAGACCTGATGAACCACGTACGGATCCGCGGCGGCGTGCGCGCGCGCATGCTCGAGACTCGGTGCTTCGAAGACGATCAGGCTGCCGATGGGCCGACCCGAGTCGTCGAGCAGAGGACCGGCGTGACGGATGCGTCCGGCCGCCTCTAGATCCCGGAGGCTCTCGAGGTGAGCCTCGCGATGCAGTTTGCGCCGCTCGAGCCCTTCCTCGCCGTCGCGGCCGATGAATGCATAGAAGGGCATGCGTCGCATGCTACCTCAGCCACATGCGCCGAGCGACTACGGCGGAATGCATCGTAGCGCGTCTTTCCTAGACGGGCGGTGCGAAGGTCGGGTTCCGTCCCTCGCGAATGTCGTCCAGCCGCGTGTTGCACGCCTTCCGCCACGCGCCATCGGACAGGATGTAAAAGCGCTCTTCCTGGATGGCTCGAAGAACGCGGTCGGCGATCTCGGCCGGGGGTACACCTTTCTTGATGGCTTCGGCCATGCCCTGCTCGACCAGCTTGCGCTCCTTCGATTCTGTTGATCCGGACTCGGGCTGGAGCGAAGCGGGACGGTTGCGCGCGGACGATTCGATCTGCGTAGCCACCATCTCAGGACAGAGCACTGAGACCTTCACCTTGGAGCCGCGCAACGTGAGCTCGTGGTAGAGGCACTCGCTCAGCGCGAGCACGGCGTGCTTGCTCATGTGATAGATGGAGGCGTAAGGAATCGTCGTGACGCCGGCCATGGAGGAGGTGTTCACGATATGGCCCTCGGTATCCTGCTCCAACATGATCGGCATGAAGTTGCGGATGCCGTGGATCACGCCCCAGGTATTGACGCCCAAAACCCAGTTGTAGTCCGCCAGGGATGCCTCCCACGAGAGCCCACCCGTGAAGACGCCGGCGTTGTTGCAGACGATGTGGACGGCACCGAATGCGTCCAACGTTTTCTGCGCTAGAGCGGCCACGTCGGCGGCGCTCGAGACGTCGGTGGGGACCGCCAGGACCTCGGCGCCCTGGGCTTTCAGGGCGCTCGCGGCCCGAGCCAGGGGTTGTCCCTCCACATCGGCCAGAGCCACGCGCATGCCCTCGGCCGCGAAGCGCTCGGCCAGCGCTCGTCCGATGCCGCTGGCCGCGCCCGTTACGACCGCCGTCCTTCCTCGAAACTCTCTCATTGCATCCTCTCCGTAGGGTTCAAGGCCTCATCTCGATCGTGCCGCCTGGGGAACCCGCTCGAACGATACTACAATGAGCTTTTTCAGGGGGAAGTTAGGTGACCGAGAGGACGACGGACCAACGGCTCCAGACCACCTGCCTGCTCGTGCTTACGACCTTCGCCGTGGCGCTCGCGCTCTACTGGCTGAGCGCCGTCATGATCCCGTTCGTGCTGGCCGTGTTCTTGACCTTCGCCATCAATCCGGCCGTGGGTTTTCTGACGGAGAAGGCGAAGATCCCACGCGCCCTGTCCATCGCCGGCGTGTTTCTGATCGGCTTCGGACTCTTCACGGTGTGCGGGGGGCTGATCACGTCCTCCGTTGGCCAGCTCTCACAGAATGCGGGCGCCTACCAGGAAAAGATCACCCGGCTGATCGCGGACGCGTTCGCACTCTTCCCCTTTGAACGTTTCGGGATCGATCAGGAGGGCATTCGGAACCAGCTCTCCTCCCTTCCTGTGGGCTCGATGCTCGTGTCCCTCACCAATTCGATCATCCAGGTCCTCTCGAACACCGTCCTCGTGCTCATCTTCGTAGTCTTCCTGCTGATCGGAGGTGGCCGGGTGGGGCAGATGGCGGACCCTGTCTGGTCGGAGATCGAGGCTCGGATCGAACGCTACCTGGTGGCGCAGGTGACGATCTCCGCCGTGACGGGCCTGCTCGTGGGGCTGATCCTGTACGTGCTCGGCGTGGACCTGGCGCTGGTCTTCGGGTTCCTCGCTTTTCTCTTGAACTTTATCCCCAGCATCGGCTCCGTCATCGCCACGCTGCTCCCGCTTCCCATCATCCTGATGAGCCCCGACATCTCATGGACGGTTGCGGTGCTGGCCATCGCACTCCCCGGAAGCGTGCAGCTCGTGATCGGAAACATCATCACCCCCAAGGTGATGGGAGACTCGCTCGACCTCCATCCCATCGTAATCCTCATGGCCCTCATCTTCTGGGGAGTGCTGTGGGGTATCGTGGGCATGCTGCTGGCGACGCCCATGACGGCGGTGCTCAGGATCCTGTTCGAGCGGCACGAGCTCACGCGTCCCGTGGCGCGCGTAATGGCGGGCCGGCTGGGCTCGACGGACTTGCCTCCGGCGCCTGAAACGGTCGAGGAAGCCGAGTCGGGCTAGCCTGGATTTCTCACCGGGTTGCCGTAGCGAGGGCGCCAAGTGTGTGTCAGGTCGGGCCGCGCGCAGGCCGAGGCACCGGAAACGTGGTTGACAATACCGAGGCACACGCGCAGCCGTGTGCCGTGCCGGCAGGCGGGGTTTGCCCGCCGATAACCGTCCAGTTGAGGAGCCGAGGCCGAGCACGGGCCGGGATGGCGTGCAATTGGCGGTCGCAGTGGGCCACCGGGTGAGATGTCCAGGCTAAAGGGCTTGCACGCTAACCGGAACGCCGTTCAGGACTGAATTTCCCGAGAGCGGATCGAGCTCGAACTCGTCGGTCAGCACGTTGGCGTTCACCCCAGGTCGTTCGGCTGCCACGCCGAGCCGGCTCTCGGGCTGATCGTGCCCCCAGCCGTGCGGGATGCTGACGACGCCGGGCATGATCGCGTCGGTTACCTCGACCGGCACGTCCACGCTGCCCGCACGCGAGGTCACACGCGCCAGCGCACCGGCCTCCAGCCCGAGCCGCTGCGCGTCGCTGGGATGGACGTGCATGGTGCAACGCGGTTTGCCCGTCATGAGCACGGGAATATTGTGCATCCAGGAGTTGTTGGAACGCAGGCTGCGGCGTCCGATCAGCACCAGCGCGCCGCCCCGTGACGCTGCCGGTTGCACCTCGGCGAGGCGATCCAGATCGGCCAGGATGGGCTCGGGCGCTAGCTCGATCTTGCCTGATGGCGTGCGGAGCAGCTCGGGCACCCGTGGTTCGAGCGCACCGAGATCGATGCCGTGCGGTTGAGCCTCGAGCCGGGCTAGGCTGAGACCGTCGGGGCGGGCACCGAATGCATCCCCGTAGGGGCCGGAGCGCAGCGCGAAGTCGATGACCCGCTCGGGACCGCGTCGATTGGCCAGCTCGGACAGGATCTCGCCCGCGTCGCGGCCGTGGATGGGGGAGGCGTCAGCGCCGACGGCGGCCTGCACCTGGCTGGCAATCACCAGCCCGTCGAGGGCCTCGATGTCCGCATCGGGGCCCTGACCGTTCACGATTCCGGCCAGGCGCAATAGCGTCTCCCATTCCTCAGGGTGGTCCGGCACCGCTTCGAAGACCGGAGGCGAGAAGCGCACATTATTGCGACACGCAAACTGATTGAACACCACGTCGAAGTGAGAGTCCTCGAGCGGCGAGCGGCCCGGCAGGATCACGTCCGCGTGCTGCGTGGTCTCGTTCAGGTACAGATCGAGGCTCACCATGAACTCGAGCTGGTCCAGTGCCTTCTGCAGACGAGTGGCGTTGGGGGTGCTCAGGGCCGGGTTGCCCGCCACGGTGATCAGCGCGCGGATGCGATCGTCACCCGCTGACTCGATCTCCTCCGCAAGGCACGCGACCGGTAGCTCGCCCTGCACCTCGGGGGCTCCGCGCACGCGGCTGTGGCGGCGCCCGGTGCGCACGCCCTGGCCCACCCCCGGCGCACCGAAGGTGTTGGCGGCCAGAGCTGCGGCCTTGGGGAACATTGCTCCGCCAGGCTCGTCCAGGTTTCCGCTGAGCACGTTGCACACGTCGACCAGCCAGCTCGCTACGGTACCGAAGGCCTGTGTGCAGGTCCCGATGCGCCCGTACACCACTGCATGTTCCGCCGTGGCCAGCTCTCGCGCCAGCTCGCGGATGGTTTCGGACGGAACGCCGCAGACCGGGGAGACCGCCTCGGGGGGGAACGATTGCAAGGCGGCCTCGACCTCAGCGATGCCGCTCGTGTGAGGTTCGAGCCGTCCCAGGGTCACCAGACCCTCGGCGAAGAGCGTGTGCGCGATGCCGGCCAGCAGGTGCGCGTCCGTGCCTGGCAGGATGAAGATGTGCCGGTCGGCTTTCTCGGCGGAGCGGGAGCGACGAGGGTCCACGACCACGCAGCGCCCTCCGCGTTTCTGGAGCGCGGCGAGACGGCCGGGGAAATCGGGCACCGTCCACAGGCTTCCGTTCGACACGAGGGGATTGGCGCCGAGCATAAGCAGGTAGTCGGTACGGTCGATATCTGGCACCGCAATCGTGGTGAAGGTGCCGAACATGAGTCCCGAAGCGAGCTGCTTGGGAATCTGATCGACCGTGCTCGCGGTATAGACGTTCTGGGTGCGCAGTATGCGCAGCAGGACCTGACTGTAGATCATGAGCGAGAGGTTGTGGACGACGGGGTTCCCGAGGTAGACCGCGATTGCATCGCGGCCTCCCTCGGCGAGAATGGGCGAGAGACGGCGCTCGATCTCGGCGAAAGCCTCGCTCCATGAGACCGGCACGAACTGGCCGTGGCGCCGAATCAGCGGCGTGCGCAGGCGATCGGGATCGGTGTGGAGCTGACCGAGTGCAGTGCCCTTGGGGCAGATGAAGCCTTGGCTGAACACGTCGTGGCGATCGCCCCGAAGCTGCACCACCTCGTTCCCGGCGATGGTGACCTCGAGTCCGCAGGTCGCCTCGCAGAGGGGGCAGACGCGCAGCTTCTTCTCCTGGCTCGGGGTCATTGGCTTCTTGCTCCTAGAAGACCCGCGCAGAAGGGCGCTGTCAAGTCTCAAGGACCGCGCAGGGCTCGTCTGAGGTGAGCGGTGAGGTCGGCGAGATTGCAATGAGCGTTGAGTCCCGAGGTCGACGGCATGAGGTAGGCCGGCCGGCCGCCGAAGCCGCCGGTCACCCAGCCGGCTACGGCGTGGCGATCGCGTACCCGCCGCCAGCCGTCCAGCCCGACGAAGCAGATGGCCTGGGGTCGGTAGCGCTGGATCTGTCTCTCCAGTCGCTCCAGTCCCGCAGCGTACTCGTCATGCCGTAGCTCGCTCGCTCGCCGCGTGGCGCGCTTGGCGCAGTCGGTGAAACCGATACCGCGTGAGAGGGCATCGAATGGATCTCGATCGTGCACGATCAGGCGCGCCGCTCTGGCGGCGCCCCAAAAGCGATTGCCGGGCCGCGCGAAGGGAACGCCCGCGTCGGCCGCGTAGAGCGACGGGTTCAGGCCGCAGATCAGCAGCCTCAGACGGGGCCGGATCCAATCGGGGAGGGTGCGCGCACGACGCGCCCGCACCCAGACCCGCGTGTCTCGCTCCTGGCGCTCGAGCTGAACCCGTGTAAAGCCGGCGGCCTCACAGCGCTCGCGCGCCTCCTCGTAGGCGAGCGCGAGGCCGACGCACATATACGAGGACACGGGGACAAGCGAGTGTAGCCGCGCGAGCGCGGTCGGAAGCTCCGCCCCGCGGAGTTCGGATAGATCCGAGCTCAGATCGACCCCGGGCCGCGTCAGAACCCTCCGTTCGAGCTCGCGCGCCGACCTCTCAGCTGGAACGAGTGCTCCTCCAGGAGGCTGTCGCCGAGTCGCACGCTGACTTTCCAGCGGCCAAGAGCCGCATCTTTGGTGCGCAGGCTGGAGGACACGTGTCCGAAGGGATTCATGCGCACACGGTCCTCGAGCACGACCACTCCACTGGGGTCAGACCAGTTCACCACGAGCTCCGGATTGTAGGTCTGGAAGTAGCGGCTGATTCGTCCGGACCACGTCACCTCCTCGCCGCGTATGAAGATGTTGCTCGGCCCGTCCTCGGAGCGGCCCCCGATTCCGCTCTCGTCGAGCACCGGAAAAGAGATCTGCTCGATGGCCAGCTCCGCCCTGCGTCGCCCTGAGCTGTGTGCGCTGAAGCCATGGACAGCCTGTTCTAGATAGAAGACCGCGCTCGAGCGGTTGGCGAGCTGCTTGTGGATCAATCCCAGCCGATACGCGACCAGCGGAACGCTGGGATCGATCTCGAAGGCGCGCTCGAGATGCAGCCTGGCGGCGGGAAGGTCTGCACGCTCCTGTGCGAGATCCGCGCGCGCAAGGACGAGTCGGGGATCCTGGGGCTCGAGCTTCTGCGCGCGAGCCAGCGTCTGGTCCGCGCGCCGGAACTCGCCGCGCCCGCTCTCCTGACGCGCTTGCTCGAGCAGAGGATCGCTTACCTTGCGGTCGAAGCTGGCGCGGGCCTGCAGGCCGCTGCCGCCCACAACGGACGAGACTGCGAGCGCGAGGCGAGCCTGTATCTGAGGCAGACGGTCGTCTCTCCGGATCAGGTCCCATGGAGGGTGAAGGCGCTTGATGTCCACACGCGCGGCGGCGATGCGCTCACGTAGCGCGGGGTGTGTGAATAGATAGGGCGGAATGCCCTCTCCGGCGTGGGGGCTCACGGTGAGGATGCGCTGAAAGAAGCGGATCATGCCGTCGGGCTGGTAGCCGCTGCGAATCATGTATTCGATCCCCTCCCGATCCGCCTCTGCCTCGTGCTCGCGGCTGTGCTTGAGCTGCATGGATACGTTGATACCGCTGCCAATTGCGATCAGCGATGGATCGCCGCCCGCGAGCACGACCGCGGCGGCCGCGGCCAGCGAGATCAGTGTAGCCAGCCCCTGGTTCTCGTTGGCGCGGGCGATATGCCGGACCTTGACGTGAGCGATCTCGTGGGCGAGCACCCCGGCCAGCTCCGCCACGTCGCCCGCCTGTGCCACCACGGCACTCGAGAGATAGACGTACCCGCCGCCGATGGTGAAGGCGTTGAGGTCGTCGCTCTCGAGGATGCTGAAGCGGTAAATGAAGGGCTGGGGCTCGGTCACTCGCACGATCTGCTGTCCGAGCTCGTTCACATAGGCCAGCAGAACGGGGTCGGACACGAACGGAACCTGCGCGCGTAGCTGGCGATGGATCTCCGCGCTGAGCTCGAGCTCGCGCTCGAGCGTCAAGTCGCCGCCGAAGGGGCTCTCGACGGATCGGAGGGCGCAGCCGATGCAGAGCAGCGTCACGCAGACGGGTGCAAGGAGCCCGCGCAAGCTCAGCTCTCCGCGTCGGGCGCGCTCCAGCGGAGACGAGGGTGCCGAGCGGCGCGCACCTCGTCCAGGCGGCGCACCTTGGGACGGCGGGGTGCGCCGGTGACCAGCTCGGGGGATGTCGCTGCCTCGTTCGCGATGCGCTCCATGGCCTCGATGAACGCGTCCAGCGATTCGAGTGACTCACACTCGGTGGGCTCGATCATGAGGGCACCGTGGACGACCAGCGGGAAGTAAATGGTCGGAGGGTGGAAGCCGTAGTCCATCAGACGCTTCGCGATGTCGGCGGTCGTCACACCCGTGGCCTGCTGTCGTCGATCCGTGAGCACGCACTCGTGCATCACGCGACGATCATGGGGTACATCATACTGCTCGCGCAGCCGTGCGAGCAGGTAATTCGCGTTCAGGACGGCCCGCTGCGTGACCTCCGTGAGGCCGGCTGCGCCCAGCGTGCGGATGTACGCCAGCGCCCGCAGGTAGATCCCGGCATTGCCGAAGAAGGCGTGGACACGGCCTATGGAGTAGGGGAACTCATTATCCAGCCGGTAGCGGTCTCCCTCGCGATGGATGACCGGCGTCGGAAGAAAGGGCGCCAGGATGTTGCGAACCGCAAGGGGACCCGAGCCCGGGCCGCCTCCCCCGTGCGGGGTCGAGAAGGTCTTGTGGAGGTTGAAGTGCATGACGTCCACGCCCATGTGACCGGGCTTGGCCACCCCCATGAGCGCGTTCATGTTCGCGCCATCCAGGTATACCAGGCCCCCCGCAGCGTGCACGCGCTCGGCGAGCTCCTCCGCGTGGGTTTCGAAGAGCCCGAGAGTGTTGGGGTTCGTGAGCATGAGCGCGGAGGTGCGCTCGTCCAGCAACGGCGCGAGCTGTTCGGGATGGAGAATCCCGTCTGCTCCGCTCTTGACCTCGGCGATCTCCATCCCGGTGAGCGCCGCACTGGCGGGGTTGGTGCCGTGTGCGGTGTCGGGAATCAGCACCCGTACGCGCTGATCGTCGCCGCGTGACCGATGGTACGCCCGGATCATCATCATCCCGACCAGCTCAGCCTGGGCCCCCGCCGCCGGCTGCAGCGTCACCCGGTCGAGGCCCGCGATCTCGGCCAGGGCCTCCTCTAGTTCGTGCGCTAAAGCCAGAGTCCCCTGGATGGCGGTCTCCGGCGCCAGCGGGTGCAGATCCACCAGTCCGGGAAGCTGGGCCGCGAGATCGTTCAGCTTTGGGTTGTACTTCATGGTGCACGACCCGAGTGGATAGAAGCCCGAGTCGATGCCGTAGTTCCATTGGGAGAGCCGCGTGAAGTGGCGCACGACATCGAGCTCCGAGAGCTCCGGGAAGCCCTCGATGTCGTCGCGAACAAGCTTCGGCTCGATCACCTCGCGCGGATCCACGCACGGGACCTCCGGGTCCTCCAGGGGAATACCGGGGCGATCCACTCGCGAGCGCTCGAATAGCAGCGCTTCGTCGAAGATGAGCCCGCTGCGACCCGGCGTACTCATGCGGTGAGTTCGCGTGCCAGGCGGTCGATGTCCTCGCGCGCGTTCATCTCGGTGGTGCACACCAACAGCTGGTCCCGGCGTTGAGGGTCGAGTTCACCCAGCGGCAGGCCGGGGACGATACCCTGCTCGACCAGCGCCGCATGCCGTGCCTCGAGATCGGGCACCTCCACCACGAACTCGTTGAAGGTGGGCGCGGAATAGGGCAGCCGCAGGCCGGCCTGCTGGAGCTTCGACTTCGCGTAAGTCGCAAGCGAGAGGTTGATCTCCGCCAGGCTTCGCAATCCTTTGCGCCCCAGCAGCGCCAGGTAGATCGTGACGCGCAGCATGCAGAGTCCCTGATTGGTGCAGATATTGCTCGTCGCACGCTCGCGCCGGATGTGCTGCTCGCGTGTGGTGAGCGTCATGACGAAGGCGCGCTGCCCCTCGCTGTCGACGGTCTCTCCGATTAGCCTGCCCGGGAGCTGGCGCACAAACTTCTGGCGCGCGGCCAGAAAGCCGATGTAGGGTCCGCCAAACGAGAGCGGCACCCCGAAGCCCTGCGCCTCGCCGCATGCGATGTCCACCCCGAGCTCGCCGGGCGGCCGCAGCAAGGCTAGAGCCAGGGGCTCCGGGGTCACGCTGATGCAGAGCGCGCCCACCTCCCGCGCGCACTCGGCTGCGCGTGCCAGGTCCTCGATGCAGCCGAAGAAGCTGGGCTGCTGCAGGATCACGGCGGCGGTATCCGGCGCTAACTCGGTGGTCGCAGTGCGCCCGTCGGTCTCTGCCGGCAGAAGCTCGAGCTCCGCCCCGACGCCGCGTGTATAGGTGCGGATGACCTGCTGGTAATGCGGGTGCAGCGCCGGGCTCAGGTAGATGCGCTTGCGGTGGGTGAGGCGCAGCGCCATCAGCGCTGCCTCTGCTGCCGCGGAACCCCCGTCGTAGAGCGAGGCGTTCGCCACCTCGAGCCCCGTGAGCTGACAGATCATGGTCTGGAACTCGAAGATGGCCTGCAGCGTTCCCTGGCTGACCTCCGCCTGGTAAGGAGTGTAGGCGGTGGCGAACTCGCCCCGGCTGACCAGAGCGTCCACGGTCGCGGGAATGAAATGGTGATAGGCGCCCGCTCCGAGGAAGCTCGAGCTGCGGCCGGCGGAGAGGTTGAGCTCGGCTCGTGCGCGCACGTACGCCAGCAACGAACGCTCGCTCAGAGGCGCGGGGAGCTTCAGCTCGGCGCGCTGCCGCAGCGAGCGGGGTATCGTGTCGAAGAGGTCCTCCACCCTCGAGACCCCGATGCACTCGAGCATGGTGTGGATCTCGTCCGGAGTGTGGGGGACATAGCTCACTTCTCGGAGCGCTCCTTGATGTAGGCGCGGTAGTCCTCCGGCGTCAGCAGGCCGTCGATGGCATCGAGGTCCTCAGGCGCGATACCGATAATCCAGCCGCGACCATAGGGATCCTCATTGACCCACTCGGGATGCTCTTCGAGGTTCTCATGGACCTCGACGATCTCCCCGCTCACCGGGGCGAAGAGGTCACTGACCGCCTTCACGGACTCCACCACGCCGAACGGCTCGCCCGCCTCGACCTGGGTTCCGACCGAGGGCAGCTCGACGAAGACGATGTCCGAGAGCTCCGATTGTGCGTAATCGCTGAGCCCTACCCGTGCCACTGTGCCGTCGAGTCGGATCCACTCGTCGGTTCGACCGTAACGACAGTCGTCCGAGATGTGGTACGTCTTTGCAGTCATCAGCTCTTCCTGCTGAAAAATGGGGTTTGCGTGACTTCGCATGGCACCTTCCGGCCTCTGACCCCCACCTCAAGCCGGGTGCCTACCGCGGCGTAGCGCGCCGCAAGATAACCGAGCGCGATCGGGCGCTCGACGCTGGGACCGTAGGTTCCACTCGTGATCGTGCCGATCCGATCTTCCGCAAGAATGGGATAGCCGCTCCGCGCGACCTGTCGACCCTCTGGCAGCAGTCCGACGAGGCGCTGTGCCGGGCCCGATGCGTGGGCCCGCTGGAGGGCGTCCTCTCCGATGAAGCCACGCCCGAAGGCGAGGAAGCGCTCCAACCCGGCCTCCACCGGATTAAGCCCCCGCTCGAGCTCGTGACCGTAGAGCGGGTAGGCCATCTCGGTCCGCAGCGTATCGCGCGCTCCGAGGCCAGCGGGCTGGAGCGCGTCGCCGCCCACCTCACGCAGGGCGTCCCAAAGCCGCAGGGCGTGCTCAGCTCGGGCGTAGATCTCGTACCCGTCCTCCCCCGTATAGCCCGTGCGGGACAGCAGCACAGGTAGGCCGGCCAGCTCGCTCTCCGCGAAGCGCCAGCGTCGTGGCACGGGCATGTGCCCTCGTCCCAGGGCCTCGGCCAGCTTCAGCGCGGTCGGGCCCTGCAGGGCGATCAGCGCCGTCTGCTCGCTCTCATCGATGATGTCGCAGCGCAGCCCGGTCTTCTGCTGGACCTCTCGCATCCATGCCAGATCGGTCTCGATGTTGGCTGCGTTCACGCAGAAGAAGACCTCCTCGTCCCCGCAGCGATAGAGCGTGACGTCATCGACGACCCCCCCGTCCTCCAGGCACAGCAGTCCATAGCGCACGCCTCCGATGGGGGTGGCGGCCACGTCGTTGGTGAAGAGACGTTGGGCCAGCTCCAGCGCCTGGGGGCCACGCAGGCGAACCTCGCCCATATGGGAGACGTCAAAGAGCCCGGCGGAGCTGCGGACCGCTCGGTGCTCCGCGATGATTGAGGAGTAGACCAGGGGCATGTCGTAGCCTGCGAACTCAGCCATGCGCGCGCCCGCATCGATGTGGCGCGCGTAGAGCGGCGTTCTGCGCGGGGCGTCGGTCACGCTCCTCCGAGATGCAGCTGGGTCTGGAAGGCTTGGAGGGTATTGCGCAGAAGCATGGCGATCGTCAGCGGGCCTACACCCCCCGGTACGGGGGTGATCAGGCCCGCGCGCGCCAGGGCGCCCTCGAAGTCGACGTCTCCCACGAGCTTGCCGTCCACGCGGTTGATCCCCACGTCGATGACCGCGGCGTCGGGCTTGAGCCAGTCTCCCTGGACCATACGAGGTCGTCCGACGGCCGCAATGACGATGTCGGCTTCGCGCACGACCGCTGGGAGATCGCGTGTACGGGAGTGACAGAGAGTGACGGTGGCGTGGCGATGCAGGAGCAGCAGCGCCACGGGCTTGCCGACGATTTCGCTCCGGCCGAGCACGACGCTGCGAGCGCCCTCGATCTGGATGCCGTGGCGGTCCAGGATCTCGAGGCAACCGAGCGGTGTGCACGGGTAGAGGGCGGGCTGGGCGGCGAGCAGCTTGCCCGCGTTCTGGGGATGCAGGCCGTCCACGTCCTTCTCGGGGAGGATCGCTGCCGCCACGTGCGCGGCCGAGATGGAGTCGGGCAGTGGGAGCTGAACCAGGATGCCGTGGACCGCGGGGTCCTGGTTCAGCCGTTCCACCTGTTCCAGCAGTTCCTGCTCGGAGCTGTCGGCGGAGAGGTGCAGCTCGATCGAGTCGAGTCCGGTGTCGGCGCAGGCGCGGCGCTTGTTGCGGACGTAGATCTTGGAGCCGGGATCATCACCCACACGCACCGCGGCCAGGCGGGGCGCGCCTCGGTCCAGCTTCTCGATCCGCTCGCGGATCTCGGCGCGGATCTCCTCGGCCAGCTTCTTCCCGTCGACGACCTGCGCCACGCGGGGGGAGGGGGGCGCTCAGGTATCCTCGGACGAAGCGCCAGAGGACGAGGACTTGGAGTCCTTACTTGAGGTATCGCTCGAAGAGTCGCTCGAGCCCTCTGCCGCACCCCCATCACCCGAGCCGTTGGCACTGCTCGAGCGCTTCGAGGAGCTCGAGCCATACCCGTCCGAGTACCAGCCGCCTCCCTTAAGGATGAAAGCGGCGGCCGAGATCAGCCGATGCACCTGGGAGCTACAGACCTGGCAGCGCTCGAGGGGATCCTCCGTGATCGGCTGGACCACCTCGAAGCGGTGACCGTTGCTGCACTCGTACTCGTAGGTCGGCATCTACTATCTATCGGATCCGCCTCGGGAAATCCCCGTAGGCACGGGCGCAATCTAAGGCAGCCTCCCCCACGAGTCAAACCACCTGCGGGCGTCTCAGCCCTAGGGCAGGGCTCAGCAGGTGTTGCGTTTCGCCCCCATAGACGACTCTCTCCGGACCTCGACCAGGGGGGGGCGGGAGGGCTGCGAAGACTGGTAGGCGTCGATCAGGCTCAGGTAGCTTTCGATGGTCGACCGCAGGTCCATCCCCAGGCGCTCGCGCAGGTGCCTGAGCTGGATGACCTCCTCCTGTACCTGAGAGCGCTGTGTCTCCGCCTGCTGCACGGTCTTCTCGGACTGCACCTCGGCCTCGGCCACGATGACCTCGGCCTCCTTGAGGGCGGTTCGCTTGAGCTCTTGGACCAGTCCCTGGGCGGTGGTCAAGGTGTCGCGAATGTTGTCCTCCCTGCTCCTAAAGTTCCGAAGCTCCCGCACCCGTCGCTCAGCGTCGCGGCGGAGCTCGGAGTTCTCGCGCACCACGTCCTCAAAGTCGGAGATGACCATGTCGAGAAAGGTACGGACCTCGTCGCGATCGAAGCCGCGTAGGCGGGAGTTGAAGCGGTGTCGCCGGATTTCGATCGGAGTGAGACGCATAACTTCTTGACGCAGGATCGGCCGGAACTGGTCCGCGCTTAAGCGGATTTCAAGACTCCCCGCCGAGCTCGCGCGAACGGGCCGTTGCGGCGCGTACGGCCTCGAAGACGGCAGCGCGCAGGCCGCCCTGCTCGAGCGCGGAGAGACCCGCAACCGTGGTTCCACCGGGCGAGGTCACTCTTTCGCGTAGCAGGGCCGGCTGCTCACCGGACTCGCGCACCAGCCGCGCTGCTCCCAAGACCGTCTCCACCGCCAACTCACCCGCCACATCGGTACTCAAGCCCTCGCGTACGCCCGCCTCGGTCAGCGCCTCGATGAAGAGGTAGACGTAGGCGGGCCCGGAACCGGACAGGCCCGTCACGGCGTCCATCAGCGACTCGGGCACCCGCACCACGCGTCCGACCGCTTCCAGCACGGCCGTGGCCCGCTCTCCGTCCTCGATTGCGAGATTCGCATCGCTGGCCAGCGCCGAGATGCCGGAGCCGATCAGCGCGGGGGTGTTGGGCATCACACGCACGATGCGCGGCTGGCTACCGAGCAGTCGGCGCAGGGTCGATATCCGCAGTCCCGCCACGATCGACACGTACAGTGGCCCCGCATCGCGCGGCAGGTCCGCCGCGGCGGCCTCGACGTGTGTGGGCTTCACCGCCAGTACGACGAGCTCCGAGCTGCGTGCCACCTCGGCGTTGCTCTCGGTCACGCGAACCTCGAGCTCGCGTGCGAGGTGCTCGCGGCGGCTGGCGTCGGGATCGGAGGCGATGAGCTGGTCCGGCTTCATCCCGGCGCGCAGCAGCCCGCGCAGGATGGCCTCCGCCATGTTTCCGCCTCCCACCGTGCCAACGCTCTTGGGCAGAGCCATCACTTGCTCCTCCGGGCACCGAAGATAGCGGTTCCGATACGCACGCAGGTGGCGCCCTCCTGGATCGCAACCTCGAAGTCCGCGGACATGCCCATCGAGAGCTCGGAGAGGCGCGCTTTGGAGCGTCCCCGGTTGAGCTCTTCCTGCAGCCCTCGCAGGCGCGCGAAGCAGGGTCGCAGCTCCTCGGCGTGGGTGCGCCTTCGGGGGATACTCATCAGACCCAGGGGCTCGAGGTGGGGGAGGGCGTCGATCCGGGCCAGCAACTCCGTCAGATCGGCTGGGAGCACGCCGCTTTTCTGCGGCTCTTCATCGATGTTAACGTTCAGCAGGATGCGCTGACACTTGCCCAGCGCCGCCGCCGCGCGCTCCAGGGCGAGTGCCAGCTCGATGCGATCGACGGACTGGATCACATGGAAGAGCTCGACCGCCGTGCGGGCCTTGTTGCGCTGAAGCGGGCCTACGAGGTGCCACTCCAGCTCGGCCCCGTCGGCAGCCCGTACCTGCGGAATTTTGCGTGCCGCCTCCTGCACCCGGTTCTCACCGAAAGCGTCCAGCCCGGCGCGCGCGGCCTCGAGCACGGCCTCCGCCGGGAAGGTCTTGGAAATCGGCAGCAGCCGCACTGCCTCGGGCGCCCGGCCTGCAGCATGCGCGGCTCGGGTCACGCGCTCTCGCACCTGCTCGATGCGGCGAATCAGCTGCGACACCAGCGTCGCACCGCGAGCCGCTCGAGGCGGGGCACCACGACCTCCAGGGGGAGCCCGATCACGTTGGAGCGAGAGCCGCTGACGGCCTCGACGAAGCGGCCGCCTTCGCCCTGCAGCGCATAGGCTCCCGCCTTGTCGAGCGGCTCGCCGCTGGCCACATAGGCGTGGGCCTCCTTCGGGCTCAGGGCCCTCAGCTGCACGGCGCTCTCTTCGAGCCCCACCTCGTGACGGCCCGTGCGGGGGATCAGCAGCGCGAAGCCCGTCAACACCCGGTGGCGTCGGCCCGCGAGCTGCAGCAGCATCTCCACGGCTTCAGCGGGGTCGCGCGGTTTGCCGAGCACGTGCTCGTCGATCACGACCAGCGTGTCCGCCGCCAGCACGCAGCTGTCGGGCTGCGCGTGCTTGGCGACTGCGCGTGCCTTGAGCAGGGCCAGGCGTTGGGCCTGAGACTCGGGCGCCTCACCGGGACGGGCGGCCTCGCACACGTCGGGCGCGGCTTGCTCGAACTCGAACCCGGCTTCGCGCAGCAGGGCTACTCTACGCGGCGAGCGACTGGCCAGGATCAGCCGGCGCCCCGCCTCCTTCACGATGTAAGCTGAGGCTCGTCGTCGGGCTCGAGATCCTGCGCTAGAGATGCACGTGACGACCCCTCGATCAGGGCCGACGCGTGATAGTGGGGGTGTACAACGCGTAGGCTGACGGGGACCTCGAAATCCGCGAAGCGCTCCGCCAGCTCGGGACCGAGCGGGAAGCGTACGTACTGCACCGCCGAGATCCGGTCCCCTTCGTATTGCTTGGGATCGAAGCTGGCCGGCACGCTGGCCTCGCCGATCTCCAGCAGCACCCGTTCGTCGATGCCGATCAGGCGGTCGAGCTCCTCGCGGATCAGATCCGCCTCCGGGATCTCGATCATCAGCGTGGCGGAGAGATCGTACGCAGCCGGGATCAGCTCGTTATAAACGTCAATCTCGGCCTGGATCTCTTCCTCCTTCACGGTGTGCTCGGTCCGCAGCATCTCCTGGATCTGAAACAGAACCGTGTCGTAGTTCTCGAAGATGAAGGTGAGGCGAGATCCAACCGCGATGCGGCGGGGGCGCTTGAGCTCGATCAGGCGGGCGCGGAACTCCTCGCGCACGCGCTCGTAGCCCGAGAGGTCCAGCACGTCCTGCCTCCGGATCCGCTTCACGGCGCTGGTCCCAGGCCGTAGGCGTCGCGCAGCAGCACGATCGGGTGGCGGGCGCGCTGGCCCGTACCCTCCTGGATGCGCAGCGCCGCGAGCGGACAGTCGCTCGCGATGCGATCGGGCTCCAGCCGTTGGGCGCCCTGGAGCAGCTTGGACGCCACCTTGAGGCTCTGGTCGTACCAGCGCGCCTGCATGCCCCAGGTGCCGTCCACGCCTGAGCAGTGGTCCAGGAGCTCCACCTCCGCGCCGGCCAGCTTTAGTAGCTGGCGTGAGCGGAAGCCGACGTTCTGGGCTTTGAGATGACAGGGGAGGTGGTAGGCGACCCGGCCCAGGGGCTGCCGGAAGTCCGTTCGTAACTTGCCTTCCTGCTTGAGCTTCCAGAGATATTCCCCCAGATCATAAGTGTTTTCAGCAACCAGGCGGGCATCGGGGGTGGCCAGCAGCTCGGGGTACTCGTGCTTCATCTGATAGGAGCAGGTGGGTCCGGGCACGATCAGCGCCTGGCCCTCGCGCACCTTGGGGGCCAGCGCGGTCACGACCCGCTCGGCGTTCTTGCGCGCGGCCGCCAGATCCCCGCCGTGCAAAAAAGGCGCCCCGCAGCAGGCCGGGTAGCTGGGCTCCGCCGCGATCCCGTTATGCTCCAGCACCTCTAGCGCTGCGTGCCCCACCTCCGCCTCGCTGTACTCGACGAAGCAGGTGGGGAAGAGCACGGCTCGCCCGTTCGGACCGGGGCCGGGTCGATGGTTGCGCACCTGGCGCGAGAACGGGCGTGGCTCGTAGTGCGGCATCGGCCAGCGACGATCGATGCCGGTCACCTTCTCCATCAGAACCCGCACGGGGCCGCTCTTGAACGCGGCGTTCGTCAGCCCCGCCGTTAGGCACGAGATCTGGCCGAGCAAGTCCTGCCGCTGTCCCATCCTCTCGGCGAGCGGGATTCCCTCCTCCTGGGCCTGTACGAGCTTGGCGCGACTCATCAGCTTGGGAAAGTCGATCAGCCAGTCGTGGGGCGGGTGATAGGGGCAGTTGTTGTAGCAGAGCTTGCATTGATAGCAGAGGTCGATGACCTCGCGCCTCTCCTGCGCCGTGAGCTGGTCCGCCTCCTGCTCATGCCGATCGAGGGCTTCGAAGAGCGAGGGGAAGGACGGGCAGAGCGGCAGGCAGAGCCGACAGTCCTGGCACTTCTCGAAGACCCGCACCAACTCCTGGTCCAGGGCTGAACGATCCAGGAACTCCGGCTCGCTGAGCGGGGGATTCTTCACGCGCGCGCCGCTTGTCGCTAGAGCGTCTCGAGCGTGTCGAGTGCCTTCTGGAAGCGACCCGCGTGGGACTTCTCGGCCTTGGCCAGGGTTTCGAACCACTCGGCGATGTCTTCGTGGTTCTCGTCCCGCGCCGTGCGGGCCATGCCTGGGTACATCTCGGTGTACTCGTAGGTCTCGCCTGCTACGGCGGCTGCCAGGTTCGTGGACGTCTCCCCGATCGGCTTGTCGGTGGCCGGGTCGCCGACGGGCTTCAGGAAGTCGAGGTGCCCAAGCGCGTGCCCCGTCTCGGCGTCCGCGGTGTTCTTGAACAGACCGGCGACCTCCGGATAGCCCTCGATGTCTGCCTGCTTGGCGAAGTAGACGTAGCGTCGATTGGCCTGTGATTCGCCGGCAAAGGCGGCTTTGAGATTCTCGTGGGTCTTGGTTCCCTTCAGGTCCGGCATGGCTTGGGGATCTCCTCTGGCTGGTTTAAGTTGGATTGGGATCGCTGCACGCTCGGCACAGCCCGTAGAAATCGATGCGTACCCGGCGCGGCGTCAGTCCGTGCCTGCGCTGCAGCCGCGTCAGCAGGCCCCTCGGGAGCGGGAGCTCGAGGTCCTTGATCTCGCCGCAGTGCTCGCACACGAAGTGGTGGTGGGGCGTGGGGTTGCCATCGTAACGCGCGACCCCCTCGCCGGATGGCACCGCTTCGATCTCGCCCTCAGACACGAGGACATCGAGGTTGCGATAGACCGTCCCCAGGGCAAGCCGGGGGAAATCCACACGCAGCGCAGCGTGAAGCGATGCCGCGGTGGGATGGCTATCGGTCGAGCGCAGGAGCTCGAGCAGGCGCTGTCGCTGCCAGCTGTGGTTGCGGCGGCTTGGTTCTTTCTCGGGGGGGGACGCCCTCATCGGGGGGTAGCTTAGGAAGTGGCCGCAGCGGCTGCAAGTATTCTTGCGAATCGTTCCTATTTTTCAGACGGCTCTCGTACGCCGGCCCGCTTGCCCGCGCCGCGCGGGTGGATTAGCGTCGAACTTGTGAGCCAGAGTCGCATCGAGAAGGACTCCATGGGCGAGGTCCGGGTGCCGGCGGACGCTTACTACGGGGCCCAGACCCAGCGCGCGCTCGAGAACTTTCCCGTAAGTGGCCTTCGCTTTTCCCGCCGCTTCATCGAGGCGCTCGGGCTGATCAAGGTCTGCGCGGCCGAGACGTTGCGTGATGGGGGCGAGCTCGAGGTCCGTATCGCCGATGCGGTGATCCAGGCGGCCGAGGAGGTCCGCGCGGGCCGGCACGACGCTCAGTTCGTGGTGGACATCTTCCAGACGGGCTCCGGCACCTCGACCCACATGAACCTGAACGAGGTGCTGGCTAACCGGGCCAGCGAGATCCTCGGCGGAGCGCGTGGCTCGAAGCTCGTTCACCCCAACGATCACGTGAACCGGGGGCAGTCCTCGAACGACGTGATGCCCTCCGCACTCCACATCGCCGCCCGTCAGGCCTTGCTCGAGGACCTGTGTCCCGCGCTCGAGTCGCTGCAGCAGGCCCTGGCACACAAGGCCGAGGAGTTCGACGCGGTGGTCAAGCTCGGGCGTACCCATCTGCAGGACGCCACCCCGCTGCGACTGGGACAGGAGTTCGGCGGCTACGCGGCGCAGGTCGGGCGGGGTGTGGAGCGTGCGCGACGCGCGGCCGAGGGGCTGGCCGAGCTCGCTCTGGGAGGCACGGCCGTTGGCACTGGTCTCAACGCGCCCCCCGGGTTCGCCCAGCAAACCATTGCTCGCATCTCGGAGCGAACGGGCCAGGCTTACCGCGAGGCATCCGACCACTTCGAAGCCCAAGGCGCGCGGGACGCGGCGGTCGAGGCGAGTGGCGAGCTCAAGACCATCGCCTGCTCGCTGATGAAGATTGCCAACGACGTGCGCCTGCTAGCCAGCGGGCCGCGCTGCGGAATCGGCGAGCTTGAGCTTCCCGAGATCCAGCCCGGCTCCTCGATCATGCCCGGCAAGGTGAACCCCGTGATCTGCGAATCGGTAACGATGGTGGCCGCACAGGTGGTGGGGAACGACGCGGCCATCACGGTGGGTGGCCTCGGGGGGCAGCTCGAGCTCAATGTCTTCATTCCCGTCATCGTGCACAACCTGCTGCAGTCGATCGAGCTTCTGGCCAATGTCTCGCGAGTCTTCGTCGACCGCTGCATTGCGGGCATCCAGGCCAACGTGGAGCGGGCCCAGCAGCTCGTCGAGCAGAGCCTCGCCATGTGCACCGCGCTGGTTCCACTCATCGGCTATGATATGGCCGCCGCCATCGCTGGGGAGGCCCACGCCAGCGGTCGTACGGTGAGGGAGGTCGCGCTCGAGAAGGGTGTGCTCGACCCGCTTGAGCTCGAGCGCGCACTCGACCCCCGACGCCAGACCGGAGGGTAGTAGCCTGGATTTCTCACCAGGTTGCCGTGGCGAGGGCGCCAAGTGTGCGTCAGATCGGGCCGCGCGCAGGCCGAGGCACCGGAAACGTATTGGACCCTACCAAGGCACACGCGCAGCCATGTGCCGCGCCAGCAGGCGGGCTTTGCCCGCCGATAACCGGCCGGTTGAGGAGCCGAGGCCGAGCACGGGCCGAGATGGCGTGCAATGGGCGGCCGCAGTAGGCCACCGGGTGAGAACTCCGGGCTAGGCTACCGGAGCCGGTGGCTGGCCGCGTGCGCGGCGCGCACCAGCGCTGGGTCGGCGCAGCCCGCGAGCTCTCTCAGAACTTCGGCCACGGCGTCGCGCGACGCGGGATGGTGCAGGACGAGGTCGGGCAGCACCACTGTGGCGATCCGCCTCATCTTCGCATCCTGGTCGCTGCGGGCGATCTCGAGGGCTTGCTCGACGCATGCCTGGTCCGGATCGCTGAGCTTCGCCAGCGATGAGAGCGCGGCCCGGCGAACGCTCGGATCGAGATCCCCGAGGGCGGCCAGAAACGCCTCCCGGGTCTCCTCCCGCTCCGCTGCCAGCTCACGCAGCACGTACAACGCCATGCGACGCCGGCGCGGAGCCTCCGGATGGCGGCACTCGTGCAGCAGGACCGGGTAGACCTCCCCCTGCATCCTCCCCAATGTGGCGAGCATGTGCGCGGCCTTCCAGCGGAGGTCGCCGTCGTCCAGGTCCAGCGAATCGAGCAGCGCCTGCAGCAGTCTCAAGCTTGGCCGACCGGAGTGAAAGAGGACGAAGGCGGCGGCGAAGCGCGCCCGAAGCTCGCCCTCGTGCAGCAGGCGGTGGAGGGTTTCGCGGAATTCGGGATTTCGGCGTAGCTCCTCCATGGCCTCGTCGCAAGCGCCACGCTGCAGCGCACGATCTTCCGAGGCGAGCTTCTGGAGCAGAGAGCGAGTTTCGGGGCCGGTGATGTCGTCTGACGCCATCTTGGCTTCGTAGTCTAGCTCACGGTCGGGACGGGCGACGCGAGATCGGTCGACGTACCTGTGAGTCGTTTCTACTCAAGAGTGGGACGCTCATTTTCCGATAGCACCTGAAGGGTTTGCCCCGAGAGCAGCATCCCGTGGAGAGCGAGGGCATGGGCCAGCAGATGCTGGAGGTTCAACACGAGTCAACAAGGACGGCCGGGCGTGCCGTGCAACCCGTGCTCTACGTCGCCCTTGCGATCGTGCTCGGCGCTGTCGGTGGCCTCTGCTGGACGACTTACGATTCGTATGGAGGCGCACGAGAGCGGAGCGACCGGCTGCACGAGCTGCAGGAGCTGCGCAGCACCATCCTGCACTCAGGCGAGGCGTTGAGCATGAGCGCCGGCATGGCCGCTGCCACCGGCGATCCCCTGTGGGAGAAGCGCTACCGCGCCAACGAAAGCGCCCTACGTGAAGCCATCGCACGAGCAAGCGAGCTGTCGGCACGAGCGGGGGACCGGCTTCCGGTCGCGGCCCGCGACGGAGCCGAGATCGGCCTTGGCAGGATCAATGTCTACTCGAGGGGGCTCATCCATGCGGGCCAGACGCAAGAACGCCAGAGCGGCTTCCCCGTTGCAGCCTACGCCGAGATGAAGGAGAAATACGACAAGGGCGTGAGGGAAATCGATCAGCATCTGGAGCGGATCTCGCAAAGCGCGCTCGAAGCGGCCGCTACCGAGGGTCTTTATCAGGGGCTGCTGCTGCTGGGACTGGTTCCAGCGTTGATCGGCGCCTGGCTCTATATGCTGCGTGCGCTTCACAGCAACCACCAACAGTTTGGACGCTATCAGCGCAAGCTGCTTGAAGCGTCCGAGGAGCAGGATCAGTTCCTCTCGCGCATGAGCCACTCGATCCGCTCACCGCTGACATCCGTCCTGGGCTACACGGACCTCCTAATGGATACGGATCCCCCACGCGAGGAGCGAGACGAATACCTCGGGGTCATCCGCCGCAATGGCGAGAACGTTCTGACTATTCTGGGCGATCTCCTCGACCTGTATCAGCTCAAGTCGAGGAAGGTTGTGTTTGAGCGCGTCGAGATCTGTCCCTTCGACATTCTGTCTGAAGTATCGCGCTTCACTTGCGAGCAGGCGGAGGAGCGCTCGCTGGAGTTCGTGACCGAGGCCGAGGGGAAGATTCCGTCCATGATCACGACCGACCTGGAGCGCGTCCGGCAGGTGCTGGTGACGCTCGTCAGCAACGCCATCCAGTTCACTGAGTCCGGCCGGATCCGGATCGGGATCCGGCTGGTCCCCGTGGAGGGCAGCGATCGACATCTGCTGGAGTTCAAGGTTGCCGACACCGGCCGCGGCATGTCTCCGCAGCAGGCTGACCGGGTCTTTGATGCCTACAGCCGCAGCGGCAAGGATTCCCGGTCCAGGGCTGGCGGCACGGGCCTCGGCCTGGCCATCGCGCGCGAGCTGGCCCGAGGACTGGGCGGAGACATTACGCTCGAGACCTCTCTTGGCCAGGGGACCTGCGTCACCTTCACGATCGATGTGGGAACGCTCGAGCGAGTGCCGCTGATGGAGGTCCCTGAGGGCTTCCAGCCCCGCGAGCGCGGACCCGCTCCTCCCAAGCCTGCGAAAGCTGCGAAGCCTGCGGAGCTCGAGCTGATCACAGGTCTCAGCGGCCGGCTCTTGCTTGCAGAAGATACGGCCGATGTGCGGGCCTTCCTCGCGAGCGTCCTGCGCAAAGCGGGGCTCGAGGTGGAGATGGCAGAGGACGGCGAGGTCGCGTTCGAGAAGGCGATTGCCGCCTGGGAGACGGGCCAGCCCTTTGACGCGGTGCTGATGGACATGCAGATGCCCGTCCTCAACGGCTTCGATGCCACCGCCAAGCTACGCGAGAAGGGCTACCAGGGCCCGATCATCGCCATCACCTCACACGCGCTCAAGGGGGACCGGGAGCGGTGCATCGAGGCGGGCTGCGATGCCTACACCAGCAAGCCGATCGACCGACAGCACCTGCTCAGGACGATCGCGGAGTATCTGACCAAGGCCGCTAGCTAGGTCAGCCCCCAGTGCTCCTCGCCCGCGGCGTCCATGCTGCGCGCGGCGCGCCCCTCACGCTCGAGCTTTTTCAGGTGCGAGAGCACCGACTGTGCGGCGGCGGGGTGCAGTGCCCTGGGTGTCTCTCGATAGATCTTCTCGACCATGCGTTCGACCGAAGTCAAGCCTGCGTGGATGGCCTCCATGATCTGCGTCTCACGCTGCTCGCGGTGCTGGAGGTACTCCTCGATCTTCGCGCGCGGGTCATCGATCAGTGGGCCGTGTCCAGGGTAGATGCGCGCGAGGTCGAGCTCCAGGATGCGCCGCAATGAATCGAGATAGAGTGTCATGTCACCCCCTTCGAGGGGAATCACCGTGGTGCCGGCCCCGAGCACGACGTCTCCCGTGAAGAGTGCAGCCTCCTCCTCGAGATAGAAACAGAGGTGGTCCTGCGCGTGACCCGGCATATGAATCGCGCGCAGCGAGACGCCATCGGCTCTGATCTCTGCTCCGTCCGCGAGCGGTGTGAGCTGGATCTCGAAGCGCTCGTCGCGGGCGGGCCACGGAAACTTCGCCACGCGGCGTGCCCCGAAATGCCGCAGCAGAGCCGGAGCCCCACCCATATGGTCCGGGTGAACATGTGTGATGAGCAAGTCTCCCGGCGCGTCGCTGCCGCACTCCTCCCTGAGCGCGCGCTCCAGCAGCGGCGGGTATCCGTCGACGCCGATGCCCGTGTCCAGCAGCAGGGGGCGGCGACCGTTTCCGATGAGGTAGGTGTTTGTGCCGGGCCCGGTGAACGGGCCTGGATTGAGGCCTCGCACCGCCACCACGCGCCGCGACCAGCGCTCGATGTCAGGCAGCGACATCCCCCACATGGAGTCCATGGCCCGGAGTGTAACGAGCTTTCAGGCCAGCCGGTCGGAGAGATCGTCCCAGCTCCCGAGCACGTCGGGTGCGCCGTCGTCGGCCGCCGGATCGTAGCGGAGAGCGCGCAGGCCGGCCGCGCGCGCCGCGTCCACGCAGTCGAGCTCTCGGTCGCCGATGTAGAGCGTCATAGCCGCCGATACCTCGACGCGCTCGAGAGCGACGTGAAAGATACGCGGGTCCGGCTTGGCCAGACCGCAGTTGGAGGGGATCACGATCTCGTCTACACGCCCGGCAAGTCCGAGTTGCTTGAGCAGGTTCGGGAACCGAGCATCCATGTTAGAGACGATTGCGATCCGGATGTCGCGCGTGCGCACAAGGTCGAGAGCTTGCGGAGCGCGCGGCACGACCTCCCAAACGTCCGCAGAGCCGTAGAGCGTGAAGAGGCTGTCGAAGCAGGGGCCGTCCGCTGCGGTGTCACCCAGAGCGTTGCGCACGATGCTGCGCCAGCCCTCCCGCTCCCGCTCCGGCACCTCGGATAGCTGCAGCCCGTCCAAGGGCAGCGAAGGCGGTCGTGCGAGTTGCGCCCGCAGCCGGCGCCTGAGCTGCGCGGCATCCACCCCGATGCCATGGGACTCCGCCACCCGCGCGTAGACTCTGGCGGGTGGCTCGCGCAGGCGGATCACGGTGCCCACAGCATCGAGAAGCAACGCACGCACGGCCGAACCCATCGACTCCCCTGCGGTGTGGAGCGAGCGCCAGCGGATCAGGCCCGCTCGAAGCTCGATACCGAGAAACTTACATCGAGCTCCTGCTGTTCCTTTCCGCGCGTGGTAATTCGGAGTGAGCGCACGATCAGATAGAGGCGTCCGGTTTCGATCTTGTGGAGTAGCAGTACGAGCTGTCGGAGCGTCGTTCCCTTGAGCCGGACCTCGACCCGCGTCTCCGGGTAGCGGTCATTGCTGGAAGGAGGTTTGGGTGTGACCGAGTCGATCTGCTCCGGGCCCAGGCCCGCCTCTTCGGCAAGGCTCTCGAGCAAGGTCAGGAGGTTGGTCTTGGCCCCCGGCGTGATGAGCGGCTCGATACGCGCAAGCTCGCCTTGCAGGCGTCGCACGTCGCTCACGAGCCGCGTCGCGGTCAGGATCTGCGTCCTGTGTGTGTCGATCTCCTGTGCAACCTGGGCAGAGCGGGCCTGCAGCGGCTGCAACCACAGGCTCTGCACGGCCAGAAAGGCGACGATCCCCAGCCCCAGCACGGCCATCCATCGCTCGCGCACGCTTCTCTGCTGGATAAGGCTACGCAGACGCTCCAGCCACTCCGTCATGTCCCCTCCCGGAACTTGATCATCAGGCTGAACGTCTTGCCGCCCGAGCGCGAATCGGTCTGCACATCCGTCAAGCGCACGTCCTGGAACGACTCGACGTGCGTGAGCGCCTCCCGCATCTGGTCCACGGAGCGCAGGTCCCTGGAGTGCCCCCGCGCCAACAGGCTACGCCGTTCGATCTTGAGCTCCCGCAGCGAGATTCCGAGCTCGGGTGAGACCCGCTCCGAGAGCTCACGCATCACCTCCAGTGCCGAGAGCCCGCTGCCGGTGATGCCGAGGTGATTGGCCAGCTCGCGCGTGAAGCGCACTTGGATCTCGATCGCCTCGAACGGTTGCTCGCTGCAGGCAACCTGGGGGAAGGTTTGCGCGCAGATCGTCGCTATCTGGCCCTTCAGTGCCTCCGCCTCGCGCTGCCGCGCCTTCAGATCGGACCAGACGCTCAGCGGCCACAGGATCAGGCCGAGAGCGAACAGAACGACCGCGAGCCGAAGCTGAGACCTGAGCCCCGACAGGTCCGGCGTGTAGCTGAACTCGGCCTGCCGAAAGTTGAACTGCGTGGTGCGCGCGGTCCTGGACCCGCGCAGGGCCAGAGCGGCCGCATGGGCGAAGACGGCTGGACCGGCCGTGTTCAGAGCCTCGGCCCCACTGGCGCTGAGGACGGCGCAGGGCAGTCCGCTGCGCTCCTCGATGTAGTGCGGGAGACCTTCGACGCGGGCGCTGCCTCCGATGAGCAGAATCTCGGTGGGTGCAATGCGGTCGAGCGGGTCGGAGACCACAGACTGCAGGGAGCGAAGCGTCTCGCGTAGGAGTCGATCCAGGACCGACTGCAGCGGCGCGCATGCGGGCTTGCTGCTGCCCGCTTCGAACACGCCGAAGGCGTGCTTGTGCTCCTCCGCGGCCTCGTAGGTCATGTGGAGGCCCTTCGCGATGGCCTCGGTCAGATGGTGCCCCGCGATCGGAATCGATCGCAGCAGCACGGGTTTCCCGTTCACGAGCAGGCAAACGCTGGTCTTGCTGTGCCCAATGTCGAGCAGGAGTCGGTTGCTGTCCGTGAGGTCGAGGTAGCTGCACAGGTTCGAGATTACGGCGCCTTCCATCTCGAGCACGCGTGGATCGAGCTCCATGCGCCGCATGGAGGCGAGATAGGCATCGACCTCCTCGCGCGCTGCCATCACCACGAGCACGTCGGTCTGGTCCGGTTGGGCCAGGACCTGATCGTGCGTCAGGATGGTGCTCTCGAGCGCGAAAGGAAGATCCTCTTCGATCTCGAAGGGGATCGCCCGTACGATCTTCTTGGCACCGCTGAAGGGAAAGCGAAGATGGCGCTGCGTTACGTGATCGGAGGGGAGGGCGCCCACCACGAACTCGCGCGAGAGCGCTTTTTGCTCCAGGAAGAGCTGGATCGTGGACTCGCGCTCCTCGAGCGTTGCGCCGGGCGGGAACTGCGCTTCCTCGAAGCGCAGGAACTCCACGCTCCGCAACCCCTCCCGAAGCTCCGCGATCTTGACCGAGTAGGTCCCGATGTCGAGTCCGAGAACGACACGCCCGAACATCAGCAGCCCGTCCGATAGAAGAGGGTCTGAGGCGCATCGGCAAAGCTGCGATCGACCACGGTGATCACGCAGGCGCGCGCCGCGCGGTAGCGGCCCTCGGTGCGGATCGTGAAGACGCTGCTCACGTACTGCAGGGGTGGGAAGAAGGTCTCGCCCACGAAGCCAGTGAGTGCCGAGAAGCTCTCACACCTCTCACCGTACACACTCTCGCAGAAGATCTTGTCCTCGTCCCGCGCCGTGAGGATGCGGAAAACGTCGTCGCGGTCCAGGAGGTGCTTGTCCCCGGCGGTACCGTGATAGATCATGCCCAGGATGTGAGGAGGGGCCGTATTCGGGTTGACGCCGCTCCCGTCGGGTGTGGGAACCAGCGGATACGGCGAGAAGTACGCTTTGATCCCTGCCAGCAGCGAGGCGTCCAGGTCCGGGATCCCGCTGAGCTCATCCAGCGAGAGAACCGGCCGGTTCACGGGCCGCGCGTTCTGCCCCACACCCCGGTAGAAGTCCGTTTCCAGGTCCCCCAGGCGGGTCTGATCGTCGCTGTCCAGCCAGTCGAGGATGGCCTCGGCGATCTCTCCGGGCTCGTAGGGCTTGTCCTCTTCTCGCCCGGGCATGTCCTCGATGATCCTCTCCAGCGCGGCCGTCAGAAACGGGTGGCTATCCGGGTAGGGCTTGCCATCCACGTCCAGTAGCCCGTTCAGACTGACTCGGCTTCCAGCGTCCTGAATCGTAACTTGCAGGCTGCCTTCGCCCGGCACCTCGATCGGGGCTTCGCTGAGGAGCCGCCACGGGTCTTCGGGCGACTCGAGCGCCACGGTCAGGAGATCGTCCGACATGAAGAGGTCGTCCACCAGCGTTCTCAGAGCGATCTCGATTCCGGCACGCGCCAGCAACTCGGCGCGAACATGAGCCGTGCGCTGACGCGCGCTCATGACGTCCAGGAGCGTGGTGCGGGCGAACGAATACACGGAGCCGATCGTCAGCACGATTATGACCAGGATCAGTAGCAGCACGACCCCCTCCTCGCGCCGATCACTCCTCATCGTCAAGCTCATCGTCCTCCTCGTCCTCGTCGTTCTCATCGTCCTCCTCCTCCTCGAGCGCCTCTTGGCGCCCTGCGAGCAGCTGCTCGCGGTCGAAGGGACGAATGCGCAGGTGGGCCACGCGTTGGTGCTCCTGGCCGGGCTCGAGCTCTTCGTCTTCGTTGGTCTGATAGAGCTGAACGGTGACCTCGACCGCCTGCGGAAGCTGATCCAGAAGCGAGAGATCCGTCGAGTCCCAGCGCTCGACCCACTCTCCCGTCTCCCCGTCCTGATAGCGCAGCCGGAAGGACGCCATCTGCTCTATCACCACCTGTGCGTCATCGAGCAAGATGCGCTTCTCGAGACCGTCGGGGAGCGGCTCCTCCTGGCGCAGCAGGTCGAAACCCTCGTCCGCACTCGGCTCGACGCCGTAGGAGACCATGCGAATCCCACCGCTGATCTCGCCGCCCGGGGGACGAGCCGGCGTCAGGGTGATGAAGCGGATGGCATCGCTGTCCCCGCTACCAAACACGCGGTCCTCGCCGATGAAGACGTAGGGATGGCCGAGTCGATCCTCCCGCTCGGAGCGCACGACCAGCATGGAGCCCTCCAGCTCACGCTCAATCCGGTCCAGCAGCACCAGTGCCGAGCGATCGCGGTTGTGTCCGCCGCGGGCCCGCTCCTGGGCCTCCGAGATGCTGACGTAGGCCTGAACGGCCGCTGTGACCAGCAGCGCGGTGATGCCGAGCGCGATCAGTAGCTCGAGCAGCGTAAAGCCGGCGCGTGACCGCAGCATCAGCGCTCGTCCTCATCCGTTCCGCCGCGTAAGCTGTTCGGCAGGTTGTCTGGCTCCAGCGGAGTCACCAGGAAGGTGACGAAGGGATCTATCAGCTCTGTCTCCCCATCTTCGGGAAAAATGCGGACGATCACGCGGCGCAGGCTGGGCTCGGAGTCGCCCAGCGCGAAGACGCTCGAGGAGCCCGCGCGCTCTTCCTTGTCCACGGGCAGCGCGACGCTGTAGGGCTCGATCGTGGACACCCAGCGCAGGCCATCGTTGGGCGGTTCGAACGTGCCCTCATCGGTTCCGACCTCCGGAAACTCGTCGGACGCCGCCTGCTGGAGCTCGCGAATGTGCTCCTCGGCGAGACGCGCGGCCTCCGTTTCCAGGCGGGCCCGTCCGAGACGCGCCAGATTCTGCTGCACGAGTGTGAGGAGCGTCCCCATGATGATCGCAAACACGAAGACCGCAACCATCACCTCGAGCAGGGTGAAGCCTCTGCGCCTACTCACGGGTCGCTTCCTCGCTCTTGATCTCACCGGTGAAGGCCAGTACCCGGATCCGGTGCTCGACCCCGCTCTCGTCGAGTAGCCAGATCTCGGCGGGGTCCGCGCCGCCATCGGCTGCGAAGGTGACTCCCACCTCCGAGTCCCGGTATTGAATGTTGCCGATGCGAACCTCGTCGATCCGCACCTCGGGATCGTCCAGCCTGCGCCATCGGCCCGAGCCGTCCTCCAGCGGCGTGTACTCGGAGCTGGCGCGGGGTGGGGCCAGATCGAGCAGCTCCGAGTGGGTGGGTAGTCCCTCCGTAAGCTCGGGGGGCAGCTCCAGTAGCTGCTCGGTGCGATATCTCTGCGTATCGAGATCGATCAGCCAGCGGTGGGCGATGCCGGTGGCGATGGCGCGCTGAGACGCATGCTCGAGCTCCGCGGAGATCACGCGTGAGGCATTGCGGATGCGAAGTCCCAGGGCACCGCCCGCGCTCGGCAGCAGGAGGCCCGCGAGCATCGAGATCAAGCCGATTACGATGAGGAGCTCGACGAGGGTGAAACCGGCGCTGCGTCGAGGTCCGGTCATGTTGCTAGAGTGGTTCCTCGTCCCAGTTCGTGATGGCGCTGGCCCCATCCGTGCCACCCTCGTTGCCGTCCGGGCCCACCGAGAAGAGATCGAAGCTGTGCGGGTTGTGCGTGCCCGGTTTCTTGTACTCATATCTCATGCCCCATGGATCGGTGATGGAGTCCCTCTTGACGTAGCCACCCGGGTTATAGCGACGCGGGACGGGCTCGCCGCTGGGCTCGCGCACGAGCGCGGCCAGACCTTGCTCTTCGGTGGGGTAGCGTCCGTTGTCGAGCTTGTACATCTCGAGGGCCTGCTCGAGCTGGCGGATCTGCGTGCTCGCCAGGTCTACCTTGGCCTGGCCTGCGCGCCCGATCAGGTTCGTGACCAGCACCGATGCCAGGAGTCCAATGATCCCGACCACGATGAGGATCTCGATCAGTGTAAAGCCTTGAGTCTTTCGGTCGGCCATTTTGGGGGGTTCCTTTCTCGGCCGCTTGGCTTAGAGCGCGGCCGTCAGGTTCATCAGCGGCAGCAGCGTCGAGAGGATCACCATGACGACTACCAGCGCAACTCCGATCAAGAGTATAGGGCCCATGAGGGCGGTAAAGCGGTTCAGGCTGTTCTCGACTAGCTCGTCATAAGTATCGGCGACCTTGGCGAGCATTGTGCCGAGCTCACCGGAGGCCTCGCCTACCGCCACCATGTGCATGACCATGGGTGGGAACTGCCCGCTCTGCCGCAGAGGCCCGGCGATGGACGCGCCCTTCGTGATCGCGGCCTTGGCATCGTCGATGGCAGCGCCGATGACGGAGTTCGCCGCCACCGTCTTCGAGATCTCGAGCGCGAGCACGATATTGAGCCCGCCCTCCAGCAGCGTGGCCAGCGTACGCGCGAAGCGCGAGATCGAGACGTAGCGGACCACGCGCCCCATCGCGGGCACGCGCAGGCGCAAGCGATCCCAGACGAGACGGCCGCGCTCGGTGGCTATATAGCGAGTCCCCGCAAGGAACAGAAAAGCCAGCGTGGCGCCGGCGGGCAGCCACCAGTTGGTCACGAGCTCTGAGGCGGCGATCACGAGCTTGGTCGGCAGTGGCAGGGGCTGATTGAGATCGTCGAGCAGGCCCGCGATGGTGGGAATGACCTTGACGAGCAGGACGCCCATGACCACCAGGCTCATGCCCATCATGATCAGCGGGTACATCATCGCGCTGATGACCTTGTTGCGCAGCTCCATCTGGCCCTCGATGTATTTAGAGAGGCGGGTGAGCACGAGTTCGAGCGCGCCGGCCGACTCGCCGGCCCGCACCATGGCCCGATAAAGCTCGTTGAAGACCTGCGGGTGTTCCGCCATTGCGTCTGCCAGCGTGCTCCCGTGATTGACCGACTCGCGCACACGTCCGATGACGGCCTTGAGCTGTCCGTTCTCGATCTGCTCGGTCAGGGCGGAGAGCGATTCGACCAGGGGAATTCCGGCACCGATCAGTGTCGATAACTGATTGGTGAAGAGCGAAAGATCGAGTCCCGGGACGCGACGCACGGGCAGCTTGAGGCGGGAGAGCGCCTCCGATACGGCGGATCGCGTCCTGCTTTCGGCGAGATGCGTGGGGTAGATCCCCTGGGCGCGGAGCTTGACCTGCGCGGCGCGCACGCTGTCCGCATCCACCATCCCGCGGGTGCTGCGGTTGCCCGAGATCAGACCCTTGTACTCGAAGACCGGCATGTGAGGCTAGTGTCCTGTTCCGGAAGCTCGCTTGTATTCTCGGCGACCGATGCATCCTTGCTCGCGGTGTTGTACTCGTTTGGGGAATCTACGCAGTCGCCTCACTCGCGCGCCTTGCGAAGGCGGTGCCCCGGCCGCGAGCATTGTGTCGGAACTCCCGGCATAGGACACTAGTTGGGAGCGGGTTCCAGGGACGCCACCGCCTGCTCATCGGTCTGCCGTAGAATCTCGGCCACGGAGGTCACTCCCTTGAGGACCTGCTGCGCCCCAAACATGCGCATCGTCACCATGCCCTGGTTGATCGCCTGATCCTGGATCATCTTGGAGTCGATCCCGCGCGTGATCAGGTTACGGATGGTGTCGTCCACGACCAGGATCTCGAATATCGCGACCCGGCCCCGATAGCCACTGTGGTTGCAGCTGGCACAGCCCTGCGGGCGATAGATCTGCTGCTGAGCCATGGACTCGGGCTTGAGCCCGATCTCGTCCAGCTCCTCGTACGTGGGCTCGTACGCTTCACGGCAGTCGGTGCAGAGCACGCGCACGAGCCTCTGGGCCAGTGACGCCGCCAGCGAGGAGCTGATCAGGAAGGGCTCCACACCCATGTCGATCAGGCGCGTGATGGCTCCCGCCGAGTTGTTGGTATGCAGGGTCGAGAAGACCAGGTGGCCTGTGAGGCTAGCCTGGATGGCGATCTCGGCGGTCTCGAGGTCGCGGATCTCTCCCACCAGGATCACGTTGGGATCCTGGCGCAGGATCGAGCGCAGCCCCGCGGCAAACGTGAGGCCGATCTGCGGCTTGATCTCGATCTGGCCGATTCCAGCGAGCCGGATTTCCACCGGGTCTTCAATGGTGATGATGTTCTTGTCCGGATCGTTGATGTCCGAGAGCGCGGCGTAGAGTGTGGTCGTCTTCCCGGAGCCGGTGGGGCCCGTCACCAGAATGATGCCGTTGCTGCGCCGAATCAGGCGCCGCAGCAAGCCCTGGCTTCGCTCGTCGAATCCGATCCGCTCGATGCTCAGCAGCTCCTGGGTTCGTGGCAGAAGCCGAAGCACGCAACGCTCCCCGTACTGCGTGGGAATCGTCGAGAGCCGCACGTCGTAGTCCTTGCCCGCGATCTTGAGCACGATGCGTCCATCCTGGGGCAGCCGCTTTTCGGCGATGTCGAGCTTGCCCATGACTTTGATGCGCGAGGTCACCGCCTGCTGTAGACGTCGCGGCAGCGGTCGGATCGGCTCGTACAAGATGTCGTCCGTGCGGAACCGCACGGCTACGTCCTGCTCGCGCGGCTCGATGTGAATGTCACTGGCGCGCGCCTTGACCGCCTGTTGCAGCAAAGAGTTGACGAGCCGGATGATGGGAGCGCCTTCCTCGTTCGAGTCGAGCAGGTCCTCGGGCTCGTGAATGATTTCCGAGGCCAGATCCTGCAGGTCTTCCTCGCTGAAACCTTCGGCCACATCCTCGGCGGAGTGCGCGCGATCGAATACCTGATTGATGCAGCTCAAGATGTCTCTCCGGGTGGCGAGCACGAGCTCGCAGCGCGTGCCTGGATAGACCAGACGCAGGTCGTCGAGCGGATCAGTGAGTAAAGGATCGGCGATCGCGACCTCGATGCGGTCGCCATCACGTCGCAGCGGCAGCAGGTGGTGGGCCTTGGCGAAGGAGATCGGGATCTGCGTGGCCACCTCCGGATCCACCGCATCGGGTGAGAGCGACTCGTGCACCGGGAGCGCATACAGCTGCGCGAGTGCAGCCAGCAGCTCCTCCTCCGGCACGAGCTCGAGCTCGAGCAGAAGATCGGTGAGGCGTCTACCCGACTCCTGCTGCTTGCGCCGCGCCTCGGCGAGTCCTTCCTCCGTGAGGGACGTCCTCATGATCAGAGCCTCGTTTAGCTGCAACGGCGTCTGCATGCGCGTCCCCTAAGGCCCTACGGTCACCAGCACGTGGAGGCCCGTAGCAGCCCGGATCTCGCGTGCGATATGCTGCGCGCGGTCGTCGGACGCATAGGGTCCGATCTGCACGACGTGCAGCGGCTTGCCGCGATCGCTGCGCGAGAGCACCGTGCCGTCGTAGCCCGAGGAGATGAGCGTATTCAGCAGCGCGACCGCCTCTGCCGGGTCGCGGAAGTGGGCCACCTGCAGCACGTAATGCCCGGTAGCCTCGTCCGCCTTGAGCGCCTCGATCTCACGCAGACGTTGCCCCTCGCGCTTCCGTCCCTCCCGGCGCAGGCGCGGCAGCTCCTCGACCGGGTACCGCCGTTCGTGCAGCTCGAGCTGGCGCCGCACCGGGTTCGTGTCGCGCGCCAGTTCCACCCCCGCGGCTACGGCTCTGGCCCGCTGCAGCTCCTGCTCTTCGCTGAACTCCATGGACTCAGCCGCGGAGTTGCGGAACCGCTCGCGGTGTTCAACGGTCAGACGGTTGAGGTCGTCCGGGTTGCGCACGATGTGCGGGGTCAGGATCACCATCAGGTTCGTCTTGCGTATTGAGGTCGATGTGCTCCTGAAGGCCCAGCCCAGGATGGGGATGTCGCCCAGGAAGGGGACCTTGGACACGCTGTTGGTTTCCGTTTCCTGGAGAATGCCACCAATCATGACGGCCTCACCGTCCCGCACGTAGACCGTGTTCTCGATCGTACGCTGGGTGAGGGTCGGCCCCAGGTCGGAAGCTTTGTCTTCTTGTACCTGGCTGATCTCCTGGAAGATCTGCAGGCGAATCGTGTCTCCTTCGCTGATTTGTGGTGTCACGCGTAGCTCAACGCCAACGTCCTGACGCTCGATGTTCGAGGAGGTTTGGAAACCGGCCCCCACGCCGGGGTCCGCTGTCTGGAGCCGTGTGGTGGGGATGGGGATGTTTTCCCCGACGTTGATCTGCGCCTCTTCGTTGTCCGCGGTGAGAATGATGGGCGCGGAGATGATGTTGATGTTGGAGTTGGAGGCTTGAGCGCTGATGATCGCCTGGATAATCGGGACCTCGGTGGCGTTACCCTCGCGGTCCACGACAGTCACAGTCCTGCCCAGAATGGCTGTGGTGAAGTTACTGAAGGCCGTCGGAATAATGCCCGCATCAGTGTCCAGAAAAGCAGGGAGACTCGTCAATGCAGTAGTGCCCGAAGCACTGCCCGTAATGACGCGCGATTCGCCGCCATCTCCGAGGTTGTTCTGATATAACCAAGCCAGGCCAAAATCCTCGCCGGAAGTGACGTCCACCTCCAGGATCAGAGCCTCCACCATGACCTGGGGTCGACGCACGTCGAGCGCCTGGATCACCTCCTGCAGCGCGGCAAAGCCCTCGGGGCTGGCCTGGATGATCAGGGAGTTGGTCGGGGCATCGGCCGTGACGCGGATCCCCTCCCCGAGCTGCGCCACCACGGCTGCGGCCTGCCCTGGGGACTGGCCCGCTGGCCGGCGCCCGGACCCCCCGGCCTGCACCAGGCTGGCGAGCGTCTGCGCCAACTCCTCGGCGTCGGCGTTCTGCAGGCGGTAGACGTGAATCCTGCCCGTCCCCTTGCGCTCGTAGTCCAGCAAAGCCACGAGCCGCTCCACCTCGTTGATCGTAGCCTGGGGGGCCAGCACGATGATCGAGTTCGTGCGCTCGTCCGTGATGAAACGGGGCGCTCCGGCGTGTCCCACTACGGTGTCTGCGGCCGCGCCCGTCTTGGCCCCCGCCGCGCCTCGTCCACGGGTGCGGCGGCTGGTTCGGGGTGCGGCGGGCGTCTTCCCGCGTGCTGTCGCGGCCGGCTCCGAGAAAATCTCGCGTAGCTGTGCCGTGAGCCCGGCCGCGTCGGCGTACTCGATCGGCAGCACCTTAATCTGCTCCTGGTAGGTCTCGATGTCGATCTCGGCAACGATGGTGAGCAGGCGCCGGATGTTGGCGGACGTATCGGTAATGATGAGCGTGTTGGTGGGTGCGTAGGCGATCAGGTTCGCGTCGTTCGAGATCAGAGGACGAAAGGTCGAGATGATGGTCTCGGCCTTCACGTAGTTCAGGGGAAGCAAGCGCGTGATGTAGAGATCGCGGTTAGGGATGGCCTGGTCGCCGCGCACGATCGCGATCGGTGACTCCTTGGCCTGGCGCACGGGCACGATCTTGAGAATCCCGCCGGGCCCGGGCACGGTCGTGAAGCCCTTGACCTGGAGGATGGCCTCGAACACGCGATAGGCCTCGTCGGGCGTCACGGGAGTGGGCGAGACCACCGTCACCCGGCCACGCACGCGATCGTCAAACAGGAAGTTCTTCCCCGTGAGGCGCGAGATCATGTGGATCACGTCGGCCAGCTCGGTGTCCTGGAAATCGAGCGAGAGGCGCTCCTCGCTATCGCCGAACTGGCCCTGCGCCCAGGCCGCTCCGGGGCCGACCAGGCTGAGTAGCAGCCATGCGATGAGGGCGGCCGGGCGGAGCATCAGTTGTCCCAGCAATGCGTTGCCTGCGTCCCGTCGGGGGCCTTGGTATTAAGACAGCTTCTCCGACCCTCGGCCAGTGAGGGCAGAATCTTGGGCAGATCGTTCGGTCCGCTGATGGCCACGCCGTTGACGGCTACGATCACGTCCCCGGACTGGAGCCCCGACTCCTGGAGCGGGCCGGGCAGCACCTCGGTCACCTGAATCCCATCGAGGTTCCCGTCGCTGTCGAAGGCGGGCGCGAAGCGCACCTGCGCGAGCAGGTTCTTGGCGTGCGCAACGGCCGCCTGTCCGCTGGTGGGCGGGCGCGAGCGGCGCAGCTGGCGCTTCTGACTTTTGAGGCGATTCACTCGCTCCATGAGACGCTCGCGCTGGCTGGCGGCACGGTCCGCGTTCCGGGCCCCACGAGCGCGGCCACGTCGGTTGCTGCTCGTTTGCTCGCGCCGTTTGTCTTTCTGCTTCGGACGCGTCGTGGTCTCGGGCTCCTCCATGGTGATCGCCTCGAGCTTGCCGTTGTTGTTGAGCACGAGCCTCATGCGCTCGATGCGTGCGACGGTGACGTTCTCGTGCTCACCGACCTGATCATTTACCCGCAGGTGGAGGTGCTCGCGCGAGGTTTCGTCCTCCACGGTGGCCACCGACAGATGGTCCGGCCCCGCGATGGTTCCGAGCAAGCGCAGCCGGAGCTGGCTCTCCTCGAGCTCCTCCTCGGGCGGAGGCGGCGGTGCGGCTAGCGGCGCAGTCTCGCGACGCTCGAACAGATTGCGCTCCCCCACGATCTCGTAGCGTGCAAAGGAGGGCTGCGACGGCGGCAGCTCCTCGACGCTGGGGATACGCAGCTCAGCCAGCTCGGTTGGGCTGAGAAAGGAGGTCACCATGCTGTAGATCAGGTAGAGGCACCCTGCTGCCAGTGTGATGTGAAAAGCCCTCAGTCCGTATCGGAGAAACACGCGGCCCTCGCACGCCGGGATTGCGGATCTGGCGCTCCCTGCGAAAGTCCTAAATGATTCCGTCCAGTCTACGCGGGGCCCCGGAGGGCCGCAACGCGGCTCCCATGTGCCCCTTCGCATTGTAAATCGGTCAATCTAAGCTGCCGATTTAGGTGTGGGATGGCGCAACGTGTGCGGATATTCGGGGTCTCTCTGCTGGGCCTGGGCGCGCTGGCTGCTCTGGCGCTGACCGGAGCGGGCGCGGGGCTTGGGGCCGCCGAGCGCTGGCTGCTCCTGGGCCGTCCGCTGCTCGAGTTCCGCGCCCCCAAGGCGGGTCAGGTGGTGCTCGTGGGGAGGATCGAAGTCAGCATCGGCTTTCCGGCGGCGGAGCGCGTCGTGGTCGAGACCTTTCGTTGCCTGCTGAACGACCCGGAGGTGACCCCGCAGCTGACATTGGGGCGCAACGCGGCGCGGGCGGCTCGCTTCGGGGCCTGCTCGAGGGCGAGAACCGGCTGCGGGTGGAGATCTTCGGACGTGGCGGGTGGCCGGGTCGCTGCCTCGAGGACGCGCGCGAGCTGACCTTCCGGGTCCAGTCGTTGCCGACGATGGAGCGAGCAGAGGGGACGAGAGTGCGGGAGGCGGCTTGACAGGGAGGCCTTTGACCATAGCTTGCAACCGTGAGCGCTGGTCGCCTAAGCGCCTGAAAATAAAGAGTTTTTAGCTTTTGGGGGTAGGCACGTCATGCCGAAAGTGATTGGAATCGACCTGGGAACGACCAACTCGGTGGTGGCCGTGATGGAGGGCGGCGAGGCCAAGGTGATCGCGAACGAGGAGGGCGCGCGTACGACGCCGTCGGTGGTGGCGTTCACCAAAGACGGGCAGCGCCTGGTGGGCCAGATCGCCCGTCGTCAGGCGATCACCAACCCGGAGCACACGATCTTTTCGATCAAGCGCCTGATGGGCCGGCGCTACGAGGAGGTGGCGGCAGAGATCAAGCTCGTTCCCTACAAGGTCGTCAAGGGCAAGAATGGCATGGCGGTAGTGCAGGCGCAGGGCAAGCAGTACTCGCCGCCGGAGATCTCGGCGATTGTGCTGCAGAAGCTCAAGAGCGCCGCCGAGGCCTACCTGGGAGAGGAGGTCAAGCAGGCGGTCATCACGGTGCCGGCCTACTTCAACGACTCTCAGCGCCAGGCGACAAAGGACGCCGGCGTGATCGCCGGGCTGGAGGTGCTGCGGCTGGTCAACGAGCCCACTGCCGCCTCGCTCGTCTACTCGTTGGAGAAGAAGGAGGATGAGCGGATCGCCGTCTATGACCTCGGTGGCGGAACTTTCGACATCTCGCTGCTCGAGGTCGGTGGGAACACGGTCGAGGTCATGGCCACCAGCGGCGATACGCACCTGGGCGGCGACGACTTCGATGACCGGGTGATCCAGTTCTTGGTGGACGAGTTCAAGAAGGACCAGGGCATCGACCTGAGCAAGGACCCGATGGCCATGCAGCGTCTGAAGGAGGCCGCCGAGAAGGCCAAGATCGAGCTCTCGAGCGTGAGCGAGACCGAGATCAACCTGCCTTACGTCACGGCCGACCAGAATGGCCCCAAGCACTTGAACGTACGTCTCACGCGGGCCAAGCTCGAGCAGCTGATCGACGACCTTCTGCAGCGCACGCTGGGGCCGGTCGAGCAGGTCTGCCGCGACGCGGGCGTCGAGCCCAGCCAGATCGATGAGGTCGTGCTCGTGGGTGGCTCCACACGGATTCCCAGGGTGCAGGAGCTGGTGAAGGGCTTCTTCGGCAAGGAGCCTCATCGTGGCGTGAACCCCGACGAGGTGGTGGGGATCGGTGCGGCGATTCAGGCCGGAGTGCTGGCCGGTGACGTGAAAGACGTGCTGCTGCTCGACGTGACGCCGCTCTCGCTCGGGATCGAGACCCTGGGAGGTGTCACCACCAAGCTGATCGAGCGGAACACGACCATTCCCACCAAGCGCAGCCAGGTCTTCTCGACCGCGGCCGACAACCAGCCGCAGGTGGAGATCCACGTGCTCCAGGGTGAGCGCGAGATGGCGACGGACAACCGGAGTCTAGGCCGCTTTATTTTGAACGGGGTTCCGCCGGCGCCCCGGGGGGTGCCGCAGATCGAGGTGACCTTCGATATCGACGCGAACGGGATCGTGTCGGTAGCGGCCAAGGACAAGGCCAGCCAGAAGGAGCAGTCGATTCGGATCGAGGGCTCGAGTGGCCTCGACAAGGGCGAGATCGAGCACATGGTCAAGGACGCAGAGGCGCATAGTAGCGAGGACGCGCAGCGGCGTGAGCGGATCGACGTGCACAACTCCCTTGACAGCATGCTCTACGAGGCTGGGAAGATGCTGAACGAGCACCGCGAGAAGATCCCCGTCTCCGATCTGAATGCCGTGGAGTCCGTGATCGCGAGCGCGAAGGCCTTGCTCGAGAAGGAGGACGCGCCCATGGCCGATCTCAAGAGCCAGATGGAGCAGCTCCAGGGTGCGCTGCATAAGGCGAGCCAGGCACTCTACCAGAAGGAGACGCAGGAGTCGGCCGCCGGTGGCGCTTCCGATGGGTCGCCCGCGCAGAGCGGGAATGGCGAAGGCGAGGTCGTGGACGCCGAGTTCACCGAAGAGAAGTAAGCCGTCCGTTGGACGTCCGGATCGGGAAAGTGGCACGTGAGCTGGCCGCCCTCGAGCGGCAGCTCGATCACGTCTTCGAACGTGCGCTCGGCTCGACCATGCGGCTCGCGGGACGGGTCGGATCGTTCCGCCCCACGATCGATGCCTTCGAGACCAAAGAGGGCACGGTGGTGCAGGTGGACCTGGCCGGAGTTGAGAGCGAGGACATCCGCCTGATCGTTGACGGCGAGTACCTGCAGATCAGCGGTCGGCGCAGCGCGACCTACGAACGACCGCCCGAGCATCATCTTCAGATGGAGATCCCGCGCGGGAGCTTCGAGCGCGTGATCCGCCTACCTCATCCCTACGATCCCGAGCGCGTCAGTGCCGTGCTGGAGGCAGGCATCCTGACCGTCGAGCTTCCGAACCTGCCCTCGGAGACGCGCAAGATTCCGGTGCGGCCGGCATGACGCCCGAAGAGCCCACCAGCGAGGAGCCGGAGACCGAGTTCGAGGCGCAGGTGGCGCAGGGGCAGGCGCAGATCGAATCGCTGCCCCCGGTGTTGCCCGTGCTCCCGCTGCGAAACACGGTTCTATTCCCGTCGCTGGTGACGCCCATGGTGGCAACGACCGAACGCGCCCAGCGTCTGATCGACGACGCCCTGGCCGGAGACCGGCTGCTGGTGGCCGTGGCCGCGAAGGATCCCGAGATCGACGAGCCCGGCCACGCGGACCTCTACGACGTCGGCACCGTGGTCCGCATTCTGCGCATGATCAAAACGGAAGAGGGCACGCAGCGCCTCTGGGTGCAGGGGCTGCTCCGGGTCAAGATCCTTGAGTACGAATCGAGTGAGCCGTACATGCGCGCGCGCGTAGAGGTGCTCGAGGAGCAGGAAGGACGTGGGCTCGAGGTGGAAGCGCTCCAGCGGAACGTGAGCACGCAGTTCAACCAGATCGCCGAGGGTTTGTCCAATATTCCCGAGGCGGTGCGCGCGCTGGTCATGGGTCTGGAGGACACCTCCGCGCTGTGCGATGTGGTGGCCGCGAACCTGGGCCTCTCGGTTCCGGATCGACAGGAGCTGCTCGAGATGGTGCGCGTGCGCGAGCGGCTGGAGCGTGTATCGGCGCATCTCGCGCGTGAACAGGAGGTGCGCCGGCTGGAGGAGGAGATTCGCGGCGAGGTGCAGGAGGAGCTCTCGCGCAGTCAGCGCGAATACGTGCTGCGGGAGCAGGCCCGCGCGATCCGGCGCCAGCTCGGCGAAAGCGAGAGCCCGGCGGAGCTGGTGGACGAGCTGCGCCGCCGGCTGGACGCGCTGACGCTGCCGGACGAGGTCCGCCAGCAGGCCGAGCGTGAGCTCGACCGCCTGGCCGCACTGCCCCCGGGCGCGGTCGAGGCGGGAACGCTGCGCACCTACCTGGAGTGGATCGTGGATCTGCCCTGGAGCACGGAGTCCGAGGACTCGCTGGACGTGGCGCATGCGCGCGAAATCCTCGACGAAGACCACTACGACATCGAGAAGGTCAAGGAGCGTATCCTCGAGTTCATCGCGGTTCTGAAGCTGAAACGCGACATGCGGGGCCCGATCTTGTGCTTCGTGGGTCCACCGGGAACCGGCAAGACCTCGCTCGGTCGCTCCATCGCGCGCGCCATGGGGCGCGAGTTTGCTCGCATCTCGCTCGGGGGGCTGCATGATGAGGCGGAGATCCGAGGCCATCGACGTACGTACGTTGCCTCTCAGCCGGGGCGCATCATCCAGACGCTGCGGCGCGTGGGCAGCAAGAACCCTGTCTTCATGCTGGACGAGATCGACAAGCTCGGCACCGACTTCAGAGGCGACCCGTCCTCGGCGCTACTCGAGGTCCTGGATTCCGAGCAGAACCACAGCTTCAGCGACCACTATCTCGAGGTCCCGTTCGACCTCTCGAAGGTCCTCTTCATCGCTACGGCCAACCTGCTCGAGCCGATCCCGCCTGCCCTGCGCGATCGCATGGAGGTGATCGAGGTCATCGGCTACACCGAGGAGGACAAGCTCGAGATCGCCAAGCGTTATCTGCTGCCCCGGCAGCTCGAACGAAACGGGCTTGCGGATCGCAAGCTGGAAGTCACGGACGAGGCGCTGCAGATGGTGATCAGCCGCTACACTCGCGAAGCCGGCCTGCGTAATCTGGAGCGTGAGCTGGGCAAGATCGCGCGCAAGCTGGCGCGCCGTGTGGTCGAGGACGAAAAGCTTCCCGATAGCATCAGCTCCCAGGATCTGCATGACCTGCTCGGGCCGGTACGCTTCGAGCCGGAGGTGACGGGACGGCTGCAGATCCCGGGCGTATGCGTGGGGTTGGCCGTGACGGGTGCGGGTGGGGAGATCCTCTTTGTCGAGGCCAGCCGCATGCCGGGCAAGGGTCAGCTCAAGATCACGGGCTCGATCGGGGACGTGATGCGCGAGTCGGCCCAGACGGCGGTCGCGCTCGTGCGCTCACGGGCGCGTGAGCTCGGGATCGATCCGGCGCTCTTCTCGAAGAGCAATCTCCACATCCACGTTCCGGCGGGTGCCACGCCCAAGGACGGGCCAAGCGCGGGTATAGCCATCGTGGTGGCACTGACCAGTGTGCTGCTGGACCGACCGGTGCCGCCGAATCTGGCGATGACGGGCGAGATCACGCTGCGGGGCAAGGTGCTGGCCGTCGGTGGGATCAAGGAAAAAACACTGGCTGCGAAGCGCGCTGGGATTACCCATGTGCTGCTCCCCGCGCAGAACGAGAAGGACCTGGTCGAGATCCCGGGCGATCGCCTGGCCGATATGAAGATCGACCGCATCGAACGGATTGAAGAGGTGCTGAGCATCGTGTTTGGAAAGGATGTGTTCGTATGAGCGTCCGGGGTTGGCTTGCTCTGCTGCTGCTCGGACTCGCGGGATGCGTCGTGCGCGCCGCCACCTACCAGGCGGAGGTGCAGCGAGCGCAGGGTCTGTCGCAGCAGCTCGAGCAGAGCGAAGAGGGCATTCGTGACCGTGAGCAGCGTATTCGCGATCTCGAGAAGGTTCGGGAGACGCTCAGACTGGAGCACGGGTCCCTCTCCGAAGAACGCATCATATTGATCAACCAGCTCGAGGATCTGCGCGTGGGCAACGAAGCGCTGCGCAGCGAGGTGGATCAGGAGCGTAAGGTGCGCATGAGCCGCGAAGCGGAGATCGCGGAGATCGCGGGTACCTACCAGAACCTGGTCGAGCACTTGGAGGGAGAGCTCGAGAGCGGTCAGCTCGAGATCCATCGCTTACGTGGCCGGCTTCAGGTGCGCGCGCTCGATCAGATCCTCTTTGGCTCCGGTAGCACCAGCATTAAGGCCGAGGGCCGGGAGGTGCTCGGTAAGGTGGCCGCACAGCTCAAGAATCTCTCCGGCCACCGGATCCGGGTCGAAGGCCACACCGATAGCCTGCCGATCTCGAAGCCGCGCTACCCGTCGAACTGGGAGCTGTCCGGCGCGCGCGCTGCAGTCGTGGTGCGCTTCCTGGTCGACCAGGGGTTGGATCCGAGGCAGCTCTCGGCCGCGGGCTTCGGTCCGTATCAGCCCATCGCGGACAATGCGACGCGGAAGGGGCGTGCACGCAATCGCCGGATCGAGATCGTGCTCCTGCCCGACGCCACGGATTGACGGACCGCGAGCTTCTGGTCGACCTGTACCGCCGGGCCATTGCGGCGGTTGACGCCGAGTCCGCCGTGCGGCGCTCGCTCGAGCAGGACGATCCTGGCCCGGGACCGTTCCTGCTGCTCGGCGCGGGCAAGGCCGCGTGCGCTATGGCGCGCGGGGCACAGTCGGTGCTGGGTGGGCGCATCGGCGGCGGTGCGGTCACGACCAAGCACGGCCACGCGCTGAGCTTGGATGGACTCGAGGTGCGCGAGGCCGGTCACCCGCTGCCCGACGAGTGCAGCGTGGCGGCGGCCGAAGGGGCCCTCGAGCGGGTGCGCGCCTGCGACGCCTCACAGTCGCTCCTGGTTCTGCTCTCGGGCGGGGCTTCCGCGCTCTGGACCGCACCCGCGTCTGGGCTCACGCTTGAGGACAAGCGTCGTACGAGCGATCTGCTGCTGCGGGCTGGGGCGGGTATCCGTACGCTCAACACGGTTCGCAAGCATCTCTCGCGTATCAAGGGCGGCGGCCTGCTGAGGGCCGCGTCGTCGGCTCGGATCCTCACGCTCGCGCTTTCGGACGTTGCGGATGGCACCCCCGACTTGATCGGCTCGGGCCCCAGTGTGGCCGACCCGAGTACGTACACAGAGGCACTGGCCCTGCTGCGGGCTAGCGGAGTCGAGCGCGAGGTCCCTGCGTCGGTGCGAGCGCATCTGGAGGCCGGTGCGACGGGAGCGCGGCCCGAGACGGTGAAGCCCGGGGACCCGCTGCTGGAGCGAGTCGAGTATCGCCTCGTGGCATCGCTCGGCGATGCGCTGGAGGCGGCGGCGGCGAGCGCCGAGGAGCAGGGCCTGCGGGTGCGCAGGCTGGGGCCCATGCTCTACGGCGAGTCACGCGAGCTGGCACGGGCCATGGGGCGGAAGGCGCGCGAGGCCCTCGATGAAGGCTGGGAGCTCCTCGTCGGCGGTGGGGAGCCCACCGTACGTGTGCGCGGTGACGGCAGGGGAGGGCGCGCGCAGGAGCTGGCCCTGGCCTTTGCGCTGGAGCTGCGGGGTATGTGCGGCGTTACGGCGCTCTTCGCGGGGACCGATGGAACGGATGGCCCCACCGATGCCGCGGGGGGATTGGTCGACGAGGGCACGCTTTCGCGCGCCGAAGCGCTCGGACTCGACATAAGAGCGTACCTTGAGCGCAATGACGCCTACCCGCTGCTGGAGCGCACGGGGGATCTCTTCGTGACCGGGCCCACGCACACGAACGTTACGGATCTCGCCCTGGTGCGAATCCGATGTCGGGATAGTGGCGCAATGCGCTAGGATGGGCCCGCCCGAAACGTGATTTCCGGGGGAACGTTGATGCCCGTCGATGCCGAAAGTTTCAAGCAGGCGCTCGCGAGCTGGGTGAGTGGCGTCACCATCATCACCTCGCGGCACGCGGATCACGTGCATGGCATGACGGTCTCGGCTTTCAGCTCGGTGAGCCTCAGCCCCCCGCTGGTGATGGTCTGTCTCGACAAGGTGTCGAATACGCTGAAGCTGGTCGAGGCGGCCAAGGTCTTCAGCGTGAACGTGCTGGCGCAGGGACAGGAGGAGCTCTCGCAGCGCTTCGCGAGCAAAGAGCACGAGGACGTGCGCTTCGAAGGCCTGAATTGCGAGCAGGGAACCAACGGCTGCCCGCATATTCCCGGTGCCGTGAGCACGATGGACTGTCGCGTGCTGGATGCGCTGGATGCTGGGGACCACGTGATCTACATCGGAGAGGTGCACGCTGCCAAGTTCACGGACCGCCCGCCCCTGGTCTACCTTCGAGCCGCCTACCGAACCCTGACCTGAAGCTCAGCGCAGTGGGGAAGCTCACAGCTTCAACCGCCCCCGGGGGCAATTGGTCTTTACAGCGAGAATTTGGGCCGGAGGCTGGGCTGGTTTCGGTGTGCTTTGAGGGCCAGCAGCGCCTGGACTGTGGAGATCTGACTCTCGAGCTGGCAGCGCTTTAGCTGGAAGCGCTGGAAGTTCGGCGTGCCGACTTCCAGCAGGATCTTGCCGACCATGTTGGGTGCGGCAAGCAGCTTGAGCGTCTGGGCTCCGGATTTGGGAGAGATGGCTGCGGGCGGCTCGAGCTGCGAGCACGGCATCGATGATTCTTGCTGAAACTTCCGGTAGAGGTCGGCGAAGCCGTTGACGGTGTGGTTGTGCTGGTAAAGATAAGTCTCCGGAACCAGGGACCGCAGCCCCCAGGGAGCTTGCGGCGTGGTGGTGGCCATCAGCTTGAGCTCGTTGAGCGCATGAGTCCGTAGATACTGGTACTCGGCGGCCCACATCCGTTGCCACGCGCCCGGATCTGGCCGCAAATGCTCGAGCGCCTGCACGAAGCGGCCGGCTGCATCCGTTGAGAGCACCTCGGACCGGGTGAGCTCGCGTATACCTTCGAGGCCCATGTGCTTGAGCTGCAGCGCGATCACCACGGCGACGAGGGTCGCCCCATTGGCGTTCTCGAGCGCATGTCCGAAGCGCATCACGTTCACCGCATCCTCGAAGGCTCCCGCTGTCTCTCCCTGCTCGAGCTTCAGATAGGCGCGAAGGCGGAGTAGCTCGCCCAGGTTCTGCCATGCAGCTATGAACGTAGGTTGCGCGCCATCCAGCACGTCCATGGGCAGCTCGAGACCCGGCGCGGCCAGCACACGCTCCAGATGCGCGAGTGCGGCTTGGTTGCGCGTGATGACCTCCTCGGCGCCGCTGGCGTCCCACGCCGGGCCAAGCTGCAGGCGAGCGGGGATCGGGTCTTCATGGGGCCAGTCGACGGCTGCCGCCGCGAGCTCGAGCTCGCCAAAGCCGTCTTCCTCGGGGGCCAGGTGCTTCCACTCCGGTGTCAGGTTGGACTCGTCCACGAAGGGTGCGTCCTGATTGTGCAGGGCGACCCAGATCGAGATCAGCAGGCCGAGGGCGACCAGGGCGGTGCCGGAAGCATACAAGAGCCTGCTGAGCATCGGCGCCTCGTATCGGCAAGCCGCTCATCCGGCATAACAATGGGCGGCCGCAGTAGGCCACCTGCTGAGATATCCGGGCTAGAGCCGCAGGCTCCTCCGATACGCTCGGTGGTCCCGGACTCGAACGCGGTTGTCGACCCCTTGTTGCCGGCACACGTCGCAGAAGGAGCGGCGGCCTACGCTGGAACGTCGCCTCGGTTGGTGGGCCCGGCCGCAGCCGTCGCAGAAGGCGGGCCCGCCTTCACCGCTGATCACGCTGTCAAGTAGCGCCGCAGCGAGGGCGGCCTTGAACGAGCCGCCAGCGAGCTCCAGGCAGAATCCGTTGGGAGACCCCGCATCCAGGATGACGCAGGGCGTGGTGTGGGCGGCCCGAAGCGTGCTCTGGGTCACGATCTTGAGGACGTGGCGGGTGGTCTCGATGCGCTGGCCCCGCTCCATCGCCGCCACTGTTCTGCGTCGCCCGGGCGTTGCTAAGAGCAGCGAAGTGCAGCGCGCCCACACCCGCTCCAGATAGGGGTCGCGTTGGCCGGGCGGAAACAGGCGCATGGCCAGGCGCAGATCGTGTAGGCCCGGAATCCCACCGGTCCGGAGTGCGTCGGAGAGCCCCAGGACGCCCCGGAATCCTTGGATGGTCTGAAACCAGCGTTGGAGGTTGTCGCGTCCTCTCTCGCCGGGCCCGGCCTTGCCTCGATGATGGAACACCCCCCAGCGGAGGGCGAACTTTTCGATCTGCGGGGCCGCCGAATCGGTAAGCCCGATGAACGCTTGCAAGAGCTCGGAGGAGGGGTCACGTCGAGTCGCAAGCTGCTCCGCCCCTGGCCCGCGCGGATAGCTCCACTCGAGCCAGCGGCCATCGGAAGACACCCGAACACGCTGCGGCAGCGGCCACGCACGCAGGCTGTAACGGCGGTCCAGACGACCGAGCTCGCGGCGGGAATGAGCCATGTAATGGTATGTAATAGTAGATCAGAAGACGCGCCGCGACCAGCTGGCGTTGAGCGGCGGCCGTTCCCAGGAGGGCGACTCAAGAGTCGCCCGACGCGCGCGCACCAGGCGCGTACGAAGTCACGCGCCGTCCCAGCAGGCGGCCTTGGCCCGCCGATACCCGGGTAGTAGAGCTCGCCTCGCCGATAACGCGCTAACTACCGCAAGTCCCGAAGGGCCGCGCAGCGAGGCGCCAGCCGAGCGTAGTGCGCGCAGGCGAGCTCAGCTCGCCGATAACGCGCTAGTCCAGGCTACACGGAAACGGATTCGTCCCCGGGTAGTCCATTACCAGCGTTCCCTCCTCAACCGCATCGACGAGGTTGTCGGGGTCTGTCATGCCGAGCTCGAGCCAGTCTCGCATGAGGAGGCCGCCGATCGAGTAGCCGGTGTACAGGTTTTCCCTGGTCGAGATCACGTGAGTATTTTCGGTGATCGCTGGCAGAAAATAGCGCACTCCGTTCAGCCCCTTGGTGTCGCAGTACGCCTGTCTGGCCGTGTTGAGCCAGCTGGGAAGGTTGGAGAAGAACGTCGTGTTAACCTGCGTCTGGTCTATCTGGTTCGACAGGATGAGGAACTGCTGCTCGGGCTCCGCCTTCAGCCGCGGCGAGGTGGCCTCAAGAAGGACCGGGCCCACGCCGCAGTTCGTGGCGAAGCAATAGGGCGGCAAGTACGATTTCGCGCCCCAGCCGAGGGGCGGCGTGTCGGCCAACAAGAGTAGCCCGAGCGCGGCAATCCCGAGTGGTTCGCCGTTGTCGAGGGAGAGAGACGCATCGGGCCACGCCGCTGTATGTGACCACTGCAGCTCGTCGAGGACGTAGTGGTAGTTGAAGAGCGTGCCGAAGCCTCCGGCCGACACGCCTCCGAACAGGAACCGGACGCGATCGGCCCGATAGCCTTCGTCTGTTTCTGCGTCGAGCTCGCGCCAGATGACGTCACGCAGGTAGCTCAGGGCGGCCCGGACGTTGATCGCCCCGAAGCGGTGGACCGTTACGCTGGCAAAGTCACTGGTGGTTCCGCCGCCGATGAAGACGTCCTGATTGCAGTAGGGCACGAAGACCTTGGTCCAGTTGGCGAACGGGCTCACGTTGGGGTCGTTGGACATGATGCCCGACTGTTCAGGGTTGTCGCTCAGGGCTTCGAAGAGTCCCGCGGGTACGCCCGCGCAGTCATCGTCGAAGATGCATACGCCGCCACCCTGCATTTCGAGTACGATGTTCTCCACCGGCTCGCCTTCCGGGGCCAAGCGGATCCAGAATGCAAAGGGGCTGCCGTCACCACAGCGGGTGCCCCACTCGGCCTCGTCAAGGACGATCTGCACGTACTCACCCCGCGGTGTCGCCGCAATGCCAGGGCGTGGGCCGCAGTCGAGATCAAGTGGCGACGAATCAGGATGGGCGATGGCCGTCATGCAGCGCGCTTGACCGTCGGCTCGCGCCAGGAATTCGGTCGCGTCGAGCGCTACGAGATCTTCGAGGGGTGTATCCGTGCACGCCGTGGCCAGGCCTTCTAGCGCCTTGGCTTCGGCATCGGCGATTCTCTGCAGCGACTTGGCAGTATCGCAGCTGGCGCCTTTTCGCACCTTGCCGATGCAGCTGCTGCGCAGCTTCGCCGCCTTCGACAGGAACTTGGTGCCGTGCTTGTGCGCACCTTCGAGGCACTGCGCCGCTGCCCCTGCACCGGCAAGTGCTGCCCCGTGAGGCCCGCCGAAGCTTCGCGCCGTGAAGCTGGCGACCTCTGCCGTGCAGGCAGCTTGTAGCCGCTCCACCAGTGCAGCCGCTGTCATCGACGGTCCATAGCCAGCTGCCTGGACATTGGCGTCGGAGCACTTCTTCCCGACCTTTTTCGCCAGGGCTGCCAGCGCCTTGTCCACTTTCGGCTCTTCCGATCCGCACGCGGCCCCGGTCGCGAGGTAGCACTTGCCCTCCGTCCGGCTGATCTTCTTGACGCACGACTGCAAGCTCTTGGCGGCGATCTTCTCACAGATGAGTGCTGGATCTGCAGCAAAGGCTGCACCGGGAGCCATTAGCCCAGCGGTGAGAGTAAAGGCCATCAGGCGAGCGTACCGGCTGCGTCTGAGCTTCATGAGGGGTCCTCGTCGGTTCTTCTCTGCCGGCGATCGCCGGCAGAGGGTTCGGGGTGAGCCCCAGGATATACGACTTAGGCCCCCTTTTCAGATTCCGAGATCGGGCGAATTTCAGGGAAACGACACTTCTTTGGATGATCTTTGCAGCGGTGCTTGGCACGTCACGCGAGGCGATTTCTGGGGCTCGGGAGCCCGTGGATGAAATCGCCTAAGTCCTTGATTTGATGGTGCCCAGGACTGGACTCGAACCAGCACCCGCAAATAAGCGGACAAGGCCCTCAACCTTGCGTGTCTACCAATTCCACCACCTGGGCAGGGCTTCCTAGCCTAATCTAGACCCGTGTCCTCGGCTTCGGCTGCCTGGGTGGCGTCCAGGGGCCGTGCCGGGATCTCCTCGAAGCCGCGCGGGACGTCCGTCGCCGCCGGCTCGGCGCTGGGGGGGGGCGGCGGCGCGTCCGGGTTGTCCAGCTCGGGCGTCAGGGGTGCCTCGGCAGGCGCCGAGCTCTGGATGCGCTCGCTGACGGTCTCGGGCGTTGCGAAGTAGGACAGGAACAGGCTCGTGCTCATGAAGAGGATGGCTGCGCCCGTCGTGAGCTTGGTCAGGAAGTTGCCCGCGCCGCGGGAGCCGAATACGGTCTGGCTTGCGCCTCCGCCGAGCACCACGCCGATGTCCGCTCCCTTTCCGTGCTGGAGGAGCACGATTGTCACCAGCAGCAGGCATAAGAAGACGTGGAGGATGGTGATGAAGAGGGTCATGCCGTTGCCTCGCCCGGGGGCCTATCGAAGCGGATGATCGCGAAGAAGCTCGCGGGGTCAAGGCTGGCCCCGCCCACCAGGGCCCCATCGATGTCGGGCTGCGCCATCAGCACGAAGATGTTCTCGGGCTTGACGGAGCCGCCATAGATGATCCGGATGCGCCCGGCGACCTCCCCGATGCATTTTCTGAGCTGCTCACGGATGAAGCCGTGGACCTCCTGGGCCTGCTCCGGGGTGGCGTTGCGGCCGGTCCCGATGGCCCAGACCGGCTCGTAGGCCAGCACGAGCTGGTCCGCCTGTGCGGGCTCGATGCGCGCGAGCGAGCGCTCCACCTGCTCACCCACCACCGCGAAGGTGCGGCCCCCAGCGCGCTCTTCCAGGCTCTCGCCCACGCACACGATCGGTCGCAGCCCCCCTTGCTGGCTGGCGGCGGCCTTCTGGGCCACAAGCTCGCTGGTCTCGCCGAATAGCGTGCGCCGCTCCGAGTGGCCTACGATCACGTAGCTACAGCCGACGTCGAGCAGCATCTGGACCGAGATCTCGCCCGTGAAGGCGCCTTGGAGTTCGGGGCTCACGTTCTGGCCGGCCAGCTTGAGGGGGGTCCCGGCCACCGCGCCCTTGAGCGGCTCGAGCGCGGTGAAGGGTGGGGCGATGACGACGTCCGTGCCCTCCACGTTGGCCACGCGGGGCGCCAGCTCCTCGACGAAGTTCAGGGCCTCGCCCACGTCCTTGTGCAGCTTCCAGTTGGCTGCGATCAGCGGGATCCTCATCCCGATCCCTCGAGCGCGGCGATCCCGGGCAGGCTGTGGCCCTCCAGGAACTCGAGCGCGGCTCCGCCGCCCGTGGAGAGATGCGAGATGCGATCGGCCACACCCGCGGCTCGCACCGCCGCCAGCGAGTCTCCGCCGCCCACCACCGAGTAGGCGGGGCTGGCCGCCACCAGCTGCGCCACGGCGCGGGTACCGGCGTCGAAGGGCGGCCGCTCGAATAGCCCGAGCGGCCCGTTCCAGAAGATGGTTGCCGCCCCTGCCAGACGCTCTCGGATGCGCTCCACGCTGGCGGGTCCGATGTCGAGCGCCATCTTGTCATCGGGGATCTCGGTGACGGTCTCGGCCCCGGCTGCGTCGTTGATGTTCTTCGCCACCACGTGATCTACCGGAAGTACGAGCTCGGTCCCGCCCTCGAGTATTCGTTGTGCGAGCTCAATTTGGTCGGGCTCGACCAGAGAGGCTCCCACGGACTCGCCCCGAGCACGCAGGAAGGTGTACGCCATGGCGCCGCCGATGACGATGGCATCGGCTCGCCGCGAGAGCGCGTCGAGCACGGCCAGCTTATCGGACACCTTGGCCCCACCCAGGATGCACACGAAGGGAGGCGCGGGCTGGTCCCGCACGCGGGTCAGCACCTCGATCTCGCGTGCCAGCAGAAAACCCGCGCCCACCTCGCTGCAGAGGGCCGCCAGGCCGGCCGTGCTGGCGTGGGCGCGATGCGCGGTCCCGAAGGCATCGTTGATGTACACGTCGCAGAGGCGCGCGAGAGCCGCGGCGAAGTCCGGATCGTTGGCCTCCTCGCCGGGGTGGAAGCGCAGGTTCTCGAGCAGCAGCGCCTCACCGTCCGCCAGTCCCGCTACCTGCGCCTCGACTTCCGCGCCGGTGCAGCCCGGCGCGAGCGGAAGCTCGAGGATCTCGGCGATGGGGCGCAGCGAGAGCTCGGGCCGACGCTGGCCCCGAGGCCGCCCCAGGTGCGACGCCAGCACCACACGGCCTCCTTGCTGGCGGATGTGGTCGAGGGTGGGTCGCGAGGCAGCGATGCGCGCCACGTCGGCAACCCGACCCTCGTGCAGGGGGACGTTCAGGTCCGCGCGCAGAAACACGCGTCGGCCGCGCAGCGCCAGATCCGCGACCGAGCGCAGCGGGGCGGGCGAGCTCACAGCCGGGCGGCGACGTACTTGCTGAGATCCACCACGCGGTGTGCGTAGCCCCACTCGTTGTCGTACCAGGACAGCACCTTGGCGAGAGTTCCCCCGAGCACCTTGGTGTTGGCTGCATCGACGATGGAGGAGTGGGAATCCCCGCGGAAGTCGATCGAGACCAGGGGCTCGTCGCACACCCGCAGGATGCCCTCCATGGGCCCGTCCGAGGCCTTGCGGAAGGACTCGTTGATCTGCTCCGCGCTGACCTTGCGCTCGAGCTCGCAAACCAGGTCCACAACGGAAACGTTGCTGGTTGGCACGCGGATCGCGATTCCGTCGAGCTTTCCCTTGAGCTCGGGCAGTACGAGTCCGACGGCTCGCGCGGCGCCGGTAGAGGTGGGAATCATGGAGATCGCCGCGGCGCGTGCACGGCGCAGATCCGGATGCGGCAGATCCAGAATGCGCTGATCGTTGGTGTAGGCGTGGATCGTGGTCATCCAGCCGCGACGCATGCCGAAGTCCTGCAGCAGCACCTTGGCCACCGGGGCCAGGCAGTTGGTGGTGCAGGAGGCGTTCGAGATCACGTGATGAGTCGCCGGATCGTAGGTTGCCTCGTTCACGCCCAGGGCGATCGTTACATCGGGGTCGGTTGCGGGCGCGCTGATGATGACCTTGCGTGCACCCGCCTCTAGGTGTTTGGCCGCATCGGCCTTCTTGGTGAAGAGCCCCGTGGCCTCGATCACGATCTCGCACCCGAGCTTGCCCCAGGGCAGCTTGGCCGGGTCGCGTTCGCTCAGTACGCGCAGCTCGTGCGAACCGATGCGCAACGTGTCGTCGGTGGCCTCCACTGGCTCGGCGTACGTCCCGTGTACCGAGTCGTACTTGAAAAGATGCGCCAGGGTCTTGGCGTCGGTGATGTCGTTGATCGCGACAAACTCGAGCTCGGGGTCGCCCGCCGCAATGCGCAGCATGCAGCGACCGATCCGGCCAAAGCCGTTGATGGCTACACGAGTCGCCATGGGTCTCCCCTTTCGCGGGCGCAACATAGCTGCGCTCGAAGACAGCGTCAATTCGATGTAACTTGACCAAGTGAGAGGGGGGTTGCTGCGCGCGCTGACCTGGATCGCGGTCGTGGGAGCGCTGGTTGGCGGGGCAGCGGTCTTGACGCTCTTCTACCTACTGCCGCGCGCAGATCGGGGGGCGAGCGGTCGCGCCAGCGTGCAAGGCCTCGAGGGCTCGGTCCGCATCGTGCGGGACTCGTACGGAGTGCCGCACATCTCGGCCGGAAGCAGCCTGGATGCGTTCCTAGCGCTCGGCTTCGCGCATGCACAGGATCGCTTCTGGCAGATGGAGGTCCTGCGTCGGACGGCGCGAGGCACACTTTCGGAGCTTTTCGGGCGAGCCACGCTGCCGCAGGATCGGCTGGCACGCACGCTGGGTCTGGGACGCGACGCCGAGGCCGAGTTCGAGCGCCTCTGCCAGCAGACCCGAGCCCAGCTTCTGGCCTACAGCGCCGGCGTGAATGGCTACCTCGAGCACATTCGCTCCGTGCGCGGGACCGCCGCGCTTGAGCTGCGCTGGCTGGGCGTGGAGCCCGAGCCGTGGCGCCCGGCGGATACGCTGGCCCTGGTCCGGCTGCGCTCCTGGATGCTGGGCCGCTCGCTCGGGGCCAGCCTGCTGCTGGACCGGCTCGTGCGCGAGATCGGCGGCGTCGCCTCCCAGGACTTCTTCCCCACGGGCGTTCCCAACACCACCTCGGGCACCGTCGGCACGCTGCTGCGTCTGGGTCGCAGCGCCGACGACTGGGCGCGGGGCGTCGGGATGGCGGGCCCGGTCGGCAGCCTGGGCTTCGTGGTGAGCGGGGAGCACTCCGAGAGCGGACTCCCCCTGCTGGTGAACGATCCTCACCTCGGGTTCCAGCTGCCGCCCCTGTTCTACGTTGCCCATTGGCGTACGCCCGATGAGGAGCTCGGCGGGGGCACCTGGCCGGGCGTGCCCGTCTTCTGGACGGGCGCGAACCAGAAGATCGCGTGGGGCCAGGTTGTCTTGCACGCGAGCGTTTCGGATCTGTTCGAAGAGACGCTGCACCCGGGAGATCCGCATCGTTATTACCATGGAGGGAATTGGAAGACCGCTGCGTCCCGGCTGGAGAAGCTGCGCCTGCGCGATGGAGCCGTCGTCGAAGAGATCGAGGTCGTGACGACGGAGCACGGGCCGCTGCTCGGCTCGGTGCAGCCGGAGGATCCACGCGCGAGCTCCCTCGCCCTGCGCTGGACAGGCCACGACGAGCGCAGCGGCCTGGAGGCATTGCTGCGTCTGCAGAGCGCGAGCGGCTGGGAGGAGTTCCGCGCTGCGCTGCGGGAGTTTCCCGGTCCTGTCTCGACCTTCCTGTACGCGGATCGGGCGGGAAGCATCCGGAGCCAGGTGGCGGGGCACCTGCCGGTGCGTGCCATCGAGACGGGGCTGCTGCCCCTGCCCGGACGCTCCCGCTACTACGACTGGAGGGGCTACATCGAGTTCGACCAGCTGCCGAGCCGGTCGGGGGCCGAGAGCCCCTGGCTCGTGGCGACGACCCGGCTCGACGACGCCAGCTTCAAGCAACCCGTGGCCTGGCTCTGGAGTGCCGGTGGGGCCGGCGAGCGCCTGCGCCAGCTGCTGAGACAGTCGTCCCGACTGGGGCTGAAGCGTGTGGTGGCGATGCAGCGCGAGACCCACTCCGCACGCGGGGTTGCAGCCGTGGCCCGCCTGGTGAAGGGCGCTGCGCCCGGGCCCGGCCCAGGCGAACGGATTCAAAAGATCCTGCTTGAGTGGGACGGGGACACGAGCGTGGGATCGCTCGGTGCCTTGGTGCATCACGTGTTTCGAGCCCGTCTGGCCAGCCGGCTGCTCGCGGCGCGTCTGGGCGAGGAGATCGCGGAAGAGGTAGCCCGCGCCAGCGAGCCGCTGCCGGGCGTGGTGCTGGCACGCTTTCTCGACCGCAGCAGCCCGCGTCTGGGGCAGGGCTACGTCGAGCGCGCGCTCGAGGAGACCTGGAGCTGGCTCTCGATTCAGGTCAGCTCGAACCCCCGCAAGTGGAGCTGGGGCCGGATGCACCGCCTGCGCCTGCAACACGATTTCGAACGGCTGGGGAAGGGGCTCACGGGGCTTCTGGGGCGGCGTCTGGGGCGGGGTCCCTTTCCGGTCCCGGGTGACGCCGACTCGCTCTGGACCATGCATCATCGCGGCGTAGCGCTGAATGAGATCGAGGTGGGGCCCGCGTTTCGCTACGCCGTCGACCTGGCCGACGTGGAGCACGCCCAGTTCGGCCTGGCGGGGGGCCAGTCCGGCCATCCCGGTTCCCTGCACTACGACGATGCCCTGGGGGATTGGCTGCGGGGACGTCCTCGTACACTATGGATGCACTGGATCGACGTCTCGAATCTGGAGGAGGGCGTCTGGGAGCTCAGAGCGCCGAGCGGAGTGGAGGCAACCCCCGCCGAATGATCATCTTTCTGCACGTACCCGGGTTTTATGCGGCCGTCGAGCAGGCCGACCACCCGGCCCTGCGAGGACGGCCCGTGGTCGTAGGCGGCGATCCCCGCAAGCGTGGAGCTGTCACCAGTGCGAGCGTCGAGGCCCGCGCACACGGAATCTCGGAAGGGATGGAGCTGCGCGAGGTGCGGGAGCGCTGGCCGGAAACCGAGTTCCGACCGACCCGCCTGCCGCGCTACCGCGAGGCTTCTGCGGAGGTGCGGGCGATCCTACGCGAGGGCACGGAGCGCGTCGAGGCGGCCAGTCTGGACAGCTTCTACCTCGAGGCCTCCGAGCACAGCGTATCCCTCTCGCTGGCGGCGGAGCTGTGCGTGCGGCTCAAGGCGGAGCTCGCGCTCGAGGTTGTGGCGGGGATCGGTCCTACTCGTTTCGTCTCGCAGCTCGCGTCTCGGCATCACGCTGCGGGCGAGATCCGTCAGGTCCTGGCCTCGGAGGCGGAGGCTTTTCTCTCCCAGTTCCCGCTCACAGAGATCTGGGGCCTGGGCCCCAGCACCGCCGAGAAGCTGGCACAGAACGGCATACACAAAATAGTGGACTTGCAGCAGACGCCCCTGGTCGAGCTGCAACGCCTGGTGGGGCGTAACGCGTCCAGATTCTACAACCTCGCACGCGCTGCGGATCGCGAGCCCCTGCGCCCGAGCCCGGCCGCGAAGTCGCTGTCGCAGGAACGAACCCTTCGTGAGCCCAGTGTCGACCTGCGCACCCTGGGGGACGACCTGTTGGAGCTGGCCGCGGGCCTCGAGACCATGCTGGCACGCGAGCGCCGGGCGGCGCGCACCGTTGGCCTCGGGGTGCGTTACGTAAACGGCGATCAGGTCACGCGCACGCGCACGCTCCAGGTCCCGATCCACGGCCGCAACGAGATTGGCGAGGTCGCGCTCGAGCTGCTGGCGCGGACCCAGGCCGGTGCGCGCCGCTGCCGCCGCCTGCGCCTACAGGTTACCAACCTGTGTCGACCGGACCGGGGGGACGAAGCCCGCCAGCTTCGTCTATTCTGATCGGCGGCCGTCAGAAAGGGGCTCTCAATGGCAGAGATCTTCAGCGTCAGCACGTCGCAGGCCAAGCAGTGCATCGACATTACCGAGCGCGTGCGCGAGATCGTGCGCAAGTCGGGCGTGAAGAGCGGTCTCTGCCAGGTTATGGTCCTCCACGCCACGGCCGCGATCGCTATCAACGAGAACGATGACCCCAACATCGGGGTGGATCTCTTGACCGCACTCGATCGCGCCATTCCCGACCACGCCGGCTGGCTCCACGACCGCATCGACAACAACGCCCAGGCCCACATCAAGGCGGCCATCCTCGGCCCGTCCGAGCTGATTCCCATCGCGGACGGAGACCTGCTTCTCGGAACCTGGCAGGGGCTGATGCTGATCGAGCTGGACGGCCCGCGCTCGACGCGCCGGGTGGCCGTGAGCTTGATCTCCTAACCGCCGCCGGCGCTCACCTCTCCAGCGCGCTCCGCAACGGGATCGCGTTGCCGCAGCACATAGGTGAGTAGGGTAGGGACGAGGATCAGCGTGAAGAGGGTTGAGAGGATGAGCCCGCCCACCAGGATCGCCGCCAGACCCCGGTAGAGCTCGGAGCCCGCGCCCTGGGCGAAGACGAGCGGCGACATGCCGAAGACGGTGGTCGTCATGGTCATGAAGATCGGCCGCACTCGCGTCGAGACGGCGTTAAGCACTGCCTCCTGCATGGGAGCCCCCTCCGACATGCGGTTGAGCGCTTGATGCACCAGCAGAATCGCATTGTTCACAACCAGGCCGACCAGGATCACGAACCCGAGCATGGTGATGACGTCGAGCTTCACGGTGGGGTCGAAGCTGTTCAGAATCTTGAGCGCGATGATGCCGCCGCTTGCCGCGAAGGGCATGGTCACCAGGATCACTATGGGCAGACGGAAGGATTCGAAGAGACTCGCCAGCAGCAGGTAGGTGATCAAGATGGCCAGCAGCAGCGAGCCCCGGAAGGCGCGCCAGGTGCGGGTGAGATCGTCGGCCTGGCCGCCGAGCTCGACCGAGTAGCCCAGGGGCAGGGCCGCGCGCACGGGTGCCACTACGTCTTCGATCCGCTGCATGACCGCGCCCAGCGGCGCGTCCACCTCGACCCCGATCGAGAGCTTGATCGAGCGGTCCATGTCGGTATGCTCGATCTGGGTGGGACCGAGCTCCGAGCGGATGTGGGCCAGGTCGGCCAGCTGCACGGTCTGTCCGCTCGGCGTGTGCAGCATGGTCCGCTCCAGCTCCTCGGGACTGCCGATCTCCTCGGGGCCGCGCAGTATCAGGTCGATCTCGCGCCCGCCATCGTCGTAGTGTCCGACCTTGATCCCGTTGACGAGCGACTCGACCAGCGTGCCGACGTCCGACACGGTGAGCCCCAGCTCCGCGGCACGCACGCGGTCCACGTCGACGATCAGGTCTGGCTTTCCGATCTCGAAGCTGGGATTGACAAACTCTACCCCTGGCACGCGCGCCAGTGGCTCTTCCAGCGCATTGGAGATCTCCTGGATCCCCTCCAGGTTGGCGCCCAGGATGCGCACCTCGATGTTGCCCGAGCCGGTCGTGCCGCGGCGTATCAGGGGAATCTGTCGTACGAAGGTCTGGCGCACGCCAGCTACGTCGCGCGTCATCAACTTGATCTCGTCCATGAAGGCGCGGATCGAGCGTTTGTTCTTGTGCTCCGACTTGAGCACGATCCCCAGGTTCGGGTTCGCATGGCGCACGATCGTGAACATGCGCGCGACCTTGGGGTGCGGGATAATCCGCTCCTCGAGCAGCCTCACGATACGCTCGCTTTGCTTTAGGTTGTATACGGGCGGCGTCTTCAGCACGACGAACATCAGGTTGCGGTTACCCTCGGGCATGTAGTCGATGGGCGGGTGTAGCCCCCAGGCCAGCAGCACGGACAGGCCCACGATTCCCGCAATCACGCCGACTTTGCGCCGCGGCTTGGCCATGATCCAGCCGAGCAGATCCAGCAGTGGACGCGAGAGGCGATGGGCGGCGTCGTTACCCGCGCGCAAGGTGCGCGGCGTGCTCTGCAGGAGTCGTGCGCTCAGCATGGGGATCACGGTGATGGCTACGACCAGCGACAGCGCCACCGTGACCGAGATCACGATCGCGATGTCGCGGAAGATCTGACCGGCTTCCTCCTCGACCAGGATGATTGGCAGGAACACGGCCAGAGTGGTCAGGGTGGAGGCCAGGATCGCGCCCCACACCTCAACGGTGCCATCGTAGGCCGCGCGCGCCGGTCCCTTGCCCAGCTCGCGGTGGCGGAAGATGTTCTCGACGACCACGATGGCGTTGTCGAGGATCATACCCGTAACAAAGGCCATGCCCGCCAGCGAGATGATGTTGATCGTGCGGCCCAAGACGGCGATGAAAATGAAGCTTGACAGGATCACGATCGGAATTGAGAGTCCCAGCACCAGCACAGCGCTGCGGCTGCGCAGGAAAAAGAGCAGGACCCCGGTGGCAAGCGCCGCGCCGATCAGGAGGCTGGTTCGTACCAGGCCGATGGCGGCGTGAATGTAGTCGGAGGCATCGTAGACCAGGTGCAGGCGGATGCCGCGCTGCGCGTACTGGTGTCCCATGCGCTCGAGCACTTCCTTCACGTTGGTCATCACCTGGAGCGCGTTGGAGCCGGTCTTGCGCAGCACGCCCATGATGAGCGCGGGCTCGCCGTTGAAACGGATCACGTAGTCGGGCTCCTCGTGGCCGAGCTTAACGCGGGCCACGTTCTTGACGCGGATCGGCCCACCCTTGTCCCAACGGATGATGGTCTCGCTGATATCCTCGAGCTTGCGGTAGCGGCCGCGCGTGCGTACACCGAAACGACGCTTGCCCTCGTTGAAGGCGCCGGCTTTGATGTCGCGGTTCTCCTGAACCAGCGCTCGCCGCACGTCCGCGATGGTCAGGTCACGCGCGGACAGCGCTAGGAAGTCGAGCTGCACGTGGATCTCGCGCTCCTGCCCGCCAAAGAACAGAACCTGTGCCACGCCCTCGACGCGTTCGAGCTGCCCCTTGATCACGTCGTTGGCCATGGGCCGTACGGCATTGATCTCCTCGTCGGCCTGCAGCACGATCCAGCCGATAGGTTGCTCCTGGTTGGAGTTTACCGCCCGGATGATCGACTCCTCCGCGTCATCGGGGAGGTCGCGCACGGCGCTGAGCTTCTCCGACACGTCCATGCGCGCCACGTCCTTGTTCGTGCCCCAGTCGTACTTGAGCAGGATCGTGCTCTGCCCCTCCTGGGACGTGGAGAGCAACTCGCGCAGATTTTCGACCGTGTTCAGCAGCTCCTCCTGGCGATTGGTGATCTCCTCCTCGACCTCGAGCGGTCCCGCGCCCGGGTAACGCGTGTTCACCGTGATCTCGGGCTTATCGAGCGTGGGGATCATTTGGATGGGAATGCGCGAGAGCGCGATCATGCCAAAGAGCACCCCCAGCAGCACCGCTACCATGACGCTCACCGGGAAGCGGATGGCTGCCTGAACCAGCTGCATGTTCAGGAGCCCGAGGCGTCTCCGCGGGATGCCTCGAGCGAGGTCGGGAGCGTGGGTGGACCGGGCGGGGGCAGCTCCACAATCTGCGTAGCCTCGCCCGACTCGAGGTCCTCGTTGCCGGCCACCACGACCAGGTCACGGGTGGAGAGACCGCTGCGCACCGACCAGGAGTCAGCGATGGCCGGACCGAGCTCCACCGAGCGGCGTTCGGCGCGGTCGTCCGCGATTACGAACACGTAGGCCCCCGTCTCGTCCTCGAGCACCGCGTCCTTGGGAATCAGCAGGGCCCGCTCCAGTCTGCGCACGAAGGTTACGCGTGCCGACATGCCCGGCTTGAGCAGGAACTCGGGGTTGGGCAGCAGCACCCACACCGGAAAGCTACGGCTCTCGACGCTGGCGTTGGGGATGATCCTCCAGACCAGCCCCTCGAAGCTTCGATCCGGGAACGCGGTCACGTGAACCCGGGCGGGCGCACCCTCCTGCACGGCCGTGAGGTCGCGCTCGCTGATGGTACAGATCGCGATGATGCTATCGATGCGCTTGAGCTCGGCCACCGGATCGCCGCGCTCGAGGTACTCGCCCTCCTCGATGAAACGGCCCGAGACCACCGCGTCCATGGGCGCCAGGATGTGCAGCTCCGCGAGCGCCTGCTCCGCCTGCTTGACGCGCGCGCGCACCTCCTCCACCTCGGCCCGGGCGCGGTCCAGCGAGGAGCGCTGGTCCTCGAGCTCACTCTCCGAGGCCACGTGCCGGGCGAAGAGCTTTTCCGCACGGTTCCTGGCGCGCGCCTGCTCCACACGGGTGGCCTCCGCTCGCTTCAGCGAGGCCCGCAGCTCGGCGAGCCGCAGCTCGCGGTCCGTCGGGTCCAGCTCCGCCAGGGGGTCGCCCTCGTGCACGATGTCTCCCTCCTCGACCAGCCGCCGTCGCACGAAGCCCTCCCGGCGGGTAGAGATGCGGGCGTAGGCGATCGGGTTGAGGGTGGCCTCCCGCTCCAGGAAGGCGTGATCCAGCGAGCGCTCCTCGGGCCGTGCGACCACCACCGGCGTGGGGCGGTCAGGTCCCCCGTTGGGCCCGGCCGAGACCTCCGGCGTATCCGGCGAGCAGCCCGTGCACAGCCCTAGGGCCAGGGCAAGCCCCAGGGAAGGGAGGAAAAATCTAGTCACTTCACGTATTTAGAAGCCCGGGGCCGCTGCCGTCAAGGGTGGCGTCTGGGGAGGGGGGCCGGGCGCCCAAAGGGTTTTTTCGCCGCGATCCGATGCAGCCAGCGGGGGATCGTGGTGGCCAAAGACCCGACGTTCGACCGTCGCAAATACCCGCGCGTGCTGACGGAGGCGCTGGTGTCGATCGCGTGGCTGGACTCGAAGGACGTGGTAGCCCACGCCCTGGACCTCTCGCTCGGGGGAATCCGTTTTCAGTGCGCCGACCTCGAGTTCGAGCTCGGCCAGATGCTGCGCGTGACCCTCAAGCTGGGAGAGCAGGAAGCGAGCCTGGTGGGCAAGACCGTGCGTGTGACCGAGCTCGACGCCTTCGTGCAGGAGGTGGCCTTGGCGCTGATTGACGTCGACGCAAAGACGCTCGAGCTGCTGCACGAGCAGCTGGCGGACTTTCAGGACAGCTAGCCCTGGCGGCCCCGCCAGTAGCGGCGTCGTGGGCCTCGGCGTTCCAGCGCCTTGCGGATCTCCGGCAGGTGTTTCTCAGTCGCGATAAGCCCTGCATGGATCGCCTTGCGCGCCTTGTGGAACTCGAACGAGCGTATGCTGTGTACGTCGGGCCCGATCACCACGTCCACCGGCTCGCGCGCCAGTCGATGCCGGGCCAGCTCGTGCTCGAGCACTGTCATTGACGCGGTCAAAATCTCGAACAGGTTGGGCTCCACCTGCCCGTCGTCCGTCGCTCTACTTCTGTGGCCCCGCCGTCGGAAGCGCGCCAGGCGCCGGTCGACCAGGTTGATGAGCTGAGCCGAGATCGTGCCCGGCGTCGAGCCGTCGCGCGCCTTCTTCGAGCGCATGATCTCACGTACCGGCTGCGCGTGCAGGTTGACCGCCACCCGCACGTCACTTCCCATCTCCTCCAGGTGACTCACGGGAACCGGATTGCGCAGTGCGCCATCGACCAGCAGCCGACGTCCCATCCGATGCGGCACGAAGATGCCGGGGATCGAGATGCTGGCACGGATGGCATCCAGCACGCGCCCCTCGCGCATCAGGATCTCCTCGCCGGTGATCAGATCGATCGAGACCGCGGCGAAGGGGATGGCCAGGTCCTCGATCTTCCAGTCGCCCATCACCTCGGCCAACTGGTCCAGGGCCCGGGTGCCCGAGATCAGACCCGAGCGGGGCCACACCGGATCGAAGAGCCGCAGCACATCGGGCCAGTCGAACTTCCGCACCCAGCGCTCGAAGTTCTCGAGCTGACCCGCCGCGTAGACGGCACCGATCAGGGCTCCCACGCTGGTGCCCACGATCGCATCGATTGGAATCTCCGCCTTCGCGAACGCACGCAGGACCCCGATATGGGCGATTCCGCGCGCGCCGCCGGCCCCCAGGGCCAGCCCAACCGTGCGCCGCCGGGCGCGTCGTTTTCGCCTCGCCGGCATAGGAGCGCAGCGTAGTCATTCGCGCCTCGAGCCGCTAAGCTGCGGCCCCGCATGAGCGACTTCCACCAGACCGGGGGTATCACCACGCTGCATCGCCTGGGGTCACCCTCGCTCGATCGGCTGGAGGCGCAGCTCAAGAACTTCGGGCGGGAGCGGCCGATCTCGCTGGTGCTGCCCTGCCTGCACAGCGAGATCAAGGGTCCGGGGCTCCACAGAATTGTCGAAGTCCTACGTGAGCTTTCTTACCTAAACCACATCATTGTAAGCGTGTCCGGCACTCAGAACCACGACGAGTTCCGGGCTGTACGGGACTTCTTCCGCTCGCTCCCGGAGGCGATCTGTGTCTGGGGTAGCGGGCCCACGGTGGGGGAGCTGCTGGAGCGCATGCAGGAGAGCGGGCTCAACACCGGACCGGATGGGAAGGGCCGGGCGGTCTGGCTGGGGGCCGGCTATGCGCTGGCGCGCGGGGACGCCGACGCGCTGGCGTTTCACGACTGCGACATCCTCACCTACAACCGCGAGTTCCTGGCGCGGCTCTGCTTCCCGGTCGTTCATCCCAACCTCGACTACGATTTCTGCAAGGGCTACTACGGCCGCGTTACGGACCGCCTGCACGGCCGGGTGACGCGACTCTTCATGTCGCCGCTGCTGAGCTCGCTCAAGCGCATCCTGGGCCCGTTGCCGCTGCTCGAGTTCCTCGAGGCCTTCCGGTATCCGCTGGCGGGCGAGTTCTCGATGAAGACGGCGCTCGTGCGGCAGATCCGGATCCCCAGCGATTGGGGGCTCGAGGTCGGGATCATGTCCGAGGTGTTTCGCAACGTCTCACCGCAGCGCGTGTGTCAGGTGGGGCTGTGCGACAACTACGACCACAAGCATCAGGAGCTCTCGCGCGACGATCCCACGCGAGGACTACACCGCATGGTCATCGACATCGCGACCTCGCTCTTCCGCAACCTGGCCAGCGTGGGGGTGGAGTTCGACGCGGGCTTCCTCAACACCCTGGGCGCTGCTTACCTGCGCCAGGCCCAGGACACGGTGGGCGCCTACGCGGACGAGGCTCTCATCAACGGTCTCTTCTTCGACCAGCATGACGAGGAAGTCATGGTCGAGACATTCACGGCGGCCCTGCGCGCCGCCGGCCTGGCCTTCGTGCGCAACCCGATGCGGGTGCCGCTGATTCCCAACTGGCATCGCGTGATTGCGGCGCTGCCGGACTTCCTGACCGACCTGCGCTATGCGGTGGAGATCGATCAGCGCTGCTAGGCGGATCTCCATCAAGGCGTTCCAGTGAAGCGTGCGAGCGGACGATGAGGAGATCACTGACCCCACGCCGATCCCTGACGTAAGGAGAGGTCCATTGGGGGGCTCCCGCTCTCAACAGAGACGAAAATCCCGCGGCGCTCACTCCTCGCGACGCGCGCCCCGTGACCGGCAGCCCGGCCCGGCGAAGCCGCCGCTGAAGGAGCTGTGCGAGCTGAGCCCCTTCAGTCTTTTCTGCGCGCTGTACCTGGGGATCGCGCAGAACGAGAGCTATGCGCCGGCGAATGCAGACACGATCTCGCGCCGCTTCGGCCTGAGCGAGGCGGAGTTCAAGCACTACCTCGATAGCGAGGGCCTGACCGAGGAGGACGTGCACCGCGCTGGCTTCGACCTCGAGAGCGCGCGCTTCGATATCGAGGTTGCTCCGCCGGGGATCAGCCGCACCGAGCTCGCCCGCACGCTCTTCTCCGAGTTCTGTGCGCTGCGCGATGCGAAACCTACGTCTCAAGCAGCTTTGCCGGGGGACCGATGACCGAGCCAGCTCGTCCTCCGTCACACCGGCGAGCGTGTGGGCTGCCGTTATGTTGAGCCCCGAGAAGAACATCTTCCTGAGCATCCCCGAAGAGTCCGTGATGCTCATCCTGCATCCGGCGCAGGTGGTGGCTTGTGACCACGACGTCTACACCGCGGTGGTCGAGGAGGACGACGTGCTGCTCGAACCGGAGCAGGAGATCTTCCTCTACTTCGAGATCAGCCGCACCTTCATGAAGCAGTCGGCCCGCATTAAGGAGGTCGCGCCCGAAGACCCCAAGCGCCTGATTCGCTTCACGACCATCGGGAATGCTGTTTCCAGCGAGAAGCGCGAGGTCTACCGCGTACCGATCCAATTCCGTGAGCTGACCGCCACCATCGGCGGGGAGAAGAACTGTCGGCTTCAAGATGTGAGTGAGACCGGCTTCTCCGTGAGCGCCTGCCTGGACATCAATATCGGAGAGGTCATCCAGGTGACCCTTCGTTACGAGGACGAAGCGTTCACCGGTCGGGCGTGTCTGCAGAGCGTGCAGCAGCTCGACGACAAGCGAAAGCGTTACGGCTTCTACTGCATCGACAAGCAGCTCTCGCCAGGCAGTCTCCCGCGCGGCCTCCACCTGATCAGCCTGGCCGTCCAGCGCGAACACCTGCGCGGCCTCGAAAGGACCGGCTAGCCCCCAGCTCCCCCCGGGGGGAGTGAGACGCTGCTGGCCTCTAGGATCGGGCCGATGCCAGCGCCGCGAGCGGTTTGCGGGCTCCTCCTCGGTACGGGCTCCAGGTCTTCCGCTCGAAATCGTAGAGCTTGCAGCGGCGGGTTGTTCGCAGATAGCTGGACAGGGTCAGCGGCTGCTCCCGTACCAGGTCCCCGAACTTTGCCCGGATCGCCTCGGCCGCAGCGGGGAGCCCGTAAAAGGGAATGCGCATGTCCACATGATGAGGAACGTGGAGAAAGATCTGATGAAAGAAGAAATCGAGCCAGCGGGGGGCCTTGAAAATGGTGGTCCCCTGGACCTGTCCCTTGAACTTCGTCCACTCGTGGCGCTTGTACCAGGGGATGTCTTCGGCGATGTGGTGGATGTAGACCGCGATCCCGATCGCGTAGTTGAATGCCACCCAGGGAACGATCAGGAGCTTGAGCCACAGCCATACGCCCCCACCGAGGCTGCCGTAGTGCAGGTACCCCAGCGTTCCGAGCCCCGCGGTCGCCGTCGCGAAGAAGGTCATCACAATCCACCAGTCCCGGTTGATCGCGGACGCCCACTTCTTGGGCGGCGTGAGTCGGATCATCTTTTCCCACCACACATCGCGCATGTAGTAGAGGCCGGCGCCGAGCCATGACCACTCGATACGGTGCCGTAACTTTCGGAGCGGCGAGAGCGCTTCGTACTGCTCCGCGGTGAGGGGATGCCACACGAAGTCTGCCCCGCCGCGCACGGTGTGGCCGTGGTGGAGTCGGTTGTGCCCGAGAACCCACGCCTCGTACATGTGGAGCGTGGGCAACATCAGAAACTGTCCAACCCCGTAGCAAAGCCTCCTGCTCTTGAACAGCGCACCGTGCGCCGAGTCGTGGGCCAGGATAAAGAGCCCGGTCAGACTGAGGCCCGAGAGGATCCAGAGCGGGAGCACCAGCCACCACGCCTCGGCCCAGAAGAGCGCCGCCAGCGTGGCCGCGTAGACCGCCAGAGCGCGGCCGACGTAGAGCAGCCCCTTCCAGGTGGGGTTCTCGTAGCACTCCGCCGGGATCACCTCGATGGCGGAACTCAGGGTGGGCACAGCCTGCGCGGACACGGCGAAACAGTAGCGGATCGGCCTGCAACCCCCGACTCCCCTGCGTCAAAGTCCTGTCAAAGTCCTGGGCGGGAGCGCCGCAGGGGTCCAGCGGGCAGCCTGGAGAACGGCAGCAATGGGGGTTGTAAAGCCGCAATTGCATCACCTGTGTCCGGATGATGAGCGGCGGCTTCAGAGCACTCCTCACGCCGCCAGCGGAAGCCGGATGGGCGTGCAGGGTAAGACTCGAACCGGGTCCCCGGCACCCACTGCCCCCGGGGGCAGTGGATGACTGAACTTCTAACGCTAGACGGGCAGGGGATCCAGGCCCAGCCGCGTCCTCGCGATCTCGACACAGTTGCGCTCGTCGAACACCGCTCCCCGCAGTAACTCCGCGGGACCATTTGGTGCCCAGGACTGGAATCGAACCAGCACTCCCTTGCGAGAACTAGGTCCTGAACCTAGCGCGTCTACCAATTCCGCCACCTGGGCTGGGCGCTGAATCTATCATTCCATTCCGGAGCTTCAAAGTAAGCTATTATCCCGACCCTGGGACTGCGCCATTCGACGCAGGGGTGCGCGCCGATGCGAGCCACGCAGCAACTCCAGTACGCCATCTACGGCGTCTTCGACCTCGCCTATAACGGCGGTAGGGGTCCGACCCGCATCCAGGAAGTGGCCGAGCGGCAAGGGATTCCAATGCGCTACCTCGAGCAGATCTTTCAGAAGCTGCGGCGCGCGGGCCTGGTGACGAGCAAGCGCGGGCCCGGGGGCGGCTACCTGCTGGCGCGCGCGCCCGAGGAGATCAACCTGGCGGATGTGCTGCTGGCGGTGCAGGGCGTGCTCCTGACCCGCTCCGAGGGCGAGACCGGCCCTGTGCGTGAGAACCCCGAGTTCGTGTGGGAGCTCCTGCGCGAGGGGCTGGAGGTCGCGCTGAAACGCTGGACCATCGCGGACCTCTCGCGCGAGGCGGCGCGCCGCGGTGTAGACCGCGCCGAGACCGAACCGGCGATGTACCACATCTAGATGTCGACCGAGTCCTCGAACCAGCGCGCGAGGGCGCAGGATCCTGCGTGGTACGCGCGCGCAGCCGCCCAGCCCGAGCCGGAACACCGCCCCGCGGTCTTTCAGCGGCCGCTCCTGGCCGAGGTGTTTGCACACGCGCGGGAGTGCTATCCGGAGGAGTGCTGTGGGCTCATGCTGGGTCCGGCCGGCGCGGAGCCACGCCAGGTTGTGCGCTGCACCAACGTACAGAACGTGCGGCTGGCCAAGGGCGAGTCGAAGCTGAACTCCGGCCAGGGCTTCTGGATCGACGAGCAGGAGCTCGAGCGGGCCCTGCGATCCGCTGAGGCGCGCGGCGAGGAGCTACGCGTGGTCTACCACTCTCACGTCGATACCGGCGCCTACCTCTCCCATACGGACCTCGAAGCT
>Ga0209980_10000011_pt1 | contig 82156 bp, 85 predicted proteins | sample CR02metaG_FD_183611 | JGI IMG/M metagenome (GOLD analysis project Ga0209980, IMG submission 183611) | Deep subsurface microbial communities from Mariana Trench to uncover new lineages of life (NeLLi) - CR02 metaG (SPAdes) (version 2) | ecosystem: Environmental > Aquatic > Marine > Ocean trench...
CCCGCCATATCGGCTGCATTACGTCAATCGTCTTCGAGGTCTTGAGTTCCCTAATCGCGCTCGATCGTTCAGACTCGGGTTCCCGATGGCGCGCCTGGACACATTCCCCGACGGCTATCGCCAGCACCTGCTGGAGGTGGCCTGCCCGAGCTTCGATGAGACGCCGTTCGTGCCCGGCCCGTCCCTGGCGGAGCGCCGTGTAGCCATCATCTCCACCGCGGGGCTCTACGTGCGCGGGGACCGTCCCTTCACCAGCATCGCCAGCGATTACCGCATCGTGCCGGGCGACGTGAAGGCCAACGATCTGCTGATGAGCCACATCTCGGTCAACTACGATCGCAGCGGCTTTCAGCAGGACTGGAACGTGGTCTTCCCGATCGACCGTCTGCGCGAGCTGGCCGAGCGCGGCCAGATCGGCTCGGTCGCCGACTTCCACTACTCGTTCATGGGTGCGGTCGGTCCGGAGCAGCTGGAGCCGAGCGCGGGGGAGCTGGCCGGACTGCTGCGGCGCGATGGCGTGACCGCGGCGCTCTTGATTCCGGTCTGACCCATGTGCACGCGCGCCGTGGGTGCGCTCGGACACTACCTGGAGCGGGGCGGCGTGCCCACGACCCAGATCAGCCTCATCCGCGAGCACAGCGAACGCATTCGCCCGCCGCGCGCGCTCTGGGTGCCGTTCGAGCTGGGGCGTCCCTTCGGCGTGCCCCACGATGCCGCCTTCCAGACGCGCGTGCTCGAGGCCGCGTTGCGCTTGCTCGCGGCCGCTTCGGGTCCGGTGCTGGCCGACTTTCCCGAAGACGCGCCCGATGTGCAGGCCGATTCCGGGCCCTGGGCCTGCCCGCTTCCGCTCCCCGCACCGGTGCCACAGGAAGGTGACGCCGGTAAGCTGCAGCAGGCCTTCGCGCGCGAGTTCGCGCAGCTGCTTCCCTGGTACACGCTGGCCCGCCAGAGCCGGAAGCGCACCACGCTGGGCCTCTCGGGCCTGCCGCCGGAGGAGATCGGCCCGTTTGTGGCGCGCTTCCTGGAGGATCCGCTGCCGTCGAGTCCGCGCGACGATCTCCCGCTCGGCGCGATCTTCAAGCTCGCGGCGGAGGACCTGAAGGCGCTCTACATCGAGGCGGTGACGGCGCAGCCGGCCGGCCCGACGGAGCTCGCGCGCTGGTTCTGGAACGAGACCCATGCCGGGGAGCTGCTGCGGGCTCTGCGCACCAAGCTCGCGCAGAGCGATGATCCGATGCTCAAGCTGGTCGCGAACATCGCCCTCGTGCCCGCGCTGCTCCCACCCTGAGTGCTTACGACGTTTTCTCTAGCAGGCCCGTCCCGGTCCGTAGTCCATCTGGGTTCCGCTTTGCTCGAGTCGGGTCAGCCCACGAGCTCGAAGATGCGCTCGGGCGGGCGACCGACTACGGCCCGAGCCTTCGTCACCAGGATGGGGCGCTCGATCAGGATAGGGGAGCCTGCCATCGCCGCGAGGATCTCTGCTTCGCTCGAGTCGGGGTCCAGCCCCGCCTGCTTGTAGGCGGACTCCGCGCGGCGTACCCACTCTCGCGCGGGAAGGCCGAGCCGCTGGGCCAGCTCGTGCAGCTCGTCGGGCGAGAGCGGCTCGTCCAGATAACGGCGCTCCCGGTATGCGATGTCGTTCTTTTCGAGCAGTGCGCCCGCCGCACGGCTCTTGGAGCAGCGCGGGTTGTGCAGCAGCGTGAGCTCGTCGGGAAAGAGGTTCGTCGTCAGGCTTTCACCGGCGGGTGGCGTTTGATCGAGAGCGGGCGGTCCGGAGGCAGAAACACGCGGTCGTCGTGATCCTCGCGGATGATCTGCATCATGGGTAAAAGGATCCGTGCCAGGATCTTAACGTCGTCAAGCGCGTCGTGGCGGCGCAGACCCTCGATGTTGACCTGGAAGCGCTGGATCAGCGCGCTCGTGCTCCAGCGTCCCTCCGGCTCGCCCAAGAGTGCCGTGGCCAGCACCACCGAATCCAGTGTGGCGGGGAGGGTGGTGGGCAGGCCGTGGCGTGCCAGCTCGGTCTCGAGCAGCGGTATGTCGAACTCGAACACGCTCTGACCGATCCAGAAGGCCGAGCCCCGGGCCGCCGCCTGGCAGTCCCTCCACGCATCAGGAAAGGGAGGTGCGTCCTTCAGCTTCTCGAGCGTAATGCCGGTGAGCTCCTCGACCTCCTTCGAGATCTCGACACCCTCCCCGGGATGGACGAGCTGCACGAAGGCCTCCTCCTCGAGGATCTTACCGCCCTCGATGGGAAGGCCGGCGATCTGGGTGACACGCTCTCGCGTGGTATCCAGACCGGTGGCCTCGAGATCGTAAACCCAGATCCGCAGCGAGGAGAAGGCGCGGATCTCGAGGTCGGACACCTCGTAGAGGTCATCCGAGACGGGCTGAATGCGCAGCATGGGGTGCGTCAACGGGACGCGCTCCGCTCGCGAAAGGCATCCACCAGCCTCTGGGGTCCCGCGGCCATCAGAGGCTGGAGCAGCACGTCGGCCTGATTGTAGCGGCGTGGCCCTGTGGCCAGCGTGACGAACGTACCTCCGGCCTCGCGCAGCAGCAGGTCGCCTCCGCACACGTCCCACTCGCTCTTGGGCGCGGCCGAGATCCAGAAGTCCGCCCGCCCCGCGGCCACGAGCGCGAGCTTGAGGGCCACCGAGCCCAGCGGCCGCACCTCCTTGAAGAGCTCCTTGTAGGGATCCATCTGCCCCCGGCTCAGTTCGCTGCGACTCGACAGCACGACGGCCTGATCGAGTCGTCCCACTCCCGAGACCTGGGTGGGCGCATCATCCAGGTACGTCCCCGCGCCTCGGCAGCCCCAGTAGCACTCACGCGTGAGCGGCTGGTAAACGACGCCCAGCACGGGCTCGCCGCCGAGAGCGAGGCCGATCGAGACCGCGAACTCGGGGATCCCCTGGATGAACTCCTTGGTTCCATCCAGCGGATCGATGATCCAGAGGCGCTCGGCGTCCAGGCGTCCGGGCGCATCACGCGTCTCCTCTGACAGGATCGCGTCCTCGGGAAAGCTCTCATGCAGCACCGCGCATATGGCCTCGTTCGCCTCCAGATCGGCGCGGGTCACGGGGCTGTCCTCGGCCTTGTCCCAGCTCTCGCGGTCGGTCTGACAGTGGCGCGCGATGATCTCGCCCGCGGCTCGAGCCGCTTTGCGGGCGGCGGCTACTTCGCGCTCGAACTCGAGCTTCATCATTCGCGCGAGTTCGGCCGGCTCGGACGGTTCTTAGAGCGGCGACGCCGACGGCGCAGCTTGGGCTCGCAGATGTCGCACACGCCGCAGGGGGTGGGCTCGGCGTCCTCGAAGTAGCGGCGGATCGCCATCACGTGGCACTCCTCCCCTTCCGCGTAGTTGACCATTCCGTCGAGCCGGCGGCGGTCCGTTGTGCGGCGCTCTTCGTTGCGACGACTCAGCAGCTTGACCGCGTCCTGCACCCGAAGTTCGCCTGCGAGCATGAACCCAGCATCATCGTGCGTCACCACTCCCGCTTCGCGCAGGCCCTCGAGCACGGCCTTGGTGCGTGTCACGCCGACCTCGGTCGACATGGCCAGTACCGCGGCGTCCACGGGCCGGTTGTCCGCGCTCCAGGCGGAGAGCCCGGTAACCACCTTATGGATCTGCGAACGGCTGGCGGGACCGTCGGACAGGAAGTGGCGCTGAACCGCGAGGTCTTCGGGGTAATAGAGCAGGATGCAGCGTGCGGGCAGGCCGTCGCGTCCGCCCCGGCCCGCCTCCTGCACGTAGGCCTCGAGCGAGCCGGGGACCTGATAGTGGATCACGTAGCGGATATCGGGCTTGTCCACCCCCAGACCGAAGGCGCTGGTCGCGATCATCACGATGCGCTTGCCCGAAGACATGAAGCGCTTGTGGGCGTGGTCGCGCTCGGACTTGGTGAGCCGTCCGTGATAGATCTCGGCAGGAATGCGCGCCAGCTTGCACAGCGCGCCCAGGTCCTCAACCTCCTTCACCGTCGCGCAGTAAACGATTCCCGGCCGGCGCAGCCGTCGCAGGTGCTGAATCAGCTCGCGCCGCTTCATGTCCTCCGAGTCGCAGTCCACGACCTCGAAGCGCAGATTGGGCCGTGCCACCGGCCGCACCACTATCACCGCATCGCGCAGGCCCAGGCGCTTGACGATCTCCTCACGCACCAGCGGCGGGGCGGTGGCCGTGAGCGCCAGCACGGGCGGACGTCCGAGGTCCTTCGCTAAGGCGCCGAGCGCGAGGTACGAGGGACGGAAATCATGCCCCCACTCGGATACGCAGTGCGCCTCGTCCACGACCAGCAGCGAGACGCTGTTGTCGCTCAGTCGCTGCTTGAAGCGCGACCCTGTGGCACCCTCGGGCGTGATCAGGACGATCTTCTGCTCCCCCTCCTCGAGCAGCGTGAGTGCCTCTTCGCGCTGCGTTCCCGTGAGCGAGCTGTCGAGACGCACAGTCTCGATGCCCTGCGCGCGCAGCTTCTCGAACTGATCCCGAATCAGCGCGATCAGCGGCGAGACCACCACGGTCAGGCCCGGGAGCAGCAGGCTTGGGAGCTGGTAGGTGAGCGATTTGCCGCCACCCGTGGGTAGCACCGCCAGCGTGTCGCGGGCGTCCAGAACCGCGCGCATGGTTTGCTCCTGGCCGGGTCGGAAGTGACGCAGCCCGAACTCGCGCCGCAGCAGGTCCAGCATCTGTGCGCGGCGTTGGTCCGGGACGCCGCCGCGCCGCCGGCGGCGACGGTTTCGCGAGCGGGGGCGATCCGAGGGGGCCGGGGCCGGCGTGGCTTCATTGGTCTGCGCCGGCTCACTCGCTGCCATCGGCTCTGCGTCGGCGCGCAGCTCACCCGGGTCGGACGAGTCCGACGTCATCGCCGTCTCCCCGTTAGGGGAGCGCGCTGGGTTCGGTCCGCGGCGCGGCCGCCGCCGCCTCGACCGCTTTGTTTTCGCCATCTGCGGCTGCTCTAAGTGGCCCGTATCCAGGACGCACCTCCGGTAAAAGGGCGCGCACCCCATTATATGACTTGGGGCGCCGAGCGCCCGTCTAAGCTTGGGCGCGCTTCGCCGCTACCCCCGCCCCTTGCGCGGAGCTTGAGTGTACAGCAAAATGCTGTACAAATGCGGCGACCGCCTCAGAAGAAGACCCCAAAGCAGAGAGCCACGTTTCGCTTGGAGCCGGTACTTGCCGCCGCCCTGCGCCAGGTCCCTAACCAGACTGCCTTCGTGGAGTCGGCCCTGCGGGAGGCCCTGGGCCGGCTCTGTCCCCTCTGCCACGGCACGGGGCACGCCTCGGGGGTCCATCTCAACGTCTCGAACTTCAAGGGGCTTCCGATCCGGCGCCTGGACCGCTCGACCGCGGCCCAGCTCAAGGCCTTGGTGCAGCTGGGGCGCCAGCTCCTGGCCACACAGCTCAAGCTCGAGGTCTGCGAAGAAGAGGGGCTGGCCTTCGAGCTGGCTCGCGAGGACCAGCTGCTGCTAAGCGGAGAGATCCCGCGCGGGAAGCGCGAGGTGCGGCTGACTCACTGAGGCCGGCCGCGCCCGGAGATCCCACGAGGAGGTTTCCATGGCCACGATGATCACAGAGGAATGCATCAACTGCGGCGTGTGCGAGCCGGAGTGCCCGAACGAGGCCATCAGCGAGGGCGAGGATACTTTCATCATCGATCCCAAGCTCTGCACCGAGTGCGTGGGCTTTCACGAGACGGAGCAATGTGCGGCGGTCTGCCCGGTCGACTGCTGCGTGCCCGATCCGAACAACCTCGAGACCGAGGAGCTGCTGTTCGAGCGCGCCAAACAGATCCATCCGGATAAGGCCGACGGGCTCACGCTCAGCTCCGAGACCTCCCGCTTCCGCGCCGCGAGCTAGCTCGAGCTGAGCTTGCGGCTCTGGGTGCGTGCGCGCTTGCCAACTCCGATCAGCTCGAGCGCCTGCTGCGATCGCTCGCGTGCGATCCGGAGCCAGCGCCGGGCCCAGGCGAACTCCAGGGCCAGAATCGCGAGTCCGGCCGGGATTACGATCAGGGCGGGTCCGGGCAATATGAGCAGCGCCACCCCCAGCAGCACCACGGTCGTGCCCACCACGCCGACCGCGATTCGACGCGCCACCTTGTAGGTCACCCGGATCGTCCGGCGAAGCATCTGAAGAAGTTGTCAGCTGAACGGGTGCCGCGCAAGCTGATAGGATTGCGCGTGGTGGCGGTGCTCGGCTAGGGTCCCGGGCCGGATCCGGGCCAGACGTCGCCCAGACGGCGGCCGGCGGTGTAGCCGCCGTCGACGACGAGCGAGGCGCCCGTCACGAAGGAGGCATCGTCCGAGGCCAGGAACAGCGCTGCGCTCGCGACCTCCTCCGGCCGACCGGGGCGGCGCAGCATGTGCATCCTGATGAACTCGTCTCGGAGCGGCTTCAGGGCCTCCGTCTGAAGCACCTCGGTCATGGGCGTTTCGATGTAGCCCGGACAGAGGCAGTTCACGCGGATGCCGAGGCCCCCGTAGTCGATGGCCATGTTGCGTGTGAGGAGGACCACGCCGCCCTTGGAAGCGTTGTACGCGGCCTGGGCCTGGATGGCCTCGAGGCCCTCGATGCTCGCCAGGTTGATGACATTCCCTGAACCCTGCTCCAGCATCCGCTTGAGCACGTGCTTCGAGAGCAGGAACGTGCCCTTGAGATTGATGTCGAGCACGCGATCCCAGTCCGCCGCATCGAGCGCATCCACGGTGCCGGCTCCCGACACGCCGGCGGCGTTTACCAGCACGTCGATGCGACCGAAACGCTCGTTCACGAAGCTGACCGCTTCTTTGATTGCGTCCTCGTCACGCACGTCGACGTCGCGGAACACCGTCTCAGAAGCCGCAGCGCGGACCGGCCCCCAGGTCTCCTCGGACGGCTTGGCGATGTCGAAGCCGGCGATGCGCGCGCCCTCCTGGGCGAAGCGCAGCGCACACGCTGCGCCGATGCCCGAAGCGGCCCCGCTGATCAATGCAACCCTGCCCTCGAGTCGGCTCATGCCTTACCTCCAGCACGAGTCTGCCATAAGCGGAGCGTGAGCAACGCTGCGGGTGGGCTCAGGAGGCGCAGTCGTCGGACGGAGGCCAGTGGAGCAGGACGTGGGCGTAGCGGCTCGAATCCAGGTCGGCGTGGCTGCGGTCGAAGTAATCCTGCCAGAAGCCACTGATCTGTCTGGCCATCTCCGCCGACTCCGCCGTCACCGCCGACACGTAGACGCATACGCCGGAGAGGTCGGGGATCAGGCCCTTTAGCTGCAGCTCTGCCAGCAGCTCCTGCTTCTTCTCCGGGGTCCAGGAAATCCGGTCAAAGCGATAGGGCGGATAGTCGACGATCATGTCCGACATCAGGATCAGAATCTTGCGTCGCTCCGTGGCTTGGAAGAGCTTCTTGGCCATGAGCAGCGAGCTGAAGATGTCGGTCTTGTTGCTGGAGCCAGCCTTCAGCAGCATCTCCGGCAGCTGGGCTCGGATCTTCTCCCTGAGCTCGTCTGCCTTCCTCTCGCTCGCCTTCAGCTCGCGTTCGTGGCGCATGGTGTTGTCCAGCCATCTGTTGAACTCGGGCTGCGGCGGAAAGGTCTCATCCAGCAGAGCATGGAAGCTCGTGAGGGTCTCCTCGTTGATGGGGGCGACCAGGATGCGATCTCCGGCCGCGAGCGAGGGGATGATCGTGTCTGCGAAGTCATGCTCGATCAGGGCCCGATTCTCGGCGCCCATGCTCCCCGAGAAGTCCACGAAGATGATGATCTCGTTGCCAACATTCCTCGTGGACTCCGCGGACACGAAGCAGCCCGTCAGGAGAGCCCCTGCCAGCGCCAGCACGGAAACGCCGGCTACGAGCTGCTTGAGCGCAAGGGACGTGGATGTCATCCGCTTGACTGACTCCCGGAGCGGATGTCGACCTCGGGCCACCACTCCAGCGACTTGTACTCCGGATCCTTCCTGAAGGAGGGCGGCGGCAAGAAGCTGCGGAAGCGCACGTTGATGCTGCGGTACAGGGCGATGCGTTGACTGGAGAGCGCTCTCGCCCGCTCAATCCGGCTCTTCGCTCCCTGGATCTCCCCGTTGAGCTTGGTTCCGAGCAGCAAGCGCTGCTTGCGAACCTTGTTGGCGTGCTTATCCAGGAACATGAGGGAGCTGTGGCTGGAGTCCAGCTTCTCGTCCGGATCATGGGACAGGTAGGAGCTCACCGTCGCTGCGCAGAACACCAGGGCGTTGAGAGCGAAGAGGGCGTAAGCCAATCCGTCCGCGCTTGCCAACATGGGATCTGCCCCGGTGGCCGCTTGAGCCTCGATATAGCCCTGGCGCATGCTGCTGATCGCAATCAGGGCCGCAGCCGCAGAAACTGGAGTGATGAATCCGACCACGATGTTTCCGGCTCTTGGCGGAACCGACTGCCTCAGGTGAATGCCGATGAAGAGCCCGAGCAGGGGGATGGTGATGGCGAGGGTGGATGCCATGATATAGGTCAGGAATTCCGACTCGCCGAAGAGCCGGAACACGATGGTGTTCAGGGGGAATTCGCCGATCGCCAGGAAGATGATCAGCGCCACGTGATACTTGTAAGGAAATCGACTGTTGAAGTCCCGCCCCAGCTCGGCTTTTCTCGCCTTGTAGATCTTGCCCGCCGCCTGAAGGCGGCTCTCGAGATCGTTGTAGCGTCCCTGATAGGCCTCGTAGAACGGGCGCAGCTTGGCGATCCGCAGCGAGGCTTTCTCGTAGATCAGCTGGACTGCCTGCTCCCCGTGGGCGACCAAGGCCTGCTCGAACTGGGCAGGCTGGTACGACCCCATGTCGGGGATATTCTTCTCGCCGTCCTTCTGGCCTTCGAGCTCGATCAGGCGCTCGTTGGTGAACGGACTGGAGCCCTTTCCGAACATCGCTTCTCCCTGCCGCCGACGGCCTAGGTATCTACTTCGTGCTTCTTGAGCGTGGAGGCAAGCTCGTCAATCAGGAACTTCACGCTGTCCAGCACCGCGTCCTCCGTCGAGGAAATGTCACCCACCCGTCTCATCATGACCTGATAGTCGGCCTTCAGCTGCGACATCGTCTGGTGGATGCGATCCAGTGTCTGCCGCAGCTCGTCCCGCTCTGACTTGAGAGAGCCCCAGCGTTTGAGCAGCGCCTCCAGCTGCTTGCGCATCTCTCCCGAGTGCTCGACCAGCTCCCGGTACTCAGTGATCGCCTCGAGGATTCGTTTGACCTCGCCATCGTTCAGCATCTCCCACCCTCCTAAGTTCGCGGGCCGCATGAGCTGCATCTGTTCGGGGAACTCGATGCCGTCGGCGCCCCTAGAAGATCAGCTCTCCGGGGGGTTATCGACGCGAGATGCGAGCGACTTGACGCTCGTCCCGGGCCCGGCAGAGCCCTCGCCGTTGCAGGTCGATGCAATGCTCAGCTGGGTCGACTTTGGGACAGGAGCGGAAGCCAGCGCGCTGCTGCGCGCACAGGGCTACTGGCGGATGTCGGTGAGGATGCCGACGTCGCGCCAGCTCTGCTCGGTGCGCTCGGTGATCAGGCCCAGGCGCATCAGGTTCGGCACAACGGTGTGCATGTAGGCCTCGCTGTTGAGCTCGGTCCAGTTGGGGAGCTTGTGCGCGGTGCGCAGCAGCTCGTCGGGATCGATGTCGTACTTTGGCCCCAGCGTCTGGAGCATGTCGAGCTGCTGATTCGCGTTCAGGGCTTCTAGTACAGCGAAGGCCCAGTCCTCCATCTGGTGCATCTTCTCCTCGCTCGCTTCGCGCACGCAGCGTCGCATGGTCAGGACGCCAAAGGCGGCGTGACGCGACTCGTCCTGCTCGACGCGTTTGAGGATCTCTCTGAACAGCGGGTTGAGCGTGTTCGAGCGCATGAAATCCATGATGCCAACGGCTATGCCCTCGAAGATCGTTTGCATCCCCAGGCACTTCATGTGGTAGCCCTTGACGCTCAGCAGCTCGTCCAGCAGGGTCTTCAAGGTTGCGCCGATGGGGTAGATCGTTCCCATCTTGCTGCTCAGGAAACGCGCAAACACCTCGTTGTGGCGCGCCTCATCGTAGACCTGGTTGGAGGCGTACCACTTCTCGTCGGTCGTGGGGCAGAGGTTGGTAAGCTGGCCGCAGAGCTGCAGCGCCGCCTGCTCGCCGTGCAGCAGCTGCGAGATCACATAGCAGACCTCGTCGAACACGGCGGCCTTCTGCGTTGCCTCGTCCTTGCCCAGCATGCGGCAGGCGCTGCCGAGCAGGGTTGCTTCCGGTCGCATCAGCCAATCGTCTTTGGAGACGGGCGTATCCCAGTCGAGATCGGTCGCGGCGTTCCACTGGTGCTGCTTGCCCTTCTCGTAGAGTGCGCGCAGCTCCGCTACCTCGCTCCCGTACTCCCACTGCCAGTTGACGTTCGTGGCAGCGTCCACCTCCAGGTGATTGCGCAGACGCTCGATCTCGTCGGTATCGACGAAATCGATCAGCTCGAATCCATCCAGCATGCGACGGTGGTCCGGGATCAGCTTCTCCATCGGAAAGACCTCCCTAGGCGGGCTCGGCCGCGAGCCCATGCTCGAGAAACAGAAAGATGTGCTGTTTGCGACGGCGTACCTCCGCCGCTGAGTACACGGGGTGCTGGAGCAGGTCATCTCCAAACTCCCCCGACGCGAAGTGGTAGACGCTCATGCCGATCAGCGTCTGAAGCGTGTGCGGCACCGAGACGGGGCGGATCTCGCCCGCTGCAATGCCCTCCTTCAGCGCGCGCGCCACGCGACTCAGTATGCGTTCCAGGATTCCGTTCAGATGCGCCCGGTCCTTGCGGTCGACCACGTCGCCCTCGAACAGCGTCCGCAGAAGCAGCGGTGCGTAGGTGGGGTTCTCGGCCAGGGTATCGACCACCACGTCCACCCAGTTCCGGAGCTTCGCCAGTGCCGACTCGGGGCGCTCTTGTACGGCCTCGAGGCGCTCATCCATCCGCGTCAGGATGCGCTCGAGCACCGCCACATAGAGCGAGAGCTTGGTGGGAAAGTGGTGGAAGAGGGAGGACTTTCCCAGCCCGACCTTTTGGGCCACCTCGCGCAGGCCGACGCCGCTGAAGCCGCGGGCCGCAAACAGCGCCTCGGCGCTGTCGAGGATCTTCGCGCGGCTCGAGGGACCGGCCTTGGTCACGGGCTTGGGGGTGGGATTGTCAGCGCTCATGCGGGCCCTCGGACCAACCGACCGACCGACCGACCGGTCGGACGGGAAGCTTATCGGCTGCGTTTTCTGAGGTCAAGCGCCGGCTGGGCCTGCTTCCGGTATGCTCCGCGCCGCCCCATGACAGAGAAAGCCATCTCCGCCCTGGCCGCCGCGCTGGACCGCGCGCTGGTGGGGCAGGAGGACGCCAAGACCGGCGTGCTGCTGGCCCTGCTTGCGCGCGAGCACGCCTACCTCGAGGGCCCGCCGGGAGTGGGGAAGTCCCGGCTGGCCGAAGCCGGCGTGCACGCCGCCAGCGGGTCGCCGATCCAGCTCGCCCTGCACCGCGACACGCGGCTCCAGGACCTGGTGGGGCCCGTGCAGCTGCGGCGCGAGCCTTACGGGGAAGGGCAACGCCTGCGGCACCAGACCTTGCCGGGACCGCTGCTAGGGGCGGAGCTGGTGCTGCTGGATGATCTCGATCGGGCCCCGGCGCAGGCGCTGGGTCCGCTGCTCCGCATCCTTGGCGAGCGCTGCTGGCAGGGTCAGGCGTTGCCCCTCGAGTCCGTCATCGCTACCGGGGGGCCCGAGCGGATCGACGCCTATGCGGATCCACTCGAGCCCGGCTCACTCGATCGCTTCGCGATTCAGGTGCGCATGCCAGGCTTACTCTACGCGCAGCGCTGGGACTGCGCGCGCGTGCTGCTCGAGGGGAGGGTGGAGCTCTCGCCGGGACCGGTCATCGACCTCTGTACACGCAGACGGCTGCAGGAGCAGGCGCGGCGCTTACCGATGCCGCGCTCGGTCCAGCGGGCATACGTGGACCTGGTGCTACGGCTGCAACGGTTTGCGGCCGGCGGCATGCCTCTCAGTGATCGGACCTTCGGCCGTGCCGCGCTGCGCGTGCTGCGGGCGCACGCGCTGCTGCGCGGTGCCTCGCGGGTGGAGCGCACGGATCTGCGCGCGCTGCGCTACATGCTCGGGCGCCGCCTGCCCGACCTGACCCGCGACCAGTTTGAGGAGCTGCTGGCGGAGGCCGGGCGACCCGCCGCGCCATGGCTGGGGCCTTCCGCCGCCGCTGCGGGTGCGGCCTGGGGCGCGGCCGGCGCGGCCGGCGCCGAGCCCATCCGGGCCCGCGCGGGCCGGGTGCGCAGCTGGGAGCTCCAGCCGGGCGCGCGCGCTCCGGGGATGGACGAGGCGCAGGTGGAGCGGGTGCTGCGTGCGCTCGAGGGACGCTTCGAGCGTGGCTACGCGGGCCTGGAGGAGGATCCCGGGGGCTCGCCCCGCAGCTATCGGACACTGCGCGGGCTGGACGAGGTCTTCGATGCCGACCCGGTCGAGCTGATCGGCTACCTGGACGGGACGCGCCCCGGCCTGCCGCGCAGCTTCCGCCGCGAGCGCAGACGGGCGGGCGGCCAGGTCGCGCTCCTGCGTGACGTCTCGGCTTCGATGGAGGGAAGGCTCGGCCGCTGGGCGGGGCGGGTGGTCGCGGGCCTGGTGCGTGCCGGGGCGCGCCGACGCATGCGCATCGGCTACGTAGAGTTTAATCACGATGCCCGCCGCTTTCACGCCGGCGGGCGCTTCTTTCATCGCCGCTACACCAGCCTGCTCGAGCTGGCCGCGTCCTCGCGGGCGGCCGGGCGCACCAGCTACCAGGCGCCACTCCAGGTTGCGCTGAACGAGTTCCGCGCACGCGCCGGGCGCAACCGACACATTGTGCTGTTGACGGACGGGGTGCCGGTGCTGGGCGACCCGGAGGTGCGGCGCGAGCGCACGCTGGCGCGGCGCCTGGGCGTGCAGGTGCACACCGTGTTCCTGGGCCTGGGCGAGCACCCGCCCGTGCTGGACGCGATCGCACGCGAGACGGGAGGGCTCTGCTTCGTCGGGCAACCCAGGCCCGGCGGCGGCTTGCGGGTGCTCGGGCTGGGCGAGGGAACATGAACGCGGGGCTCGAGGGTCTACGAAAAGTTCTCGACGAGCACGTCGTGGGGCACGAGGAGGTGAAGCAAGCGCTGCTGCTCGGCCTGGCCTGTCGCGAACACATCTATCTGGAGGGACCTCCCGGCAGCGCCAAGACGCGCATGGCGGAGGTGGTCGCACGCAGCTCGAGCCTAAGCTTCTTCTTCTATCAGCTCCACCGGGATACGCGCCTGGCCGAGTTGCTGGGCGATGTGGTCCTCGAGCGCCGGCCGTTGGCCGAGGGCGAAGGAGAACGCATCCATCAACGCATCGAGCCCGGCGGTATCCTGACGGCGGAGATCTGTGTCCTGGATGACATCTCGCGCGCGCCCGGCGAGGCGCTCAACGTGCTGCTGAGGATCCTCAACGAGCGAAAGTTCGGCGCCGATTCGATTCCCCTCCTCAGCGCCATCGCCACCAGCAACCCCATGCGCGATGAGTACTACAACGAGCCCCTGGACCCTGCGAATCTCGACCGCTTCGCGCTGCAGCTGCGGGTGCCGGGCTTGATCCAGTCGGGCGCGAAGGAGGAGGCGCGTGCCCTGGTGAGCCGCTTTGCAGCCGGTACGGTGGTCGAGCAACCCGAGCTCCGAGCGGTGGCCAGCCGCCGGACCTTCGACGACCTCTACGCCACGCTCCGCAGGGTTCAGGTTCCGAGCGAGGTCAAGGAAGGCCTGCTGGAGATCTTGCAAGTGCTCGTGGTCGAGTATGGTTGCAATGAGACGAACTCGCTGCTCACCGATCGCAGCTTTCTGGTGAAGGCGGTCAAGCTGCTGCAGGGTCGCGCGGCGCTCGCGGGTCGGGAGCGGGTGGAGCTGGCGGACCTGGACGTGCTGCGTTGGATGACGACCTTCCGCGTCGCGGAGGAGGTCCACGAGAAGGTTCCCGAGCTGATTGCCCGCGTGGTCGGGAGTGCCGGTGCGCGCCCTGCCCGCGACAGCTAACATCGCGCGCGTCGTGGAGCGGACTCTGTCCATCATCAAGCCCGAGGTGGTTGCGCGAAACCAGATCGGGGCGATTCTGCAGCACGTCGAGCAAACGGGGCTGCGGATCGTGGCGACGCGCATGCTCCAGCTGGATCGCCGCCAGGCCGAGGGCTTCTACGACGTGCACCGCGAGCGGCCTTTCTTCCAGAGCCTGGTCCAGTTCATGACATCCGGTCCCGTCGTGGTCAGCGTGCTCGAAGGCGACGACGCGATCGCGCGCTATCGCAAGCTCATGGGGGCCACAGACCCGGAGCAGGCCGATGCGGGCACCCTGCGCAAGCTCTTCGGAACGAACGTGGAGCACAACGCTGTCCATGGCTCGGACGCCCCTGACACTGCCCGCACCGAGGTCGCCTACTTCTTCGGCGAAGCCGACCTCGTCCCCCGCTAGCGCCCAAGGCCCAAAGGCAAGCCCCACTAACGCCATCCAAGGCACGCACGAAGTCGCGTGCCGCGCGCGCAGGCCGGCTTGCCGGCCGATAACGCGCTAGTAACGCGCTAGGAGTAAGCCCCGGCGATGAGCACCATCAGGGCCAGGTAGGTCGCAACCAGGAGCAGGCTGCGGCGCAGCGACGGACGCCTCGTGTCTGAATCTACTGCTTCCCTCATGTCCCCCCCTTCGGCTAACACCCACTGGAGCTATAGCGCGTTGTGATGGAATGCGCCCTATCGGAGGCGAGAAAGTTGTCGCGTTAGCCTGAAGCCTCGGCGAACACGCGTTCGAGGTGGTCGGCCCCGCGCGCGATGGCCCACCAGAAGAACGGAAAGAACTGGTAATGCCCGAGCGGCAGATGAATCCAGCGCGGCTCGCCCAGTGCCTGCCAGAGCGCACGCGTGTGCCGGGGACGGACCACGCGATCCAGGCGTCCGGATGCGATCAGCACGGTCCGGGGGTCGGTCCGGGCCGCGTAGGTGAGCGGGTCGACGATCTCCACGAAGGGGCGCAGGTACTCCAGAAAGGCCTCTCTTGTCTCGAGCGTGTGCTGTGTCTGAAGCCGCTCGCGGAAGATGCGTACGGGCCGTTCGGAGGAGTCGTACAGGATCTCGGGCAGCCCTCCGCCGACCATCAGGAAGAAGCCGGCGTGGACCCGGGGATCGACCTGCATCAGGGTGAGCGCCAGCATGCCGCCCAGACTGACCCCGGCCGCGGCTACGCGCTCGGGGTCGAGCTGTGGATGGTTGAGTAGCCAGTCGAGCAGCCGGCGTGCATCCAGGATTGCGCTGCGGAAGTGCCGCGCCGGAACCTCGGCTCCTGGGGCCTGGTCCAGCTCGAGGTCGTGACGCTCCATGCGCGCCACGGCGAAGCGCCGCTTGACCAGCGCCTTGGCCAGCCCCTCCGAGACCACGTGGGAGCCCGCCAGGATTGGGAACACGACCACTACCGGGTGGGGGCCGGGACCGGGCGGGATCAACAGGTGCGCGGTGGCCTCATCCCCCTGGCTACCCGGGTAGAGAATCCGGAAGGCGCGATAGTCGCGCGCGTGGAACAGGGTGTAGAGATCCAGGATCCAGTTCTGCTCGACCGTCCGACCTTCGGGCTGGACACGGACCTGCGAGAGATCCAGCGGCGCGGGCTCGAGCCCGGGAACCGGCTCCGGGGGCCGAGGGATCCGCTCGGGCTGCGGCTGCCACGAAGTAGTGGTGCAGGCTAGGCAAACGAGGAGCGCCGCGCCGAGAGCGCACCAGCGCTCCCCGTTTACCACTGCTCTTCTCCCCCCCTGCCTAACCGGTCTGCTCGCGATCCTGACTCCCGCGACGAATGAACGCGGGTACGTCGTACTCCTCCTCGAAAGGCGACATGAAATCCTGGTCGTGGCGCGCGCTGGACGCGCTCAAGCCCGTGAGGCTCTGGCTCCCGGCCTCCTCCTGTCGCGCAGCGTGGATGGGCGTAACGTTGCCCGGAATGGTTTCGGAATCGCCGCGGCGACGCCGGCGCCTGGGGTCCGAGAGTCCGGTTGCGATCACCGTGACGCGGATTTCCTCTTCCATTCCCTTCTGGACGACTGAGCCGAAGATGATGTTGGCATCCGCATGCGCCTGCTCCCGCACCAGCATGGCGGCCTCGTGAATCTCGTGCAGGGTCATGTCGGGCCCGCCGGTGATGTTGATCAGGATGCCGTGTGCGCCCTCGATGGAGAGCTCCTCCAGCAGTGGGTTCGAGATGGCGGCCTGAGAGGCCAGGGTGGCCCGGTTCTCGCCGCTGGCCCGTCCCGTCCCCATGAGCGCCATCCCCATCTCGTTCATCACGGAACGTACGTCCGCGAAGTCCAGGTTGATCATACCGTGCACCGTGATCAGGTCGGAGATGCCCTGCACCGCGTTCAACAGCACCTCGTCCGCCAGCTCGAAGGCCTCTAGCAGCGAGGTATTCTTGGGCACCATCTGCAGCAGGCGATCGTTGGGGATGGTGATCAGGGTATCGACCACGTCATGCAGCACATCGATCCCTTCCTCGGCCTGCCGGCTGCGCACGGAGCCCTCGAACAGGAAGGGCTTGGTCACCACGGCGATTGTCAGCGCTCCGACCTCCTTCGCAACCTCGGCAACGACGGGCGCACCCCCGGTACCGGTGCCGCCGCCGAAGCCTGCGGTTATGAAGACCATGTCGGCATTGGCGAACTCCTCGCGCAGCCGGTCACGCGCTGCGTCCGCCGCCATCCGGCCGATGTTCGGATCGGCGCCGGCGCCGAGCCCTCGTTCCCCCAGCTGCACCTTCTTGGGAGCCAGATTCTCGGCTAGCGCCTGGGCATCGGTGTTTACGGAGAGAAAATCCATTCCGGTTAACCCCGACCTGATCATTGTATTGATGGCGTTTCCGCCGCCCCCGCCTACGCCTACTACCTTGATCCGGGCACGAGGCTCACTGTCCTGATCCAACTTAATCATCTCTTTCCCCCCCAATCGTGATTTTTTTCGCATGCTCAAAGTTCCTTCGAGCTCTTCAGCTCAGTTCACCTATGAACCACTCGCGCATACGTGCGCGAACCTTCCGGAAAGTCGAGCCGTCGTACACGCGGAAGCGCGGCTTGGCTCTTTGCTTCGAACCGTAGAGCGCGAGCCCCACGCTGGTGGCGAACTCGGGCCCCTGTACTCGGTCCACGAGTCCGCCCACCCCGCGTGGGATCCCACGTCGCACCGGTAGCTCGAATACCTCCTCCGCGAGCTCCGGCAATCGCTCCAGCGAGCTCGACCCGCCGGTTACGACCACCCCGGACGGAATCGAGTTAAGCAGGTCTGCGCGAGCCAGCTCATCGCGCACGAGCGTCAGGATCTCCTCAATACGGGGCTCGAGGAACTCGGAAAGCATCTTGCGGCTGATCTCGCGCGGCGCGCGGCCTCCGACGCTGGGCACCACGAGCAGCTCATCGGCGGCCAGGAAACGTGGAGCCGCACAGCCAAAGCGTCGCTTGATGCGCTCCGCCTGCTCGAAAGGGGTGCGTAGCCCCACAGCCGCATCGTTGGTCAGGTGGTAGCCGCCGAGCGAGAGCACGGCCGTATGCTTGATGGAGCCGTCCTGGAAGACGGCAAGATCGGTGGTGCCGCCGCCCATGTCGATCAGCGCCACGCCGAGCTGTGTTTCGTCGGGGGCGAGCACGGCTTCGCTCGAAGCCAGCGGCTCGAGTACGATATCGATTACGTTGAGTCCGGCGCGGTTGCAGCACTTGATGATGTTCTGTACCGAGGTCACCGCCGCGGTCACGATGTGTACCTTCGCTGTGAGGCGAACGCCGGACATGCCACAGGGCTGCTTGATCTCATCCTGGCCATCGATCTCGTATTCTCGGGGGATCACGTGAATGACCTCGCGGTCCGCGGGAATCGCGATCGCCTGTGCTTGCTCGATCACCCGTTTGACGTCACCCGGCTTAACCTCATCGCCCTTGATGGCGATCATGCCGATCTCGTTGCGTGCCTCGATATGTCCACCGGCGATGCCCGCGTAAACGGAGTTGATCTCGCAGCCCGCCATGAGCTCCGCTTCATCGATCGCCTTGCGAATGGAGTCCACGGTTGCGTCGATATCGATCACGACCCCTTTGCGCAGGCCTCGCGACGGGGAACCTCCGACCCCGATGATGTCGACAGTCTCGCCCGCGACCGTCGCGACCACCGCACAGATCTTGGTGGTCCCGATGTCGAGGCCTACGACCAGTTCTTCATGACGAGCCATCCTTTCCCCCCTGTTTGGTGTTCTGAAATTTTCTGAGTGAAACGCTGCCCGGGAAGCGAAGGTCCACCTCGCGGGCCTGGTAACGTTCGATCACGCCGCTCGACCGGATCCGCAGCCACGCCCGCAGACTCGCGTCGGGATCGGGCCCGACGCGAATCCGAAGGTCTCGCTCGGCCAGCTGGATACGCAGATCGGTCGGGGACCGAACCTCCACCGCGGCGACCGCGATCCCGAGCTCCTGTGCCGCCCGCAGGAGCGGGAGCGCCCATTTCACCTCGCCTCGCACGCTCGTGAGCGAGTCGCTCTCGTGGGCGACGAGCTCGAAGCGCGCTCCATCGAGTGAGATGCCCTGGCGGTGCCCGGCGAGGCGCGCGATGGGAACGTGCTCTTCGATCTCCACCACCAGCCGGTCGGGAGGGATGCGTGCCGCGACGCAGCTCGCGACCCGACTGTGCGAGGAGAGCTTCTCGATCACGGCGTCCAGATCCAGGTCGATCAGCGGGATACTCGCATGCAGGCCCGCACGCCGCAGCAGCTGGGCTGGAGCCAGCGTCTTGAGACCGATGAACTCGACCACCGCCAGCTGAAAACGCGGTGCGCGCGCCTTCTCCGCCAGCCAGGCCAGCGCTGCATCGCTGCTGCGGACGTGGAATACCAGGCCTCCGCTGAGCACGGCCCCGAGCGCGACCAGCGCGGTCCATCTCGGGCCGCGGCCCGACTTGCGGCTGTGCCTCATGACTCCTCCCCCAGCACCCGCACCTCGGGCTCGAGCTCGATGCCGAACTGGCGCAGCACCTCCGTGCGCGCTCGATCCACGAGTTGCAGCACGTCCACAGTCGTGGCTTCACCGCGGTTGACGATGAAGTTGGCGTGGACGGTCGAGATCTCGGCGCCGCCCGCGCGCTGGCCCTTGAGACCCGCACTCTCGATCAGGCGTCCGGCGGCGTCCCCCGGGGGGTTCTTGAAAACCGAACCGCAGGAGAGCCGGTTGAGGGGCTGGCTCTCGCGGCGTTTGGTCAGGAGCTGGCGCATCCGGGCACGAATCTCATTGGGCTCGGCGGGCTGCATACGGAAGCGCGCCGCGAGCAGCACGCTGTGCGCGGGGACCTCGAGCGCGCGGTAGCGGAACCGGATCTGCTCGGCCTCCAGCTCCTGCACGTGACCCGTGACGGGGTCCATCAGCTCGATGCGATCCACCACGTCCTTCATCTCGCGCGACCCGATGCCTGCATTCATTGCCAGCCAGCCTCCCACGCTGCCGGGGATGCCGACCGCGAACTCGAGCCCGCTGAGCCCTTGCGCCGCGCAGAAGCGGGTGACGCTGGAGTGGGACGCCCCGCTCTCCGCCCGTACGCCGCCCGCGTCATCGCGCTCGAGCGTGCGCAGTCCGGAGAGGCGCAGCACCAGAGCGCGTAGGCCGGCGTCGGGCACAATGGTGTTGAAGCCCGCGCCCAGGACGTGCAGCGGAAGCTCGTGCTCGCGGCAGAGCGCGATGACCCGTGCCAGCTCCGCGCGCGACGCGGGGCGCGCGAACGCGTCTGCGGGTCCACCCACGCGCAGGGAGGTGTGCTTCGACATGGGCTCGTCGAAGGAGACCCGCTCCCCGAGCAGGGCCACGAGCTGGTCTTTGAGAGACGCGTCAATCGTCGCATCCTCCCTCGTTCTCCTCCAGAAAGCGCGCCGCAAGCTGGCCGATGTCGCCCGCGCCCATGAAGATCAGGGCGTCTCCCGCGCGCACGAGCTGGCGCAGCTTCGATACCACCTCGCCCGCTTCGGCCACCCAGTGCACCTCGCGATGTCCGTGCCCCCGAATCGCCTCGACCAGATCGCGGGCCTCGACCCCATGGAGCTTGCTCTCGCCCGCCGCGTAGATCTCGGTCACGAGCAGAACGTCTGAATCGTGAAAGGCGTGTGCGAACTCGCCGAACAGATCGCGGGTACGCGTGTAGCGATGGGGCTGGAACGCGGCCACGATGCGGCGTCCCAGGCCTTCCCGCGCGGCCGCCAGCGTGGCGCGGATCTCGGTGGGGTGGTGCGCGTAGTCGTCGATCACCAGCACGCCTTCCCGCTCTCCTCGGATCTCGAAGCGTCGCTCGACGCCTTCGAACTCCTCCAGCGCGCGCTGGATATCCGTGAAGGCCACATCGAACTCGAGGCCGACCGCGATCGCAGCCAGGGCGTTACGCGCGTTATGGATGCCCGGCATCTGGAGCCGAATCGGGCCGAGCTTTCTTCCCTCTTGCTTGGCCACGAAACGAGTCTCTAGACCTTGAACGGAGACCTCCTCCGCGGAGATCTGCGCCTGAGCCGATAGGCCGTAGGTGCGCACGCGACGTGTGATGTCAGGCAGCAGCGCTTGCACGTTCGGATCATCCAGGCAGAGCACGCAGGCGCCGTAGAAGGGAACCCGGTTGGCAAATTGCAGGAAGGCTTCGTTCAAGCGCTCGAAGCTCTGGTAGTGATCGATGTGCTCGCGATCGATGTTTGTGACCACGACGAGCGTCGGGATCAGATGCAGGAAAGAGCCGTCGCTCTCGTCGGCCTCGGCCACGAGCACGTCGCCGCTCCCCAGCCGGGAGTTCGTGCCGAGACTCTTGACCAGCCCGCCCACGATGATGGTGGGATCCAGTCCGCCGGTCTGCAGCACTGCACCCACGAGCGAGGTGGTGGTGGTCTTACCGTGCGAGCCCGCGATGGCCACGCTGTACCGGATCCGCATCAGCTCGGCGAGCATCTCCGCACGTGGAATCACGGGGATATGGGCCTCGTGCGCCGCCTGCAGCTCGGGGTTCGTTGCGGGGACGGCCGATGAGTAGACCAGCACGTGAGCGCGGCCCACATTGGCCGCGTCGTGGCCAATCGTGACGGGAATGCCGAGACTGCCCAGGCGCCGGGTGGCCGAGCTCACGCGCAGGTCCGAGCCAGACACTGAATACCCGCTGGCGTGCAGGATCTCCGCCAGGCCGGACATGCCGATCCCGCCGATTCCCACGAAGTACACGCGTTGTATGCGACGAATCAAGCTCTCTTCTCCCTCAGAGCCAGCTGCGGCACAGCTTCCAGATGCGCTCGGCGGCGTCGGGCCGGGCGCGCTGTGCTGCCGCCTCGGCCATGCGTTGCCGCCGCGGCGCGTCCGCTGCCAGCGCCCGTACCTCGGGCGCCAGACGCCGGGCAAGCTCGGCGTCGGGAATCACCAGGCAAGCACCCGAGCGCTCGAGATCGCGCGCGTTGGCGAGCTGGTGATTGTCCGCGGCGTAGGGGTAGGGCACGAGAATCGAGGGCGCGCCCGTCATGCACAGCTCGGCCACGGTGGCGGCACCCGCGCGGGCCACGACCAGATCGGCCTGGGCCAGACGCTCGGGTAGGTCCTCGTAGAACGGTGCGAGCTCGGCCCGCACGCCGGCCTGCTCATAGGCCGCGCGTACCTCCTCGAAGTGTGCCGCACCGGTCTGATGCGTGATGCGAAAGCCGTCGCGCTCGCTGAGCTGGTCGAGCACCGCTGTGATCGCTCGGTTGAGCGAACGGGCGCCCTGACTTCCGCCCAGCACCAGCAGGCGCAGCACGTCCTCACTGGAGCCCGAGTTGCCGCGCGGCATGGCCCGCACGGGGAAGCCCAGCAGGTGCGCGCGGCCGCGCGGGAAGTAGTCCAGCGCTTCCTCGAACTGTACGAAGACGGCGCGGGCGAAGCGGCCGAGCAGGCGGTTGGCGCGACCCGCACGCGCATTCGGCTCGAGCAAGGCGGTGGGAACGCCGGCGAGCAGAGCGGCCGTGACCGTGGGGACCGACGCGTAGCCGCCGACGCCGATCACGAGGTCCGCCTGCGCCTGGCGTAGGAGGCGTCGCGCGTGCACGACGCCGCGCAGCAGCGAGATGATTCCGCGCAGCGCCGCCAGCGGGCCCTTTCCCAATACGGGCCGACTCGGAACCAGGTCGAGTGGGTAGCCCGCCGCGGGCACGTGGCGCGTCTCGAGTCCGCCCTCCGTGCCCACAAACTGGATGTGCACCCCGGGCTCGCGTTTGCGGATGGCATCCGCCAGCGCCAGGGCCGGGAAGATATGGCCGCCCGTACCGCCACCCGCGAGCACGACTGCTAGCGCCATCCCTTCCTCCCGGGTTTCTTGGGCCGCGCGACGTTGAGCACGAGCCCGATGGCCGCAAGGCTGACCACCAGGGAAGAGCGTCCGTACGAGAAGAGCGGGAGGGTCGTGCCCTTGGTCGGAAGCGCACCCATCGCCACACCGGCGTTCACCAGGCCCTGGAGCCAGATCAGCAGGCTCGCGCCCGTGGCCACGAGCATGGCGAAGGTATCGCGCGCGCGAGAGGCAATCCCGATCGCCGCCACACCCACTATGGCGAAGCAGACCAGCACCGTAAGTACACCGATCAGGCCCACCTCCTCACCCACGACGGACAGGATGAAGTCGGTGTGCGCCTCGGGTAGATAGCCGAGCTTCTGCTGTCCCGCGCCCAGACCTGTGCCCGCGATGCCGCCGGCGCCGAACGCGAGCAGGGACTGCACCAGCTGGTAGCCGTTCCCGAGCGGGTCGGCCCAGGGATCGAGGAAGCTGCGCAGCCGGTTTACGCGATAGCCCGCTCCCAGTGCCACCACGGCCAGGGCGGGAAGCGCGATCAGCCCGGTTGCGGCCAGATGCGTGATGCGCGCGCCGGCTGCGAAACAGAGCGTGCCCGCGAAGAGCAGGAGCATCAGGGCGCCGCCGAAATCGGGTTGCAGCAACAGCACCAGCGCCGGAATACCCGCTAGCAGGGCCGGCACCCCGACCGCGAAGCGGTAGTCACGCAGCCGTATTTGCTGATCGCTGAGCCAGCGCGCGAGCGCCAGCACCAGCGCCAGCTTGGCGATCTCGAGCGGCTGAAACATGAAGCCGCTGCCCAACGCAAGCCAGCGCCGCGCGTGGTTTGCCTCCACTCCCAGGGAGCTGAGCGTGGCGATCAGTGCCACCAGCGCCAGGCCCCATCCCAGATAGCTCATGCGACGGATCGCCCCCAGCGGCACACGCCAGGCGAGCAGGGCCACGAGCAGGCCCAGCGCCAGCCCCATGGTCTGGCGCCAGAAGTACACGGAGGAGCTGCCGAAGCTGATCTCTGCGCGCAGCGCGCTCGCGCTGTACACCATCACCAGCCCCGTGCCCGCGAGGAACGTCGCACTCACCAGCAGATGTGGCGTTCCGACCCGACTCAGCATGCGATCTCCCCGGGCAGCGCCCGCGCCAGCTCCGCAAAGCGCCGGCCGCGCGCCTCGAAGGATGGGAACTGGTCGAAGCTCGAGCAGGCGGGCGCGAGCAGGACGGTGTCGCCGGGGCGCGCGCGCTGGGCGGCCAGCGCGACCGCCTCGTCCAGCGATCCGACGCGCGCGATCGTCGTCCGATCGCCGAGCGCGCCGGCGAGCTCGGGCGCGGCCTCGCCGAAGAGGATCGCCGCGCGTACGTTTCCCAGGATCTCGGCCAGCGGGCCAAAGTCCAGACCCTTGCTGCGACCACCGGCGAGCCAGAGCGTGGGGGAGGGCTGGGATGCAAGGCTGAGGGCCGCGGCCGCGGGGTTGGTGGCCTTCGAATCGTCGACGTAGCGCACGCGTGCACGCGTGCAAACGAGCTGCGCCCGGTGGGGCAGTCCCTCGAAGCTCTCACTCACCGAACGGATGGCCTCCAGCTCGGCTCCCGCCGCGTGCGCGGCCAGCATGGCGGCCAGCGTATTGGTCACGGGCACGCGGCAGGCGGGGGCGAGCGCGTCCGCTGCGAGTCGCAGCAGCTCCTGTCCGCTCTCGTAGAGCACGAGGTCCTTGCCATCGATGCTGGCGCCGTGCGAGAGCTTGCTCTGCTGACTGAACCCGAGCGTGCGCGCCACGGCTCCCTCGGCCACGCTCCGCGCCCAGGTATCGTCCGCGTTGAAGATGAGGCTGCCGTCCTGCGGCTGCAGCTCCGCGATGCGGGCCTTGGCCGCGCCGTACGCCTCGAGCGTGCCATGACGATCGAGGTGGTCGGGGGCCAGGTTTAGCAGCACGCCCACGTGCACGCGGAGCTCGCGCGCGTGTTCGAGCTGAAAGCTCGAGAGCTCGGCCACCACCCGGTCCGCGGGCTCATCGACCAGCCTGCAGAGGGGCTCACCCAGGTTTCCGCCCACCGGGACCGTGAGGCCGCTCTGGCGCAGCATCGCAGCGATCAGCACGGCGGTGGTGCTCTTGCCGTTGGTGCCGGTCACTCCGATCAGCGGCGCGCGCAGGTGCGGAGCGGCCAGATCGATCTCGGGCACGAGCTTGGGGTGCGGCGGGACGGGAAAGCCGGGACTCGTCACCACGCGCTCGAAGCGGTCGAAGGCAGGAAGCTCCGCGCCCGAGAGTCCCTCGACAGCGGGCTCGAGCGCGTCGAGACGGTTACGGTCACGGTCGTAGGCGCTCACGGCTGCGCCCTGTCGCCGCAGCAGCTGCACCGCGGCCATGCCCGAGCGTCCCAGGCCCAGAACCAGAATATTTTGCCCCGCGTAGCTCATCGTAGCTTCAGGAGCGACAGGGCGACCAGGCCCAGAATCACCGAGATAATCCAGAAGCGCACGATGATCTGGGGCTCGGGCCAGCCCTTGAGCTCGTAGTGGTGATGGATCGGTGCCATGCGGAAGACGCGTCGCCCGCGCAGCTTGAAGGAGGCGACCTGCACGATCACCGAGAACATCTCGACCATGAAAATGCCGCCGGCGATGATGAGAACGATCTCCTGTCGAATCACGATCGCCATCACGCCCAGAGCACCGCCCAGCGCCAGTGAGCCCGTATCTCCCATGAAGAGCGATGCGGGATAGGTGTTGAACCAGAGGAAGCCGAGCCCCGCCCCCAGCATCGAGGTACAGAAGATGGCCAGGGTGCCCGCGCCCGGAATGTATTTGAGCTCCAGGTAGTCGGCGAGCACGCGGTGGCCGCAGACGTAGGCGAAGAGACCGATCACCGCGGCGGTGATCAGCACCGGACCGATCGCGAGCCCGTCCAGTCCGTCGGTCAGGTTGACCGCGTTGGAGAAGCCGACGATCAGCAAAACCGTGACCGGGATGTACGCCGCCCCAAGCGAGGGGTGGAAGTCCTTGAGCAGCGGCAGCGAGATCTCGGCGTCGAAGGCGGGCAGGAGGTAGAGGGCGATCGCCGCGGCGCTGGCGATCGCGAACTGCCAGAACAGCTTGGTGCGGGCCCGGATGCCCGAGGGGATCTTGCGCACGGCCTTGCGGTAATCGTCGCAGAAGCCGAGCACGCCGCAGCCCAGCGTCACGCCCAGAACGATCCATATATAGGGGTTCGTCCACTCCGCCCAGAGCAGCGTGCTGGTGATCAACGCGAGCAGAATCAGCACGCCGCCCATGGTCGGGGTGCCCGCTTTTTCCTGGTGCCGATCCGGAGGATCGTCGCGCACGGTCTGGCCCAGCTGGCGATCCTCGAGCAGTCCGATCAGGGCTGGTCCCACGATGAACGCGATCAGGAGCGCGGTCAGCGCCGCGCCGATCGAGCGAAAGGTCAGATAGCGGAAGACGTTGAAGGCCGAGATCTGCTCCGCGAGCGGAAACAGCAGGTGGTAGAGCATCAGGTGCCCTCCAGTAGCGCGGCCACCACGCGCTCCATGTGCATCGAGTGAGATCCCTTCACGAGCACGGTGCCCCCCGCCACTGCAAGCCGTCGTACCTCAGCCGCGGCGGCTGCGGTGTCGGGAACCTCGAGCGCGTTCTCCACGCCCGCCGCGTGAGCGGCGCGCACCGCATGCGCAGCCAGTGGACCCACGCCGATCACAACCTCGACGCCCAGCCGCGCTGCGAGCTCTCCCACGTCGGCATGGAGCTGTTCGGCCTCGGGCCCGAGCTCCAGCATGTCGCCGAGTACGGTGATGGCTCGACCGCCTGTGTGAAGCGCGTGCAGTGTATGCAGCGCGGCCTCCATCGACCCGGGATTGGCGTTGTAGCTGTCGTCGAGCACCGTGAGTCCGCCCGACGCCTGCACTACGCACAGGCGGCCGGGTAGGGCCTCGAAGCTCTCGAGGCCCACCCGTACGGCATCCAGTGCTTGTCCTTTGAGGAGCCCCGTGGCCCAGGCCGCGGCGGCTGCGCAGAGCGCGTTCTCCACCACGTGCCGGCCCGGCACGCGCAGGCGGACCCGGCAGCTCCCCGCGGGCGTCTTCAGGCGGAACGCGCTCTGGGGCGCGTCCTCTGCCTCGAGCTCCGCCTGAAACTCGGCGTTCGGGGTCAGGCCGAAGTACAGATGCCGGCCTTTGAAGCGATGGGCCTGCGCACACACGTGCGGATCGTCGGCATTGATCACCGCGGTGCCGTTCGCACGGATATGATCGAAGAGCTCACCCTTGGCGCGTGCGATGGCTTCGAGCGAGCCGAGCGGGCCGAGGTGGGCCGGCGCCACCTGGATGATCGCGCCCACATCGGGTGAGGCGATGCGCGCCAGCGCATCGATCTCTCCGGCGTGGTTCATCCCCAGCTCCACCACCAGCGCCTGATCCGTATCCTCGAGCGCGAGCACCGAGAGCGGAAGCCCGATGTGATTGTTCAGGTTGCCGGGGCTGCGGCGCACCCGCAGCCCGGCCTGCGCCAGGATCTGTGCGCACAGCTCCTTGGTGGTGGTCTTTCCGTTGGAGCCGGTGATCGCGACCACGGGACCGGCAAAGGCTTGGCGCCGGACCGCGGCGAGCGCACCCATGGCTCGCACGGTGTCATCGACACGGATCGTGGGGACGGGCAGCGGAGCGTGGCCATTCTGCGAGATCAGGGCCGCGGCAGCGCCGCGTGCAACAGCCTCCTCCAGAAAGTCGTGTCCGTTGTAGCGCTCGCCCCGCAGCGCGATGAAGAGCTGCCCGGGCTGGATGCTGCGCGTGTCGGTCGAGACTCCGACCAGTGCGGGGTTCCCGTCGCCTCGTACCTCGCCCCCACAGGCACGGGCGATTTCTTCGACGCGCCAGCTCAACTCGTAGCCCCCCGCGCACTCAGCGCCGCGCGGGCCTCGCTGCGGTCGTCGAAGGGCCGCCGTTCCTGTCCCACGATCTGGTAATCCTCATGGCCCTTACCGGCGATCACCACCACGTCTTGCTTTGCGGCCGTGGCGATGGCGTGGCGGATGGCCTGGCGTCGGTCTGCGATCACCTCGTAGGAGCCCCTGAGCCCCACGGCCACGTCGCGTAGGATGGCGTCGGGATCCTCGGTGCGCGGGTTATCACTGGTGGCCACGACGTGGTCGCTGTGACGGCAGGCGGCCTCAGCCATGGGCGCGCGCTTGGTCCGGTCCCGATCGCCGCCGCAGCCGAAGACCGTGATCAGACGCCCCGCTATGAGCGGGCGCACGCTCCCGAGCACGCGCTCGAGCGCATCAGGCGTGTGCGCGTAGTCGATCAGCACGACCGGCTCCACGCTTGCCGCCCGCTCGAGTCGTCCGGGGATGGCGGCACACGCGCCCAGGCCCTCGCTGATGTGCGCCCAGCTCATGTCGAGCGCACGCGCGGTCGCGATGGCTGCGAGCGCGTTGTCGACCTGGAAATCGCCGGCGAGCGGCAGCTGAATCTCGCAGCGATCGTCGCCCAGTTCGACGATAAAGCGCGAGCGGGCCAGCTCGACCTCTTCCTCGACCGTGCGCAGGTCGGCGCTGGAGCCGGCGCCGCGGCCGAAGGTCCACACGCGCTGACCATGGCTGTGGGCGAGCTCAGTCAGGCGCGGCGTGAGCGAGTCCTCCGCCTTCAGGATCGCGGGGCCGCCGAGATAGGTCGAGCTGAAGAGCTCCGCCTTGCTGGAGGCGTAGGCCTCCATGTCGCCGTGGAAGTCCAGATGGTCCTGGCTGAGGTGGGTGTACACCGCGGCGGCGAAGCGCAGCGTACGGACGCGTCCCAGGGACAAGCTGTGCGAAGAAACCTCGAGCACTCCGGTCTCGACGCCCGCGTCCCGCATGCGGGCCAGCGTGCGCTGCAAATCCAGGGACTCGGGCGTGGTCAGCCCAGCCGGCTCCTCGACGCCTGGGAAACGCACGGAGATAGTCCCGATGCTGCCCACGCGCTGATGTGCCGCGGTTAGGATCGACTCGATCATCCGCACGGTGCTGGTCTTGCCGTTGGTTCCGGTAACACCGATCAGGGTCATGCTTGCGCCGGGGGTTCCGAAGAAGCGTGCCGCCACCTCGGCCAGAGCCGGGCGCGTGTTCCGCACCACGGCCACAGGGATCGCCAGACCCTTGAGCGGCTCCTGGCTGAGCACGGCTGCGGCCCCCGCCTCCGCCGCTTGCTGCGCGAAACGATGTCCGTCGCTGCGCGCGCCGCGCAGCGCGACGAAGAGCGCGCCGGGCTTGACCTGCTGCGAATGGTAGGCGAGCTCTGAGATTACGGTGGACGCATCGCCCGTGATCCGGGCACCGAGGCCCTCCAGTAGCGCGTCGAGTCGCAGACTCACGTCTTTCCCCTTGGCCGCAGGGGCAGCTGCTCCAGCGCGAAGCCGACCAGCTCCCGGAAGACCGGCGCCGCCACCCGCCCGCCCGTGTGTGCCCCTTGCGGCTCGTCGATCACCACGACCACCACCAGGCGGGGGTTCTGTGCCGGAACCAGGCCCATGAAGGATGCCACGAACCGGTCTTTCGAGTAGCTGCCGTTTACGATCTTCTGAGCGGTCCCGGTCTTTCCGGCCACCGCATACTGCGGCAGGGCGGCCGCCTTGCCCGTGCCCCGTGCCACCGCATCCTGCAACATGGCGCGTATGCTGCGCGCCGTGGACTCGGAGAGAACGCGCTCGCCCAGGCCGCTCGGCCACTCGACCGTGCCTCCCGGTCCTTCGACCCGTAGTACCAGCCGCGGAGAGACGCGCTGCCCACCGTTGGCGAGCGTGGCTCCGGCGGCTGCGAGCTGAAGCGCTGTCACGGCGATACCCTGGCCGAAGGCAAGGTTCGCACGTTCCACCCGCTGGGACTCCCGCAGCGGACGCAGGATGCCGGGGCTCTCGCCCGGGAAGCCGCTGCCCGTGGACTGGCCGAAGCCGAACGCGCGCAGCCCCTCGACCAGGCGTGTCGCTCCGAGCTGCTCGGCGACCTTGGCCGCGCCGATATTGCTCGAGAGGGTGATGATGTCGTGCACGCTCAGCGCGCCGTAGGGCTTGAAGTCGTGGATCACGTGATCACCCACGCGCCAGGCGCCCTGCTCGCAGTCGAAGCGATCGTCGGCACGCACCACTCCCGCGTCCAGCGCCATGGCTATGCCGAAGGGTTTCAGCGTACTGCCCGGCTCGAACACGTCCACGAAGGCGCGGGCGCGGAAAGCGCTCGGCTTTTCCAGCCAGAAGCGGTTGGGATCGAAGGTCGGCCGTTCGGCCACGGCCAGCAGGTCGCCCGTCCAGGGGTCGAGGGCGACCAGCGTGGCGTGCCGTGCACGGGTGCGTTGCATCGTCTGCTCCAGCAGGTTCTCGGCGTAGTGCTGAAGCCGGGCGTCCAGGGTGAGCACCACACGCGCGCCTGCGCGCGCGTTCGTGTCTCCCTTCCAGCGAATCAGACGCTGGCCGTGGGCGTTGCGGAGCAGCGGCAGCGAGGCCGAACTTCCGCGTAGAGCCGCGTCGAACGCCAGCTCCAGACCCGAAAGACCCTCACCGTCCCGACCCGCGAAGCCCAGATAGGCGGCGGCGAGTCCGCTGGGGTAGAAGCGCTTGCGCTCCGGGTGCAGGCTCACGCCGGCGAGACCCAGGTCTCGCACCCGATCGGCCTCCTCCGGGGTCGCCCAGCGCTTGATCCACACGAAGCTGCGTCCCGAGCTCAAGCGTTTGCGCAGGTGCTTCTGAGGCAGGTCGAGCGCGCGCGCGAGCGCCGCCGCGGTGGACCGTGCATCGGAGATGCGTCGGGGCGAGGCCGCGACGGATTCCACCTCGGCGGAGCCGGCGAGCAGGGTTCCGTGCCGATCGTGGATCTCGCCGCGCAGCGGCTCGAGGCGTACGGTGCTGCGGTGCACCTGTGCGCGGGCCGCGAGCCACTCCGCATCCAGAGCCTGGAGCTGCACGGCCCGAGCGCCCAGACCCGCGTAGCCGAGCACGCCCAGTCCCGCCAGGATCATGAGCCGCCGGCGCTGGATCGCCACGTTGCGCTTTTTGCGGGCGACGCGGCGTCGGTTCACTCGCGAGCTCCGCTGGCTACGTCCGCGGCGGAGAGGTGGACCACCTGACCCGCCTTCGGGTAATCCAGACCGAGTGCGCGCGCCTTCGCCTCGATGCGTCGGGGCGAAGCGAGGGCGGCAGCCTCGAGGCGCAGCTTCTCGACGTCGCGCCGGAGCTGGGATTCCAGCTCGCCCAGACGCGTCAACTGATACTGGAGCGACACGATATGCGTGCGGGTCCATACGAGGGCGCCTGAGCCGACGCTGATGCCCACCACGGTCGCCAGCAGGATGCCCAGCCAGCGCCCGCCCCGTTTGAGACGCAGGTTCACCAACGGACCGCCCCCCGTAGGCGCGCACTGCGCGCGCGCGGATTGCGCAGAACCTCGTCCGGGTTCGGAGGCTTGCCTCGCGCCACGATCTTGAGACGCGGAGTGCGTCCACAGCCGCAGCGCGGAAGATCCGGAGGACAGATGCAGCCGCGCTCCTCCCGCGCCAGGAACTCCTTGACCCGACGGTCCTCACCCGAGTGATAGCTCAGCACTGCGAGACGCCCGCCCGGGGCCAAGAGCTCCACCGCGCTCTCGAGCGCTTGCTCGAGCTCTTGGAGCTCGTTGTTCACGGCGATACGAAGCGCCTGGAAAACCAGCGTCGCGGGGTGGTGACGCCGGCGCGGGAGTCTGACGTTGCGCAGCGCGTCGCGCAGATCCTGGGTGGTGCGAAGCGGCAGCCGTGCATGCAGGGCGCGCGCGACCCGTCGCGGCGCGGGCACACCGCCCGCGCGCAGCAGCTGCGCTAGCTCCGGCTCGTCGAGGCGCGCCAGCAGCTCGCTCGCGGTCTCGCCCTGCTCCTGATCCATGCGCATGTCGAGCGGCACCAGCCGCTCGCTCTGCCGAAAGCTGAAGCCGCGGCCGAGGTCGTCGATCTGTGCCGAGCACAGCCCGAGATCCATCAGGATGCCGTCGACGCGCTCGAGTCCGGCGCCCTTGACCACATCGCGCAGGTAGGCGAGCCGCGCATGCACCAGCGAGACCGCGCCGCCGAAGGGGCGCAGCTGCTCTTCGGCGCGACGCAACATGCGCGGGTCGCGGTCGATGCCGATCAGCTGCCCGTCAGGGCCGAGCGCGCGCAGGATGCGCTCGGCATGACCGCCCAGGCCCACGGTAGCGTCGATGATGCGTTCGCCCGGACGGGGGTTGAGGATGCGCAGGACCGGCTCCACCATGACGGGCAGGTGAGCCGCTGTCATCACAGGCCGAACTCCTTCAGGATGTCGGTGTAGTTGGAGTACTCCATCTTCGTCTGCTCGAGATCGGCATCCAGTCGAGCGCGATCCCAGACCTCGATCCGCCGCCCGACGCCGGTGAAGACGATCTCGCGGTCGAGCCCCGCCCACTTGCGCAGCCGGGGCGGGATCAGGATGCGGCCCTGGCGATCGATCGCGGCGGGCGAGGCATTGCCTAGCATTAGACGCTGCAAATGCTGAATCGACTCGATCGTGCTGGAGGCGTGCGTGAGCTTCTCTCGCAGCGCGTCGAACTCGGCCGCCGGGAAGAGCGTCAGGCACTGGGTCAACGCCGTGATCCAGGGCTCGCCCTTCAGGCTCTTGAGGGTCTCCCGGTAGGACTTGGGAAGGCTCGTGCGCCCCTTCTCGTCCAGAACGTGGTCATGACTTCCCCAGAACACGGCCTAACCCCCGGACTCAGCGCACGACCGTGGGAAGGGGTGTCTACGAACGCTGTACTTCCCCCCCTGTTCAGCACGTCGTTCGTAGACCACCCAATCCCACGGCGTCCCACTTTATTGGGTTCCGATGGATTCGTCAACCCACCTGGCCAACCCCAAATAGCGAGTGATTTCAGGGATGTCTGCAGAAACGTGCGGGTCGCTGGATGTTGGGGCGCGAGAGCGGTCGAGGCCCCAGATCCAGTGTATGAGTGGGCTCAGGCATAGGCGCGCCCGCGCAGCGAGCTCCAGCTCTGGGCGTGCGCCTCGCGCAAACCCCCGATGAGCTCGCTTCCCACCGGAGTGAGCGCTGGAAGTTTTTCGGGGCGGAGCTCGGGCTCGGCCAGCAGCCGAACCACGCCGGCTACGGATTCGCCGAGCGCCTCGAGGTCGTAGCCGCCCTCCAGCGTGAGCAGCATGCGCCCTGCGCAGACCTCTTCGGCCAGTGCGCGCAGCATGCCCGCGAGCACACGGAAGCCATCGCTGCTGACCTGCATCGAGGCCAGCGGGTCGCGCGCGTGCGCATCGAAGCCGGCTGAGATCAAGAGCAGCTCCGGGCGGAACTCGCGCAGCGTCGGAATGACGATCTGCTCGAAGGCTGCTGCGTACTCGGCGTCGCCGCAACCCGCCGGCAGCGGAAGGTTCAGCGTCGCGCCTTCGCCGGCGCCGCTGCCGCGCTCTCGCAGCGCGCCCGTGCCCGGGTAGAACGGGAACTGATGCAACGATACAAACAACACGTCTCGCTCGTGCTCGAAAAGGTGCTGGGTGCCGTTTCCGTGGTGCACGTCCCAGTCGACGATCGCGATGCGTTCGAGCCCCGCCTCCGCGCGCAGCGCCTGCGCGGCCACGGCCACGTTGTTGAGCAAGCAGAAGCCCATGGCCCGCGCTCGCTCAGCGTGATGCCCGGGTGGCCGGGTCAGCGCGAACCCGCTCCGGGCTTCGCCGCGCGCGACCCGCAAGGCCAACTCGACCGCGCTGCCGGCCGCCAGGCGCGCAACCTCGTGCGACCTCGGGGAGATATAGGTGTCGGGATCCAGCTGTGTGGTCTGCCCCTCGAGCTTCTGCAGCAACGCCAGGTGCTCGGCGCTGTGGGCCCGCAGGATCTCGTCATCGCTGGCCGCGCGGGGTGCGACTTCCAAGACCTGTTCCAAAAGGGGCGCCAGCGCCCGGTCGATGGCCTCGAGACGCTCGGCGCGCTCCGGGTGTCCCTCGGGCGAGGTGTGTGCGCGAAAGCGGGGATCGCGAACGAGCAGTGGGCGGGGATCAGGCATCAGCGTCGGGTCGCACGTTAGCAACCGATTGACACCACCGCCTGCTTGTCCGATACAACGCAATCGTGTCGACCGGGCGGCCGCCGCGAAGTCTGGCGATCAGTGGGCTGGGGTCCTACGTGGGCGGTCAGATGGCGCTGCGGCTGCTCGAGGGTCCCTCTCCGCCGCGGATCGTGGGACTCGATCTGAGCGTGCCCAAAGCGCTCGAGGGAAGGCTGCGCTTCCATCGGGTCGATCTGACGGGGCCCACCGCCGACAGCGTGCTCGCCGAGCTGCTGGAGAAGGAGCGCTGTGACGCGCTGCTTCACGCCGCCTTCTTCACCGATCCCCACCCCGACCGGGAGTACGCCCACGAGCTCGAGGTGATTGGCAGCCTTAACGTGATGAACGCGTCGGCCGCCGCGGGCGTGAGCAAGCTGGTCGTGGCCAGCACGGCCCAGGTCTACGGTCCGCATCCCGACAATCCGAGCTTCCTCAGCGAGCGGCACGCCCTGCGCGCCCATCCCGACGCTCACGCTATTCGCGATCGGGCCGAGATGGAGCAACTGCTCCGCACCTTCGCCACACGGCACCCGAGCATCAGCGTCGTGTCCCTGCGCCCCTGCTGGGTCATGGGGCCCAGCTACACATCGTCCGTGACGCGCCACTTCGAGTCGGCCCGGGTGACGACGCTGCTCGGCTACGACCCGCTCATGCAGTTCCTGCACGAGGAGGACCTGCTGGACGCTGTCGGGCTGGCTCTCACGCGTGAGGTGGCCGGCCCGTTCAACCTGGCGGGCGACGGGCTGCTGCCCCTGTCCACCCTGATCCAGCTGGCCGGCAAACGCACGCGGCCGCTGCCGCATCCGCTGCTCTACCGGCTCGGCTATCTGGCCACCGTTGCGCGCACGGGCGATCCGCCTGCGGCGTTCTATGATTACCTGCGGTTCGGGTGGGTGGTCGACACCGAGCGCGCCAAGCAGGAGCTCGGATTTCGGCCTGGCTACACAACCCGGGAAGCCTGGATGAGCTGCGTGGTGGAGCGCCGGCTGAAGAGCTACCGATGAGCGAGATCGAAGCCGCTTCCGGAAACGGCGGGCCCACGCCCGAGCAGCTCGCGGAGCTGCGGAGCTCACTGGCGGAGCTGCGCGGCGAGCTCGAGGCCCGCTTCGGGCCGCAAAGGGAGCGCACCGGTGCCTCGCCCTTCCGGGTGCTGGATGAGCTGGGCAACAGCCTGCGCTCCGGCCTCGACAAGCTGGGCGTGAGCGGGCTCTACTCGGGGCTGCGGCGGCTGGTCTCGGCCTATCGCATGGATAACCGCTCACTGGAGGTGGACGAGTTCGGCTCGGACCCGCTCTATCTCGAGAAGAGCCGGGTGCTGCTCGATTTTCTGTTCGACCGCTGGTGGCGCGTGAAGGTCAGCGGCGCGGAGCACCTGCCCAGCGGGGGACGGGTTCTGCTCGTCGCGAATTGCTCCGGGATCCTTCCCTACGACGCGCTGATGATTGCGCACGCGGTCGAGCGTTTTCACCCAAGCCAGCTGCGTCCACGCTTTCTCGCGGCGGACTGGATCGCGACCTTACCATTCGCGCAGCCGCTGCTCACCCGGCTCGGTGGGGTGCGCGCGTGTCCGGAGAACGCCGAGCGGTTGCTGCGCACGGGCCACTGGGTGGTGACGTTTCCGGAGGGCCAGAAAGGAGCCGTCAAGCCGTTTCGCCAGCGCTACCAGCTGCAACGCTTCGGGCGGGGCGGGTTCGTTTCCCTCGCGTTGCGCCTGGATGCGACGGTCGTTCCGGTGGCGGTGGTTGGTGCGGAGGAGGTCCACCCCGTTCTGCTCGATCCGACGCTTCCCCGGCGCTTGCTGGGTGTTCCTCTGCCGGTGACCCCGACGTTCCCCGTCGCGGGGCCGCTGGGCCTGATCCCGCTACCGAGTCAGTGGCGCATCCGCTTCGGGGAGCCGATCCGTTGGGACGCTGTCGCGCGCGAGAAAGCCGGCGACGCACTCTACGTCAACCGTGCGCGGGACCAGATCCGCAACACGATCCAGTTGCTGCTGGACGAAGAGGTACACCGCCGGACTGGAGTCTTTCGCTCTTAGTCCTAGAGGGGGCGGTCGTGGTCCCGAGCCAGCTGGGCTTCGAAGGACTCGAGCGCGCGGGTGAGCCGGTCGACCTTCTTGTTGAGCGCCTCGAGATCCCCGCGGGTGGGGAGGTCGACCATGCGCAGCACACGCTCGACCGCCTGGTGCACCGCGCGCGTGATCTCCGAAACATCGAGCTCACGCGGCGTCTTGATCCAACGCTTCATGTTGTCGCGCACGTCGGAGATGTTGCCCGGCACGTCGCCCATGGAGCGCCGGATGGCGCCATAAATGGCGTCGCCCCCGCGCTGAATCAGCTCCGAGAGCACCTGCCCGGGAACACCCGAGTTCGCATCCGGTTGCTGCTTCTGGTCGTCCACCAGGATCTGCGAAAGAACGACCGGGGTGATGTCTTTCCCCGACTCGTTGTCGATCACCTGGATGTCGCGCCCCTCTCGAACGAGCTCGGAGATGCCCTTGAGCGTGATATACCGGCTCGAGTCAGTGTTGTACAGCTTCCGGTTCGCGTAGCGTTTGATCAAGATGACCATGGGTCGGGAGTATCCCACCCGCCCACACACGGGTCAAACCGTTACCAACGGGAGATCAGGAGGAGGGGGCTCGCGAGCGGCGGGGAGCTCGGCGCGGCGCGCGGGCAGCTGTTTCGTCGGCGCGTAGCTCCGGTTCGATCACGTCCAGCAGGGCGCTGCAGAGGTCGCGCAGGCGACGCGCCGCGGCATCGCCCGCTGCTCTCCGCTCCCAGCGCTCGCGCTCGTCCCGCAGCGCCTTTTGGAGCAGTGGAAGCAGTCCTGCGGCTCCGCGCGCTTCTAAATCGGACCAAAGCTGCAGCAGTGCTTCTAGACCCGTTTCAGGCGCTCCGGCCTCGTCCGACTCCAGACGGATGCGCCAGCTGGCCAGTCCCTCGGCGCAGGCCAGAAGCAGCTCCTCCCACCCCTTAGCGAGATGCACCAGCGCTCGCTCGCGCTCAGACATCACGTGCCTCCTCGAACAGGTGCGAGGCCATGCGCCGTAAACCCTCGAGTGCATGCACGTCCTCCGAGAAGAGGGGGATCTTCCGCACGGCCTCCGGCGAGAGCCCGATCGCTTCTTCCAGGCGCGCGCCAACCTCCGCATCCCGCCGCGCCAGCAAGGCCTGCTGCGTCAGCGTGGCCACCAGCTCGCGTGCCGCCTGCTCAGGCTCGAAGCCTGGATCCCGTTTCGCCAGCTCTTTAGTCAGCTGCTCCGTTAGCTGCTTGGCCTCGGCCGTCCCGAGCTCGGGTGTCCGACCTCTTCCCGGCCAGGTCCGCACGCGGTTCATCACCAGCCCCAAGAGGTGAACTCTCTCCTGCTGCAGCCGCTTCCAGAAGTCCTCGGCTCGGCGCGCCTGCTCTGGATCGGGTCCCACCACGAGTACGAAACCGCAGATGGGATCTCGCAGCAACGCCTCGGTCGCGCGCGCGCGCTCGGTGAAGCCCTCCAGCATGCTCTCGAATGCCAGCAAGAAGTCGGAGATGGCCCTCAGGAACCCCAGTCCGGTCACCATCTCGAGTGCGCGCAGGACGGTCGCAGAGCCGAAGCGGAAGAGGCGAAAGCCGGTACGCCCGAGTGCGAGTGCGGGGCGGAATAAAAGCTTCAGTAGATCGCTCTGTAGGAAGCCTGTGAGTCGGCGTGGCGCGTCCAGAAACTCGAGCGCGTGGCTGCTGGGCGGCGTGTCGAGCACGATCAAATCATACTCGCCGGCGCTGTGAAGCTGGTGCAGGCTCTCCATCGCCGAGTACTCACGGCTCCCAGCCAGCGCATCGGTGAGATTCTGATAGATCGGGTTGGTGAGGATACGCTCGAGCGCCTCCTCGTCTGGCGAGTAGCGGCGGACCAGATCGTCGAAGGTCTGCTTCGTGTCGAGCATCATGGCGACGAACTCGCCGCTGGCTTCGATCCCGGCGGCTCGCAGCACAGCGCCCGGAATCGAGTGCGGCTCGTGTCCCAGCTCGATCCCGAGCGCGTCGCCCAGACGGCGCGCAGGATCGATCGTCAGTACCAGGACCCGCTTTCCACGGCGCGCGGCCTCGAGTCCCAGGGCGGCGCTGACGGTGGTCTTGCCCACGCCGCCGGTCCCCACGATCACCAGGATCTGGTGCTCGAGCCAGGGCGTCTCGCTCACGCCGGCATTTCCCAACCCGCGAGAGCACGCTTCAGGTGCTTGGCCAGGGGAGCCAGGCTTGCGGGGTTCTCGATGGCGCGCACGAGGTAGGGCAGGGAGACGATAGAGCTGCCGCATCCGCGCTCGAGCTGCTTCAGGAAGCCGCGCTGCAGCGACGATCGGCGCACGCGGTACTCGACACAGGTTCGCAAGAGCTCCGGATCCAGCAGAGGGGCGTCCCGGGCGGGCGGCGTAAGCCGCGCGAGCGTCGAGAGGACGGTCTCCAGCTGCGGCAGCTCGGGACCGGGCTCCACGGCGTTCGCGATCACGGGGCCGATGGTCATCCCCAGCCCTGCCATACGCGCACACAGCTCCAGCGTCTCACTTACGGGGAGCTCCTCCGCGAGCGTGACCGGCAAGACGAGAGTGCGCTGAGGGTCCTGAAGCAGGTCCTGCACCCAGTCGGTGTGTCTTCGCAGCGGTCCCAGCTGGACGCTGTCCAGCACCACCTTGGGCACGGAAAGGAAGGAGATACCGTGTCCCGTTGCCGGCCCATCCACGATCAGCAGGGGCCAGCGAGGTCGCTCACCCTGCATCCTGGACTGGAGGTACCACAGCTTGCCGAGCGTGATCAGGGCGCGCCATCCCGGCGCGGCGTCCAGCATGCGCCGGAAGCCCTTGTTACGCACGACCGCATTGACGATGCGGCGAACGCGCAGCTGGAGCTCGAGGTACTCGATCAGAGCCACTTCGGGAACGATGCGGAGCGTGAAGAGATGAGGCGCCAGCTGGATGGGATCCCGGCCACCGTCCGTCTGGAGCGTGGCCGGATCATCGCTCAGCAGCCGGGGCAGCAGTGGCGTTTCGCCCAGCTCGATGACGACCGTGTCGATACCCTGGCGGGCGGTCAGCAGGCCGAGAGCCGCGGCGATGGTGGTCTTTCCTGTACCCCCTTTTCCGGTCACGATCAGCAAGCGCCGCTGGCTGAGCGCCGCGAGCCCCTCATTCACCCGCATACCTCAAGCGCACTCCGATCTTCGCCGACGCGCAGCGTGGGAACGTGCGTGTTCGCGCGCCAAGGGATCCGTGCAGCGATGGTCGTTGTCTGCAAAAACTGTGAGACCCGCTTCAACCTGCCGGATGAAAAGATTCCGCCCGGGGGGGCCAAAGTGCGCTGCTCCCGCTGTGAGCACGCCTTTCACGTAGACCCCCCGGGGCCGCTCGAAGCTCGCCCCTCACCCGGCCGGCCCGAGGATACCGATACGGGCCGGCCCGAGGAACCGGCTCCCTTCCGGGAGGACTCAGATCTGGAGCATCCGGAGTTCCTCTTCGGGGTCGATGAGGCTGACGAGGCAGCCGGGAAGTCGGAGGAAGGGGTTCTGGGCGGCGCGGCCAGCGATGACTTCGATCTCGGCGAGATCGATGAGCCGCCGCCCGAGCTCGGCACCATCGATGCCGATCTGAGCCCGCCCGACGACGGCCTCCAGCTGGTCAGCGAGGTGGAGGCGCGAGAGCAGGAGTCGGAGGATAGCGAGCCCGGAGACTCCTGGGACCCCTTCGATGACGGCCTGGCCACCCCGCCCCCGCTGCGGGCCCGGGAGCCGATTCCCGTCCGCTCCGGCCCCGGCTTCGCCGAGCAGGAGTTCGAGCGGGCGGACGCCTCGGAGGGGGAGGAGAAAGCGGCTCCCGCCGCCCGGGCGAAGCGCAGGGGGCCTGGCCGGCTGGCGCCGTTGCTGGCTACGGTCGTGGGCGTGTTTCTGATCGTGGGTGGGCTGCGCGCGCTCAAGTTGTATGCGATCGACCATGAGCCGGGTCCGCCGAGCGTGCGGACGACTGGCTGGATCGCGACCGATATCCACGCCATGTACGTGCGCGACGCCAGTGGCCGCCGGGTCCTGGTCGTGCGCGGGAACCTTGCCTCGGATGGCTCCACACGCACCCCAAAGGTGTGGGCCACGCTGCTCGATGCGGACGGGGAGGCGCTGGGCTCCTCCGTCTCCGGGCTGATGACCCGGCTCGAGGTCGCGGAGTTGGGGCCCGGGGCTCTGAAGAGGCGCTTCGACTCGCCGGCCCGATCACGGATTATCGGCAGGATCAAGGGCTTCACCGTGCTGATCCCCGACCCCTCCGAGGAGGCACGCCGCTACCGCGTCGAGCTCACGCTCTAGGGGGCACTCCGCCCCGTCAGCGCTCCGATTCGTCCTGCTTCTGCTCCGGATCCTTGTTGGGCGTGACGTCGATCTCGGGTGGCTCACGCAGGGCCGCGCGAAAGTTCTTGATCCCCTTCCCGAGGCCCTCACCGATCTGCGGCAGTCGGGTGGCGCCGAAAATCAGTACGATGATCACGAGGATCATCAGCAGCTCTGGGATTCCCAGCCCGAACATCATGGGCAGGGTGCTGCAGCCCCGGGTTGAAGTCAACGGAGCCAGACGGAACCTTCAGGACGCATGAAGCCAGCGATTTTCAAGGCCTACGACATCCGCGGCATCTACCCCGACGAGCTGGACGCAGACGCGGCGCTCGCCATTGGAGGAGCGCTTGCAAGCTTCCTGGGTGGTGGTCCCATCGTGCTGGCCCGGGACATGCGTGTGAGTGGAGTGGCTCTGCGCGAGGCCCTCGTTTCGGGACTGCTGGCCGAGGGCGTGGAGGTGATCGACATCGGTCGGGTCGCCACCCCGATGGTCTACTTCGCGACGACGAGGTTCGAGGCGGCCGGAGGCGTGATGATCACCGCGTCCCACAATCCCGGGGCGTACAATGGATTCAAGCTATGCGGTCCGTCGGCGGTGCCCATCGGCATCGAGACGGGCATGAAGCAGATCCGCGCGCTGGCCGAAGATCGGTTCGGCCGAGCGGTCGGGCCCCCGCGTGCGCAGCTGCGCGAGCAGAGCATCGATGCGGAGTACTACACGAGTCTGCTCGAGATGTTCCCCGGCCGCCCCCGGCTGCGCGTAGCGATCGACGCCGGCAACGGCATTGCGGGCGCCGCGATCTCGGGTCTTCTGGAGCAGCTGCCTCTCGAGGTCACCCGGCTCTACTTCGAGCCCGACGGGTCATTTCCCAACCACGAGGCCGATCCGCTCAAGCTCGAGAACCTAGAGGATCTTCGCCATGCGGTGAAGTCTGTGGGGGCGGACCTGGGGATCGCCTTCGATGGAGACGGGGACCGCGCGGTGTTCGTCGATGCGAGCGGAGATCCTATCCCGGCCGACCTGATGACGGGGTTGCTTGCCGGCGTCGTGCTCGAGCACCGCCTGCTCGGAGCGGGACCGGGTGCACACGTGATCTACGATCTGCGCTGCAGTCGCGTGGTTCCCGAGTGCATCCGGGAGGGGGGAGGGATCCCGGAGCGGAGCCGCGTTGGGCACGCGTTCATGAAGCAGCTGATGCGCGAAACGGATGCGTGCTTCGGGGGCGAGCTCTCGGGGCACTACTACTTCCGTTTTCCCAGCGGCTATGTCGCAGACGACGCGGCCGCCGCGATGCTGCTGCTGCTGCAGGCGCTCGAGCTCGGGGGTCGGCCGCTGGCGGAGCTCTCAGCTCCGCTACGACGCTACTTCCAGAGCGGCGAGGTCAATCGCAGCGTGCGGGACGTGTCCGCGACCCTGGAAAGAGTGGCCCGCGCCTTTCCAGACGGGAAGGCGGACGGGCTCGATGGGCTCACCATCTCCTTTCCCGACTGGTGGTTCAACCTGCGTCCATCGAACACCGAGCCGCTGCTGCGGCTCAATGTCGAAGCGTCGAGCGAGGAAGAGATGGTGGCGCGTCGCGACGCGGTCCTCGCCTTGATCGACGCGTAGGCTGCAACGGTGGCCGTGCGTCGCTCCGGTTTCTTTGCTGGCGCTGCCAGCCTGAGCACTGCCCTGCGCTTGCTTCGCTCGCACTCCGAGCTCTGGGTCTGGTGTGCGCTCCCGTTTCTGGTGAACCTCGTCGCCTTCGCGCTGGCCGTGTCCGTCTTTTGGACCTACTGGGAGCCGCTCAGCGAGAGCGCGGCGGCGCTTCTCCCCACGGCGGATCCAAAAGTCTGGTACGGCTGGCTCTGGGCGGGGCCCCTGCGCGTGCTGGCCTGGTTGCTGAAGTGGATTCTGATGGGGCTCTTCGGGGTTGTGCTCTATTTTTTGTTCACGCTGCTCGGGGGCGTGGCTGCCTCGCCCTTCCTCGACGTGCTCTCGCGACGGGTGGAGCGGCTGCGAAGTGGAGCCGTGCTGGAGGAGTCGCAGACGGGCCTGCGGGCTGCGCTCACGGGGTCGCTGCGGGTGGTGATCGAGGAAGGTCGGCGCACGCTCTTTTTGCTCGGCGGCTGGCTCGCCTTCTTCCTGCTCGGCTGGGTGCCGGGTCTGCAGCCGCTCGCCTTCCTGGGAGCGCTGCTCTTCGCCATGTTCTTTGCGCCCCTCGACTACACCGGCTACCTGCTGGACCGGCGCGGCATCCCCTTCCGTGAGCGCCGTCGCTGGCTCTGGCAGCACCGGCGCGCGATGCTTGGCTTCGGCGCGACCGCACTCGGTACCTTTCTCGTTCCGGGGCTGAACTTCCTGTGTCTACCCTGGCTCGTGTGCGCGGGCACACTGCTCGCGCTCGACCTCGGCCCGCCTACTCCGGCGGAGCCCTCCTGAATCAGGCGCTCAGGCGCAACGCCAGGTCGCGTACGCTTCGAGCCGTGCTCCCCTCCTCATCCACGTCGAGCACCGAGAGTCCGTGGAGCAGGGAACGGAAGATGGCCGGACCCCGGTGCAGCTCGCCCAGGTCTTCGAGCTCGAGCCCGAGCTGGCGCTGCGCCGCCCGTGCCAGTTTTCCGAGCGTGTCCTGGACCTCGGAGCTGCTGTTCGCGCCCACCCGCACCGCGCCCACCCGCAGCTCGGGCATGAGCGGGCCGAGCTGGCGCAACAGACCCAGCGCCTGCCCCGGTCCCAAAGGCGTGGCCTCGAGCGGCACCAGCACACCATCCACCGAGCCCGGTGCAAGCTGCTGGAGCAGGGTCCCGAGCGTGGCGGGAGGTAGCAGGACGAAGCTGCGCGTTCCGGGCGGCCGCTGCTGCAGGCTACGCTCCAGCCCTTCGGCACCTGCGTCTGCGAGGTCGATCTCCTGCCAGGAAACCTCGGGTGCGCGAGGCAGCAGGCGATGGCGCGGAAACGGGGCCAGGATCTCGGCGCGCGCTCCGTCCCGGGCGGTCGCTACCGCCAGATCGATCGCGAGCGCGCAGCTCAGCAGTCGTTCAGCACTGGCCGGAAGACACCAGACTATGGCGGAGGTGGGAAGTTGCGCCCGCGTGGTCTGCACCTGCGCGCGCGCCTCGCACTGCTCGTCTTCGGGGATGAAATAGTGAAGTACGTCACCCAGGCCCCTGCGCCGCACGTCCCGACCTCCGGTAGACGCGGCGCGCCCCAGCGCCGCGCTCAGCTGATGATGATCACCGAGTTTATACCACCCGCCGGTCCCTCGACGGAGCGAGGGTTACTTGGATCGGGCATCCAATCCCCGTCGACCTTGTAGCGGTACTGGTATACGCCGGGTCCGAGTCGGACGATCATCTCCCAGGTGCCGTTCGGCCCGCGGCGTGTCTCCACGTCCTTGTTTGCCACCCAGTCGTTGAAGTCCCCCGCGAGCTGTACCTCCCCTGCGCTGGTGCTCTTGTAGGTGAAGACGACGCCCTTGGCCCCCGCCGCCTTGGGCTGAGGCATCTCCTCCTCCTCTTCCGCGTGCTGGATGCGGTCGAAGAGCAGCTCCAACGCGAGTGACATGTAGTCGACGAAGCCGTAGCAGCGCCGGTCGAGCTTGCTGATCGGGAGCCCGCGCTGGGCCGCCTCGCGTAGCCGCACGTTCTGCCGAATCACGGTGTCGAAGACCAGGTCCTTATAGGTCTCCCGGATCTCGGCCAGGGCACGCTTGGCGAAGCGCGTGCGGCCATCGAAGAGCGTGGGCAGGATGCGGATGGAGAGCTGGTGACCGACCCGGTCCTCCAGCAGGCCGATCGTCTCGAGCAGCTTCCCGACTCCGTGCATGGCGTAGTAGCTGGTCTCGAGCGGAATGATGACCTCCTGGGCCGCCCGCAGGGCGTTGAAGGTGAGGATCCCCACGTTCGGGGGACAGTCGATCAGGACGAAGTCATAGGGTTTGGGGAGCAGCTCCAGGGCCTTGGCCAGACGCTCCGTACGTCCCTTGGCTCCCTCGGCGGCGAGCTTCTGCTCGAGGGCCGAGAGGATCACGCCCGAGGGCGCGACATCGAGGTTCTCGTCGGCGGGCACGGTCACCTCGTCCAGGCGGGCGCTGGGGGCGCCGTCCTCCGCCAGCACCTCGTACAGGTTCTCCTCAAGCTGCTCGGGGTCCAGGCCTAGCCCGAGCGTGGCGTGTGCCTGGGGGTCGATGTCGATCACGAGCACACGGTGTCCCTCGCTGGCGAGGCAGCCCGCAAGGTTGACGACCGTCGTGGTTTTGCCACACCCCCCCTTTTGGTTCATCACCGCTATGGTGCGCATAATGTCTCTCCTCCGCGTCCGGCATGGTAGGGAGGAACGAGGCGTAGACCGCGCATGCAAGCGGGGCTGCCCCACGGGGTCGGCTGCGGATTTCTTGGCTTTTTAGGGTTAACTGAGCGCAGAGGAGGGGAAGCAGGGGGAGGCTGGCTGCGCGGAGGTGAGGCACGTGCCCGCCAGGATCGCGTCATCCCCGGCTGCACTGACGAAGCCCGAGCGCTACTGAAATAGAGCGCCTTCAATCCTCCCACCCCTACGTAACATTTAACAGTAGCCAAAATTCGAGATGGTCAACAGCGCCACCCGCACCAGCGCCCCGGTCGCGGTGATCGATTTGGGGTCCAATACGGTCCTGCTGCTCGTAATCGAGCCTGGGGGGAAAGTGCTACGCGACGAGGCGCGAATTACACGCTTGGGCGAGGGTGTTTTCGCAACGGGGGTTTTAGACCCGGCAGCGGAGCTGCGCACGCGCAAGGTCGTGCGCGAGTTCGCCTCGCGCGCGCGTGCGCTTGGTGCGCAGCGGGTCGTGGGGGTCGGCACCGCGGCGCTGCGCCGCGCCCGTGACGGAGAGCGCGTGCTGCAAGAGCTGTGTGCCGAGGGAGCGCTCGATGCCGGCCACCTGCTGGATGGCCAGCAGGAGGCAGAGCTGTCGATCGCAGCCAGCCTCCGCGCCCGGGACCCGAGCCAGGGCCCTTTGCTGGTGATCGATGTGGGGGGAGGGAGCACCGAGCTGGCCTGGACCAGGGGCCGGGACGAGGTACAGGGGGCGAGCCTGGCGCTGGGATCCGTGCGCCTGACCGAAGCTCACGTGAGCCGCCACCCGATCCCGGCCGCGGAGCTGGCCGAGCTGCGGAACGCGGTGGAGCGCGGCAGCGCCGAGCTCGCGCACGCTCGCGGTCTGGACGGCAGCGGCGAGGTGGTGGCCGTGGCCGGTACCGCCACCACCCTGGCGGCGATGGAGCTACGCCTCTCTCGCTACGTCGCGGAGGCGGTCGAGGGTCTGGTGCTCGAGCGCCAGACGCTGTCGCGCTGGATCGCGGAGCTCTCACGGATGAGTGTAGGGGAGCGACGTCGCCTGCCGGGCTTGGAGCCCGGCCGGGCCGACGTGATTGTGGCCGGCCTCGTGATTCTGGAGGGGATGCTCGGAGCCATCGGCGCGGAACGCTTCCGCGTGAGCGGTCGTGGCCTGCGTTTCGGCGTCGCCTTCCGGCTTCTCGAAGGCCGCAACCTGGTTTGATAGGCTTGGAGTGTCGTGGCCAACTCAGCTCTCGTCGTCGTCGGGTCGGATGAACCGCGTCCGTTCATGCGGGGCATCCTGGTGCAGTCCCTCGTCTCGCGGGGTGTGCCGTTCGATGTGGCCCTCGAGACCGCGAACGAGATCCGTGGGCGCCTGGCGAACCAGGAGGAGGTCGCGCTCCACGATCTCTCCAAGCTCGTAGAGGAGCTGCTGGCGGATCGCTACGATCTCGAGGCGCTGCCCCTGCCGCCGGCGCAGGAGCCGCCGCAGGTGAGCGGTCCGCGCGGGACGTCCAGCCCCTTCTCGAAGGGCGTGCTCGCGGTCTCACTTCAGGGCGCGGGTCTGGACCCGAATGACGCTTACGACGTGGCGCGCGAGCTCGAGGTTCGCCTGCTGCGCGAGGCGCGTCGCTCCATCGACCGCGTCGCGCTGCGCGACCTGGTGAGCGAGACCATCGAGCGCACGCACGGCTCCAAGGCTGCCGAGCGCTATCGCGTCTGGCGGCAGGCGCTCGAGGACGGTCGCCCGATCTTCTTGCTGCTGGGCGGTTCCACCGGCGTCGGCAAGACCTCGATCGCGGTCGAGGTCGCGCGCCGGCTGGAGATTTCGCGCGTGATTGGGACCGACTCCATCCGCCAGATCATGCGACTCATGTTCTCCGCTGACCTGATGCCCGAGATCCACTGCTCCACCTACGATGCCTACCGCGCGCTCCACCTGGAGTGGCCGGTCGAGGGGGGCGACGTCATCGTCGGCTTCCGAGAGCAGGCGCAGAAGATCGTGGTGGGGGTACACGCGCTTCTCGACCGGGCGGTCGAGGAGAATGTGAGCATGATGGTGGAGGGCGTGAACCTGCTGCCGGGCGTGCTACACCTCGACCGCTACCGCGAGAACGCGCACGTGATCTTCCTGGTCGTGGCCACGCTGGACAGCAAGGCGTACGCGGCCCGCTTCCAGTCGCGAGCAGCGACGGCGCGAGAGCGCGGGGCGGATCGCTACCTGAGATTCATGGACGAGATCCGCTCCATCCAGGATCATGTGCTGGCGGAAGCGGAGCAGCTTGGTCTGCCCATCATCGACAACGTGCGGCTCGATGACGCCGTGCTCTCGGTGACTCGCTCTGTCATCTCCACGCTCAAGAAGTCGATGTCGGACGCCGTCGATGAAGGTGCGTCCTAGTGTCCTGTTCCGGGCGCTGCTAGAGGAAAATCAGCGATATGGAGAGATGGACCCGGCCTGCTCTCAGCTGCCTCGCGTTCTGCGCCGTGTTTGCGGCTTGCAGCACGCTCACGGTGCAGGAGGAGAAGAAACTCGGCTATCAGGTCCAGCGTCAGGTGCGGGAGGAGTACCAGTTCCTCCGTGAGCCGATCATCGTCAATTACGTGCGCAATATCGGCCAGGAGCTGGTCCGGGCCGCGCCTCCCTCGCCCTTCGAGTTCCGCTTCTATGTCGTGGAAGATGAGCAGATCAACGCCTTCGCCATCCCCGGAGGTGCGGTTTACGTCCATACGGGGCTGATTACCACCGCCAAGAATGCCGGGGAGCTCGCAGGTGTCCTCGCCCACGAGATCGGACACGTAACGGCGCGCCACGTGGCCCAGATGTACCGCCGGCAGCGCAACACGGGCTTCGCCGCGAACATAGTGTCCATATTGCTTGCTATCCTGACCGGGAATAGCTACGTGGCGCAGGGGGGCCAGGCGGCGACGGGACTCGCGGCCCAGGCCTATATCAACACCTACACTCAGGACGCCGAGGAAGCGGCCGACGCCCAGGCGGTGAAGACGATGGTGAAGGCGGGCTACGACCCGAACGCGCTGATCACGATGCTCCAGACCCTGCAGGCGGAGGCCGCGGGCGGCCTCCAGGTGCCGCAGTTTCTGCTCAGTCACCCGGCGACCTCCGAGCGCATCCAGGATGTCTCCTACCTGATCCGCCAGCAGGGTCCGCTCTCTGGACTCCGCACCAACGACCGCAAGTTCGAAATCATCAAAGCTCGGATTCGACTGGTCGTAGGGACGGATGTGGATCCGGAGCCCGAGTAGCCTGCTGCGAGAGAGCCCATGATGAGCGTCCCCCCCCAGCTTCCGTCTCCCGGTGTCGTGTTGCGCCGCCTCTTGCAGAACCTCGGGGGGGGTCTGCGCGACCTGGTGTTGCTTCCGTTCCTGAGCCGGATCCCTCGCGAGTGGGTGGTGCTGCGCCTGGATCGAGGCCTGGCCGAAGCCAGCACCCCCTCGCCCTGGCTCGAGCAGCTGATGCAGCGGCCGCCGCTGCTCGCCAACGTGCTGGAAGTCATGCGTTACGCGCAGCGAGATGAGCAGGTACAGGGCGTGCTGCTCAAGCTCGGCCCCGGGTCGCTGGGCTGGGCCAAGGTGAGCGCGCTTGCCCGTGCCCTGGGCCGGCTGCGTGAAGCGGGCAAGCGCGTTGTGGCGTACGCCGAGAACACGGGCAACGCGGGCGCGTGGCTCGGTGCAATGGCCGATCATTTCTGGATGGCGCCCGAGGGACGGCTGGATCTGCTGGGCGTACGCATGGAAGTTCCGTTCCTGCGGCGCGCGTTGGAGAAGCTCCAGATCGAGCCGGACGTGATTTCCGCCGGCCGCTACAAGTCGGCGGCGGAGACGCTGGAACGCAGCTCGATGAGCCGCGCCGCGCGGGAGGCGCTGGAGGCCGTGGTCGAAAGACTCTACGAGGCACTCATCGATGGGCTGGCCAGCGGGAGCGCGGGCAGCGCTGAGCGGGCGCGTGAGTGGATCGACAACGGACCCTACCTGGCGGTGCAGGCGCACGAGATCGGGCTGGTCGACGAGCTCGTCTACGCGGACGAGGTGCCGCAGCGTCTGGCGGCGCTGGCCCCCGGGAACGGGGAGCCCGAAGCAGGGCACGAGGCGCGGCTGGTGAGCGCGGCGAGCTACGCGCGCGTGGCGCGCCCACGCTTCCAGTGGCAGCCGGTCCTGGGCGAGGCCAACGAGCTTGCGGTCGTCGTGCTGCAGGGCCTGATTCTGCCGGGCGCGGGCTCCTCCCGCGGTATCGTGGGTCTGCTGGGCCGCCTGGCACAGAGCGATAACGTGCGCGCGGTCGTGCTGCGCATCGATAGCCCCGGCGGCGATCCGCTGGCGTCCGATCTCATCTGGCGTGCCGTGGGCAAGCTGGCGGAGAAGAAACCCGTGGTGGCCAGCCTGGGAGACACGGGGGCTTCGGGCGGCTACTACGTCGCGATGGCGGCCAATGAGATCATCGCCGAGCCCACCACGCTCACCGGCTCGATTGGCGTGGTCATGGCCAGCCTCAAGTTCGACGCCTTCCTCGAGCAGCTGGGCGTGAGCTTCGATGCGGTCGAGCGGGGGCGCCACGCGGGCATCTACGATCCGGTACGGGCGCGCACCGAAGAGGAGCGCGCGCTGCTTCGTCGTCAGATCGAGCTCCTCTACACGGACTTCGTACGCAAGGCGGCGAAGGATCGCGGGCTTTCGGAGGAAGTGTTGGACCGGGTCGCGCAGGGACGGGTCTGGACCGGGTCGCATGCCAAGGAGCATGCGCTCGTGGATCAGCTGGGCGGTCTCGACGTGGCACTGGCCCGGGTGCGCGAGCTCTCCGGACTCGAGCCCGAGGCGGGGCGCGTGGTGCAGTATGCGGTTTCGCCGGTTGCGGCGAGGTTTCTGCGGTCGAGTCCGCTCGAACGCGCTCGGGGGGCGCAGTTTCTATGCCCGGTTCAAGTGCGCCTGGACTGACGGTGGTGCTCGAGGTGGAGGAACTGCGGGTACGTGGGCTCGAGACCTGCGTGGGGCTCCGACCGGTCGTGCTGGAGATCGGATTCGGACGAGCCGACCTCATGCTGAAGCTGGCCGAAGCCCAGCCGGAGCGGCGCTTCCTGGGTGTGGAGGTCTCGCGCAAGCGCGTCGAAAAGAGCGCACGCCGCGTTGCGGCCAAAGCCCTGCAGAACATCAAGCTGGTGCACGCGCCCGCGGAGTACCTGCTCGAACGCGTGCTGCCCGAGGCCTCGGTTGCGGAGTGCTGGGTCAACTGTCCCGATCCCTGGCCCAAGAAGCGCCATCACCGTCGCCGTCTCGTGAACCGGGAGTTCGCGCTGCGCATGGCGCGAGTGTTGGAGCCCGGAGGTGTGCTGCACATCTCCACCGATCACACCGGCTATGCTGAGAGGATCCACGAGGTCATGTCGAAGGCGCCGGGCTTGCGAAACCTGCACGCGCCGGCGCCGCTCTCGACCGATCGCCCCGCGCGACCCGAAACCGCCTACGAGGCTGAATGGATTGCCGAGGGACGCGACATCGTTTACTTCGATTACGTGAGAGAGGCGGGAGCGTGAGTCGAAACACGAACTCCGTGCTGGACCACACATCCGAAGAGCTCAGGCAGGCCTTCGCACGCGAGGGGCTCGAACGCTTCAGGGCCGATCAGGTGCTGCGCTGGGTGTATGGGCAGCGAGTCCGCGATTTCCGCCTGATGTCCGATCTCGCTCGTCCCCTGCGCGAGCGGCTGTATGAGACGTGGAGCCTCGGCTGCCTGGAGCGAGAGTCGAGCTTCGAGTCCACCGATGGCACCCGCAAGCTGGTGCTGCGCACGCACGACGGAGCGAAGATCGAGTCGGTGCTGATTCCCGAGCCCAGGCGTCAAACGCTCTGCGTCTCCTCGCAGGTGGGCTGCAGCCTGGACTGCTCCTTTTGCGCGACGGGGCGACTGGGGCTGGGCCGCAACCTGCGCGCGGGCGAGATCGTAGACCAGGTTCTCCACGGGGCGGAGGTTCTGGCGCGCTCTGGCAAGGAGATCACGCACGTGGTCTTTATGGGCATGGGAGAACCGCTGCTCAACCTCGACAACGTGATCCGCTCGATCCGAATCCTGGCGGATCCCCGAGGGATGGGGCTCTCCCCTCGCCGGGTCACCGTCTCCACGGCGGGCGTCGTTCCTCGCATGGCGGAGCTCGGTCGGGCGCTGCCGGTGCGGCTCACGGTCTCGCTGCATGCTACGACCGATGAGGTGCGCAATGAGCTGGTGCCGCTGAATCGTCGTTTTCCGATCGCGACCCTGCTGGAGGCCTGCCGGCGCTATCCGGCTTCGCGGCGCGACCGCCTCTCGTTCGAGTACACGCTGATCCGGGGGGTGAACGATTCGCCCGACGATGCCCGCCGGCTGGTAAAGCTCCTGCACGGGCTGCGCGCCAAGGTCAACCTGATCCCCATGAACGAGCATCCGGGCAGCGCCTACCGCCGACCCGAAGCGCCTCAGATCGAGGCTTTTGCCGGGACGCTGGCGGCCGCGCGCCTACCGGTGACGGTGCGTCGCAGTCGGGGGGATGACATCTTCGCTGCCTGCGGACAGCTGGGTGCACCTGCGCCCAGCCATGAGGGGCAAACTCGGCTGATTCTGTCCGATAAGCAGAAGGGAAATGCTCTACGCCATCGGTGACATTCACGGAATGGGCGACAAGCTTAAGCAGCTGATCGAGAAGCTTCCGCTCCAGCTGGGCGACCAGCTCCTTTTCATCGGAGACTACGTGGACCGGGGTCCGGACCCGGCGGGGACCGTGGAGTTCCTGGTCCGGCTCCAGAAGCGGCAGCGCTGCACGTTTCTGATGGGCAATCACGAGGCGATGTTCCTGTCCTTTCTGGGCTGGAACGGAGCGGCGTATTTCGGTGCCGAGGCCTTCCTGGAGAATGGCGGAGATACGACGCTCCAGAGCTACGGCTTCTTCAACTCAGAGGATGATTTCCAGTTGCCCAAGCAGCACGAGGAGTTCTACCGCAACCTCAAGCTGTGGCATGTGGACGGGGAGTACCTGTTCGTGCACGCGGGTCTGTCGAAAGAGGCGCTGCGGCTTTCCGACGTCGAGTACGCGCTGGCGCGAGAGCAGCCGCGCGACCTGCTCTGGCAACGCGGAACGGCCGACCTGCCGCATAGCCTGGGCGCGACCGTTGTGTACGGCCATACCCCCATGCCCGACCTGCAGGTGCGCTGGAACCTGCCCTATTCGATCGGGATCGACACGGGCTGCGTCTATGGCGGTATGCTGACCGCGATCCGGCTACCCGATGAGACCCTCTTCCAGGTATGAGATGCTGGAACTCAGTGCAGAACAGGAGCTGATCCGCGCCACGGTACGGCGTCTGGCGCAGGAGGAGCTGGCTCCACTCGCCGGACGGATCGACGCCGAGGATTGGTTTCCACGCGACTTCTTCCGCAAGCTGGGCGAGATCGGGGCGCTTGGCGTGCTGGCGCCGGAGGAGTACGGCGGAAGCGGCGGGGACTACCTGAGTGCCGCGCTGATCATGGAGGAGCTGGCCAGGGTGTCTGGCTCGGTCGCGCTGTCCTACGGCGCGCACGCTGTGCTCGCAGTGGGCGCGATCGTGCGCGATTGCAGCCCTGAGCAGAAGGCGCGCGTGCTACCGGCGCTGTGCACGGGCGAGGCGCTCGGTGCCTGGGCCCTGACCGAGCCCGGCGCGGGCTCGGACGCCCTGGGCATGCGGACTCGGGCGAAACGCGACGGCGATGACTACGTAATCGATGGATCGAAGACCTTCATCACCAATGGCTCCGAGGCGAAGACTCTGGTCATTTATGTGAAGACGGATCCCGATCTTGAAGCCCAGGGCGTCTCGGTCTTCCTGGTGGACGCCAGCTTGCCTGGCTTCTCCGTCGGCCGCACCGTCGAGAAGATGGGGATGCGAGGCAGCCCTACGGCCGAGCTACGCCTGGACGGGGTGCGCGTTTCCGTCGAGGATCGTATCGGAGAGGAGAACAAGGGCGTCAGCATGATGATGCGCGGACTCGATGTGGAACGAGCCACCCTGAGTTTCATCTCGCTGGGTCTAGCAGAGGCGGCGCTCGAGCACTCGCTCGCGTACGCGAAGGAGCGGAAGCAGTTCGGCAAGCCGATCGGCGAGTTTCAGATGGTCCAGAAGATGCTGGCCGATATGTATACGGAGCTTACGGCCGCGCGTCTGCTCTCGTACGAGGCCGCGCAGCGCTGCATTCACGAGCAGAACTGCTCGAAGCTCGCTTCCGCGGCCAAGCTCTTCTCTTCCGAGGTCGCCACGCGCGCGGGCATGGCCGCCGTTCAGATCCTGGGGGGCTACGGGTATACGCGCGACTATCCCGTCGAGCGCATCGCGCGCGACGCCAAGCTGATGGAGATCGGTGCGGGGACCTCCGAGATCCAGCGCGTGATCATCGCCCGCGAGCTGCTCGGCCAGTAGCTGGCTCTAGCCCCCGATGTGCTCCACCACGGGGATCTTGAGAGCGCTGCCGGGCGTCAGCTCCGTAAGGTCGACGTCCGGGTTATAGCGCTGAATCAGCCACGTTGGCACGCTGTAGGTCTGGTGCGCCAGCACCCACAAACTATCTCCCCGCCGCAGCTTGTGGTCGAGCGTTCCGGTGACCTGGTAGGAGCCGAAGAAGTCCTCCTCGATCCCCTTGTGGAACTCGAGTCGGCGTTGCAGGAAGGTGTCGCGCTCGACGCGTGAGAAGTCGAGCTTCAGTCGCGTGCCCATGCGCAGCGTGCGGCGCGAGGAGAGTCGGTTCAGTCTCCGTAGCTTCGAAACCGGGAGCTGCAGCCACTCGGCAAAATGCCCCAGTGTCTCGAGCGCATCTACGAGCACGTAGTCTCCCTGGAGTCGACGCCAGGGTGAGTCGTAGGACGCGGGAGCCGGCGGTCCATACAGAGGTTCGACCTCCTCCCTGGGAATCGCTTTGGGCTTGGGGCTCGCCTTGGCCGACTTCACGAGGTTGAAGCTGCGCTTGCCACGCGAGCGCCTGCCCTCCGGGAGCTGGAGCACTTGGCCGGGAAAAATACGATGGCGGCTGGGCAGGTTGTTGAGCACCACGAGCGTGCTCACGGAGGTTCTGTAGCGCCCTGCGATCCGGCCGAGCGTATCCCCGCGCCGAACCTGGTGGTAGCGCGAGCGGTGCTGCGCATCGTGGCGAAACTCCTCGGGAATTGCGGCCAGCCATGCTTCGGCGTTCGGCACCACGGTGCCCGCGGGCAGTCGCAGCACGTAACTCTTCGGAATGAGCTTCCCGGAGCGATAGATCGGAGGGCGCAGCGCATGGTTGTAGTGGCGCACGACCTCCGGCGAGACTCCCAGGTAGGTCTGCAGGTCCTTCACGTCCAGGAAGAAGGGCAGCCTGATCTCGTCGACGACCTCAGGGTCGTCCCGCTTCACGGGTCCAAAGTAAGTCTCGTGAGCGTGCAGAATTTTCCGGGCAGCCAAGAACTGGGCGTAGAAGTTACGCGAAGCGAAGCCGAAGCTGCGGCTGCGGTACTTCTTGATGAGGATCGCCAGATCGTCCGTCCCGAGCCTTCGCTTGGCTCGGCGCATCCCGGCCACCCCGTGGTTATAGGCGGTGATGGCGAGCGGCCAGTTGCCGAGCGACTTGTAGTTGTGACTGAGCAGGCGAGCGGCCGCGCGCGTCGCCAGGATGGGGTCGAGGCGTTGGTCCATGACGTAGTCGATCTTGAGGTAACGCTTGCCGGTAGAGCGTATGAACTGCCACACGCCTGCGGCCCCGTCCTTGGAGTACGCCTTCAGGTTGAAAGACGACTCGACGTGCGGCAGATAGGCCAGGTCCTCGGGAACCCCCTCCTCACGCAGGATGGCCCGCATGGCGTTCTCGTAGGCCCCCGACCGGAGCAAGCCCTCATAGAACTTGTCTCGCTGTCCGAGCTGGAAGCGCACCCTGCGTGCCGCGACGTGGTAGTCCGAGCGCTTGGGTGGGTGTCCCAGCTCCAGCTCGAGCAGGCGCACCACGGTTTCCTCCGCCTCGCTGCGCGGCGGCTTGCCCGTGGCCAGGCGTCGCAACGCGGATCGCCAGAAGCGTTTGCGCTGGTCGACTCGTCGCTGGCGCGCCCGCGGGCTCTTCTCGTTCTGGAAGTGGATCGTCTCGTAGACGACGCCAAGGTGGCGCGAGTGATGCAGTAGCCCGCTTTTTGTCGTGACCTCGAGGTAGATGCGCATCCAGAAGGCGACCGCTGTGCGCATCGCTTCCGGCTGCGGAAAGTCTTCGACGTCCGGCGCGGACGCCTTGGGGACGGCCAGCCCCAGGCTGAAAAAGAGAACCGCAACCAGTGGAGCTACGCGCGCTCGTCTGCTCAAGTATCCCCCCATTTTCTGTATCGTGGCGTGGGCCCATAGCTTGAGCCGGAACCGTGCTACATCACACGTTGAAACGGAAGTGCACGACCTCGCCGTCCTGGATGACGTAACCCTTCCCCTCGAGGCGTAACTTTCCGAGCTTGCGCGCTTCGCCGAGACCGCCCTGGAGCGGTTCCAAGTCTTCGGCAGCGATCACCTCGGCGCGAATGAAGCCGCGGGCGATGTCGGTGTGGATCTTCCCCGCTGCAGCATGTGCCGTCGTTCCTCGGCGGATGGCCCAGGCTCGGCACTCGTCATCGCCGATGGTGAAGAACGGGATGATGTCGGCGCAACGGAGTATCGCGCGCGTCACGGCCGCCCCCGCGGGCTCCGGGATGCCGTACTCGGCCAGGAACGACACCCTCTCCTCCGTGGGGAGCTCCGCCATCTCGGCCTCGAGGGCTGCGCACAGGGCCAGCGTTGGAATCCCGTACTCCTCAGCACGCTTGACCAGTGCCTCCGGCGGCGCTGCATCGGCTGCGTCCTCCGCCGTGTTGACCAGTGCGATCATGAAGCGATCGGTCACGAAGGCGTAGCCGCGCAGCGCTTCGCGCTGCGGCGTGGAGAGGGATGCTGCCGCCACGGGCCGTCCCTCCTCGAGCGCGTGCTGCGCGCGCTCGAGCGCCGCGCGCTCGGTGTCCGAATACTTCGCGTGGGCCTGGCCCAGTCGCCGCTCCACCAAGGTCAGATCCGCCAGACAGAGTTCGCTCAGTAGCCGCTCGAAGCCTTGGCCGAGGGCGGCCTCGGAGGGATCCGCGAAGGCGGGGACCGCCAGCAGCAGCTGGTCCATCTGTTTCATTGCCCCGATTTCAGCGGTCGGGAAGGATGGCTCGAGCGAGGGGCAGCAGTCGTGCACGCGGATCTCGATCGGCGTCGTTTTCTTGGGCCGAAAGCGCGCACTCAGCTGCTCCAGACGCGCGTCCTGGACGTGGATGGTTCCGATCGCACCCCCGGCGTGGCGTGCTCCCGATTCCCTGGGCGCCCGGTGAGCCAGCAGGGCTCGGAAGAGCGTCGTGCGGCCGGAGCCCGCCAGTCCAACAATTCCCACATCCATGAGCCGGGGGAGGATAGCGCGAATGTTATGCTTCGGACCTTCGGCGATGTCAGGGAGGAGCCATGGGACCGCTACAGGGCGTGAAGGTCATCGAGCTCGCCGGCATCGGGCCCGGTCCGTTCTGCGGGATGATGCTCGCAGACATGGGCGCGGAGGTGCTGCGCATCGACCGCGCTCGGAACGTACCGGGTGCCGAGCGGCGGAACATGTCGGGGGACGTGCTCGGCCGGGGACGGCGAAGCGTCGGCGTGGATCTCAAGCATCCCAAGGGTGTGGAGACGGTGCTGCGGCTGGTGGAGCAGGCCGACGTCCTCTTTGAGGGCTTTCGTCCCGGTGTGGTGGAGCGACTGGGTCTCGGTCCCGAGGTGTGTCTGGCGCGCAACCCGCGCCTGGTTTACGGACGCATGACCGGCTGGGGTCAGGATGGACCCCTCGCCAAGGTGGCGGGACACGACATCAACTACATCGCGCTGGCCGGGGCGCTGGATGCGATCGGGCGCGCGGGGGAGGCGCCCGTTCCCCCGCTCAACCTGGTGGGGGACTTCGGAGGCGGCGGGATGCTGCTCGCGTTCGGAATCCTGGCCGCGCTGGTGGAGCGCGGCCATTCGGGGAAGGGCCAGGTGATCGATGCCGCGATGGTGGACGGCGCAGCCATCTTGATGGCGATCTTTCACGGCATGCGGGCCTCCGGCTTCTGGTCGGACGAGCGGGGCACGAACATGCTCGACACCGGGGCGCACTTCTACGATGTGTATGAGACCGCGGACGGGAAGTACGTGTCGATCGGATCCATCGAGCCCCAGTTCTACGCTGAGCTGCTGCGCTTGAGCGGGCTCGAGGGAGAGAAGCTGCCAGCTCAGATGGATCGCTCGCGCTGGCCCGAGCTGAAGGAGCGGGTGGCCAAGGTGATCAAGACCCGCACGCGCGACGAGTGGTGCGAGACCATGGAGGGATCGGACGTGTGCTTCGCCCCCGTGCTCTCGATGGCCGAGGCGCCCCAGCACCCGCACAACCGGGCGCGTGGGACCTTTGTCGAGGTGGAGGGCGTCTCCCAGGCCGCGCCTGCGCCGCGCTTCAGTCGCACTCCGCCCGACATCTCTCGGCCTCCGCCGCATGCGGGGCAGCACACCGATGAGGCCCTGGCGGACTGGGGGCTATCGGCCGATGAGATCGCGCAGCTGCGGGAACACAAGGCCATCGCCTGAGTCGGGAGGCGTGGCGGGGATCGCGCTGCTCGTAGCTTGCGTGCCCCTGGGCCTGGTCCCGACACCGGCCCGCGCGACCTGGTCTATCGTGGCCGTGGATGGCGCGACCGAAGAGGTCGGCATCGCGGCGGCGTCGTGTATCGGGGGCGTCGAGGTGACGGGCGGCCTCGCGCCCGGCCGGGGCGTGATCGCGGCTCAGGCGCTCAGCAACCCCAGCGCCCGCGACCAGGCCGTGGAGCTGCTCGCCGCTGGCGCCAGTCCGCGCGAGGTGATCGAGCAGGTCACCACAGTTGAGTTCGATCCCGAGTCGTTTCGGTCGGGCCCGAAGCTGCGGCAATACGGTGTGGCGGCGCTCGGGTTCGAGGCTGCGGCGGCCAGCTTCACGGGCTCGTGGGTCCTCGGCTGGAGCGGCAGCGCGCATGGCCAAGGGGTAGCTGTCCAAGGCAACCTGCTGTACGGGGCAACGGTCGTCGAGGCTACGCTCGCGACCTTCGAAGCGATCGCCCCCGGGACCGCCGCCACACTAAGCGATCGCTTGATGGCCGCGCTCGAGGCCGGCGCGGCCCAGGGCGGAGACAAGAGGTGCGCGAAGGAGCTATCCGCGCTGTCTGCCTTCATCGCGGTGGCGCGGCCCGGAGATGATGCCCGCCATCCGTATCTGCGGATCGTGGCTCCCTACGCCGGCGAGACGGACACCAGCCCGTGGACCTTCTTGCGCCAGCTTTTGTGGCCGCAACGAGGTGACCTGAGTGAGAACCCGGTTACGCGGCTGCGAAAGGAGTACGACCGCTGGCGTGAGCGCAACCCGCGCGCTCAGGAGCGCGGCGTGGTTCCGAAGGCTTCGCGCGCGCGCGAACGCGCCCAGCCGTAGTCGGGCTTGCCGGCGGGCGAGCGCATGACCTCGTCCACCAGCAGCAGGTTACGCGGCAGCTTGTAGCCGGCCAGCTTACTGCGGCAGAGCGCGTTGATGTCCTCGAGCTTCGGGCGGCGGCCCGCGCGCGGCTGCACCACGGCTGTCACCCGTTCGCCCCAACGCGGATCGGGCACGCCCACCACCAGCACGTCGAAGACGTCGGAATGGGACTTCATTGCGGCCTCGACCTCCTCGGGGAAGATCTTCTCACCGCCGGAGTTGATGCAGGCCGAGCCGCGGCCGAGCAGCAAGATCGTTCCCGACGCCTCCACCTGCGCGTAGTCGCCGGGGATCACCCAGCGAACGCCGTTGGCGTCCTCGCGATAGGTCTCGGCCGTCTTCGCGGGGTCTTTGTAGTAGCCCAGGGGAATGTGACCGCGCCGCGCGAGCATGCCGACGACATCGGAGCCAGGCTCCAGCGGCCGTAGATCCTCATCGAGCACGCTCGTGAAGCGGTTCATGGTGAAGCGCGGACCCGCGACCGGTCCCTGGGTGTCGAGCACCGTTCCGTTATAGCCTGTCTCCGAGGCGCCGAAGCCGTCCAGCACCATCACATTAGGCAGGTGATCGCGCAGCTCCTGCTTGACGGTCTTCGACAGGATAGCCGCGCCGGAGTGCAGGATCGTAAGCGAGCTGAGGTCGTAGCCCGCTTCAGCTGCGGCGAGCGCGTCCGCCAGGGGTCGACCCATGGCATCGCCAGTGATGGTCATCATCTGGACCCGCTCGCGCTCGATCAGACGCCAGATGCCGTCGGGGTCGAAGTGCCGGTCCGTATACACGACCACCCGGTTGCCGCTAAACAGCGAGGAGGTGACGAGCCACTGCGCCTGGCCGTGCATGAGCGGTGCGATCGCGATCGCCGTCTGGCCGCGACCCGCTTTTGCCCGCTCGCTGACCTGCTGCGGCCGCTCGATCGGTGGCTGGGCCACCGCGCCGCCCAGGCCGCCAAAGTAGAGGTCCTCGTGCCGCCACATCACGCCCTTGGGCATGCCCGTGGTGCCACCGGTGTAGAGCATGTAGAGGTCGTCACCGGAGCGCTGAGCGAAGTCGCGCTTGGGCGAGGCCGCGGCCAGCGCGTCCTCATAGGGGATCGAGCCGAGGCCGCTGTCCCCGGCTCCGCTCTCGTCTTCGAGCACCACGAAGTGGCGCAGCTGGGGCAGATCGTTGAGGACGGCTGCGATTCTGGGCGCGAAGCGCCGCTCATGTACGATCGCCACCAGGTCCGCGTTGTCGAAGAGATAGCGCAGCTCCTCCTCCACATAGCGAAAATTGATGTTGATTGGCACTACGCGCAGCTTGTAGGCAGCGAAGAGCGCTTCCACCCACTCCGCGCGGTTATAGGCGTAGATCCCGATGTGCTCCCCGGTGCGGATGCCGCTCGCGCTCAGGTGATGCGCCAGCCGGTTGGCCCGCGCCTCGAGCTCTGCGTAGGTCATGCGTCGTCCGCCGGCGACCAGGGCCTCGCGCTCGGAAACCGCATCGACTGTGGCCTCGAACAGGTCCGCCAGGTTAAACTCCATGGCTGCGAGTGGAGCATTTCTCGGCATCTCAGTGCAACCACGGTCCGCCCTGTCGGGCCCTAGCCGTAGCGGCCCCCGCAATGCGAGAATGTGCCCAGCCCTGCAGCCCTGGGAGTCAGGAGATGAAGTTCTGGCAGCCGATCTTATTTACGGAACCCGAGCAGCTGGTTGAAGTTGCCCGCATCGCGGAGGAGGTTGGCTTCGACGGCATCCTCATCTCGGATCACCTCTTCTACCCGGGGAAAATCGAGTCGGCCTATCCCTACGCGGCCGACGGCGAGCCACCCTTCGACCCCGAGACGGACTGGCCCGATGTCTGGTGCGCAATCAGCGCCATGGCCGCGGTCACCGAGCGGATCCGCTTCTGCAGCATGGTCTACATCCTGCCGCTGCGAGATCCCATCGAGGTGGCGAAGCAGGTCTCGACCGCGGCCGTGCTCTCGCGAGACCGTGTCGTTCTGGGCGCGGGCGTGGGCTGGATGAAGGAGGAGTTCGAGCAGCTCGGCCGGGACTTTCACACGCGCGGCCGCCGCTTCGACGAGATGGTGGAGGTCATGCGCAAGCTCTGGACCGGTGAGATGGTCGAGCACCACGGGAAACACTACGACCTGGACCGCCTGCTGATGAGGCCTGCGCCGGGCCGGCCCGTCCCCATCTATGTAGGGGGGCAGAGCGAGCCCGCGCTACGCCGTGCGGCGCGGCTAGGCGACGGCTGGATCGGGGCAGCGGCCTATGCGCCGAACGAGATTTCGGGGCTCACAGAGCGGCTCCAGGAGCTGCGCAAGCAGGAGGGCCGCGAGCATCTCCCCTTTGACATCATGTTCCCCATCGCTGCCACGCCCAGCCCGGATCTCTACCGGCGCCTGGAGGATCAGGGCGTGACCTCGACCACCAGCTCGCCCTTCAGCTACAGCGTGGGCCCTCGCTCGACCCTCGACCAGAAGCGCAGGCTGCTGGAGGACTACGCCGAGAACGTGATTCGCAAGATGAAGTAGGATCCCTGCCCGTGGGGCATGCGACCCAAAGAAGGGTTGACGCGGAATCGGGCCAGTCCGTCAGGATCGGCACCCTGCTGCGGCTGAGCGTGAAGCCGCTCCGAAAGCGCAAGCTGGACGTCTTCTTCATCGCCTGCTTCGCCTTCGGGGTCTTCTCCTGCCTGTTCTCGGACCTGTATGCGGTAATGGGCTGGCTGGAGGGAGAGGGATTCTGGGCGCAGGCCAACCGCTACTACCTCGAGGGGGATCCGTTCCTCGCCTCACATCCCTACTACATGCGTATCGTAATGCTGACCTCGGCCTTCGTCTGGCTACCGTTCTATCTCGTCTTCATCTACGCGCTCGTCCGTGGCTGCAACTGGGTGCGGCCGCTCGCGTTGCTCTATGTCGGCGGCATCACCGTAAACATGGTGAACTTCTTCTGGTTCGAGTTCGCGGGTCCGCTGCCGCCCACGGAACACCTGGCCTGGGTTCTGGGCTGGAACCTTCCGTATCTGATCGTGCCGCTGCTGTTCGGGCTGCGCATGTGGAGGCACGAGCCATTCGGCGCCTAGGGCTCTGCGGGTAACGCATGTTCGAATCCACGCCGGTTGTGTTTCCGGGGGTGTAGCTCTAGGCTGCGCCCGCATGAGGCTCCCATTCGCGCTCGCAGCGGCAGCGCTGATCGGCTGCTCGGGCCCCTCGCCGATCGAGTACGAAGGTCCGGTGGCCGGCTGGCCCGAGTACGGCGCGGCCAAGGGGGGCGGCCACTACTCGCCCCTCACTCAGATCCATAAGGACAACGTCGGGGAGCTCGAGATCGCGTGGGTCTATCACACCGGCGATTACGATGACGGCTCCGCCAGCCTGGCGCCAAGTTCTTTCCAAAACACGCCGATTCTCGTGGACGACACGCTTTACCTGTGTACGCCCTTCAACCGTGTGATTGCGCTCGACGCCGACACCGGTCGCGAACGCTGGAGCTTCGACCCCAAGCTGGACACGTCCCAGCGCTACCTGCAGGTGTGCCGTGGCGTCACGGCCTGGGACGATCCTCGGCGCAAGCCCGGGCGCAGCTGTGCACGGCGCATCTTCATGGGCACGCTCGACGCACGTCTGATCGCGTTGGACGCGCACAGCGGGGAGCCGTGTGAAGACTTCGGCCAGAAGGGCGAGGTCGACCTGGGCCAGGGCATTGGGCGCGTGGACCCGGGGGAGTATGGCGTCACCTCGCCGCCGGTGGTGATCCGCGACCTGGTGGTGACAGGCAGCTACGTGCTCGACAACCGCCGTAGCGATGCGCCCGCCGGGGTGGTACGCGCCTACGACGCGCGCAGCGGCGAGCTGCGCTGGAGCTGGAACCCCGTCCCGCCGGGGCAGAGCCAGATGGAGTTCGATCCAGCCACCGGCGAGCGTATCTACCGCAAAGGCACCGCGAACGTATGGTCGATAATGTCGGTCGATCCAGAGCGGGGCCTCATCTTTGCTCCGACCGGAAACACCGCGCCCGACTACTACGGCGGCGATCGCCGCGGCTTCGACTACTACTCGAGCTCGGTGGTGGCCCTGCATGCCTCGAACGGCCAGGTGATCTGGCGCTTCAAGACCGTGAACCACGACGTGTGGGACTACGACGTGCCGGCGCAGCCCACACTCTTTGATTTTCCGCATGGCCGGGGGACGATCCCGGCGCTGGTGCAGGTGACCAAGATGGGACACCTCTTCGTCCTCAACCGCGAGAGCGGCCGGCCACTCTTTCCGGTGGAGGAGCGCGCGGTGCCGATGGGCGGCGTGCCGGGTGAGGTGCTCGCGCCGACTCAGCCCTTCCCCACGCGCCCCCCTCCCCTCCACCCGGGCGAGCCGCTCACCCCCGATGACGCCTGGGGCTTCACGTTCTGGGATCGGGGAAAGTGCCGCGAGTGGATTGCCTCCCTACGCTCGGAGGGCATCTTTACCCCACCTTCGCTGCAGGGCTCGATCCACTATCCGGGCAGCTCGGGCGGGATGAATTGGGGTGGCCCCGCCGTCGACCCGGAGCGACATATCCTCGTCGTGAACACGACCCGCGTAGCCAACCACATCCGGCTGGTTCCTCGGAAGGCGGTCACGCCCGAGCAGGCCGCGGCCCAGTACGGCTTCGAGCCCGCACTCGGGAGTCCTTACGGCCTCGAGCGCCTCCCGCTGCTGTCGCCGCTGGGCGCGCCCTGTAACCGGCCGCCTTGGGGCACACTCGTGGGTGTGGACCTCGCGCGCGGCGAGATCCTGTGGGACGTGCCGTTCGGCACCACGCGCGACATGGCGCCGTTTCCGATCTGGCGCAAGCTCGGCGTGCCCAACATCGGCGGCCCCATCGTGACGGCCAGTGGGCTCGTCTTCATCGGGGCCACCACGGACGACTTCCTGCGCGCTTTCGACAGCGAGACAGGCGAGGAGCTCTGGAGGGGACGGCTCCCGGGCGGCGGCCAGGCCACGCCCATGACCTACCGCACCAGCCGCGAGACCAAGCAGTTCGTCGTGATCGCTGCGGGCGGACACGGGCTCATGCGTACGACGGGCGGCGACGCGCTGGTGGCCTTTAGCCTGCCTGAGTAGCTAGCGCGTTAGCGGCGAGCACAGCTCGCCTGCGCGCACGGCGCCGGACTTCGTCGGCGCCTCTGTAGCGCGTTAGCGGCGAGCACAGCTCGTCTGCGCGCACGGCGCCGGACTTCGTCGGCGCCTCTGTAGCGCGTTAGCGGCGAGAAAAGCTCGCCTGCGCGCATGGCGCTTGTGCCTCCTTATCGGGTGCCCGTGACGACGAGAACACGCCGAGCGAAGCAGCGGTCCCCCAGTGCTCCCCTATCGCAGCGGCCATCTCTCCCAGGGCCTCGAGCTCAATACCGATCGGATAATCGGGTGCTCGCGTCATGCGGGCGAAAGCACCGAAGGCCACGAGCGCCGTGATGCGGTCGGGATGGGTGGTGGCAAACAATGCGCTCAGGGGTCCACCCTCGGAGATGCCGAAGAGCACGGCTTGCTCACTACCCGTTGCGCTCATGACAGCGTGGATGTCGTCCATCCGCGGCTCATAGCTGGGCGCACCGGCGACCCAATCCGAGAGGCCCGTGCCGCGCTTATCGAAGGTGATCACGCGGGAGAAGGACGCGAGCCTCTGAATGAAGCGTGAGTAGCCCGGCAGCTCATGGAAGAACTCGACGTGAGATACCAAGCCTGGGACGACGATGAGGTCCCGCGGGTCCTCCCCCACAACCTGGTACGCGATGCTCAGCTCGCCGCTCTTTGCGTACCGGGTCGTGGGCAGCTCCTGCATTGCTCCTTCCAGCTAGGATGATCCCCCAGCCAGCACCGAGCTGGTCAGCAGCTCCTCGCGGTAGCGCGCGTCCCACCACTACATCTGTGTACCCGACTAGGAGGGCGGTCCGCGGCTAACTTACGGGTGGTTCGAGTAGCCCTCCCAATCGACGGCGCCGTCACGACCCTGCTCCGCTTCGTCGCCGCGGAACTCGTCGAGCTCGATCACGTTTCCATCGGGGTCTCGGATGAAGACGGCCGTGAGCCCCCCGAAGCTAAAGGAGCCCGTGGTGGGGATTCCCTTCGCGTCGAGGAAGGCCTTGGTGTCGTCCATAGAAGATATGCGGAGCGCCACGTGCGTATAGCCCGGGTGCTTCTCGTCGATGTCCATCAGGATGTTGGAGCCGCCACCGCTGGTGCTGGGTCCTAGCAGGTTGAGCGTTACCCCACTGGCCTTGTTCCGCATGATAATGGGATGGCCCTGGTCGAAGCCCGCGTCGGCGATGAGGTCGAAGCCCAGCTCTCGGTAGAAGGCGACAGAGGCCACATTGTCCGAGATTCGGATGCCCACGTGGTCAACCTTCTCAATCTTCAGCATGTGGTTCTTGATCCCCCGTCCAGCACGGAGCTGGCCACCAGCTCCTCGAGGTAGCGCGCGTCCCACCATGACATCTGCAGCTGCTTGGCGCGGCGGAAGTAGAGCTGGATGTCGTACTCGATGGTGAAGCCCACCCCGCCGTGGACCTGCTCCGCCATCGCGGTGAGCTTGCGGAAGGTGTCGCAGGCGAAGAGCTTGGCCATCGGAGCCAGACGCTCGATCGGCTTGCCCTGAGCGCGCGCCCAGGCCGCCTCGTAGACGAGAATCCGGCCGCCGTCGACCTCGGTGGCCGCGTCGGCCATGTAGTGGGCGAGGGCCTGGAACGCTCCCAGCGGCTTGTCGAACTGCTTGCGCTCCTTGGCGAACTGCACCGTCATCTCGAGCGCGCGCTCGGCACCTCCGATCGCCTGCGCGGCCAGCAGGATGATCCCGCTGTGCATGACCGCGTTCCAGGTGGCCCAGCCCGACTTCGGTCCACCGATCCGGTCCGCCATCGGCACGCGCACGTCCACAAAGTCCAGCTCGTACTGGGTGTCGGAGGCCAGACTGAACTGCTGTGTCAGCTCGATGCCGGGCAAGGACGGGTCGACCAGCAGCAGCTCGATGTCCTCGGGTGCGTCTCCGCTGCGCGCCAGGACGATCAGGCGCGAGGCCGCGCTCGCGAACGCTACGTGCTGCTTCGTGCCGTTGAGCCGGTAGTGATCCCCATCGGCCACGGCCCGCAGCTGCACGCCGTCCGGCCCGTAGCCGTGCTTCGGCTCAAGCCACGCGGGTGTCAGGATGGCCTCGCCCGACGCGATCTTCGTCAGCCACGCGTCCTTCTGCTCTTCGCTGCTGGCGAGCGCGAGCGCGCCGGCGCTCAGCACAGAGCTTACGAAGTGGGGCGACGGACTCAGGCTGCGACCGAGCTCCTCGTACACGATCGCGGCCTCGAGCGCCGACTGATCCGCTCCCCCGTACTTCTCGGGCAGCGTGAGTCCGAGCAGACCCAGCTCCCCCAGCTGCTTCCAGAACGCAGGCGGGTACCCGACGGGGTCGTCTTCCAGCTTGCGCACGACATCGAGCGATGCGTACTCGGCGCACACTCCGCGTACCATCTCGCGCAGCATCTCCTGCTCTTCAGTGAAATCGAGGTCCATTGCGAAACTCCCTATGGCTTCCAGTTCTCTCCCCGGCGCTTCCACGGGTTGTCACTCGCATTGGCCGGGATGGCCACACGCGCCGCGCACGACGTGACGAGCTTCTCGCCCACCTTGAGGCTCAGCGCGACATCCACCCAGCTGCAGCCGGTAGCGTCAGTCTCGACCTTCTCCACCACGCCACGGAAGACCATGCGGTCGCCCGCAAAGACCGAGTCCTTCATCCTGAACTTCATGCGACCCAGCCGGCCGGCCGGACCCGTCCAGTCCGTGATGTAGCGCTCGAACCACGCGGCCTGGGCCGGCGTGTTCAGGAAGATGTCCTTCACGCCGTTGCGCTGGACCGCGAAATCCTTGTCGTGGTGCATGGGTCGCCAATCACGGCTCGCCAGCGCTCCCAGAACCACGGTCGTGGCCGAAACGTCGACGGTGAAGGCAGGAACCACGTCGCCTGCCTTGACCTGGTCGATGGTGAGCATGTGCCGTTCCGCGCTCATGCCTCACTCCTCCGGTAGCCGAAGCCCGTGTAGCTCTCCCGTCCCACCAGCTCGTCGCGCTGGTTCAGGTACTCGACCTCGATCACCCAGAAGCGACCCTTGCCGAGCTTAGTGGTCTTCGGGTCGCTGACGGAGCGCAGGATCTGACGCGTGCGTAGCCGATCCCCCGGCCGCACGGGCTCAGCGAAGACGATCTCGTTATCCGTCATGATGGCTTCGGGCAGATCCAGCTTCTCCTTCAGGTCGAAGTGGACCTGAAGTGGCTGGAGGGGCTTCGTGCGTCCGGGCGCCCAGTGGTGGGGCCGGAACCAGACCGAGAGCATCGTGGGCGGTGCGATCGGACCGCCGGTGAGCTCCTGCGCGACTTGGTCGTCCCAGAAGAGCGGATTTCCGTTCTGTACCGATGAGCAGGTGGTGAAGATGTAGCCCCGCTCCACGTCGAACTCGGTCTCCTCCTCGTAACGCACCTGGCCGATCCAGGACTGCACCTCGCTCGGCAACTCAGACATGGGCTCTTACTCCTCTCACTCCACGACTCCCGCGTGCCGCAGCTCTTCGATCTGCTGTTTCGTCATCCCAACCTCGCGCAGCAGCGCGTCCGTATCGGTTTCGGCCTCGCTCCGGACCCGGTGAGCCGGCTGCTCGCGCCTTCCCCCTGCGAGCACGGGACCGACTTGGCGAAAGCCCCCGTGCTCGGGGTGCTTGGCCTCCAGGAACACCTTACGGGCCAGGAGGTGAGGATCGTCGACGAGCTCCGGCACGGAGTAGACGGGGGCCACGCAGGTGTCGGCCGGGGCCAGCTCGGCGATCCAGTCGTCGCGATCGCGCTCGGCGAACGCCTTGCGCAGGGCCGCGCGGATTTCCTCCTGCCGTGCGTCGTCCAGCTGGTACGGGATCCACCGCTCGAGCCCCAGGGCCTTGCACAGGTTGGCGAAGAAGGCCGGCTCGATCGCGGCGAGCGAAAGCCACTTTCCGTCACGAGTGCGGTACAGGTCGTAGCACGCGTAGCGTCCCGTCAGGATGTTGCTTCCCGGTCCGGGCTCGTTGCGCGTCGCGAGATACTCGTCGATGTGAAGCGACATCAGCGACAGCACGCCGTCAGCAACCGAGACGTCGAGGTAGGCGCCTTCGCCACTGGCCCCACGTCGGAGCAACGCCGCGAGAATGGCGATCGCTGCCTGCATGCCACCTGCGGCGCTGTCGGCCACCGTCGCGCCTGGAATGGCGGGAGCGCCGTCGTCGCGCCGGCTCGAGCAATCGAGAAAACCGCCGAGCGCGAGGTAATTGAGGTCGTGCCCTGTCCAGCTGGAGTAGGGCCCGTCCTGTCCGTAGCCGCTGGTGGAGCAGTACACGACCCTCGGGTTGAGCCGCTTGAGGTCGTCGTACCCGATGCCGAGCCGCGCGGCCACGCCGGGGCGAAAGCTCTCGATCACCACGTCGGCTGCGGCGGCCAAACGCAGGAACGCCGCCTTCCCCTCCGTCGCTTTGAGATCGACCTGCACGCGCTTCATCCCGCGTCCTGCGCCGTAGCTGAAGTAGGGCGGCTGGATCTGAACCGATGCTTTGCGCGACGTCGGGCCGACCTTGATCACGCTGGCGCCGTAGTCGGCGAGGATGCGCGAGCAGCGCGAGGCGGGCCCCACGCTGGAGAGATCGAGAACCGTGAAGCCCTCTAGCAGAGGAGGAGAAGACATCGGCGTTAGAAGTTCTTGGGCAGGCCCAGCTTGCGCCGGGCGATGATGTTCTTCTGGATCTCGGAGGACCCGCCGCCGATGGTGTCCACCACGGTGTAGCGATAGGTGAGCTCCGAGCGGCCCTTCATTGGGGCTTCATGGGTGTGCACGCGGAGCTGTCCGCCGGGCCCCGCGAGGTTGAGCGCCGTATTGGCCACGCGCTGCGAGAGCTCGGTGGCGTAGAGCTTGTACATCGAGGACTCACAGGTCGGGGGCGCACCACCCTTCATGGACTTGGCCACGAACTGAAGCCCGAGCACGCGCGCCACCTCTGTCTGCGTGACGAGCTGCGCGATGCGCTGGCGTATGACCGGATCCTCGCGCAGCGGCTTTCCGTCTCGCTCCTCGTTCGCGACGTACTCACACAGCAGCTCGACCCGCTGCTCGATGGGCGAGAAGGTGAACATGGTGAAGCGCTCGAGATCGAGCGCCTCCGAGATGTAGCGGAAGCCCCGGTTCAGCTCGCCTACGCGGTACTCGTCGTTGACCCAGACGTTGTCGAAGAAGACCTGGTTGGTGATCTCGTCTCCAATCGTGGGCATGGGGTGCACGGTCAGGCCGGGATCGTCCATGCGCACCAGAAACAACGTAATGCCGTCATGCTTGGGCTTGTCCGGATCGGTGCGCGCGCCCACCCAGTACCAATCGGCGAAGTGCGCCGAGGTGGTGAAGATCTTCTGGCCGTTCAAGCGCCAGCCGTCTCCATCGCGCGTGGCCTTAAGGGCCATGGCTGCCGCGTCGGAGCCGGCCTGCGGCTCGCTGTAGCCGATCGCGAACTCGATCTCGGCGTTCAGAATCTGAGGCAAGAATTCACGCTTCAGCTTCTCGCTGCCGTTGCGGATGATGGTCTTGCCGATGATGCCGACGCCCTTGCCGATCTGCGGCGCACCCTCCCGGGCGAGACGCTCGTTGAGCAGATACTCGTAGACGCCCTCGCGCTCGCTGCCGCCGTACTCCTTGGGCCAGCTCATGCCCAGCCAGCCGCGCTCGGCCAGCTTCTTCATGAAGGCCCTACGCTCGGGTGTGTCGACGAGCTGGGCCATGTTCTCGCGCGTGCGGTCCATCACTTCGGGCGAGCGGTTCGCCTCGATGAACTTGTCCACCTCCTCGCCGAAGGCCAGCTCTGCGTCCGAGAACTCGAAGTTCATGGCTCCTCCTCCGCGGTCGATCGCGACGCTCGGATCGGAGAAATAGTATACGATACGTAGCGTATAGTAAATAGCAGAGGCCCTGCGACCGCGAATTTCCCTGCCTTTGAGGGCGCTTACGAGCTCGGCTCCCGGACAGCAGCGCTCTCGCCACCGCAGGTGATGGCGCACCTGCATGACATCGAGCTCGAGCCGATCGAGATCTCAGAGCCCGTGCCGACCCGCCACTCGCCGGGCTACGACCTGCTCCTGGGAAGCCGGCCGGCGTGCTTCAGGGAAGCCGCCGAGAAGCTCGAGGCCTGCGTACGCTCCGTCGGCCCGGAGCACGATCAGACTTTGATCCGCTACTTCCACCACCGCGTGCTGCGGCAGGAGGCGACACTCAAGCCCGCCATGCGCGAGCTCGAGCACTCCCGCGTGCAGCTCCTCGAGTAGTCTCGGAGCTACGCCTTTCGCCCGTATAGTATATTCCTGACCAACACACAGAGGAAACGCATGCGAGTCGGTGAGGTTCGTCACGAGGAGCGCGCGCAGTGGGGCAAGCCCCTCGAAGGGGTGCGTATCCTCGCCGCCGAGCAGATGCAGGCGCTCCCCTACGCCACCCAGCTCATGGCGCATCTCGGAGCCGACGTGGTCAAGGTCGAGCATCCCAAGACGGGCGAGTCGGGCCGCGGGGCGAGGCCTAGTCTGATCGACGACGATGGCCGAGAGGTGGGTGCCACCTACCTGCGTAACAACCTCTCCAAGCGCAGTATCGGGATCGATCTCAAGGCGGAGGAGGGGTGTGAGCTCTTCAAGCGCCTGGTGCCGCACTTCGATGTGGTGGCGGAGAATTTCAAGCCCGGCACGATGAAGAGACTGGGGCTGGGCTACAACGACATCCACCAGATCGAACCCCGCACCGTCTACGTCTCGATCTCGGGCTTCGGCAACCTCACGCAGAGTCCGTACGCGAGCTGGCCGGCCTATGCCCCCATTCCCGAGGCCATGGCGGGCTTCTACGAGGCGATTCGGCAGCCGGGACAGCCGCCCCCAGTACTGGTGGCGGGCGCGCTGGGCGACATCGGAAGTGCGATGTTCGCCGTGATCGGGATCCTGGCGGCGCTGCGTCATCGTGAGCGCACCGGGCTCGGCCAGCACGTCGACGTGGCCATGTACGACGCCATGGTGGCTATGGCCGATATGGTGCCCTTCATGTGGTCGATGGGCGTGCCATCCTTTCAGTCTGGGGGCGTGGGCTACGGCATCATCGCCGGCTTCAAGGCCAAGGACGGCTACTTCGTGATCGAGGTCATCCGCGAGCACCAGTTCGAGCGGCTGGCGAAGATCATCGGCCATCCCGAGTGGTGCGAGGACGAGCGCTTCGCCACACGCGAGGGCTGGACCGCACAGCTGGACTCGGTCATTCGTCCCGCGCTCGAGTCCTGGGCGAGGGACAAGACCAAGCTCGAAGCCTCACACGCGCTTAGTGCAGAGGGTGTGGCGGCAGGGCCGAGCAACGAGGCCAAGGACCTCTACGCCGACCCCCACGTGCAGGCGCACAATATGCTGATCGAGGTGCCCCGGCCCGACGGCGGCAAACCCATGCTCGTGGTGGGCAACCCGATCAAGCTCTCGCGCATGGCCGAGGGTCCGGTGAGTCGCTTTCCCCGCCTGGGTCAGCACACGACTGAGGTCTTGCGCGACACGCTGGGCCTGGCCGAGGGCGAGCTGGCCGACCTACGCAAGCGAGGCGTGATTTCCGATGGCGCGTGAGCTCTATCTGCACGAGACCGTCGACATCATCGGGGAGGGTGCCGTGCCCTACATGGAGAAGAGTGTGGTCGGCTTCGACAGCGCGCGCACGGCCGACCGCGGGCTCACGCTCTTCGGCACCTGGTACGTGCAGGGCTCGACGGGCCGCTGGCCGCAGGTGGTGAACGTGTGGGAGATGCTGGATGGCTGGGAGGGCTGGCGTCGGCTCTGCGCCAGCACGAACCTGCGCCGCGAGGCCAACGAGGAGCTCCGGGCCTGGTGGAAGATGTCGTATGAGTGGCGTAGCGGTGGTTTAGATCGGCTGCTGGGCGCCATGCCGGGCAGTCCGACACTCGCAGAGCTGGTGGCGGCGGGCACGAAGGGCACGCTCTTCGTGCACGAGCTGACCCAGGTGCGGCCGGGCGCGGGGCCCGACTACCTGGGAGCGGTGCGTGAGGAGTGGGCGCCCGTGATGGCCGAGCACCGTCATACGCTGGTCGGATTGTGGGAGGTGCTGCTGGGAGATACCGAGGTGTGCACGCTATGGGCCACGGATCTCGACGCACATGTCGAGCTGGCGCGTGCCTCGGACGCCGCACGCGGCTTCGACTCGCCGGGCGCGAAGGCCGACGCGCGCATTCCCGCCTGGCGCAAGCGAGCTCAGCAGTACTGCACGCGCTGGCGGGAGGAGATGTTGATTCCCTGTCCGGGCACGCCGTTGGGTCCGGAGGCGTGGGCGTCGTGAGCCGCCCGGCTTGGGCCGGAAGGCAGCGGCAGGCGGTGGTGGTCGGCATCCACGCGCTGCCGTTCTCGAAGAACATCGGCATGACGGAGCGGCACGGAGGTGGCCTGGCCATTCTGGGCGCGCTCCAGGACGCGGGGCTCAGCGTGGCCGATGTCGATGGCATGTACCGCTTTGTGTGGGAAGGCACGACCGAGATGGAGATGGCGCGCATTCTCGGCATCGAGAACCTGCGCATGTTCGGTGAGGTCGACTACGGCGGGGGCGCCGGCTGTCCCGCGGTGTCTCATGCCGCGCTCGCGATTGAGAACGGGCTCGCCGACGTGGTGGTGGTCTGGCGCTCGCGCAATCGCTCCTCGGGTGGACGGCCTTGGGTGAGCCAGCTCCAGGCTACGGGCCAGGACCAGTTCGAGCGACCCTACGGTCTGGTGCGCCCGGTCGATGGCATGGCCCTGCACACGCGCTACTGGATGCATAAGTACGGCTGGGGTCCGGAGGTGCTGGGCCGTGTGGCGATCACTCAGCGCGAGCTCGCGCGCAGGAACCCCGCGGCGGTCATGCAGAAGCCGATGACAATGGACGACTACCTCGGAGCGCGCATGATCGCGGACCCGTTGCGTCTCTTCGACTGCTGCCTCGAGACCGACGGCGCGCTGGCCATGGTGCTGACGAGCGCCGAGCGGACGGCGGACCTCGAAGTGACACCTGTCTACGTCACCGGTTTTGCCATGGGGAGCGGTCCCCAATGCTACGGCATGACCTTCTACTACGATGAGGTGCTCGGCGTCACGCCTGCCAAGTACGTCGCGCCCGAGCTGTGGAAGAACACCGGGCTCCAGCCCGAGGACATGGACGTAGTGCAGTTCTACGATGCATTCACGCCGCAGATTCCGGTTAGCTTCGAGGAGTATGGGTTCTGCGGCGAGGGCGAGGCGCCCGCCTATATGCTCGAAGGCAAGAACCCGCCCTACAACACCAGCGGTGGCGGTCTGTCCGAGGCCTACGTGCATGGCTTCAACCTGCTGCTCGAGGGTGTGCGCCAGGTGCGCGGCAGCTCGACCACGCAGGCGAAGGACGTCCAGCACTCGCTCGTCACCAGCGGCAACGTGGTGCCGACCGGGGCGATCGTGTTCTCGAAGGAGCCCTGGTGAGCGACCCCGGCCTCGATTTCGCCACCTCCTTTCCCGTTCCGATGCCGGATGCCGACACGCAGCCGTTCTGGGATGGGTGCGAGCGTGGTGAGCTCCTGATCCAGCGCTGCGGATACTGCAAGAAGTGGCTGTGGCAGCCGCGCCCCATCTGCTCCGGCTGCCAGACGCCGGACCCCGTCTGGACGCGCGTCTCGGGGGCTGGCTTTGTGGCATCCTGGACCGTTCTGCGCCCACCGAGTCTACCGGCGTTCGCACAGAAGCTGCCCTACGTGCTGCTATTGGTGGAGCTGGACGAGGGCGTGCGTTTGATCGGCTTTCTCGTGGACGACGCGGGCGGCTGGCTCCAGACCGACGGCGAGGCCGAGGGCATCCACATGGGAACGCGCATGTCGCTGCGCTTCTACGATCAGGCCGGAACGATCCTCCCCTCGTGGACGGTGGCGAGCTGACACGTGGGAATCAAGCTTGGCCTGATCTTCGCTGTCGGCATCACGCTGGGCGTAGTCGGAAGCCAGCTTCTCCGTGCGCAAGGACCGCTCGAGCGCAGCGAAGTTTTGAAGACAGATGTGGCCGGAATGGAGGGCCAGGAAGCGCACATGTGGGTCGCGGAGATCGCCCCTGGGGCCGCGACGGGCAGACACTCCCACCCGACAGCCAGGTTCGTCTACGTCATGGAAGGCTCTGTCATGCTGGAGGTCGATGGGAAGTCGCCGCAGATCTTCAAGGCCGGTGAGGGGTTCCAGGAAGTCCCCGATGTCGTACACAACTTCCGCAACGCGAGCGCAACCGTGCCAGCGAAAGCCCTGGGCTTCCAAATCGCCGGGAAGGGTCAGCCGCTCCAGTATTGATGAGCAAGCTTTGCAGGCTGCGTAGCAGTACGCGCACCAAGGTGCGTACGAATGCAGGCGCGAGGGCCAGACACATTGACGGTGATCCGCCCTGGTCTGCACGAACGAACGGGAAGCGTCCTTCTCGTCCCTCAGAACCCACTCGACCCAGGGCTTGAGGGGTAGCGGAACCTCGCTGCGGGAGAGCGGCTCCGCGGAGACATAGCCGGGAATCAGGAGCAGCAGGGCGGCCAGGCGGGTCCAGCTGGAGCAGACGGTCATGAACTCTCCTATTGGAGTTCGAGGGCCGTCTTTTCAGTCCCGTGCCTACGCGATCAGGTCCGCTACGCGCTTCACCTCGTCCGGGTCCGAGCCGGTGGGGACGAGGCTCAGCTCGTCGGTGCCGAGGTCCGCGAACTGACGCACGACGTCGCGGAGGGCCTTTGCAGATACCGTCTTGACGCTCGGTGCGATCTTGGCAACCGCGTCGGGTCCCATGAAGGCGAGGTAGCGTTGGAGATACGCATCCATCTGGCCGCGGGCGTCTCGGCCCAGGGCGAAGAAGCAGCTCGTGACGAGGCGCGGAGGCGCGGCGCGGCCTTCCTCCTTCCACGCGGCGCGCGCCGCTTCGAAGGCGCGGTGCGTCTCTTGGGGGGAGGGTCCGAAGCTGAAGCCCGCGATCCCATCGGCCCAGCGTGCGGCGCGGCGAATGGAGCGCGGATAGAGCGAGGCGGAGAGCAGCTCGGGACCGCCGGGCTGCAGTGGCAGCGGCTCCACCAGGCGTTGCGCTCCCTGCACGACCGACTCACCCGCCCACACGCGCCGCATGAGCCCGATCTGTTCCTCGATCTGGGCCAGCCGCTTGCGTCCGAAGTGAGCGTCGACCGCGCGGAAGTCCTCCTCGCGCGCGCCGGCCCCCACACCGAGCGTGAGGCGGCCCCCCGAGATCAGATCGAGCGTGGCCAGCTCCTTGGCCTTGAGCACGGCGTTGTGCATCGGCAGCACCAGCACGTTGAAGAAGATCCGCACGCGCTGCGTCAGCGCGGCCGCGGCCGAGAGCGTGACCATGATCTCGGGGTTGGGGAACGTGATGCGCTCGCCAGCGGCGAGGCTGGCATAGGGTCCGGCGTCGATGCGCTGGCACCACTCGAGGATGAGATCGCGATCCAGGCCGGGCACCATCACGGGCAGGTTCATTCCGATTTCCATCCCCGTCCCTCGTCGAGTTCGAGCCGTACCCGTGCTGGCGCTGCGTTGGTCTATAATAGCGCGCGCTGGGAGGGCCTATGGAGAAGCTGATCTACCTGCTCTGGGCTGAGGGGACGGAGCCGGACCAGACGCGCAAGGTTCTGCTCGAGGAGTGCGCGCCCGAGCTGATCCGTCGGGGTGCGATGAAGCTCTCGATGAACATCGACGACTCCGACTCCGAGGTGCCGCCACCACTGCCGCCGCCAGCGGGGGAGGCCTCGCTCTCGGCCGAGATCTCGCTCTGGCTCGAGTGCCTGGACGAGCGAGGCCCGTTCGAGCAGGTGCTGGCCGCAGCGAACGCTCGCATGGCCGGATATCTGGTCACGGAGTCGCTCTACACCGACTACGGCGGCAACCGGCACTCGGGCCCGCGCACCTGGCCGGACGGAGAGCGCTCGCCCGGCCTGCTGACGGTCACCCTGCTCGAGCAGCCCGCGCGCCTGACGTACGAAGAGTGGATCGAGCGCTGGCATGGGACCCAGTCTCCGGTCTCGGAGAGAATCCAGCCCCGGACGCGCTACGTGCGCAACGCGGTCGTGCGCCCGCTGACCGAGGGGGCCCCGCCCTATAAGGGGATCGTGGACGAAGCCTGGCCGTCGGCCGAGCACGTGACCGACCCCATGCTCTTCTACCTGGCCGAGGGCTCTGAAGACCGCATGAAGGCAAATGTCAAGACCATGCTCGAGAGCGTGAACGCCTTTCTCGACATGGACCACATCCGGACCGCGACCATGAGCGAGTATTTTCTCAAGAGCTGATCAGGAAGGAGTCAATTAGTGCGACGCTTCGAAGATAAGGTGGTTCTGGTGACGGGCGCGGCATCTGGAATCGGTCGCGCGACCGTCGAGAGGCTGGCACAGGAGGGAGCGAAGCTCTTGTGTGTCGATATCCAGGCAGAGGCCGTCGAGGCCACGGCCAAGCGGGCGATCGAGCTGGGGGCGGAGGCCGAGGCGCGAGTCTGCGACGTGAGCGACCCGAAGCAGTGTACCGCTACGGTAAAGGCCTGTATCGATCGCTTCGGCAAGCTCGACGCACTCTGCAATATCGCGGGCATCATCCGCTTGAGCCACACCCACGAGCTCAGCCTCGAGGACTGGAACCGTGTGCTGTCGGTGAACCTCACCGGCACCTTCCTGATGAGTCAGGCGGCGCTGCCCCACCTGCTCGCGTCCGGTGGCAGCATCGTGAACACCGCATCGACCGCGGCGTTGGCCGGAGTGCCCTGGGGCGCGGCCTACGGCGCTTCGAAGGGCGGAGTGCTTGCACTCACCCGCAGCATGGCAGTGGAGTATGGCAAGCAGGGCCTGCGCGTGAATGCGGTCTCGCCGGGCTCGATCCTTACCCCCATGGGCTCTCGCTCGATCCTGCCCGACGACATCGACACCACGCTGCTGGCGCGGCTGATGGCCCTCGACAAGCCGCGGGGACCGGAGGTCGTCGCGGGCGTGGTTGCGCTACTGGCTTCCGAAGACGGCGCACACATCAACGGCGAGCAGATCCGCATCGACGGCGGCACGCTCGCCTGAGCTAGAGGAAGAATCATGCTGAGAAACGAGAAAATTCTGATCACCGGTCCCACGAGCCAGGTCGGGTTCCCCGTGGCGCGAGAGCTGGCCAAGCTGAACCAGGTGGTTGGCCTGGCTCGCTTCAGCCGATCCGAGGATCAAGATCGGCTCAAGCTGCTCGGCGTAGAGTGCGTGAAGGCGGACCTCGCCGAGGATTCGCTGGGCCAGCTCCCGGATGACTTCACCTACGTCCTGAACTTTGCCGTCGTGAAGAGTGGAGACTTCGAGTACGACCTGGCGGCCAACGCGGAGGGCGCGGGTCGGCTCATGTCCCACTGCCGCAAAGCGCGAGGCTTCCTGCATTGTTCTTCGGCCGCGGTTTACGAGTACGCGGGATCCCGGCCGCTGAAAGAGACGGATCCTTTGGGAGACAACCACCGTGTGCTGTTCCCCACCTACAGCATCAGCAAGATCGCTGCCGAGTCGGTGGTGCGTCTGGCTGCGCGCGAGTGGGGCGTCCCAACGACCATCGCCCGCTTCAGCGTGCCCTATGGTGACAACGGCGGCTGGCCCTGGTTCCACCTCTTGATGATGAACGGGGGCCAGACCATCCCCCTGCATCCCGAGCAGCCCAACCTGTACAACCCGATTCACGAAGATGACTACATCGAGCACATTCCCCGTTTGCTCGAGATCGCGAGCGTGCCCGCCACCACGGTCAACTGGGGCGGCAGCGACGCCGTCAGCATCGAGGAGTGGTGCGGCTATCTGGGCGAGCTCACGGGACTGGAGCCGCGCTTCCAGACCACTGAGAAGACGCTCGGCAGCCTGACCCTCGACCTGACCCGGATGCATCATCACCTGGGCAGGACCCGTGTTCACTGGCGTGATGGCATCCGACGCATGGTCGAAGCCCGCAACCCTGAACTCCTTAGAGCGTGACCTCGCCGATACCGGGCTAGCCAACAACTGGCTAGTAACGCGCGCGACCTGCAAGGCCGAAGGCCGCGCAGCGAGGCGCAGCCGAGCGAAGTGCGCGCAGGCGAGCTCAGCTCGCCGATAACGCGCTAGTAACGCGCTAGTCGGGCAGCGTAAAGGCCATGAGCGCGTCGCCGGGCTCGGACCAGCCGTGGCCGCCGGCCGCGATCACCACGTACTGCTTGGAAGTGGGTCTCAGGCGGTAGGTCATGGGCGTCGAGTTCCCGGTATAGGGCAGACGCTGCTTCCAGATCTCCTCACCTGTTTGGGCGTCGAAGCCGCGTAGGAACTTGTCTGTGGTGGCGGCGATGAACACCACGCCGCCCGCGGTCACGATGGATCCGCCCAGGTTGGGAGCCCCCAGGCTGAGCCAGAGCGGGAAGGGCGCCTGATCGCGGGTCGTTCCCAGAGTCACGTCCCAGAGCACGGCGCCCGACTTCAGGTCGACCGCTGTCAACGTCCCCCAGGGGGGCGCGTTGCAGGGTGCGCCCCAGCTCGAGAGGACCGCTCCCCGCTTTACGCCGTACGGCGTGCCCTGCATGGGATAGAGCTCGTCGGGGTAGACGACCTCGCTGGTGTCGAGCTGGTCGTACTGCTTGCGCGGAATCAAGGTGGAGACGAGCGCCATACGGATCTGATTGATGAAGAGCACGCCGTTCACGGGATCGATCGCTACGCCGCCCCAGTTGGGTCCGCCCGCCGAGCCCGGATATTGGACCGAGCCCTGCAGAGACGGCGGCGTAAAGATGCCCTCAGAGCGCCAGCTCGCGAGCTTCTCGGCGCAGTCCCGGCGGTCGATGAAGGTGAAGCCCCAGGCATCGTCGGGGGTCAGCGAGGTGGGGTGCAGGGGCGGGGGATGAGTGGGGAAGGGCTGCGTCGGTGAGAGCATCTCACCTTTGACCCCGCCTCCCGGCACCGACCGCTCCTCGACGGGATAGAGGGGCTCGCCAGTCTCGCGGTGGAGCAGGAAGACGTGGCCCATCTTCGTGGCCTGGGCGACGGCGGGTGCGCCTCCGCCCACGCCGGGGATCTGGAAGAGCGTGGGCTGGCAGGGTACGTCGTAGTCCCATACGTCGTGATGCACGGTCTGGAAGTGCCAGACGGCCTCGCCTGTGGACGCGTCGAGCGCGACGGTCGAGCTCGAGTAGTAGTCCAGCCCATGCCGCTCGCCTCCGTACACGTCGGGTGCGGCATTGCCCGTGGGAACGAAGACCAGTCCGCGCTTGCTGTCGCCCGACATGATGGACCAGACGTTGGGCGTTCCGGACTGGTAGCTGCGCCCCCCGGGACCCGGCTCGGGGTCCCAGCCCGGGGGCACGGGATCCCAGGCCCAGCGCAGCTCACCCGAATGCACGTCGAAGGCCCGTACGACGCCGCTGGGCGCGTCGGCGCGCACGTTGTCCGCGACCAGCGCGCCGACCACGACGACGTCGCGAATGACCAGGGGAGGGGAGGTCGGGTAGTACTCCCACGCTTCCGCCTCCCCGATCCCCTCGCGCAGGCGCACCCGCCCGTGCTCGCCAAAGCTCGGACAGGGCGCGCCGGTAAGTGCGTCGAGCGCGATCAGCTCGGCGTCCCGCGTGCCGGTGAAGATGCGCGTGTTGCAGACGGCGTCCGGCTGCGGCTGGGGATCTGCCCAGTACGCGACGCCGCGACAGGTGAGTGGGTACGGTCCGGAGCCCAGCTTGGCCTCCAGCCTGGGATCGAAGGTCCAGCGCTCGTCGCCCGTCTCGGGCTCGAGCGCGATCACGCGGTTGAAGGCGGTGCAGAAGTACAGCGTGTCGTCGACCACGATCGGGGTGGCCTGGAAAGATGTCCTCCCGTACTCGCCGCTCCCATCCGAGAAGTCGCCGTGGTGATAGATCCAGGCGGTCTCGAGCTGATCTACATTCTCGGTCGTGATCTGCGTCAGGGGCGAGTACTTCAGGCCGCCCTCGTCCGAGCCGTATGCAGACCAGGTGGCGATCGGGCCGGCGTAGTCGATGGGGGGCGAGCTCTTGCAGCTCGCAAGCGCGAGCAGGAGTGTGAGCAGGGCCGCCTGTCGCATCATGTTCGGGTTCCGGATCAGGAGCCGGGCATGCCCCGCATGACCTGGCCCGCGGTGTTGCCGCCATCGATAGCGAAGTCCGCTCCCGTGCACGACGCGCTGCCGTCCGATGCGAGGAAGGCGATGAAGCGGGCGACGTCTGCGATCTTGTCCGCGACGGGCCGATCCTTCTGGGGCGCCAGATGGGGCTGGCTGAAGGCGGTCGCGGTTTCGAGGTCGATGCCGGCGGGTACGTAGGGCGCGATCATGGTGGGGTTGCCGCTCTCGGGACAGACCACATTGACCCGAATTCCGAACCTTCCGAGCTCGAGGGCCGCGACTCGGGTGATGCCCCGCAGCGCCCATTTGCTGGAGCTGTAGGCCACGAGGCCGTTCTTGGCCGAGAGCCCATCGACCGAGGATACGTTGACGATGGACCCACCCCCGGCCTGCTTCATGGCAGGAATGACCGACTTGATTCCCAGGAACGCTCCTGTCTGGTTGACGCGAACCACTCGCTCGAACTCGTCCAGCTGCGTATCCTCAATAGCCGCGATCAAGAGAATCCCGGCGTTGTTGACCAGCACGTTGAGAGCACCGAAGCTGCGTGTGGCGGCCTGCACGGCCTGACGCCACTCGCCCTCCGAGGTGACGTCGAGGTGTACGTAGCGCGCCGCGTCCCCGAGCTCCTTGGCAACGGACTCCCCAGGCTCATCCAGAATGTCGGCGAGCAGAACCTGCGCACCCTCCTGAACGAAGAGCCGCGCGGTTGCCTCGCCCGTGCCGCGTGCAGCGCCGGTTACGATCGCTACTTTCCCGTCCAGCATTCCCATCGCGAGATCCCCACCCAGGTACGAAGAGGCCCGGGGCGCCGCCAGTGTACTATACGCTCGGCCTTCAGCTGTGAGGTACGAGCTTGGCTGCATCGAGCAGGGAGTCGTCGACTGCGCCCCGGCACGCCCGAGAGATTCCGGGCTGGGATCGAGAGACCGACGTGGTCATCGTCGGCCTGGGCTGTGCGGGTGCTAGCGCAGCCATCGAGGCGAGCCGAGCGGGCGCGGAGGTGCTCGTGCTCGAGCGCGCCGGCGCTGGAGGAGGCACATCGGCGGTTTCGGGCGGGCTCATCTACTGCGGCGGTGGCACCCCCGTGCAGGAGAAGTGCGGCTTCGCGGACACCCCGGAAGAGATGTACAAGTATCTGATGGCCTCGTGCGGTCCGGGACCGGATGAGGCGAAGATCCGGCTCTACACTGAGCGCAGCGTCGAGCACTTTCTGTGGCTGGTCGAGCAGGGCGTTCCCTTCAAGGAGTCCTTCTATCCCGACGGAGGATCCGAGCCGCCGACGGATGACGGCCTGGTCTACTCGGGCACCGAGAACGCCTATCCCTTCAACGAGATCGCTCGCCCCGCACCGCGCGGGCACTGTACGCAGGCCGAGGGCGCCGCGGGCGGGCTGCTGATGCGCAAGCTCCTGGGCGCGGTCGAGCGCGCGGACGTCAAGCTGCAGGCGAACACACGCTGCGAGGCGCTGGTGCTCGAGGATGGTGGAATCGTGGGTGTGGTGGCGCGGGTCGAGCGATCCGCGTATTACGTGCGGGCCCGTCGCGGCGTAATTCTCGCGACGGGAGGCTTCATCTACAACAACGACATGGTGGAGACCTACGCACCGCTGCTGGGAAGGTGCAGCTACCGCGTGGGAACGGAGGGGGACGACGGCAGCGGCATCCGCATGGCCCTCGACGCCGGAGCCGCGGCCATCCGCATGGACGCGGGGGACGTCTCCCTACCTTATTACCCCCCGCACCAGCTCATGCGGGGCATCCTCGTGAATCGCTACGGCCAGCGTTTCATCAACGAGGACGCGTACTATGGCCGGGTCGGCGAGTTCGCGCTGCTACGCCAGGAGGGCCACGTGTATCTGATCGTCGATGACGAGATCTTCGCCCGGCCCAAAGGCGCGATGGAGCTCGCCGCCGTGGGAGAAACCCCTGCGGAGCTGGAGGCCGAGCTGGGTCTACCGACGGGGGCTCTCGAGAGCACGCTCGCCTTCTACAACAAGCATGCGGCGCAGGGTCAAGACCCGCTATTCCACAAGTCTCGGGCCTGCCTGAGCCCGCTCACTCATCCCCCTCTGGGAGCGTTCGACTGCAGAGTCGAGCGCGCGCTCTACGCGGTCTTCACCCTGGGTGGCCTGCACACCGACACCTCGAGCCGCGTGCGGACGCCCGCCGGTGAGATCATCCCGGGTCTCTACGCCGCGGGCCGCACCACCTCCGGCCTGAGCGCGCAGGGCTACAGCAGTGGCTTATCCATCGCGGATGCCACCTTCTTCGGACGCCGGGCCGGGGCGAGCGCGGCCCGGAGCTGAGCCCCGGGCCGCGCGCTCAGCACACTGGGCTAAAGGCCCTTGGCCTTGAGCGAGCGCTCGATCAGATCGACGCCCCATTCGTGCATGGCCTCTCCCTGCGAGCGGGCGCCCAAGATCGTGATCAAGCTCCCCGCGGGGCGCACGAGCAGGTTCGAGACCACCACGGCGCCCAGCGAGGCCAGCGCGCTGGGCTGCATGTAGACCTTGGTGTGGAAGGTCTGGTTGCCGACGTAGTCCTCGAGCTCCAGTGCGGGTGCCTCGAACTCCGTGTCGTGGATGCCGCCCAGCGCCTTGGGCATGCGCTTGGCCCCGACGCCGAAGCGCAGCAGCTGGCGGCTGAGGATTCCCTGGGTCACGTGCTTCGTCGCAACGTTGTTGTCCACCAGTCCGATCACGTCACCTACGACCGTCGCCAGCTTGCTCACCAGGAATCCACCGTAGGGTGATGCGATCGCAGCCACCGAGAACGCCCCCTGGAATACACTGTCGATCAGTCCGACGAACCCCTTGCGTGCGTTGCTGCCGATCTTCTCCGCAATGTTCATGTCCCCGTACGCTTTCTCCGTATGGTCCCAGCGGCGCTCGACCTCTTGGGCCTGCGCGGAGCCGGGAAAACTGACGCCTCCCAAAGCGAGCGCCACGATGACGATGATGACCTTGAGCTGTTCCATGAAATCCCCCCCTTAAGATGTCGCCCAGGGCATGGCCCTGTTCCGTGGCGAGTCTCTCAACTATAGCTACGGAAAATGTGGAATGCGATAGAATCGAGCACGTATGTTGCGCGTACCAGATCAAAGGAGGACTTTCCCATGGCAGCTCTGGACGAGATCGAGGCCATCAAACGGCTGAAGTACAAGTACCTGCGCTGTCTCGACACCAAGTCCTGGGCCGAGCTCGCGGAGTGCTTTATCGAGGACGCGATCTCGACCTATGACTCGGGCAAGTACACGTTTGAAGGCCGGGACCAGATCATCGGTTTTCTGGAGAAGGCGCTGGGCCCCTCTACCATGCTCACGCTGCATCAGGTTCATCACCCCGAGATCGAGCTCACCAGTGCGACCACGGCCACGGGCACCTGGTATCTGGAAGACATGGTAATCGACACGCGCT
>Ga0209980_10000013_pt1 | contig 77907 bp, 67 predicted proteins | sample CR02metaG_FD_183611 | JGI IMG/M metagenome (GOLD analysis project Ga0209980, IMG submission 183611) | Deep subsurface microbial communities from Mariana Trench to uncover new lineages of life (NeLLi) - CR02 metaG (SPAdes) (version 2) | ecosystem: Environmental > Aquatic > Marine > Ocean trench...
GTCATCACCGGCGAGCGGAATGGATACGGGGCCATCAGCCGAGCCCGGGTCGATCATGGTCTTGTAGTTCAGCGTGTTGAATGCCTTCACGACGAACGCGTCGGGTGCTGCAGCCTGGATAATTTCCGCGTTTGACGTTTCCGCTGCATGTACCAGATTGGGCACCTTGCCCTGCAGCGGGTTCGTCGGGTCGATGATGATTTTGCCCGAGAGGTCGCCGAGGCTTCTTGTGATTTCCTCGACCAACATGCCCGGTATGGCCAGCACCACGATGCTGGCCTGAGCCGCCGCATCGGCTTGCGTCGTCGCCGAAGCACCCTCGCCCGAACGTGCAACCAGCTCATTGACCGAACTGCGGCCGGGATCGCGTGAGCCATAGACGATGGTATGACCCTGTTCGGCGAACCTGGGACCGAGCGCGCTGCCGACATCACCCGTACCGATGATGGCAATGGTGTCGGCGAATGCCGGTACAACACTGAGCGCGAACAAACACAATGCAATTGCGGTCAGCGGCCTGCGTGACAACATTGGGAATTCCCCCGGTGAGTTGTAGTCGTTTATGATTGTGAGACGGTTGCGAGTTCGTCTCTCTTTAATCTTCGGCGAGTATGCGCTGCTTAATTAGACTTCCGGTTTAGCTGAGAGCCATCGAGAATCAGGTCGAAACCCTGCATGTTCGCCGGCAGGACCACGACGCTGCCTTCGTTGTCAGCGAAGCGCATCAAGGCGGTGTTGATCTCGTGCTGCAGGTACGCGGCCGTCAGGCTGCTGTTGATAATGCGGTTGGCCTCCGCGATGCCCTTGGCGCGTTCGATCTCGATCTCGGCGTCTTTTTTCGCGATCTCTACCTGCACCTGCTTGGCCTCGAGCCGTTTCTCGGCCTCGACGGCATCGCGAATGGCGGCCTCGATGCTCGGGTCGGTATTCAAAGCACGGACAACGACGCGCGTAATCTGGAAGTCGCCGGGATCGGAGTGATCCAGCCGGCGCTGTAATTCTTCGAGTACCGAAGCCTGCAGCACGTCTCGCTGCTTATGGAGTTGCAGGCTGTCGATCTTGGACACATTCTCGTAGATCGCGGAGCGTGCTTCGCGAACGACCAGGCCATAGGCCGGCAGATAGATCCCGTCAGCACCGCGACTGGCGGAAGCGGCGTATTTGACCATCAGTTCGGAGATGCGATCGGCCTCCACGCGGTAGAACACGGAAACATCGAGATCTCGCAACGACAGGTTGTCCGCGGCCTTCGGCTGCAGATCATTGATGTCGATGACGATTTCCTTGGCGCTGAATTCCAGTGCGACGGTCAGCAGGGGCATCTTGAATTGAAGGCCCTGACCGAATTCCTCGTGGTTCACTTTGCCCAATGTTCGCTCGACGACGACATTGCCGGACTCGACCGTGTACGCGCTCATGAAACCGAGCACGATGACAAGAAAGAGGGGTACTGCTAATCGGATAAGCGGCATGTTGGTTCCCTTGAAGCGGACTATGTCCGAGGCACGAAGTTTTTTGATGTTGAATTGTCGGTCTGACATTGGGCAATTACCGCATATTTCAAGCGCGGGGAACAGCAGGACGGCCTTCAGGCCCGATTTGGGCCTGAAGGCCGTCCTGCAATACCGCGAATGGCGGGGGGCCTACACGCCTTCCGCCGGAAACGGAAAATCATCGGGAGCCTGCAAGCCGTCTTCGACCCAGGCACGGATTCCCGCGTCGCACATCGCGTAGCCCCAGTTGATCAGGCGTCGTTGCGTTGTGATGTCCTTGGCCGCGAGATCCGTGGCGATGTTTGCAAGTTGCTGCGTGCGTTCGTAGGGGCAGTCGAGTCTGTCCGGGGCGGGGTAGTCCCTGATGTCGCCGCGGATACTCCAGTAGGTGCCGAAGCGCTCGGTCGTTTTCAATGACGAGATCAACAGGCGTTTGCGCAAGCGTCGAACCTGGTTATCGATGGTCTTGGCAACCCGGTAGCTCTGCCGAATCCAGCCTCTCGGAATCTTCTCCTGCGCTTCGTAGCCGCCGCCGGCGTTGCTGCAGATGACGGTCTTGTAGTGGTTGAAGACGGTTTCGAGCCCCAGGTTGTCGTACACGCCGCCATCGGACAGTGTGGGCCGGGTCGTGAACGGCGGTCGTTGCAAGTCGTGGCCGCTGCCCGGCGTGTATTGCGACTCGGAGTACCGGAATCGCGCAGGAGACAGGAACGGCGGGAATGCGGACGAGGCGCCAACTACGCTGGCGATGGAATCAATGGGGTTCCGGACTTCTCCCACGCGCCAGTCGCGGGCGTGGAGTTTCGAGAAGCGCCACAATGCACCCGACTGCAGGTTGGTCGCATTGATGACGAACTGGGGTTGATCGGGCAAATCCTGCAACGTCGCATCGTGGTAGAGCCGTTCGCGGTAGACCTTGACGACCTTCGTGTTGACCGTACTGATGATCGCAGCCCACAGCCCCGAGGCGATCGAGATCGTCGTGCGGCCGGCGAAATCCTGAATGGGGTTGACGACATGATTGTGAAATCGCCCGGACAGGCCGGGCGCATCGACGTCGAGGTCGTCCCAGGCAAGACCCAGCACGCCGGCCGTGATCGAGCCGCCGGAGACTGATGAAACGCGTTGCAGCGAGCCGAGCTTGCCGTGCTTGCCGATCCGTTTTGCAGTGCCCAGGTAACCGAGCTCGGCAAGACGCCAGACAACGCCGAGATGAAACAGCATGGCGCGATAGCCCCCGCCGCTGAGACACAGGCCGATGTCTTCTTTCGGTTCGCCTTCGCCGGGTGCGTCAGGACTGACCGGGGAGAGATCGAGATCAGGCATGTCGATTTGTCACTCTTGCGATAGGATCGATATACCATATTTGGCGGACCGTGGAGCACCGGAGCCTGGCTCTGGCCATAGCGAATCTGATTCAATACCGTGAGCCGCTTGCTTTAGTGTGAAAACTACACTATACTTAATGTGTAATAAACATTAACTAGATGATGGCTTACACCTACGACCATCCGCACCCGGCCGTTACCGTCGACGTCGTGCTCTTCACGATCCGGGATGACGACCTCAAGGCGCTGCTGATTCAACGCGGGCAGGAACCGTTTGAGGGATCGTGGGCACTCCCGGGAGGGTTCGTCGGCATCGGGGAGAGCCTCAGGCGCGCGGCGTGGCGGGAACTCAGGGAGGAGACCGGCGTCCACGCGGGTTATATCGAGCAGCTGCATACGTTCGGCCGCCCGGGCCGGGACCCGCGCGAGCGTGTGATTACGGTTGCCTATCTTGCGCTGTTACCGTCCGACCGGCTGGAGCCGGCACCAGCGTCGGACGCGAAAGCTGCGAAACTGTTCAGCCTGAAGAACCTGCCCGATCTTGCGTTCGATCACGCCAATATATTGCGGCGCGGCCACGAGCGATTGAAGGAAAAGCTCGATGATTCCGTCATCGCACTGCAACTGCTGCCCGTGGCGTTCACGCACTCCGAGTTGCGGCGCGTCTACGAACTGGTCCTGGGCGTCACGCTCGACAAGCGCAATTTCCGCAAGAAGATCAGCGCGTTGGACGTAATCGAGGCGACCGGGGAGGAAAAGAGGGCAGGGCCGCACAGGCCGGCGAAACTCTACCGCGCCAAAAACCCTCACGACGTCCCGTTTCGATAAGGCACGAAAGCAGCAGATTCTTACTCCGCGTCTTGCGGATCTTCCGCATCTTCCGCATCTTCCGCATAGATAATCTTACTGTTCCTCTTGACGGTCAGAGGGTGATAGCCCGGCCGGGCTTTTTCAAATATTCGTATCGCCATGTCTGCATTGCCCGCATCCATCAGCTCCTGGTACAGCGGCATCAGGAATTTATTGCGACCGATGCTGGTCAGGAAATCCTCCAGCCGTGCATAGGCGGGCTGGTAATCGTTTCGCACGGCAATTCGCAGCCAGCTGAAGGCGATCTCGTTGTTCGTCGAAGCGGTCAGCGCAAAAGCCTGGTCCAGATCCCGGAGTTGCGCGTCGCTGAGTGCTTCGGGCATGCCGTCGAGGAAATACTTCCACTCGTGGTAGGTCCAGGCGCTGCTGTCGATATCTGCAGCCGGTGTATCGCCATCGAGCCAACTCCGGCGTACAGGGTCCAGTCGGGTAAAGGCATCGGAGCGCGGATGTGGTGCGCCGTCGGGAATCCCGGGTTCGAAAATCCATTCGTGAATGCGATCGACATCCAGCAATTCCATGTGTGTCTTGAGCAACGTCCGCTCGAGATATGCCAGGAAATCTTCGGTCGTAATGCTCTGAAAAGAGAATTCGTTGAAATAGTCGAGCAGGAATCGGTCGAAGTCGGCACGCCCGATTTTCTGCTCCAGCTCATACAGGAACAACGATGCCTTGACATAAGGAATATCGGAAAAGACGTCGTCGGGATCGCGGCCACGAACGTCGATCGCGAGAATCTCATCGCTGTCGTCGAGATCGGCCAGCGCTGTTTGCAGATCCGCATAGTCCAGCGCCATTTCCATGTCATAGCGATCGTCCCCGTAGACGAACTGCATGATGCGCTTGGTCAGGTAGGTCGTAAATCCTTCATTGAGCCAAAGGTCGCGCCAGGTGGCGTTGCTGACGAGGTTTCCCGACCACGAATGCGCAAGCTCGTGAGCGATCAGCGATACCAGGCTCTTGTCACCGGCGATCACAGTCGGCGTAATGAAACTGAGGCGCGGATTTTCCATGCCGCCAAACGGAAAGCTCGGCGGCAGGATCAGCAGATCGTACCGGTCCCAACGATACGGGCCGTAGACGTCTTCAGTGATTTCAAGCATTGCCTCGGTGTCGGCAAACTCCGCCGCCGCCGCATCGAGGAGTTCGCGCTCCGCGTAGACGCCGGTGCGCTTGCCCATGGCTTTGAATTCCAGGTCGCCGACGGCCAGGGCGAGCAGGTAGGAGGGGATGGGTTGCGGCATGCTGAATCGGTAAACGCCGTCTTGCCCGGCGTCCGGGTCGTTATTGGCGCTCATCACGGCTCGCAAATCCCTGGGTGTGCGAATGGTGGCGTTGTAGGTAATGCGTACACCCGGTGTGTCCTGTAGCGGCACAAAACTGCGTGCGTGAATCGCCTGGGCCTGTGTAAACAGGAACGGGTGCCGCTTGCCCGCCGTCTGCCGCGGCTCCAGCCACTGCAGGCCCGAGGCCTCCGGGTCCGTCCGGTAACGAATGGCGACCGTTGTCGCGTCGCCCGGCAGCTCGATGGAAAGCGCTTGGCCGAGAATGTCATCGCTGTCCGTCAGCGAGAACGCCGTCTCCTCAAAATGCTCGCCGTTGCCTGCGCGCACCGATTCAATACTGAGGCCACGGGTATCAAGCACCAGAGGATTGTTTTCCTCGTTGAGCCGCTCGATCTGTAGTATCGCCTCGCCCTCCAATACCTTGCGCGAGAAATCGACGGTGAGGTCCAGGTCGAGATGCCGAACGCGGTAGTCGCCGGTATTTGCGAATGAGTGGTAGTCGACGCCGGACACAGGCCCGGCGCGTCGCTCTGGTCCGGCATCCGATTGCGGCCCGACACCGTGTTCCGGTTCGGATTTTGTACACCCGGCGCCGGCAAGGATCGCGGCGCCGAGAAGCAGGAAGGTCGGGAACAGGCGGTGCAACATCGGCTTATCTCCACACTGGGTGCTGCTGAGTGCAAGCACCGCAGGATATCTCCGCAATCGAAAAAAACAATAGCGCCGAATGACAGTAGCAATTATTCATCAATACGATGATGGACAACGGCGGATTCGATGATCGATCCGGCCTTGAGTGCGGGCGCTCCCGATCCGGTTTGCGGCCAACAAAAAAAGGGCAAGACCACAGGTCTCACCCTCCTGGCTCTCAACCCGGGCAGGGTGTGAGAGCGGCCCGCGATGTGTTCACCGGGGCCCTGAATAACGAATTCAGATCGCTACGATGTTCTCTGCCTGGGGGCCTTTCTGGCCCTGCGTGACAGTGAACTGGACCTTCTGGCCCTCAGTCAGCGTCTTGAAGCCGTCGCCGACGATGGCACTGAAGTGGGCAAATACGTCCGGACCCGATTCCTGCTCGATGAAGCCGAAGCCCTTGGAATCATTGAACCATTTAACGGTGCCGGTAGTTGTTTCAGACATTGTCTTTTCCTATTTAAACATGAGTAATTAAAGCCTTGTGAACAAGGCCGATCGGTTGGCTGGAAGTGTTGCTATTACTTATGAAAACAGGACGAGGTACAAATATGAGACATCGAAATGGTGTGCATAAATATGAGGCGCACTTTCAAGCTGGCGGAAGTATATACCGCCGGACACCAGAGTCAACGGATATTCCGAGCCATTTCAGCGACATGAGGATCCGATCCTGGCGCGTTGCGCAGATCCGTCACGACTCGTGATCGCAGGCTTTGCAATGCCACTCAGGATCGTTTTCGGTGACAATTGCCGCAATGCTAGACTCTCCCACTTTCTGACCGGCGGGCGATGCGATTCATGCGAAAAATATTCGGGTTTGTAGCGGTTTTGCTGGCGCTTGCCGCCTGCACGCAAAAGGACGTAGCCGAGGATCCCTACCTCTGGCTGGAGGACGTCGAGGGTGAGGAGGCGCTGGCCTGGGTCGAGGATCAGAACGACGTCTCGCTGGGCTATCTCGAGGCTTTGCCGATGTTTGCACCACTGCAGAAGCGCAATCTCGAGATCTACGACTCCGAAGAACGCATCACCACGCCCGGCCTGCGCGGCAGGTTCGTCTACAACTACTGGCGGGACGCCGACAATCGTCGCGGCCTGTGGCGCCGCGCATTACTCGAGGACTACGTCGCCGGCAACACAAAGTGGGAAATCCTGCTCGACCTGGACGCGCTCGCCGAGGCCGAAGACGAGGACTGGGTATGGAAAGGCGCATCTTGCCTGCGGCCTGCCTATCGCCGCTGCCTGCTGAACCTGTCGCGCGGCGGGGCCGACGCAATTGTGGTGCGCGAGTTCGACGTCGAGGAACGCCGCTTCGTTGACGACGGATTTTACATCCAGGAAGCCAAGACCTCGATCAGCTGGATCGACGCCGATACGGTCTATGTCGGCAGCGATTTTGAGGAAGGCAGCCTGACGGATTCGGGTTATCCACGCACGTCGAGGCTGTGGCGCCGCGGCGAGCCGATGGCAGAGGCAACCGAGGTCTTCGCCGGCGAGCAGGCCGATGTCGCGGCCGTCGTCTACCGCATCTGGGACCACGATACGGCCTACGACATCGCGGACAGGGTGCCGACGTTTTTCACGTCCCACAAGTTCCTGTACACGGATGGCGGTGAGCTGCAACGCATCGAGATCCCCGATGACGCGGAGTTCCACGGAGTGGTGCACGGCCAGGCCATCGTCGAACTCAAGACTGCCTGGACCCCGGGCGACACCGAGTACCCGCAGGGCGCACTGATTGCGATCGACTTCGATCGATTCATGCGCGGTGACCGCGACTTCGAGGTGCTGGTCGTACCGTCCGAAAACAGCGCTATCAAGCGCGGCGGCGTCATGAGCACGCGCGATTACCTGATTGTCAATCTGCTCGATGATGTTGTCAGCCGACTGATTCGCCTGGAGTGGACGGACGGCGAGTGGGTGAGCGCAGACATCGAGACCGAATTGCTCGGCAATATATCGCTCGTTACTTCGTCCGATGAATCGAACCTGTTCTTCTTCAATTACGAGGGGTTCCTGAAGCCCGACACGCTGTACGTCGCGAACGATGGCGGCGCAACGGTCGAACTGCTGCAGTCGCTGCCGGAGTACTTCGACGCAGAGGGCATGACCGTCGAGCAGCATTTCGCGACGAGCAAGGACGGCACGCAGGTGCCCTATTTCCTGGTATTGCCCCCCGATTTCGAGGCCAATGGGGACACGCCGACACAGCTGTACGGCTACGGCGGCTTCGAGATCAGCATGCCACCGAACTACAGCGCCACGGTGGGGCACAGCTGGCTCGCAAAAGGCGGCGCCTACGTCATGGCGAACATCCGCGGTGGCGGCGAATACGGCCCGAGCTGGCACCTGGCCGCACTCAAGGAGAACCGGCAACGCGCCTACGACGATTTCATCGCCATCGCCGAGGACCTGATCGCACGCAAAATCACCAGGCCGGAACGCCTCGGCATCCGTGGCGGTTCGAACGGCGGCCTGCTGACGGGCGTCATGCTGACGCAACGACCGGACCTGTTCGGCGCCGTCGTCATCCAGGTGCCGCTGCTCGACATGAAACGCTACAATAAGCTGCTGGCCGGTGCGTCCTGGATGGGTGAGTACGGCGATCCCGATGGCGACGACTGGGAGTTCATTTCCGAGTATTCGCCGTACCACAACCTTGACGAAAATGCGGACTACCCGAGACCGTTCTTCACGACCTCCACGCGTGACGACCGTGTCCACCCCGCGCATGCACGCAAGATGGTTGCGCGCATGAGCGAGATGGGACACGACCTGCTGTACTACGAGAACACGGTTGGCGGTCACGCCGGCGCGTCGGACAATCAGCAGGCGGCGCGGGTGCAGGCCCTTATCTACAGCTACCTGTGGGATCAGCTCGGCCAACACGAATGAGCAGCCGACGAGAATTTATTCAGTGCGCCGGCGCAAGCGCGATAGCGTTGGCGTGTCCTGCCGTTGCCGAGGTTGCGACACGCATCGCGAGCCGACCGATCCCCGGCACCGGCGAGCGATTGCCAATCGTGGGACTCGGCAATTCTTCGGTATTTCGTGAGGGCGACGTTGCCAGAACCCGGGACTTGCTCACCTTGTTCATGAAGCATGGCGGCGCCTATGTCGATACGGCAGGTCGCAGCCGTTTCACGGTCGCGCAATTCGTCCGCGAGAAAAATGTGCACGACCGGTTATTCGTCGGCACCTATGTCGGCGCGACGGATCCGCAAGAGATGCGCAAGGAACTTGCGAGCGTGCAGGAAGCGCAGGGTGGCGGCACCCTGGATCTCGTCCTGACACGCAACATCGGCGACTACGTGGACAATCCGTGGAAATACCGGCAACTCAAAGATGCCGGCATCACGCGATACATCGGCGTTGCCCGTAGCCAGGCGCGTTTTTACGAGCCGATGATGCAGTTGATCGAGGCTCGCGCTGTCGACTTTGTGCAGGTGAATTACTCATTGCTCGAGCCGGAATCTGATCGGAGAGTACTGCCGACGGCCAGAGACAAAGGTGTTGCCGTCATCACCAATCGTCCGTTCATCAATGGCGAGTATTTCTCGATCGTGCGCGATCGGGAGCTGCCGTACTGGGCCGCCGAATTCGATTGCGACAGCTGGGCGCAGTTCACGCTGAAATTTATTTTGTCCAACCCGGCCGTCAACTGTGTGCTGACCGAAACATCGAATCTGAAACACGCCCTGGATAATCTCGGTGCCGGTCTCGGCCGGCTGCCGGACGAAAGCATGCGCAGGCGCATGCTGGAAGTTATACGGGAGATCGTCTAGACCATGCTGACCGTTCACCACCTGAATAACTCGCGTTCACAACGAATCCTCTGGCTGCTCGAGGAACTCGGCGTGGATTACGACATCAAGCGCTACGAGCGCGACAAGGTCACGAGCCTTGCGCCACCTGAACTGGTTGACATTCATGCGCTTGGCAAGTCGCCGATCATCACGGACGGCGATGCGACCGTGGCCGAGTCTGGCGCGATCGTCGAGTACCTGGTCGGCAGGTACGACGATGGCCGTCTGCTGCCGGCCGCAGGCACGCCCGAGCGCTCGGCCTATACTTACTGGCTGCACTACGCCGAGGGCACGTTCATGCCGCTGATGATCGTGTCGCTGATCATGAGTCGTATCGAGGCGGCGCCATTGCCGTTTTTCGCCAGGCCGATCGCGAAACGCATCGTCGGCAAGGTGCGCGGCGGTTATCTCGATCCGAACGTCAAGCGCAATCTCGACTTCATGGAAGCGACGCTCGCCAGGTCAACGTGGTTTTGCGGTGCCCAGTTGACTGCAGCCGACTGCCAGATGAGTTTCGCGGTTGAAGCGGCCGAGGTCCGTACCGACCTGCCCGAGAGCCACCCGAAGCTTGGCGAATTTCTCGGGCGCATGCGCGCACGCCCGGCCTACCAGGCGGCACTTGAGAAGGGCGGTCCTTACGAACTGCCGGGCGTTAGCAAGAAATAATGACACGCCGGTTGCCACGGGCACGTGACGACCGGCAACATTTCAGACTGGCATTTAAGGCAGCGCTACAAAGTCTTCGACGATATCGACCCAGACCGGCCCGTCGTTTCCGTCTTCGTTGACCCGATTTCGCGGAATGAGAAAGTCCTTCACCCATTTGTGCAGCGGCACGCGGTTCGCAGTCCCGATATAAAACAGCGGCGTCTGCAATGCCGTGTGCGAATCATCGCCACTGCGAATGAAACGTTTGTAGCGATTCGGATGCGCCGCGTGCAACGCACCGTGCTCGGTGACAATCAACTGACGATACAATTCCTGGGTCGGTACTTTCAGAAAAAAGCGATTCGTGCTGTCGCCATCGGTTGAATAAAAAGATTCCCGTATCGTGCTGTCGTTGTCGAGGCGCCACTTGATGATCGCCGTGCCTTGTCCGGCCGCGGCGTCGCAATCGGCGCAACTCGCCGGGAAAAACTGACCGAAATCCCAGTCGGATGCCCGCGCCAGAATCGCGTCGACATCGAGCAGGTTGATCGCGACGGGACCCGCGTCATTGAATACCATGAGTTTCGGCTTGTTGCCGAACGCCATGCGGACGAGGAACGGCGTCAGGCTGGCCGCACCGACGCCGCCCGCGCTCGATCCCGCCAACATGATTCGACGTGCCTTCGGAAACAGTTCCCTGGCGATATCGATGCCGGCTGTCGCATTGCGCAGTCCACGGTGAAAGCGAATGAAGGGTCCGGTACCGGGCGGCAAACCAGCTTTTGCCTCGATGTCGGCCTGGAACGCGAAATCCACAACCGCGTTGTCGCCCGCAAACACCGAACCGTCGCAGTAAGGCATGTAGACGATGGACCAGTCGTCGATCGGGTTCCGAATGACTTCAGCACCAGTATCAAAGGAATCCGTCCAGATACCGGTTGATCCGGGCGGTGGTGGCGCCGCTTGGTCTTCGGCGAGCACATTGCAGAAATAAAAGTCCTGCCAGCAGGCCCCTCCGCCCTGCATCATGATCAGGAGCCTCTTCGGGTTTTGTATTTTCGTGTACACCGAATACGGCGTGCCCGCGATGCATATCGGGCCTTCGTCGAGCCCGGGATCAAAGATGTGCTGGATCCACCCCTGGCCGACCGGAAACGACGCGGCCGGCGAAAACTGACCCAGGTACTTGTCGAGTCCGGCGTCACTCAGTTCCTGCTTCGCCTGCTCGCTCAGGCCCCCGCGGCCGGCATTGGCCGGGCCGGCGAGACCGATCGTGGACAGTGACTACAGGAGTACGGCCGCAATCAGCTTGGTTATTGTATTTATCATCTTTCCCCCGCGGATTTATTGTTAAATCGTATTATTGCGAGACTGCGTTGATTGTCCAGAGTATAGGCAATATCGGGCCGATATTCATCGCGGCCGGCGGCTCAACGCGACGGAGAGAGATTGTAAGTACTGGTTTTGCTGCTCAAAAATACCAACGCGCTCCGATCGTGAATGCATCCGTGTCGCCTGCGAACTCCAGCGTCAGGCCTGCGGAGAACCGCTCGGTGAAATAGTAGTCGCCCGCGATCTCCAGGTAAGTGTCGCTGTTGTCGAGGTTGATGTGATTCACCGAACCACGTATCTCGAATGCAGGTGACAGAAGGCCACGGATGCCTGCCGACAGGGCAAAGCCGGTTTCGTCCGCACTCACGCCGGCGGCGTCGACATCGCTCCGAACGATGCGCAATGTGCTCGTCAGGTCGAAATCGTCCGAGTACTTCCAGACGTAGCCGGCACCGAGTTCCAGGACCGTGAGGTCAACATTGTTGTCGAAATCCAGCGTTGTCAGACCGCCGACGATGAGCCAGTTGTTTTCCAACTCATATGAACCATTCAATCGAAGCCCATCGCCGCCTCTGAAATCGACGTCAACGAAACGCAGCTCCGCATAGGAATAACTGAGATCGGTCTGTTTCTTGTCGACCGTCTGTGCAATGGCAATACCCTGTACGAGCAGGCCTGCCAAAAGAAATAGCATCTTCATATAATTCTCCTGAGATTTGTTCGAACGCCAGAGGGCGAACCGGATTTCGCCACAGAACGGCGCGCATAGTAACCGCCTGTTTCCCGGTGTGTCTAATGCTTTTCGGGAGGCAATGGCGGCATTACATAAGGAGAGTCAAGAGGTTGATTTTTCAGCATTATTTTGAGTCTCTGGGGTGTCTCTGTTTGGCGTCAGTTGCTGACGACGAGCCGAGATTGCGCATCATTTTTGGGACACGCCGCGACATCGGATATGGCGTCGAAGTCGGGTGAACGGACGTCCATGCGTTTACAAGCGAACTCGCGCATGACTTAATCGCACACTGGTCTTCCCGTAGTTTCAAAGAGCCGGCAGGACTCCAGGAATGAAATATTTCGGCATAGCAATCTCAGTTATCATCGTCGGCGTAATTGGCTTCGCGACTGTCAAGAAGCTGTCACCGGTTGGCTGGGTCGCAGCACTACGGGACGGTTCACTCGAGCGCTCCCGGGAAAACCGGGCCAAACGCTAGTCGCGATCGGTCGATTTGAAAAAACGGCTGGGGACGCGTGCAGTACTCATTGCGCGATCAAAAAAGCCCCGCTGCTTTTCAGCAGCGGGGCAGAGCCAGGTGAGTACGGCCAGCGGGGGCTGAATCTGCCTTACTCTTGAATTAAGGCTCCAGGAGGTAGACGCCGATCTTGTAGGCGGTAAAAACGTTTGTGCCGGCATCGTATTTGCCGCGGGCGAACATCGCGCGTGCGGTGGTCGCGCCGTTCAGGCTCATGCCCAGGTCGGCAATGAAGTCGGCGAAGTTCGAGTATTCGCGCACGCTGTCCGCCGTGGCGATCCAGAACAAATTTCGATCTGTCTGTCGTGGAGCGATCAACGTGCTTGAGCCCAGCGTCGTCAGGTCGATCAGTACGGTGCCTTGCTTGATGTGATGACGCTGATCGATGTCTTCGTTCTGATTGTTGAGCAGCAAACCATCGTCACCCATGCTCAGGAAAGGCGCTACCGTGCCGCCAGTTCCCCAGCCAACGCCCAGGGCGCTGCGGACATCCGAGAAATCGATAACCGTCCGGCCCATGAAATCCGGCGGAGCGATGCCGAAGGCAGTCGGGAACCCGTAGACGACGACCGGTTGGCCCGTGCCGAGATCGGATAACAGGAGCGTGCCCGTAGCGACTTCGTAGTTGTCAGGGTTCGCATCGAGGTCCGCGGACGGGCCCGTGCCTGAGAAGTCGAAGATATCGGCCCGGCGACGGCCGATCGCGTGCAGTGTGATGTCGGTCTGACCCGGCATGATGCTGTTAACGACGCCCGCCAGGTGCGTGATGCTGAGTCGGGCAGCACCTTGGGTGGCGTCCAGGTACGGCTGTTCGGGGTCCGCTTGAGTCAAAACACCACGAACCGCCAGGCGTTGGCCGATTGATATCGCGTCGATGCCAAGATCGCCGCCGCGATGCCCATCCCGGAATACTTTGGTATCCGGACCAATCTCAACGATCACGTCGTCGTGAAAGTGAGCGCGCAGGTCCGACGGCACGATGGTGGCGCCGCGCACGGTCAACAAGTTATTGTTGCGAGCGATGACATTGCCGATGACCGCATCGAAATCGATGCCCGGCACGCTGGATCCCGCGAGAACGATATTCGCTGTGAACCGGCGGTCGGACACGTTGAGTGTGCCCTGTGCAACGGTTGGTGTTCCACGGCCTGCCGCGTTCAGGGCGCGCAGTCCGTCGCTGCCGATGAAGACTTCACCGTTGACCTCAAATTCAGTATTGCTCGTCGTGTTGACGGTTACCTCACCAAAGTCACCATCGCGGTCATGAAATGGGCGAATGGCGACGATGTAGCGGCTGTTTACCGCGCTCACTTCGACCAGCGGGCCGCGAACGCGAACGTCCTTCTCATCAACCGGCTGAACCTCGGCGACGATGATCTGCTGTGATACAGCTATCGCCGGTGTTGGTTCGATGTTGACTTCATGCGAGGCGTCGAGATCGAAGTCGAGCTGCAGAAGCGCTGTGCGCCCGGCCACGACCAACAACTGGTCGTGGTTGGACAATACGATCCTGAGCGTTGTCTGCGTCAACGGGATGCCATCCAGATCGGTGACGATGGCGGCCTTCGATACACCGGCTGCTTCGACGATGATCTCGGCGTCGCTGTAGTCGAGGCTGATCATTCCGGCGACGTAGGTTCCCGGCGGAACCGTAGCGACCGAGACAAGTTCGGTCAGATCGACATAATCCGTGAAATTGATCCGCGTCTGGCGGGGCAGCGTCTCGACCACGCGCCCGTCGGCAGCTTCGAGCCGCAATGACAGAACATCGACCGTGTAATTGAGAAAGTCGCCATCCGCATCTGTAATCGCGACGATGACGGTGCCGCATTGGTCGAAGGTGCCCGAATTGTTCGGGTCGCAGCTTGACGTCGGGGCTGTGTTAGCTGACGATCCTGAGCCGCCGCAGGCGGCGAGAATGAGTGCCACGAAAATGACGGCTACCCGGCCGGTTGCGTTCCATGCGCCTGTAATTCCAGGGATATGGTTAAGTGCGAAGCTCATTGCAAATCTCCTCGTGCGCACTCAGTGCGACATAGGATCAATAACGCCACAGAAGCGAAACCGTTGACGTACCCAAGCGGATGTGCCCGGATGCGCTTTGGAAGTCGTGAAAGCAGAGGCAGAGAACGCACAAAAGAACAGCAACTTACCTTGTATTCATGCGGTAATCTGTCAGACTTTACGACGGATCGGAACATGCGGATGGCAGCACGTGTTTTGTCAAATCACGAAACAGGCTGGTCAGACAACATACAATTGAAGTATGGATAAGCAGCAGATGGCCGGTTAATGGCGAAATCGTCGAACAGAAGCATCAGAACCGGAATCCGGCAGCGGCCGGCACGCGCCGGAGAGCGCACTCGCGGCGCCGTTGATGCGACACAGACAAAGATTGCCGTCAATCTTCAAAACCTCGATCCCGCAAGCTGCGACAAGCAGCTCAAATCCAATATAGCCGATTTACCCGACGCCGCCGGTTGTGATGCCGCGTTTCTGGCATTGATCGATGAAGACGGCACCAAAATCAGCAACGTCTATTCCGGACGCACCAGCTTCGCGCAGTGCAGTCCCGAGGTCCTGGCAGGCGAACGGCTCGAAGACTGGCCGTGGCTCATGAAACGACTGGGGCATCTCCGCGTCGTCGAAATTGTCGATACGAGTGCCGGGCCGAAGACCGCGAAGGCGGAGCTTGAGCGATTCGCGGAATTGCACATCGGGTCGGCGCTGCTCATCGGGTTTTCGGTAAACGACGAGATAGCCGGCTTTCTGGCACTGGCCAATGAACAAGCGGTCGAGAGCTGGGACGCGAACCTGCACCTGCTGATCAAGCTGGTTGGCGCATCATTGGCTTCCGGTCTCGGTCATCTGCGCGACAAACAGACGTTGGCTGAGCTTCGCGAGCGCAATGAGCTGGTCGCGATGACGGCGAACGATGGCATCTGGGACTTCGACGGACAGTCCAAACGCGTTGAATTGTCATCTAGATGGAAGACGACGCTTGGCTATGCCGCCGACGACAAAGATGTAGTCCTCGACTGGTATCACCTTGTGCATCCGGACGACATGGCCCGCGTGCAGTCGCGCATGCGCGAACACCTCGAGGGCAAGACGGAATTCTTCGAATCCGTGCACCGCATGAAGCACCAGAGTGGCGACTGGCGCTGGATGAGCAGCCGCGCCAAGGCCGTACTCGACAAGAATGGCCGGCTGTTGCGACTCCTCGGCGCTGAAGTCGATGTCACGGAGCGCAAGCTTTATGAAGAGGCGCTGTTTCGTGAGAAGGAGAGTGCGCAGATTACGTTGCAGTCGATCGGTGACGGCGTCATCACGACAGACGCGGATGGCCGCGTCGAATACGTCAACCCCGTTGCCGAGGAGCTGACGGGCTGGAAAGTCGACGACGCGAATGGACGGCCCATCGATGAAATATTTCGCGGCTTTCATGAGGAAACCTGTGAGCCGCTCGAGAATCCTTTGTCGGTATCGATACGACGAGATCGTGCGATCAAGTCGGTCAGGCCCACGCTGCTGATTCGTCGCGATGGCAACGAGCTGTATATCGAAAGTACGGCCTCGCCGATTCGCGACGGCAAGGGTAACGTGACAGGTGGCGTGCTCGTCTTCCACGACGTCAGCGAGTCGCGTGAACTCAATCGCCGCCTTAGTTACTATTCGAGCCATGACATCCTGACCGGTCTCGTCAATCGTCGCGAATTCGAGAACCGCCTCGAACGTGCACTCAAGAGCGCCAAGGCGCGGGAAACGTCGTATGCGTTGCTGTACCTCGATCTCGATCAGTTCAAGATCGTTAACGACACGTGCGGCCACAGCGCAGGTGACGCTTTGCTTGGCCAGCTGGGCGCATTGTTGAAATCGAAAATTCGCTGGCGCGACACGCTCGCGCGACTGGGCGGTGATGAGTTCGGTGTGCTCCTGGAAAGCTGCAGCCTCGATGAAGCGATGCAAACGGCCGAGGCGCTGCGCATCTCCGTCAGCGATTACAAATTCATGTGGGACGAGCGTGCTTTTCGTTTCGGTGTGAGCATTGGCGTCGTGCCGATTACGGCCGACAACGAAGATGTTGCAGCCTTACTCAGCGCTGCCGACAGCGCTTGCGCAGCAGCCAAAGAGGCTGGCCGCAACCGTATCCACAGCTTTCGGGAAAACGATATCGACCTCATGCGTCGCCGCCGCGAGATGCAATGGGCGGCACGCATCAACAATGCGCTCGAGGAAAATCGCTTCGAGTTATTTCGCCAGACGATCAAGCCGCTGCAGACCGAGGAAGATGGCGCGCATTACGAAATTCTGCTGCGCATGCGCGACGAGAATGGCGGCATTATCTCCCCGGGACTCTTCATCGAGGCGGCTGAACGATACAGCATCACGCCTGCCATCGATCGCTGGGTCATCCGCAGCGCGTTTCGCTGGCTTGTGTCAGAAGCCGATGAGCGCGAGCGCCTGTTGTTATGCTCGATCAACCTGTCGGGCCAGAGTCTGGGTGACGATAAATTCCTGCCGTTCGTGATCGATCAGTTTCAGATGAGCGGACTGGACGCCAGCAAGATTTGCTTCGAGATCACCGAGACAGCAGCCATCGCGAGCTATGCACAGGCGAATCGTTTCATCAACGCACTCAAGGAATTGGGCTGCAAGTTCGCACTCGACGACTTCGGAACCGGACTGTCGTCATTCGGTTACCTCAAACATTTCCCGGTCGACTTCCTCAAAATCGACGGCAGCTTCGTCAAGGAAATCCTGCACGACCCGATCGACAGGGAAATGGTGCGCTCGATCAATGAGATCGGTCACCTGACCGGCAAGAAGACGATCGCCGAATTCGCCGAGAACGAAGAAATCATAACGATGCTGCGCGGCATGGGCATCGACTATGCACAGGGTTATGGCGTCTCAGAACCCCAGAGCGTCACGCTCGCGGTCGCGTAGGCCGTTGCATGCCTGATGTTCGTCCGTTGCGTCCGGTCTTGCGCTTACATGAACCAGCCGTGACCGCCCGCACCGACCATGCTCATGACCAGCGGGATTGACATCAGCGTGTTCGAACGCGACGCCAGGAACGCAATATTCCTGGCCTTGGCGATCTCTTCGGGGCTCGCCTCGATCATGCCGAGTATTTTCTTCTGATTCGGCCAGATCAGTACCCACACGTTGAACAGCATGATCGTGCCGAGCCACGTGCCAACGCCGATTGTCAACGCGTATTGGTTTACAGGGTCAGTAAGCATGCCGAGCGTAAATGCATCATGTAAGGCGCCGCGGTGAAACAGGAACGATGCGCCTGACAACCACGTCAGTAATGCGGTCCAGCGGAACCACAACAACGCGCGCGGGGCTACGTACTTGGTGATTCCTGCGCCACCCGGCCCGCCTTCATCGCTGGCTGCATCGCCCAATGCAGGAACCTGCACGAAGTTGAAATAATACAGCAGACCGATCCACGTAATTCCGGCCAGCACGTGCAGCCAGATAGTTACCGACTGAATCCATAGTCCGCCGGTCATGTGCTTGCCCATTGTTGCAAATACGATTATGAGCGCGAGGACTACACCGCCGATAATCGTGCCGGCAATACTTCTTAAAGGATTCATGGTTCGCTCCTCCCTGGTGGTTTTCGCTTTGTTTTCATTTCAGCCGTCGGGAATCATGGCGCTGGCGCGCTGCGCATATTATAAGAGACTGGCTGGGCGATACGAGAATAATTTGACCGCGGGCGATGCGCGCAACGGCGCGCTGGTGTTGGGTCGAATGGTCATAACTTTTTGATTTTTAACGGGATGACGAACTTCCGAAACCATCTGCTGCATGCGTCAGGCGTGGTCCAGGACCAACGCCCCGGCTATCCGGCATCGCCGTGCAACTCGATTTGCACCCTGGACGACGACAATCGTTGCCTGGGCTGTGGCAGGACGCTCGTGCAAATCACGCGCTGGACGCTGATGAGCAAAGAGGAACAGTGGACCGTCATCGAGGAACTGGCCGCGCGGACATCAGCCGATTGAGGTTACAATAGGGACTCGCGATGGGAGATGCCGGGTGAGAATGTTGTCTACCGGAATGCTGTTGCTGGTTGCGTCCGGTTGTACGTCAATGCTGGTCGGTGGCGCAGCCTATGATTCAGGCGCCGATGAGCGGTCACAATCTGCCGTCGCGTCGGACGCGGCCATCACGAGTGAGATCAGGAGCAGGTTTGCGGCAAATCCGGTCGTTGGCATGTTTAACATTGGAATCAGAACGTACGCCGGTGCGGTGACACTGTCCGGCGCAGTGTCGAGTCTCGCGGCGCAAGAGCAGGCCGGGCAGATTGCCAGGGGCGCTGACGGCGTCAAGACAGTTCATAACCATATCAAGGTGGAAAAACGATAGTGGACGTTAATTCTAAAATCGAGGAACAGCTGAAATCGCACGATGTTCTGTTGTATATGAAAGGATCGCCGGACTTTCCGCAGTGCGGTTTCTCTGGCCAGACGGTTGCCGCATTGAACGCGATAGGCAAACCCTATGCGTATATCAATATATACGAGGACGCCGAAATCCGCGAGGGGCTGAAAAAGTATTCCAACTGGCCGACATTCCCGCAGCTCTATGTTAACGGTGAATTGGTCGGCGGTTGCGACATCGTGATGGAGATGTTCGAATCCGGGGAACTCAAGACATTGATCGAAGGAGTTACGGCGGAATCGTAGCCGCTCCTACCGTTCTTACATTACGCTGTGCCGGCCGCGGCCTCAATCGCGGCGTCGAAGACCGGGCGAAAGCGGTTGACGATTTCACAAAACACATCGGCCGTGATCTCGGCGTCGTAGGCGGCGGAGTGTGCGGATTCTTCATCCCACGAAAACCCGGCAACCTTTACGGCGCGCGACAGCACGGTTTGACCGAATGCGACGCCACACAACGTCGCCGTATCGAAGCTGCTGAACGGATGAAATGGATTACGCTTGATCGCCGTGCGTTCTATGGCTTCGTTCAGAAAGCCGAGATCGAATGACGAATTGTGACCGACCAGAATGGCCCTGGTGCAGTCATTTTCCCGAATCGCATTGCGAACTTCGCGAAATACACGTTGCAACGCATCGCGTTCATCGATGGCTGGCCGCAGCGGATGATAGGGGTCGATGTGGTTGATTGCGAGTGACGCCGCTTCCAGATTGGCTCCTTCGAACGGTTTGACGTGATAACGAATCGTCTCGCGGCGGCGAAGTTGGCCGTCATCGGATAGCTCCAACAGCACCGCCGCGATCTCCAGCAAGGCATCGGTTTTGGCATTGAAGCCGCCTGTTTCGACGTCAACGACAACAGGCAGGAAGCCGCGAAAGCGGTCCGCCATTTTCACAGTATTGCTCGCCTGGGTTCGTGCCCCGAGCATCCCCGGGTTGCCTCGAGAATCTTCTCATCAAGTATCAGACTCATTGTATAGCGGACGCCAAATCCCGTGATTTCGGTCGGTATGTGCCCGAGACCGCCGCTGTGATTGCTTGCGGACAAGTCAACGTGTATCCACGGTGTGTCATTTTCCACAAACTCTGCAAGAAAACTGCCAGCCAGGATGTGATCCCCGGTGCCGTTGACGCTGCACTGCTGCAGGTCGGCGACATCGCTCTTCAGGTCCTCGAGAAATTCCTTGCCGATCGGAAACGGCCACACGCGTTCACCACAAAACTGGCCCGTACGCTTCAGACGCGGGTGCCACGCTGCGCGATTCGTAAAAACACCACAATATCGTGTCGTAATCGCATTGACGCACGAACCGGTCAGAGTCGCGTAGTCGACAATCATTCCGGGTTTGTCACGACTCGCGAGAACCAGGGTGTCAGCGAGCGCCATGCGACCTTCTGCATCGGTGTGAATGGTCTGAATGGTCTTGCCGTTTGCGGCAGTAACAATATCCTGCGATTTGTAGGCGTTCGGGCCCGTCCTGTTTTCGGTGATTGCGAGCCAGCAATCGACCGCCATCGGCAATTTCAGCTCACTGATCGCCAGCAAGATACCGAGCGCAACGGCGCTGCCCTGCATATCACCGTGCATGTCGAGCATCGATTTGAACGGCTTCAGATTGGTGCCGCCGGTATCAAAAATGATGCCTTTGCCGACCAGGCTCAGATCACCCCTGGCATTCTTGATGCCGGGCCGATAGCGTAAACGTATGATCGCGGCGCTGTCATCGTCATTGCCCTGTGCAACAGCGAGAAATGCGCCGGCGCCAAGTTTCTCGAGTTCCCGGGTTGCGAAGCGCTTGTAGGACCAGCCGCGATCTCGTGCGAGTTCGCGCAGCATATCGCTGTAACCGGCGGCGTCCAGCTTGTTGGGTGGCAGCGCGGTCAACCAACGTGCGAGGTTGTTGCCGTTGGCCTCGGCACGCACGCGGCCGAGATCGATCTTGCTGTTCAGGCCGACGACGCGAATGCTGTTGATCTTCGGCGGCGGCGGATTGCTCTTGAAAGCGGGCAACTGGAAGCCGGCGGCGAGTGCGGCCGCGACGAGGATTTGGGTCAGGGTCGCCTGCAATGCCGGTTCGAAGCCCTGTACCGCGATCCCGAGGCAGCCGGCTTTCGCGGTTGTCGCCGCGGCGACGAGCTGGCGCGCCAATGACAGTTGCTCGAACGTACTGGCATCTTTTTTGGTCGTGCCCGCGACAACCATCGTCTGGCGCTTGTTGCCGAGACGGGTCTGAAAGGCAGGCACGGATCCCGCCGGGGCGGCGCGCAGCAGCGGCTGCATTTTGCTGCCGTGCGGCACCGATTTCCACACGCCCGCAGGGACTGGTTGCGGTAGTAGCAAGAGTAACTGATCCACGGGTGCCAGCGCCTTGGTATCAATGCGCCCGACGTGTTGAATGACGCGGATTTCCTTGGCTTCAGGGAGAAGGTGATGCATGAAAATGATTTCTCCGGGTGTGCTTGACCGTTGCTGCGCAAACCCGGAACATGTCGGCCGCAGGCGATGTTTTGCACGGTCCGGTGCGATCGAGCGGCGAATGATTGTCCTAGCCTAGCAGGACACCTCGCTTAATTCACGCGATGCGCAATGTCGCTATTCGGCAGACACCAATGGATGGCCTATGACGAGTTTCAATCCATTCGACGACATCGATCCGCTGGAGACCGGCGAATGGCTGGAATCGATCGATTCGGTACTGACTCAGCACGGTCCTGAACGAGCCCACTTCCTGCTCAACAAAATGATCGATTTCGCCCGTCGCTCGGGCGCGTACCTGCCATACAGCCCGAACACCGCGTATCTGAATACGATCTCGACGGCACGCCAGCCGGAATACCCCGGCGATCGCTCGATCGAGCGCCGCATCGAGGCCTACATCCGTTGGAATGCCGTCGCGATGGTGCTGCAAGCGAACCGCGAGAGCAGCGAGTATGGCGGTCATATCTCGAGTTACGCGTCCTCCGCCACGCTGTACGAAGTTGGATTCAATCATTTCTGGCGGGCGCCGGATGAAAAGCACGGTGGCGACATGATTTTCATCCAGGGGCACTCGTCGCCGGGCATCTATGCCCGTGCTTACCTCGAGGGCCGGCTGAGCGAGACGCACCTGTCGCGTTTTCGCCGCGAGGTTGGCGGCGGCGGGCTGTCGTCGTATCCGCATCCGTGGCTCATGCCCGATTTCTGGCAATTTCCGACGGTGTCGATGGGCCTCGGGCCGATGATGGCCATCTATCAGGCGCGCTTCATGCGCTACCTCGAAAACCGGGAGATGATCCCGGTTTCGGATCGCAAGGTCTGGTGCTTTCTTGGCGACGGCGAAATGGACGAGCCGGAGTCCATGGGCGCGATCACGATGCCGGTTCGCGAAGGTCTCGACAACCTGATTTTCGTCGTCAATTGCAACCTGCAGCGCCTTGATGGGCCCGTGCGGGGCAATGGCAAGATCATCCAGGAACTCGAGGCCGCATTCGGTGGCGCCGGCTGGAATGTCATCAAGGTCGTCTGGGGTTCGCGCTGGGATCCGCTGCTCGCCGAGGACCACAACGGCTTGTTGCGACGCCTGATGGAAGAAACCGTTGACGGTGAGTATCAGACGTACAAATCGAAAGATGGCGCCTACGTCCGCAAGGAATTCTTCGGCAAGTATGCGGAAACCGCCGAGATGGTCGCCGATATGTCGGATGAAGATGTCTGGCGCCTGAATCGCGGCGGCCACGATCCGCGCAAGGTCTATGCCGCGTATGACGCGGCCGTGCGTCACACCGGGCAGCCGACAATTATTCTCGCCAAGACGGTCAAGGGCTTTGGTATGGGTGCGGCCGGTGAGGGGCAGAACGTGGCGCACCAGCAGAAGAAGCTCGATATGAATGCCCTGCGGGAGTTTCGCGACCGATTCAACATTCCGTTGACCGACGAGCAACTCGAGGGAGTACCGTTTTGCATGCCGGCGGCCGATAGCGCGGAACTCGAGTACCTGCATGAGCGGCGCAAGGCGCTTGGCGGTTATCTGCCGCAACGCCGCACGAAAGCCGCGGCGCTCCCGGTGCCGGCGCTTGCGGTCTTCAAAGCGCAACTCGACGGTACGGGCGAACGCGAAACGTCAACGACGATGGCGTTCGTGCGCATGCTGTCGGCGCTTATCCGCGACAAGCAGATCGGCAGGCACATTGTCCCGATAGTGCCGGACGAGGCGCGCACCTTTGGCATGGAGGGCATGTTCCGCCAGGTCGGCATCTATTCGTCGAAAGGTCAGTTGTACACGCCCGAGGACGCGGACGAACTCATGTACTACCGCGAGGACAAGAAAGGCCAGATTCTCGAGGAGGGCATCAACGAGGGCGGCGCTTTTTGCTCGTGGTTGGCGGCTGGCACGGCGTATTCGAATCACAACGTGCAGATGGTGCCGTTCTACATCTATTACTCGATGTTCGGCTTCCAGCGCGTTGGCGATTTCATCTGGGCCGGCGGCGACATGCAGTCGCGCGGCTTCCTGATCGGCGGCACAGCCGGGCGCACGACGCTCGCGGGCGAAGGCTTGCAACACCAGGACGGTCATAGCCTGATCAACGCATCGACCGTTCCGAATTGCCGCTCCTACGACCCGACTTATGCCTATGAACTCGCTGTCATCGTACAGGACGGTTTGCGGCGCATGATCGGCGAGCAGGAGAATATCTTCTATTACATCACCTGCATGAACGAGAATTACGTGCAGCCCCCGATGCCGTCGGGCGTCGAGGACGGTATCCTCAAGGGCATGTATCTGCTGCAGGTGGGGAAGCAGGGCAAGATCCGGGCGCAACTCATGGGCTCGGGCACGATCCTGCGCGAAGTCATCGCCGCGGCCGAACTGCTGTTCAAGGACTTCGGTCTCCCGACCGATGTCTGGTCGGTCACGAGTTTCAACGAGCTACGCCGCGACGCGCTCGAGATCGAGCGTTGGAACCAGTTGCATCCCGACGAGAAGCCGCGCAGGACTTACATCGAACAGTGCTTCGGGAGCCGCCCGGGACCCTACATCGCGGCAACCGATTACATGAAAATCATAGCCGATCAGATTCAGCGCTGGGTGCCCGGCCGTTTCATTTCGCTGGGTACGGACGGATACGGCCGCAGCGACGGTCGCGAGGCGCTCAGGCAGCACTTCGAGGTCGACAAGCAATACATCGTTGTTACGGCATTGAAGGCGCTGGCGGACGATGGCGCGCTCGATCAAAAAACCGTTGCAAAGGCCATCGAGAAATACGGCATCGATCCGGACAAGCCGGATCCTGTGGCACTCTGACCGGCGGGCGGGAGAGGCAGGTGGCGAACAATATCGACATAGTGATTCCCGATCTCGGGGATTTCGCGGATGTCGAAGTCATCGAGATTCTCGTCAATGCGGGCGATCGGGTCGCGCGCGAAGATGGCTTGATCACGCTCGAGACCGACAAGGCAGCGATGGACGTGCCGGCGCCCGAAAATGGCGTCATCGAATCACTGACAGCCCAGATTGGCGACACCGTGTCGTCAGGCGATGTGATCGGCAAGATGACCGTCGAGATATCGGACACGGTCGTGATCAAGCCGGCCATCGCGGCGCCACCAACAGGTGAAACGACCGTGATGGTCGCGCCGGTCGGTCACAAGGCCAGATCGCGTGGCAAGCAAACTCTCGTTGTGCCCGATCTCGGTGATTTCGAAGACGTTGAAATCATCGAGGTGCACATATCCCCGGGCGACGTGCTGCAGATCGAGGACCCGATCGTGACACTGGAAACGGATAAGGCCGCGATGGACGTGCCGGCCGTCGTTGCCGGGCGCATTGACTCTGTTCTCGTCAACACCGGCGACAAGGTGTCTGCAGGCTCCTCTCTCGCGATCATCGATGCAGTGGCGACAGAGGCCGTGCCGGAGCCCGCCCCCGCGGAAGCACAGCCGTCGGTACCTGCGCGCCCGACCGCGGCTCCAGCAGCCGTGAAACAAGCGCCAACTGCAACGGCGGGCAAGTCGCCGGCAATCGATGAGGCCGGTTTTGCGCGCGCGCATGCGAGTCCGTCAGTCAGAAAACTGGCGCGCGAACTCGGCGTTGACTTGGGGCAGGTCACGGGACGTGGCCTCAAGACACGAATTCTGCACGACGACATCAAGGCGTTCGTCAAGGCGATCCTGACCGGGCAGGTGGCCGCAGCGGCAGGTAGTGGCCTGCCGAAGACGCCGAGCATCGACTTTTCGAAGTTTGGTCAGATCGACATTCAGCCGCTCACGCGCATTCAGAAGATCGCCGGTCCCCGCTTGCAGGCGAGCTGGGTCAATCTGCCGCACGTGACGCAGCACGATCTCGCCGACATCACGAAGCTCGAGGCGCATCGGCAAAAGCTGAAAGAGGCGGCAAAAAAACGCGGCATCCGCCTGACGCCGCTCGCGTTCATCATGAAGGCCTGCATTGCTGCGCTCAAGGAATATCCGAAGGTCAACTCTTCACTTGCAGACGACGGCGAGAACCTGATCTTCAAGAAGTACTACCACCTGGGATTTGCTGCCGACACCGAACAGGGCCTTGTCGTGCCGGTCATTCGCGACGCCGACCAGAAAAATGTCTACGAGCTGGCGACCGAGCTCGCTGAATTGTCCGCGCTTGCTCGCGACGGCAAGCTCAAGGCCCCGCAACTTCAGGGTGCATCGTTCACGATCTCGAGCCTCGGCGGGATTGGCGGAACGTTGTTCACGCCGATCATCAATGCCCCGGAGGTTGCGATCCTCGGCATATCGCGCTCGTCAATGCAACCGATCTGGACCGGTGAGAAATTCGTGGCACGCCTGATGTTGCCGCTGTCGTTTTCGTATGATCACCGCGTCATTGACGGCGCCTATGCCGCGAAATTCACAACCTACCTGAGCAAGCTGCTGACCGATGTCGAGTCACTGTTGCAGGCGACCAGGTAGTGCCGACGCATGCGGCGAAGCTCGTCATTATCGGCTCGGGTCCCGGTGGCTATACAGCCGCATTTCGTGCCGCGGATCTTGGCGTGGATGTCGTGCTTGTCGAGCGCTGGCCTGTACTGGGTGGCGTCTGCCTGAATGTAGGTTGCATTCCATCGAAGGCGTTGTTGCACGCGGCCAGGGTCATCGACGACGCGGAGGCCATGGCCAGACACGGCGTAGTGTTCGGCAGGCCGAAGATCGATGCGGGCAAACTCGGCGACTGGAAAAATCAGGTTGTCAATCGGCTGACGGCCGGTCTTGAGCAGCTCGTCAAGCAAAGAAAGGTTCGCGTCATCAATGGCGTCGCGAGATTCGAAGCCGCAAATCTATTGCGGCTCGACAGCAGCGAGACGATTGCATTTGAAAATTGCATCATCGCAGCCGGTTCCCAGCCGATGACGTTGCCTGGCCTGCCGGATGATCCGCGAATCGTCGATTCAACGGGGGCACTGGAAATCGACCCGTTGCCAAAGCGGTTGCTCGTTGTTGGCGGCGGCATCATCGGACTTGAAATGGCCTGCGTCTACGCAGCTTTGGGCGTCGACGTCAGCGTTGTCGAATTGATGGACTCGCTGATGCCAGGTACCGATCCGGACCTGCTGCGGCCATTTCAGAAAGTCGTCGGGAAACGCTATGAGTCGATCATGCTGTCGACCAAGGTCACGGGAATGCGGGCCACGGTGCCGGGTATCGAGGTGTCGTTCGAGGGCAGCAATGCGCCGTCGACCGGCGTGTACGATCGCGTGCTCGTGGCGATAGGGCGTCGCGCGAACGGCGACAAGCTCGATGTGGAAAAGGCGGGCGTCAGTGTTGACGGGCAGGGCATCATTGCGGTGAACGGGCAGATGCGTACGAACGTGCCGCACATTTTTGCAATAGGCGATTTGGCGGGCGGACCGATGCTGGCGCACAAGGCCAGCCATGAGGCGAAAGTTGCCGCCGAAGTCGTGGCGGGCGCCAAGAGCTACTTCGACGCGCGCATCATTCCGTCCGTTGCGTACACGGATCCGGAAGTCGCCTGGGTCGGTCTGACCGAACTCGAAGCGAAGGAGAACGGTATCGCGTACGAGAAAGCCCAGTTCCCCTGGGCCGCGAGCGGCCGTGCGTTATCACTGGGGCGTGACGAAGGCTTCACCAAGTTGCTGTTCGACAAGAAGACCGGGAGGGTGCTCGGTGGCGCCATCGTCGGCTCGGGAGCCGGGGACTTGATTGCCGAGGTTGGCCTCGCTATCGAGATGGGCGCCGACGCGGCGGACATCAGCCTGTCGATCCACCCGCATCCGACCTTGTCCGAGACTATCGCGTTTGCGGCGGAGGCCTTCGAGGGCACATTGACCGATTTGTACATGCCGAAGAAGCGTTAGGGGTCTGCCTGCGCGCCAGGCAGCCTAAGTGAATGGTCGACGATGCGGAAGTCGACCCGCCACATCTGCCCGTTGTGGACGTCAGGTTGTCTGCGGCTCAGCCCAGGCGTTTGTGAGTGATTCGCGCGCTTCAGGCCGAGTAGGACTTCTGGTCGCGATCTCGATTTCTGCGGGAATTGAGCGGTATCGGCATCGTCTTGGGGATTGGGCGCTTCGCGGGCCGGCCGATATAGTAACCCTGTACGAGATCGACTCCGAGATCTCCCAGCATCTCGAGAACCTCGGCGCTCTGTACATATTCCGCAATCGTCTTCATCCCGGCCTCGCGTCCGATCTCCGCAATCAAGCGGATCATTTTCTGATCGACGGGATTGTCCACGAGGTTGACTACGAAAGAGCCGTCAATCTTGATGTAGTCGGCCTGCAGGCGCTGCAGAAAGCTGAAAGAACTGTAGCCGGTGCCGAAGTCGTCGAGTGCGAGCCGGCAGCCCATTGCGCGCAGTGACGATATTTGCTGCTCGACATGATCGAGGTGCCGTGCCGCGAGGCTTTCGGTGATCTCGAAGATGACATTCTCGGGCGGCACCTCGTACTCCTCGAGGCACGATGCGACATAGCCCGCCAGATCATCGTGTTCGAACGCATTTGCCGACAGGTTGACAGAAATATTCAATTCCGAATTGCCATCCCGGTGCTCGGCGTGCGCGCGCGCTGCACGCCGTATCATCCAGTTATCGATTTCGGACATCAGTCCGAAGCGCACAGCCGCCGGCAAAAATGCATCGGGGCTGATCAATTTGCCGCCTTCCCCCTTCAGTCTCAGCAGGATTTCATGATGGGTGGTCAGACCGGTTGCAATGTCATTGATCGGCTGAAAGCGCAATTCAAACAAGTTACCGTCCAGTGCCTGGCGTAGTTTGTTCATCCAGCCGACGTCGGTGGTGAGTCGCTGCGCCTCGCGTTCTGACAGGTTATAGAACTGCATGCGATTGCGCCCGGCGGACTTGGCCTCACGGCAGGCGATGTCCGCCTGTGCAACAAGTTCATCGTGGTTCAACTCGTTGCCGATGATCATGGTGGCGCCGATACTGCAATGTATATGGAACACTTGCTCTTGTTCGACATGCGACAATCTGCGCATGTCTTCGAGAATTTTTTCAGCAATTTTCTTGGTTGCGGGTTTGTTCGTGTCATTGAGCAGCACGGCAAACTCGTCACCGCCAAATCGTGCGACCAGTCCCTCATCACCGACACTGCGCTTTATCTCGTTGGCGACTTTGCTGATCAACCGGTCCCCCGCGGGGTGGCCGCAGGTGTCATTGATGTACTTGAACTGATCGAGGTCAATGAACAAGAGGGCGCTGTGATGGCCATCCGAGATCACATGTTCGAGTTCCGTTTTCAGTTCTTCGACAAAACGCCGGCGATTGTACAGTCCGGTCAGCACGTCGTGATTGGCGAGATTCAGTAATCGTTCGTCCCGCTCACTTAGTGCGCTGGCCGTCGACTGCAGTGCTTCAACAATTTCGGAAATTTCACGGTGCTCGGCTGCTTTGAACTCGACCGACAGATTTCCTGCGGCCAGCTCCTTGAGCGGTTGATGCAGGTCCGAAATCGACGTCAGCGCCCGGCGTAGCACGCGCCTTCCGTACATGGTCGAAACAACCAGCAGCACCAAAAGTACCATTACGGCTGTCTTGATATTCGACAAGAGACGATCGTGAAAAGTGATGAAGTCGAGGTGCAGGCCGACAAAGCCCACGAGGTCGAGCTGACTTTGCAGTGGCGATTCCGACGGATTGAACGCGAATAGTCCGTCACCACGGATCGATTCGGTCCAAACGGGCGCCAGAATTTCGAATTTTCGGGGATCGATGATGCCGCTGTCGACAAGATAGGGTGCGGCGGCGCCGACCAGTGCCCTTGTCTCGCGCAACCTCGACTGCGACAGGTCGTCGGTAACCGTGTCATCCCCGTCCTTGTTGATAGCGAACAAGACCACGCCATCCTGACGGTAGTACGTTACGCGCCCGATCTCGGGATACTTGTCGATGTATCTTTCAATTCGCGATATCGCGTCCTGGTCATCGGACAAGTAGAGGGGGGCGCCGAGATCGTTGAGTTCCTCCGTCCATTGCAGCGCCCAGCGGCCGTAATTGTCCTGCAGGACCCATTGCCCGCCCCAATACAGGCTGGCAACGGCGAGGGCGCCAATCGCGGCCGTACTCAGAATCTGAATCGACAGAATTTCATTGACCAGGACGCGCTTGGCAGGCCCCGGCGCGATGCGTCCGAATAGCCGTGAAAATCGATCGATCATCGAGGCAAGCAAGAGTCTCATTGACTGTTCGATACTGTCGGGTGGTACGCGGCTTGCGATTCGGCGGGGACCAGCTTCCGGAATACGGCGTCATTGGTCACGATGTGCACGTCTGACAGCGGCGACAGCGCGGGAACATTCTTGATGTCGCCGGCCGCGATACGTCTGAGAACCTTTACGATAGTGTCGGCGATGTTCGTGTCCACGGCCGACGCACTGACGGACGCACCCATTGACAACAACGACTCATTGAACACGGTCACGCGAATCCTGTGGCGCTCTGAGCTCTTGAGTATTTGCTGCAGAACCTGGGCACTCAGTATTCGATTGTCCGGAAACAGCCAGAAACCGTCGATATCACCGGCCATGCGATTGAACAGGTACATCGTCTCGCGATCGGACTTGGCACTGCGAATGTGCAACCGGACACCGTGTTTTTCGGTCGCCAGCCTGGCCTCTTCAATCAGCTCGTCGTGCCCGTCGCCGATGATTGCGCCGATGCTCGACATTGTGGGGTCGATTTTCTTCCACGCTGCAATTTGCAAGTCGAGCGGTGGCAGCGTCGAAATGCCGCGGCTGTTGTCGGTCAGAAGATCATAATCCCGATAGTTGAACACCTGGCTGAAGACAACGGGCATGCGCGCCATCGCAATAGCTGCTTCGGCGGCCTGCAGGCCAATGGCGACAACGGCTGTGGCCGAGGAGTCGTTAATCATGCGAAACGCCGCAACCGGTGCTTGTGTCCGGTCGCTCATGTCGAAAACGGTGTAGTTCTTGAGGCGATCGCCAAGCGCGCTGGCGACATTTCGATACGCAGGCTGGCGGCTGCTCATCACGATCGCGACGAATGGCAATGGTTGTGGCTTGACAACGGCGGGCCGCTGCGGGGCCGGCGCCGTTGTGACGGGCTGGCGCTCGACAGGAGGCCACAACGCGAGCAATTCACAACCGGTCAGCGCCAACGCGACGATAACAACGGCGATGCGTTTGCCCAGAATCGCTGCTGGTCGGATTCCTGCCATGTCAGGGCACTCTATTGCCCGTTGTGGCGCGTTTTCCCGGTGGTCCGGATTATGGCGCATCCCGCCACTATACGAATTATGGGCAAATCCGCCGCGACCTGTGTCTCAATCAGGACCTGTCCAACCGGCCCAAGAGCGGTGCGTACGCTATGCAAGCGCAGCATCGTCGGTGCCTGGAAAAGTGGGGTCGAACCGCAGTTTTTCGTAAGAACGGATGACTAAATGACTTCATCGAGCAAAAACTGCGGTTCGACCCCACTTTTCCGCGTTGACATAATGCCGCGCTCGCTTACGTCGCGGTGACCGGCTCTGAAGCCATCAATATCACATTGGCGGAGTACCAGGGTACAGCTCGTCGAGCGGAATCGAACGGCCGTCGACCTGCACGATCCGGCAATGGTAGCGCCTGAGTTGCCGCGGTTCGGCCACGCCGCAGGAGTGAGCGATGATGCCTATTTCCTGGCGCATCGTTTCCGAGTAACGGCGTACGCGCTCAGCCTTGTCTGCGGGCACGAGTCCGCGCTGCAAGCGCTTGTCGTGTGTCGTCACACCCGTCGGACAGGTGTTCTTGTTGCACTGCAGAGCCTGGATGCAGCCAAGCGCGAACATGAAGCCGCGCGCCGAGTTGATGAAATCGGCGCCGACGCACAGTGCCCACGCCGCATCAGACGGATTTATGAGCTTGCCGCTTGCGATGACCTTGATCCGCTCGCGCATTCCGTAGGCGTTGAGTTTATCCACGACGAGCGGCAGGCTTTCATGGATCGGCAAGCCGACGTTGTCGATGAGACTCATTGGCGCCGCTCCTGTGCCACCATCACCGCTATCAACGGTTATGAAGTCCGGCGCACTTTCGATACCTCGTTTCCGGATCTCGACGAACAATTCATCGAGCCAGCCGTAGGCGCCGATGACCGCTTTGAAACCGACGGGCAGGCCCGATACGTCGCGTAGATGATTGATAACGTTCAGAAGATCGGACGCCGAATTGATCTCGGGGTGCCTGTTCGGGCTGATCGAATCCTCACCCGCAGGAATGCCTCTAATTTCTGCGATTTCGGCCGTTACCTTGCCGCCCGGAAGAATGCCGCCCTTGCCGGGCTTCGCTCCCTGGCTCAGCTTGAGTTCGATCATCCTGACCTGCTCGATCTCACCGATGGTTTTGAGCATCGCATCATCGATGTCGCCGTTCTCGTCGCGAACCCCGTATTTCGCGGTCCCGATCTGGTAGACGATGTCTGCGCCACCTTCCAGGTGCCACGGCGAGATGGCCCCTTCGCCTGTATTCAGCCAGTTACCTGCCATGCGCGATCCATTCGACAACGCGAGCACAGCGGGCTTGGAGATCGCGCCGTAACTCATGGCCGATACATTGAATATCGACGGGGCGTCGTATGGCCGGCGCGCGTGCGGTCCGATCGTCATTGGTTTCGTCGGGGACGAGTCCCTCTCGAGCGTCGGATACGGGCAGTTAACGAATATCGGCGTGCCGACGGGCGTTAAGTTCAGCGTCGAACCGAACGCGACGGTGCCATCGAGGCCCTTGGCGGCGCGATACACCCATGACCGCTGTGCGCGATTGAACGGCATCTCTTCGCGATCGTGAGCGAAAAAATACTGGCGGAAGAATTCGCCCATGTGCTCGAACATGTAGCGAAATCTCCCTATGACCGGGAAATTGCGCCGCACGGTGTGCTGTGTCTGCGTTACGTCGACGATGTACATGACGACAATGCTCAAAAACACAATGCCGATTACGACAACGAGCAGCGTCGACAATGTTTGCAGCACGCTCATCGCGTCGAAGAAAGACTCACCCATCTCGGATCCCCTTGTGAGTGGAAACGAATCTGGATCGGGCCCGATGGCCCCCTCCTGCCGGCCTCGATCAAAACGTACGAGGGGCATTCAGGCCCGATCCTGACTCTTCTTGTTGAAGTATCTTGCAAGCGCGTGATCAACGCTCAACTTGCCCGGGCCCTGCAGGACCAGCGGGATCAGCATGGCGATGAACAGCAGCGGAATTCGGTAGTTGCCGAATCCCTTGTTCGACACGGCATAGCCCTTCCACAACTCGCCCAGGCTATGCCAGTCAGCGGGCCAGTGCACGCCCAAGATCGCGACAATCGACAGGATGATGAGGCTGACAGCCCAGAAGCGCGTGAACAAGCCGAATAACAAGCCCATGCCGCCGAGTATCTCTGCCCAAGTCGACACGAACCAGCTGATTTCAACCGGCATCACGTTAAATGGAAACGGAAAGTTGTCCTGGTAATCGGCAAACCAGTTAGCACCGTGAAATTTCTTCAAGCCGGCGCTCGTGAACTCGTAGGCCATCAGGAAGCGGATCACCAACAGTGCGCCCCAGTTCCCGGCCGGGTTCAGAATTCCGACGATGCGGTCCCATAAAGATTTCAGTTTTTCCATCGCTTAGCTCCTGTCGCTGACAGTGCGAGTGCCAGTCAAAATTTCCAGTCCCCGCATTTCTTCGAGTGTGGTGGCGCCATGTTCGACAAAGGCGTCAACGTCCGCGTAGTTGGTGTCCGCCGCGAGCTTGCGCAGCAATACCTCGCCGCTGTCTGCGGCACTGTTGTCTTCGACCAAATGCAGCAGATTCGCCGACATCGGATTCAACTCCAGAAAGCCGACCTCGTCATTCGCGCGCCTGTATACGGCGAGATTCACAGGTTGCTCAAGCGGTGAATCAGGAAGATATTCGGCCGAAATTCGATGCACCGGGTATTCATAGGCATAGACCCATGTCAGTACGGATTTGACCGGAACGCCCTTGAGTAGATCGCCGTCCGAATCGACACCGGTCATGTCGTTGGCATCCGTGGAAATCGAGAGCGCAAGTTCGATGTATTCGTAATGCGCGAGTTCGAGCAGGAATGCGTAGTCGTCGTCCTGTGTTTCGTACTCATCGCGAAGAAAATTCAGGAATTCCTCCGGCAGCCGCAGAAAATACGGTGTATGCGATTCATGCTTTTGCATGAACTGCCTCACCATGCGCCGCCACTTCTCATCGCTATGGAGTTTCTTGAGCACCGGAAAGGTACTCGACAGCAGGCTGCGCAAATTGTTGAAAAAGAGTTCACGATAGATGGCCATGCGACGGTCTTCGACGCCCTCGGGCGCCGGCACATGTTCCGGATCGCGGATATGCGCCGCAAACGCGTATTGCTTCTCCTGAAATGCAGCTCGCTTAGCCATATACGGCCGCCGCTTGCCCCGCATCCACTTGCAGTCGCCTGATGCGCCTGAGCTCGTCGAGCAAATCTTCGATCGGCGGAAAATTGAAGTCCCGCTCGAGCAACGTCGGTACGGGCCCGAAGTGCTCATACGCGGCGGCGAGAAGTTGCCAGGCCTGATCGTCGACGGCGGCGCCATGCGTGTCTATCCTGAGGTCTTCTGCTTCGACATAGTGGCCCGCCAGATGAAAATACCGGATTCGATCAGCGGGCATCTTCAACATGAAGTCATGAGCGTCGTAGCGATGATTGATGCTGTTGACCACGATGTTGTTGATGTCGAGCATGAGGTCGCAGTCTGCCTCTTGCAGCACGGCATTGATGAAATCGGCCTCGTTCATCGTTGTGTCAGTCGGCGTGTAATACGACACGTTCTCCAGCGCCATGCGTTGCCCGAGAATATCCTGCACCCGGCGCACGCGTTCGGCGACGTATTTGACGGCATCCTCGGTAAACGGGATGGGCATCAGGTCATACAGGTGACCGTCGTCTCCGCAGTAACTCAGATGCTCCGAATACATCAGGGCATTGTGTTCGTTCATGAAATCTTTGATGTCGTGGACGAGTTGCTCGTCCAGCGGTGCCGGCGATCCGATAGAGAGAGACAGTCCGTGAATGACGAACGGATAACGCTCGGTGAAAAAGCGCAATTTTTTGCCCAGACTGCCGCCCACGTTGATCCAGTTTTCGGGCGCGATCTCCATGAAATCGATGTCCGCGGGCGGGTCAGCCATGAGTTCGTTTGCGATCGGACGTCGCAGGCCGAGGCCGGCGCCGGACACAGGATATTGCGAGGACTTTTCGCTCATTGAGGGTTACCTGGCAGACTACAAGATCAGACCTGTGCCGGGCAGCGTTTATTACAGCTCCCGCATTGCGGCCGCGTGCTCACAGGAGACGCAGGCGCTCCAGGTATTGCCGGTCGTCGGGAGCACGATTCTGACTCTGCGCCTCCCAAAGCGCTTCTGCAAGGCATTCGATCATTTGGTGCTCCGCCACATGTGCGCTTCGCGCTTTGGCGGCGAGGTTTTCGAAAATCCTGGTGATGCCGGCCGGCCTGTTTGTTGCCACTTGCTCGCGGAGTCCCAGATGCAGGCCCATGTGCAGGAACGGATTGGTTTCCCCGCCCTCCGGCGTGAAATCACGGTCGAATTCGGGGCCAGCCACGGCGTCCTGATATTCGGGATGCTCGCTGATGACCGCAGCGATCTGCGTTTCGAGGGGTGACATCGGTTGCTTGTCGCAATACTTTTGCCACGCATCGGCATAGCTCTTGCGGAGTTCATGCCGGTCCTGACCAAAAATCACGGCAACTCCTTGTGGCGGTATTCACACCACTCGACAATCGGACACGTTCCGCACTGTGGCTTGCGCGCCTTGCAAATGTATCGCCCGTGCAAAATCAGCCAGTGATGTGCGTCCTTCTTGAATTCATCGGGCGTCAAGCGTGTCAGACGTCGCTCAACCGCCAGCGGTGTCTTACCCTGTGCGAGCCCGGTACGATTCGCAACTCTGAATATGTGTGTGTCGACTGCGATGGTGGGCTCACCAAATGCCGTGTTCAAGACGACGTTTGCGGTCTTGCGACCGACACCCGGCAGCGATTCGAGCTGTTCGCGGGTGCGCGGTACTTCACCGGCGAAGGTATCGATCAGCAAGCGACAGGTCTTGACGATATTTTCGGCCTTGTTGTTATAAAGGCCAATAGTACGAATGTATGATTTAAGCCCAGCGACCCCCAGATCGACAATGGCCTTCGGTGTGTTTGCAACTTTGTAGAGTTTGCCGGTCGCCTTGTTGACACTGACATCGGTTGCCTGTGCTGACAGGATGACCGCGACCAGGAGTTCGAATGGCGTCTGGTAATTGAGTTCGGTGCCGGGATCCGGATCGAGTGCACGCAGTTTGCTGTAGATCGCCCTGCGCTTTTCGCTGTTCATTAGGCGCGAGTCGCCGTTGCGCCATCCGCCCGACGCAGGTTGCGAGGCATATGTGCGCGGCGAGCTGCCTCGCGGCGCCGGTCGATGACGTTCTTCGCTGCGACCGCGAGTGCGAGGCTGAAGAACGCACCCGGCGGCAGGATGGCCAGCAGCCAGCCACCGTCAATGAGCGTGATGCCGGCCATCGGGTCGCCACCCAGGATCATGTCCAGGCGCGACAATATCGAACCCTGGCCAATGAGTTCGCGAAACGCGCCGATGGTGACCAGCAGCAGCGTGAATCCCGCACCCATTCCGATGCCGTCCGCGAGGCTGGCGCCGACCGGGTTGCGCGAGGCAAAGACCTCGGCGCGTGCAACGATGGCGCAGTTTGTCACGATCAACGGTATGAAAATGCCGAGAGACCGGTCGAGTGACGGGAACCAGGCCTTGAACATCAGCTCGATGCAGGTAACGAGGCTCGCGATAATCAGAACGTAGATCGGTATGCGTATTTCCGGTCGGATCCAGCGGCGTGTGGCGGACACGAGCACGTTGGAGCAGGCGAGCACGACAAGCGTTGCGAATCCCAGTGCGAGACCGTTGACGAATGTCGTAGTGACCGCGAGTAGTGGACACAAACCGAGTAACTGCACAAGTCCCGGGTTGTCCTTCCACAATCCGGCTCGCAATTGTTCGATCGATTCTCCTGTTGTCACTGGCCTTCCCCGGTCGCGGGCAGCGAAAATAACTCGTCGCGATGGGCATCGAAGTATACCAATGTCTCACTGATCGCCTTGATGACGGCGCGTGGAGTGACCGATGCGCCGGTCAGCTGATCGAACTCACCACCGTCCCGTTTGATGGCCCACCCGCCGAAGTTCGGATTGATCATCGAACTGCCATCAAACTGCTTCACCCAGTCTGACCGTGACAAATCGATACGATCGCCGAGCCCCGGGGTCTCACGGTGCTCCAGCACGCGGACGGCTGTCACGACGCCGTCGGCGCGAATGCCGATCAGCAGGCGAATCGGCCCTGAATAACCGTCGCGCGCCGTAACGACGAACAATGCTGCGGCGGGCCGGCCTTCAGCGTAGGCGCGATAAACGACGGCTGCATCGGAGCCCGGCAATTCGTGCGGAGCAGGAATGACGAGTTTCGACGCCGTAATGCTGCCGTCGTAGGAGACGCCGGACAGTGCCGGTTCGAGGCTTTGTTCGAGGAATGCCTGTTGATTGGCCGAGATGCGTGACGTGGTCAACTGATAGGTCGCCGCGACGAGCGCGGTACAGATCGCGGCGATCAGCGTAAGCGTCGCGGCGCTCGCGAAAATTCCCTGTGCGCTCTTCAAGGCTGCTGCCCCTGCTCATCGTGGCCGACAATGTGTGGACGGGTCAGGTAATCGATAGCCGGCACCGCCATGTTCATCAACAGGACGGCAAATGCGACGCCGTCGGCATAGGCGCCCCAGCGGCGGATCGCATAGATCAGGATACCGATGCCGATGCCGTAGATAAGCCGGCCTTTCGGACTGGTGGCGGCCGACACCGGGTCGGTCGCGATGAAAAACGCGCACAGGATGGTCGCACCGCCAAACAGGTGAAAGGTCGGGCCGGGGTTAGAGTCGGGGCCAACCAGGTACATGATCGTGGCCGGGAGCAACAGGCCGATACCGACGCCGACCGGGATATGCCAGCGGATGATTTTGCGAATCAGCAGCCAGAAACCGCCGACTGCCGTCAAATTGCCGATCCACTCCCAGCCGCGACCGCCGAAATCGCCCATCAGCGGCAGGGCGCGAATCTCTGCAATCGTGCGCATGTTGTTGAGCCCCGATTTCATGGCATCGAGTGGTGTCGCGCGGCTGATCGCATCGATCGTTGCCGAATCGGGCAACGTGCCCGTGAGCGTGTAACCAAGGGTCTGCAGGAACGAAAGATACTGGTAGTCGATGTCGCCCATGCGCGGTGCGACCCATACGTTCAGGTACATCGGGAATGCGACGAGGATGACCACGTAGCCGGCCATGGCGGGGTTGAAGACATTGAAGCCAAGTCCGCCGTACAGGTGCTTTGCGACGACAATGCCAAACAGCGCGCCCGTCGCCGTGACCCACCAGGGCGTCAGCGATGGCAGGGCAAACGCGAGCAATGCAGCTGTGACCAATGCACTGTAGTCGGACAATGCCTTCGCGGGCGAGCGGCCGCGAATGCGCATCATGATGACTTCGCCCGCGATACAGAATATGGACGCAACGATCAGGTTGAAGATGAATCCCGGGCCGAAATACCAGACATGTACAAGACCCGCCGGCACAAGCGCAAACAGGACTTGCCGCATCATCGACGCTACATCGGCAACGGGAGCCACGTACGGCGCTTCGTGTCGCACGAATTTCACGGTTAGTCCTCGTCTTCCTTCTGTTGCTGTTTGCGTTTGAGAATCTCTGCGATCGCCGCCGGCCCTGCGGCCTTGGCGTGCTTCTTTTGCCGTGCAAGTTCCTGCTCGCGCTGCCGCTTGTCGCGCTCAAGCCGCTCGTTGCGTGCCTCGAAACGCTGCCGCGCGCGCACGGCGCGTGCTTTTTCGTCCGCGAGTTCCCTGATGCGGCCCTTGGCCTTGCGGAAATCAGCGGTTAGCGGGATATGGCTGGGACAGACAAGATCGCAGCAACCGCATTCGATGCAGTCGGTAAGGCCGTAGGAGCGCAGGCTCTTCTCGTCGTCAGCGCAGGCGTACCAGAATAACTGCTGCGGCAACAGTTGCACCGGGCATACGGCGGCGCATTCGCCGCAACGGATACAGGCTATCTCGGGGCCCGGTGACGGCGTTTCGGACATGATCAGGACGCAATTCGTAGCTTTGACCAATGGTACCCGGTCGGTATTGACTGACTTTCCTGTCATGGGACCGCCCATGATCAGCTGACTGGCATGCTCGGTGTAGCCGCCAACGAAGTTTACGACGTCGGCCACGGTTGTGCCGATGCGTGCCCTGACATTCATCGGAGCGGCAACGCCGTTTCCGGTAATTGTCGTAACGCGCGAGATCAGCGGTTCCTGGTCATGAATCCAGTCATAGATGGCTGCAGCCGTACCGACATTTTGCACGAGGCAGCCGATATCCGTGGGCAGACCAGCGCTCGGCACCTCGAGATTGGTGACGAGCTGCACGAGCTGATCCTCGCCACCGGACGGATAAATCGTCGGCACCAACTTCAGAACCAGGCGCTCGTCATCGAGTTCGGCCATGACCTCGGCCAGCCGGTGCAACGCCTCGGGTTTGTCGCTTTCGACGACGATGTAACACTGGTCGATTGAGAGTGCATGCATGAGTATTTGCGCGCCGCCCAGGACTTCTGCGGCACGCTCGCGCATCAATACATCGTCGCAGCTGATGTAGGGCTCGCATTCCACTCCATTCAACAGCAAGTAGTCGAGATCACAGGTCGTCGCCTGCATGAGTTTTTGCGCAGTTGGAAATACGGCACCCCCCAGCCCGACGATGCCGCCATGAAGAATCTTCTGCAGCAGGACATCCGGCGGGAGTTCATCAAAGGCAGGCGCGATTTCCGCAAGTTCAACCGGCCTGTCCTTGCCGTCGCATTCAATGACGATGCACGGTGCGGGTTCGCCAAAACGTCGCGCGACCGGCCACGGCTCGATCGAAACCACCTTGCCCGATGACGACGCATGTACGGGCGCGCCGAGGGTGCCGTGGACCTCGGCAATAAGCTGACCCTTCAGCACATACTCGCCGATCCCGACGATTGGCTGCGCCGGATCGCCGACATGTTGACCGATAGGCAGTACCAGCTGTCCGGGCACCGGTACGTCCATTATCGGCCGGGCCGTCGATTGAGATTTGTGGGCGTCCAGGCGCAACCCGCCATGCAGTTTTCCGAGGTCGTAAGTCGGTGCGCTCACGACACGCTCCGCATGCTGATGCAGTCAACCGGACACGGAGCGATGCAGAGCTCGCAGCCTGTGCACTCGGACTGAAGTATCGTGTGCATCAGCTGATGAGCTCCGACGATCGCATCCACGGGGCAGGCGTTGCGGCAGTGCGTGCAACCGATGCAGAGCGACTCTTCGATGAACGCGACGGAGTGGCCGGCCGGAGCGACCTGCGCCAATGCGACGACGTCGCGGCCGAGGAGGGTGGCGAGGCGCCGCACGGTTTCGTCGCCGCCGGGCGGGCACAAATTGATCGGCGCCTCACCGGCAACAATGGCCTGCGCGTATGGCCGGCAGCCGGGATAGCCGCATTGGGCGCATTGTGTCTGCGGCAGAAGCTCATTGACTTGCTCCGTGAGTTCTCCCGGTCTCGACGGCAGCTTGCGCGCCGCAAAGCTCAGACCGAGCCCGGCGATCAGCGCGATTGCAGCGATGGTGAAGACAGCCAGCCACATGGAAATCTACGACTCGTCAGGGACGGGCCATGCCGGAGAAGCCCATGAAGGCAAGCGACATGATCCCGGCCGTCATCAGGGCAATGGCTGTGCCGCGAAACGGCGCTGGAATGTCGGCGGCGTCGAGGCGCTCCCGCATCGCGGCAAACAAGATCAGGACGAGGGCGAATCCGCCGGCTGCTCCAAGTCCGAAGAACACCGATTGCACAAATCCCTTCGACTGCTGCACATTCAGTAGTGCAACGCCGAGCACCGCGCAGTTCGTCGCAATCAGCGGGATGAAAATGCCGAGGACCTGGTGCAGCAGGGGGCTGAGACGCCGCACCATGATCTCGGTGAACTGCACGCTCGCCGCTATAACGAGTATGAAAGTGATGGTGCGCAGGTATTCGAGATCGAGTGGCACCAGCACGTATTCGTGCAGAAGATACGCGCTTGCCGATGACGTTGTCAGGACAAAAGCGGTTGCAAGTGACATGCCGGCCGCAGCCTCGAGATTGCGCGATACGCCCATGAATGGACACAGACCGAGGAAGCGCACGAGCACGAAGTTGTTGACCAACACCGTGCCGATGAGGATGACGATGAGCTCTGTCATGAATTAGTCCGGATTACGAATCCGCATTGTATGGTTTCGTGGCGCCTTCGTCGCGAGGTTTGCCTGACGCGCATGCCGGGCGCGGTGCCATCAATCGTCCGATTGTTCGCCAGTTCCGGGGTTCGCGTCTTCTTTCGATTGCTCGACCATACGACTTACCTGCTCGGCCTCGACGCGGGTCAGCAACGGTTTGAATTTGTTGATCGACGTGCCCAGCAGGGGCGTTTCGGCATCGCTCCAATGCCAGCTGCGTTCACCAAGAAACGCCCGCGCATCGTCGGCGACGGCCGGCAAGACGGGCGCAAGGTAGATCATCAGGCTGCGGAAAAGATTAAGTCCCTGCGTGCAAACAGCCTGTACATCGGCAGTCGTCTTTTCGTCCTTGATCATGATCCACGGTTTCTTGTCGTCGATGTAGCGATTTGCTTCATCCGCGAACGCCATGATCATCCGCATCGCCTTGGAGTATTCACGCTTCTCGTAGTGCTCGGCTATGGACCCGGAAGCTCCGGCAACCTGGCCGAATAGCGCATTGTCGTGCAGTGAAGGTGCAAGCTTGCCGTCAAAATTCTTGCTGATAAAGCCAGCGCAGCGGCTTGCAATATTGACGAGCTTGCCGATCAGGTCGGAGTTCACTCGCGCGATGAAATCATCGAGATTCAGATCGATGTCTTCGGTCGTCGGGCCGAGCTTGGCGGCGTAATAGTAGCGCAGGTAACTCGGATTCAAGTTGTCGAGATAGGTCCGCGCCTTGATGAATGTGCCACGGGACTTTGACATTTTCTGGCCGTTTACGGTCAGGAATCCATGTGCGAATACGCTGCCTGGTGTTCGGAAGCCTGCGCCCTCGAGGACAGCCGGCCAGAACAGCGTGTGGAAATACATAATGTCCTTGCCGATGAAATGGTAGACCTCGGTATCATGACCCGGACGCCAGTACTCGTCGAAATCCAGGTCGTCACGCCGATCGCAAAGATGTTTGAAGCTCGCGAGGTAGCCGACCGGTGCGTCGAGCCAGACATAGAAGTACTTGTTGTCCGTTCCTGGAATTTGGAAACCGAAGTAGGGCGCATCACGCGATATGTCCCAGTCGCGCAAGCCGGCATCGAACCACTCCTCGAGCTTGGCGAGGACGCTTTTCTCGAGTCTGGCAGAGGCCAGCCAGGCCTTCAGGCGTTTCTCGTATTTGCTCAATCGAAAGAAATAGTGCTCCGAATCACGCTTGACCGGAATCGTGCCGGACAACACCGAGACCGGATCGATCAAGTCCGCGGGCGAGTAGGTCGCGCCACAGACCTCGCACGCGTCGCCATACTGGTCCTCGCTATCGCAGCGGGGGCAGGTACCGCGCACAAAGCGGTCGGGCAGGAACATGCCTTCCTTCTCGTCGTAGGCCTGTTCGATCGTACGCGTGTAGATATCGCCGACCTTCTGCAGCGCCTCGAATATTTCGATGACGAGCGCCTCGTTTTCGGGCGAGTGAGTCGTGTGAAAATTGTCGAAGTCGACGCCGAATGCGGCGAAATCCCTGACGAACTCCGCGCTGATGCGTTCCGTCAGGTCTTCCGGTGAAATGCCGAGCTCTCGTGCCTTGATCATGACCGGCGTGCCGTGCGCATCGCTGGCGCAGACATAGGTGCACTTGTGACCTCTGAGCTTTTGAAAGCGAACCCAGATATCCGTCTGCAGGTACTCGACCAGGTGCCCCATATGGATCGAGCCGTTGGCATACGGCAATGCACTTGTGACGAGGATTTTGCGTGTTGTCCCGGACATGCGGCTGGCTACGATGACTGCTCGTTTAAAGGTCGCGATTATGCCATGCGTTGTCTCACGCTACGTGACTTTGTCGGCGTAGCTCCCTGTCCGCTATCACTTGTCGCCCTTGACCTTTTGAAATTTGGCTTTGTCGTTCGCGTACTGGTACGCGTCGCGGCCGGAAATCCAGGCTTTTTCGACGAGCTCCAGAAGCGCCGAATCCATTGTCTGCATGCCGACGCTGCCGCCGCTCTGCATTGCCGTTTCGAGCTGGTCGAGCTTGCCCTGGCGGATGAGGTTCGCGACGGCCGGCGTGTTGATGAGGACCTCAAGTGCCGCAACACGTCCTGGCTTGCCTTTCGTTGGCAATAGCTGCTGTGATACCACCCCGCGCAGCGACGTCGACAGCATCGTGCGAATGTGGCTTTGTTTGTCGGGCGGAAACGAGTTGATGATGCGGTCGACGGTCGGACCGGCGCCGTTGGTGTGCAGCGTGCCCATGACAAGAATACCCATCTCGGCCGCTGTGACGGCGATGCTGATCGTTTCAAGGTCGCGCATCTCGCCAACGAGAATAACGTCCGGATCCTCGCGTAACGCCGACCGCAATGCTTCGGCGAAGCTGCCGCTGTGCACACCGATTTCGCGTTGGCTGATCAGGCAATTCTGGCGTTTGTGCACGAATTCGATCGGATCCTCAATCGTCAGGATATGGCCCTTGAGTCGTTTGTTCAGAGAGTCGATCATTGCTGCAAGGGTCGTCGATTTGCCCGAACCGGTCTTGCCGGTGACCAGGATCATGCCTTGTGTATGTCGGCAAAGATCATGAATGACTTTCGGCATATTGAGGTCTTCAAGCGTTAACGCCGTTGACGGGATCGTGCGGAAAATAGCGCCGACGCCGTTCAGGTGGCGAAACGTGTTGACACGAAACCGGGACACATCGGGAATCTCATATGCGAAGTCCGCAGCGTCGTCCTCGTCGAACGCACGTTGGGTCGTGCCGTCCATGATCTCGTTCATGGCCTCTTTGACGAATTCAGTCGTCAGTTCCTCATTCACCATGATCTTGAGGCTGCCGTGCACGCGAACACGCACTGGATCGCCCGACACGAAGTGCAGATCGGATGCCTTTTCTTTCAGCGCGCGGGTCAAATATTCGTCGATCTTGTTCACTGACTGTCCTCGGCGTCGTCGACGGCATCGAATATCGGCACAATCTCGGTATCGGTCACGAAACGCTGGAATTTTTTCTTGTCGTTCGCGAAGCGAAATGCGTCGTCGGGGTCAATTTCCTTTGCCTGAATAGCCTCGATCAGGGTGGGATCCAGCAGTTGCATGCCGTATTCCTTGCCGGTCTGCAATTGCGATGGAATCTGATGCGTTTGATCGGATGCGATCAGTTTCGAAATGGCACGGTTGTTAACCAGGATTTCGACGATCGCGCGCCGGCTGCGCCCGTCGGGGGTCTTGACAAGAACCTGCGTGACCACAGCCTTGAGGCTCATTGACAGGAACGACTTGGTTTGCTCGCGAAGCTCGCCGGGAAGAGCGTCGATGATACGGTCAATGGTCTTCACGGCGCCAGTCGTGTGCAGCGTACCCAGGACGAGGTGGCCGGTTTCGGCCGCAGTCATCGCCATCATTATCGTTTCGGCATCGCGTAACTCGCCAACGAGAATGACATCGGGATCCTCGCGCAAGGCGGATCGCACGCCATCGGCGAAGCTACGCACGTGCGTGCCGACTTCGCGCTGAATGATCTGGCAATTCTTGCTCGGATGCACGAATTCGATGGGATCCTCGAGGCTGATGATGTTGAGGTCGCGAGTCATGTTGAGATGATTGACCATTGCGGCGAGCGTCGTTGACTTGCCGGTTCCGGTCGATCCCGTAACGAGCACCATGCCCTGGTGATAGTTACAAAAATCGGTGAGGACCGACGGCATGTTCAGCTCCTCGAGTGTTGGAACGTTGCCCGGGATATGCCGAAACACGGCGCCGTAGCCGGTTTCCTTGCGAAAGACATTGACGCGGTAACGACCACTTTCCTTGCCGACATAGGAAAAATCGACGTCGTGCCCGGCCTCCAGACTTTCTTTTTGATTCGCCGTCAGAATTTCGCGAATGTAGGATTCGAGTTCGGTATTCGACAGATCGCGGAATTTGATCGGCATCAGATCGCCGTTCATGCGCAGCATCGGGGGCACGCCAACGGCGAGGTGCACGTCCGAACATCCCTGCGCGAGGCCGAGCTTGAGGAAGGCGTCTATACGAGCCATGGAACGACTGTTAACCCCGGAAATCAGGAAGTTATGTCTATCCTAGGTGGAATTCCGGCTCCGTTCCAGAGCGACATCACATTTTGGCAAGATTTGCGGGCTAGGCGCTGATTGCGTCGAGTCCGTCGGTCAATTCGGGCATCGACTGCTGGCGCTTGGTCTTGTCGACCGACATGGCCTGGGTAATCAATGCAACGTACTCGTCCGGAACGTCCTTATTGATTTCCTGGATCGGCTTGGCCTTGCCCTGCACATGCTGGTACATCACCGACATGTGATCGCCGCGGCTGTATGGCGGAACGCCGGTCACCATCTCGTACATGATTACGCCGATACTGTAGATATCCGCCGTTTCATCAACCTTCTTGCCGAGTATCTGCTCGGGCGCCATGTATTTCGGTGAACCGATGACGTAACCGGTCTTGGTCAGCTGTGTGTCGCCGCTGCTGGCCGCGGCCGCGACGCCAAAGTCCACTATTTTCAGCAGTCTTTCGTCGTTGACGAGAATATTCGCGGGCTTGAGGTCACGATGGATGACCCCGGCCTCGTGGGCAACGGTCATGCCGATCGCCATGTCGCGCGAGAACTGCAATGCCCTTTCCATGTCCAGGGGCTTGCTGTCGGGAATTTCGCCGGACAGGGTATGTGAGGGAAAATACTCCATCGAAATCGCGTAACAACCCTGCAGGCTCAGGAAGTCGTAAATACGAATTATATTGCGGTGCGTGATTTTTCGTGAGTAACGCAGCTCATGGACGAATCGCTTCAACATTTCCTCGTCCGAGGAGATGTTGGGGTTCAGGAATTTGAGGATCAGGTGCTCGTCGACGACCTCGTCCTGCATGAGCAGCACGGTGCCAAACGCTCCCTTGCCGATTTTCTCGAGGAACTTGTAACGTCCGTCGATAACGTCACCTGGTTTGAGTTTGGACACATCGAGAATTGCCGTTGGCGCCGCATCCGGCGCTGCCGATTCGGCGATCGTACTTGCGTGAGCGTCGAGAAGTTTCTCGAGATCCTCTTTCTCGAGCAGCAATGTCTTGGTGTGTTCGCCAATTTTCTGCGCGCGAACATTTTCGGCGACGACGGTCTCCGAGTAGCGGGCGTCCAGATCCCTGAGTGCCTTGTCAGCACTGTTGATAATTGTTGCATCGTCTGATTGTTTGACCTTGCGCAATACGCCGCGAATCGTTTCGGCGTGTGACTCATCTGCGAGCTTTGCCAGCGCCCTGATTGCCTCGACTTGAATGTCGCGCTCCGGACTCTGCAGCATTGGCAGGATTTTGGCGATGTGCTTGTGATTGCCGAGCTTCGACAGGGCACGAATGACGACGGTGTCCGTCTTGGCATTTTGTCCCAGCATCGATTCGAGCTTCGGCAGCGCCTTTGGGCTGCCGATCTCGGTCAATGCATCCACGGCGCGCTCACGCACCCACCAGTCGTCGTCGTCGGTCGCTGTAATCAGGTGATCAACAGCCCGCTCGTCCTTGGTTGCATTCAGAATCTCGATGGCGGTACGGCGAATTTCCTGATCTTCGTGCTGGATCAGCGCCACGACGGAATCGACGACCTTCGGCCCGCCAATTTCGGCCAACGCATCGCCGGCTCGCGAACGGACCCACCAATCATCGTCCTTGATGGCCTCCAGCAGGTCCTTGACGGAGTTGACGTTACCAACCTGATTGAGAACCTCAACGGCAGCGCGGCGCGCGTACTCGGATTCGTCCTTGAGCGCCGGCAACAGATACTTGACTGTGTCCGGGTGATTGATCTTGACCATGACGTCGACGGCCTTGCTCTGCACGTCCAGATCGGGATCTTGCAGCATCCTGCTGACCGGCTCGATGTTGACATTGCCGCGACGCGTAGCGAGCGCACCGAGGGCCGCCCCACGCACCATCTTGTTGGTGTCCTTGAGCTGCATTTCGAGCGCGTGGTTGATTTCCGGCCTGTCAAATTTGGAGAGCAGATTGATCAGGTGAATCTTGATGATCGTGTCTTTGCCGCCCATGCGCGCGATCAGGTCCGGGACCATTTCCGGCTTAATCATTTCCTCGATGATCTTGAAGATCGCTGCTTTTTCGTTGGTGTCGAGTTCATAACAGCGCTGCAACAACTCGTGCACGCTCAGATCCTGTTTATGCACGCGCAGGATTTCGATCAGCGCCGGCTTGGATACCTCGTCGTCCTCGAAGAAATCGAGTAATTTGTTGGCGTTGTAACTGGTCGCGCTGGACAGCGCCCACGCCGTTCCCGAGACAACGCGCTCATTGCCATCCGCGAGTCCGTCCTTGAACAGGCCGAGCGTCTTGTCGTTGACGAGATCGGAAAGAATGTCGACGAAAATCATCGTGTGCGTCTTGTCCGACATGGCGAGTGCATCGATGACCTTGGGGATGGCCTTGGCCCCGGCGTTCTTGATGCGATTCATGAGTTTCGTCGCGGCCGGTGAGTTCGGGTCCTGTTCCGCGATGAGTTGCGATATCAGTTGATCAGCCCTGAAGGCGCCGAAGAAACTCATCTCAGCCGGCCGACATCGGGGAGCACGTCACAGCGATGCATGACACGCCCTGGGCGCCGCCATCCGGCCTCCCTGCGCGTGACATACTGCAAGTTCTACGTCTTTGAACAGCCAATTGCTTCGCTCAAGCTCCGGCCGACGTCGCGCCCGATGGCAGGAAATGGATACGATGTCATTCCGGTGTTTTGCCCCGATGCGGCATTATGCCACATCGCCCTTTCGCGCATTCTTGCTACAAGCCTTGAAAATAGAGGCCTCTGGCGTTTCCGGCCAAACGATGATGCAATACACCGCTGCGGATTCACGTTCGCTACAATGTGCGCTCGATTGTCTCCATATGGGGACAATCGAGTGAATTTTACCTAATACGAGCGATTGAAGTGTGACGGTGTCATCAGAATCGGACGTGAAGAAATTTATCGGATCCATCGAGCTGCCGGGGCTCGATCTTGCGGTCGGCAAGGTTGGGCGAATCGTCGATGCCACGGTCTCGGACGACCGCGCCGCCGTTGAGATCGAGCTCGGTTTTCCGGCCGCGCGGACGCATCCTGCCTGGTGCGATTACATCGCCTCTGCCGTGCGGTCCGAGACCGGTGTGGCCGGCGTCGACGTGTCGCTGACGACTCGCATCGTCGCACACGGCGTGCAGCGGAATCTCAAGCCGATCGCCGAGGTTCGCAATATTATCGCCGTGGCATCGGGCAAGGGCGGTGTCGGCAAATCCACCGTTGCCGTCAACCTGGCGCTGGCGCTGGCTGCCGACGGCGCATCGACCGGGCTGCTGGACGCCGATATCTACGGACCCAGCCAGCCGCACATGGTCGGGCTCGCCGGTTCGCAACCGACCAGTGAAGATGGCAAGACGATGCGGCCGATGGAAGCCCTGGGGCTGCAGGTAATGTCGATTGGATTCCTGATCGATGCCGACCAGCCCATGGTCTGGCGTGGACCGATGGTGACATCGGCACTGAATCAGCTGCTGTTGCAGACGCAGTGGTCGGATCTCGACTACCTGATCGTCGACATGCCGCCGGGTACCGGCGACATTCAGTTGACCCTTTCGCAACAGGTCCCGGTCTCCGGCGCGGTGATCGTGACGACACCGCAGGACATTGCATTGCTGGATGCACGCAAGGGACTTGCGATGTTTCGCAAGGTGTCGATTCCCGTCCTCGGCGTCATCGAGAATATGAGCACGCATATCTGTTCGAATTGCGGACAGGAGGAAGCGATTTTCGGCGCTGGTGGCGGAGACCGGATGGCCGAGGACTTCGACGTGCAGCTGCTGGCTAAGCTACCTCTCGACATCCGCATTCGGGAACAGGCCGACTCCGGCCGACCGACCGTCGTCGCGGACCCCGAATCGGATGTCGCAGGAGCCTATAGCAATGCCGCACGACGCATGACGGCATTGCTGGCGATGCAAGGCAAAGACTACAGCAGCAAATTCCCCAAGATCGTTGTCGAGCAGAGTTAATTGAGTATCAAGTCGGACCGCTGGATTTGCCGCATGGCGCAAAAGCACGCCATGATCGAGCCGTTCGAGCCGCGGCAGGTGCGACATAACGGGAACCAGCGCATCATCTCCTACGGCACGTCCAGCTACGGCTACGATGTGCGTTGCTCCGACGAGTTCAAGATTTTTACGAACATCAATTCAGCCATCGTCGACCCGAAAGCATTCGATCAGACAAGCTTTGTCGATATGACAGGTGACGTATGCGTCATACCGCCGAATTCTTTCGTACTGGCGCGGACTGTCGAGTATTTTCGAATACCGAGAAATGTACTGACGATCTGTCTCGGCAAGTCGACGTATGCACGCTGCGGCATCATTGTGAACGTGACGCCCCTGGAACCGGAATGGGAAGGTCACGTAACCCTTGAGTTCTCGAACACGACGCCATTGCCGGCCAAGATCTACGCCAACGAAGGTGTCGCGCAAATGCTGTTCCTGGAATCCGACGAGGACTGTGAAACGTCGTACAAGGATCGTGGCGGCAAGTACCAGGGTCAGACAGGCGTGACTCTGCCCAAGGCCTGACCGGACAGGACGCAAGGGAACCTCTGATCAATTATCTCGCGGCTGCGCCGGTGGCGGATTGTTCGAAGAACCAGGCGCGATGGCGAAAACAACCCCATAGGTCTGTCGAGCCGTCGCAACGCCGTTATTCGGGCGATCCGCCCCGGCCCGATAGAAGTGTTGGTGTATCAACGGGTTGCGCACCAGTTGCGCCGATACTGTGTTGCGGCTCTCGACAAGGACGGCGGCCATTACCGTCGAACCGCGCCGTGTCTCGGCGCAACTGGGCACGCAACGCAGTCACGATATAATTGATCAGAGGTTCCCTAGATTCGTTTTCCGTCTGCATCGAACTCAAATTGCACGGGTTCCGCCAGCCGCTTGTCCTGCAACCATGCATGACCGTCCCTGAACTGCAGACGCCGTTCGGCAAACCAGCGTGCTGCCTCGGGATAGATCTGATGTTCGATGGCCAGCACGCGCGCGGCAAGGGCATCCGCCGATTCACCTGCGAGCGTCGGGAGACGCCCCTGAACAACGCGTGGGCCGGCGTCGAGTTCGTCAGTGACGAAATGCACTGTGGCGCCGTGGGCGGTGTCGCCGGCCTCGATGACGCGTTCGTGGGTGTGCAGGCCCGGGTAGGCCGGTAACAGCGCCGGGTGGATGTTCAGAATGCGTCCCTCGTAGCGGCGCACGAACCACGGGCTGAGGATGCACATGAATCCAGCCAGGATCAACAGGTCGGGTTGCCATCGCTCCAGCTCCGCGGCGACGGCCCGGTCATATTGCTCGCGATCGACGTGATCCCGGGGCTCGACACAGACGCTGTCGATGCCCGCCTTGCGGGCGCGAACCAGGCCGTGGGCATCAGGACGACTGGAGAGGACCACAACGATCTCGATATCGCCGTCGCCGACCCGATCGATGAAGGACTGCAAGTTGCTGCCCGATCCGGAAATGAGGATCGCGGTTTTGCAACGCTTTTCGGTCAAAGAAAACGTACCTCGCCAGGGCCGCCGGCGACACGGCCGATGCGCCAGGCATGTTCGCCGTGGCTGATCAGGACCTCTGTTGCCGACGCAACGTCTGCGTCGTTGACGACGACGATCATGCCGACGCCACAGTTGAATGTACGCCGCATCTCATCGACGGCGATGTTGCCGGTCTTTTCGAGCCAGTCGAACACCGGTCCCTGCTGCCAGCTGCCCAAATCGATCTCGGCGTGCAGCGACGCGTCGAGAATACGCGGCAGATTTTCCGTTATGCCGCCACCCGTGATATGCGCGAGCCCCTTGACCGTGACGGACTGCAGCAGGGCAAGAACCGGCTTGATGTAGATGCGTGTTGGCGTGAGTAATCGATCGCTCACCGCCTTGCCGTCGATATCGGTGTCGCCGGCCAGTTCGAGAGTCTTGCGGATCAGCGAGTAGCCGTTCGAGTGCGGCCCGCTCGATGCGATACCGATGAGCGCATCGCCCGCGCCGATCGTGCTGCCGTCAATCAGGTTTCCGCGTTCGACGGCACCGACGCAAAACCCGGCGAGATCGTAGTCGCCGTCGGCATACATGTCCGGCATTTCCGCGGTCTCGCCGCCGATCAGTGCGGCGCCGGCCTGTATGCACCCGTCCGCGATGCCTGCGATGACGCTCGCCGTAACATCGATGTCCAGATGGCCGCAGGCGAAGTAGTCGAGAAAAAACAGCGGTTCCGCGCCGTGCACGAGAACGTCATTGACGCACATTGCAACAAGATCGATACCGATCGTGTCATGCCGGTTCATTTGTTGCGCGAGCTTGAGCTTGGTACCGACGCCGTCAGTGCCAGAGACGAGTACCGGTTCGCGATAACGCCCGGGAGGCAGTGCGAAGAGGCCGCCGAAGCCGCCGAGCCCCGCGAGGACCTCGACTCGCCTCGTTCTGGCGACCAGCGGTCTTATGCGTTCGACGAGCCGGTTGCCGGCGTCGATGTCAACGCCGGCGTCTTTGTAGGTCAGGTTTTTCCTGGTCATCGTCGCTCGTTGATCGACTTCTTCGGGCTGGAGTTGGAACGGCGGCTTTCGGCTCAAAAAATTCATCAGTGGCAATCGCCGAGGGCGATATAATAGTGGCTGGGCACCCACGGGGAAACCACCCTTGCAGAAATTTCGACGCAACCGACGGGCGGCTCGCCCCGGCCGTCATGTCGCGCACTCGCTATTGATCCTGATGATCGCCATCGCTGCAGCGGATGTGTCCGCGGTCGAGGTGACATCGCTCTATACGGCACGGGTGGCGCTCGATCCACAGGAAACCGGTTCGCGTGACCGCGCTTATGATTTGGCCCTGGCGGACGTGTTGACACGCGTTTCCGGTTCCGCAGTCGGTGCTGATCCCGATCTGATCGTAACAATGTTTCCGAAACCCTCGGCGTACGTCGTGCAATTTCGGCCCGGTGAGGACGATACGCTTTGGGTCTCGTTCGACGGGCCGGCGATCGAGACTACGTTGCGTCGCTTCGGACAAACGGTCTGGGGAAGCAATCGACCGCTCACGCTGGTTTGGCTTGCGGTCGATTGGGGACGGGGCAAGCGCGAGATCATTGCGGCGGGTGACCCGGACCGGAGCCGCAGCGCGGCAAGATCCATCGACCGCAACCGCTTGCTGAGAGAACGCGTCCTCAAGGTTGCGGAACGTCGCGGTCTACCCATTGCATTTCCGCTCCTCGACACCGAGGATCTCACGAAAGTCAGTTTTTCGGACATCTGGGGCGGTTTTGACGAGCGCATACTCGAGGCGTCGAGACGTTACGAGGTGGACTCCGTACTCATTGGACGAATCAGACCCGCAACGGGCCAACGCAATCGCTGGAGTTACCACTTCGACCGTGATGAACGCAGGTGGACGGGCCAGCCTGAACAGGTGATCACGCTTGTCGCTGACCTGCTGGCCGCGGAATTTGCGATCGGCGGCGATGCACCGCTGCGCGCCGTCGTGCTGCGCGTCTCCGGGATCACATCGATCGACGCCTATGGCTCGATGCAGACACTGCTGAGCGGCCTGAATGTCATCGAGAATTTTACGATCACGTCGGTAGAAGGCGAACGCATCAGCTACCGTGTCGAGGCACACGGCGGCGCCGAGCGGTTGGCGCGCGCGCTACGTTTGAGTGGACTGATTGAGCAGGACGTTTTCGAGCAAGATTTCATGGATGACCATGGCGGCATGCGCGAAACTTCGTTGGCGCTCGATTTCTTCTACAGCCCCTGAAGCGATCGCCCTGATGTCGCTCAGCTGGTTACCGAATGCTATCTCGTTAATGCGCATCGCATTGATCGCGCCGATCCTCGGATTCATCCTGAGCGACGCCTTCGAGTGGGCATTGGCGCTGTTTGTTGTCGCTGGATTTTCCGACGGCATCGATGGCTACCTGGCAAAGCGCTTCAGCTGGCACACGCGATTCGGCGCGTTGATCGATCCGGTCGCTGACAAATTGCTCGTGGCAGGCTTGTTCATAACACTCGCCTACACTCAGCACATCCCGTTTTGGCTCGCGGTTGTCGTCATTCTGCGTGATGTTGTCATCGTCACGGGGGCCATGGCCTACAACTTCATCGTCAAGCCCGTGCAGGGGGAGCCCACGCGAATCAGTAAGCTCAACACGGCATTGCAGTTGCTGTTCCTGTTATTCGTTCTGAGCCGTGCAGGCTTCGATTGGCCAGATATGATTTCAATCACGATTCTGGGAGCAGCCATACTGGTCACGGTCGTGGTCAGTGGCGTCGATTACGTATGGTTATGGTCGCGCCGCGCGCGCGCCGGAATATGAGATTACCCAGGCAATGAAATCGGAATTACGCGCCAACTGGCTGATCGCAATTGCCCTGATCGGCGGGCTTTTATACCTGCTGGCACCGGTGCTGACGCCGTTCATCGCGGCGGGCCTGCTGGCGTATATCGGTGATCCGCTAGCGGATCGGCTGCAGCGCTTGCGCCTGCCGCGCACGCTGGCTGTTATCACGGTATTCCTGCTGACGTTTTTGTTCCTGGGGCTGCTCGTCCTGCTGCTCGGCCCCCTGGTCCGCACGCAAATCGCCGCGCTGTTTGCCGCATTGCCGGACATCGCCGCTCAGGTCGAGCAGGTCTGGCTGCCGGGCATCGCGAACTATCTCGACATTGAACCCGGCACCGACGTCGGCATCGGTCCGTTTCTTGCGCGCTACAGCGAAATAGCAGGCAGCTGGGGTGCAAAGGTCCTGGTGTCGGTCACGAAGTCGGGCGGGGCGCTCGCGGCGGCTGTCATAAGCTTGTTCCTGATTCCGATCCTGACCTTTTACCTGTTGCGTGACTGGGATTCGATCGTCGCACACTTTGGCGCACTCGTGCCGTCCAGTCAGCGCGAAACCGTGTATCGGCTCGCGCGTGATACCGACGATGTCCTGGGCGCTTTTCTGCGTGGCCAGGTACTCGTCATGTTCGCGCTGGCCGTCATCTACTCGATTGGTCTCAGTTTCGTTGGGCTGGAGTTCGCGCTGGCTATCGGCGTTGTGTCCGGCCTGGTCAGCTTCGTACCGTACCTGGGGTTCGTGTTCGGAATTATTCTTGCGGCGCTGACGGTCGTGCTCGAGCCGAACCCGATGTGGCACCTCGTCGGCGTAGTCGCCGTCTTCACTGGCGCGCAGCTTCTCGAAGGCACTATCCTGACGCCGAAACTTGTCGGTGACCGCATTGGCTTGCATCCCGTCGTCGTGATATTCGCGATTGCCGCCGGCGGCCAGTTGTTCGGCTTCTTCGGCATCCTGCTGGCGTTGCCTGCTGCCGCCGTGCTGTCAGTGCTTGTCCGTTTCGCGTATCACCGGTACCTCAAGGAACACCCTGAAGCCGCCCGGGACGCTGACGAGTCGTTCAATGCCGGCGATGCCTGAGCGGGGATCGATCGTGAGCCAGCTCGTCTTGCCGCTGCGGCTTGCCGATCATGCCGTGTTCGCGACGTTCCTGAATACGGGCAACGAAGCGCTTGTCGGCTTGCTCACTGATCTTGCCCGGCCCGACACGCCTGGCGGCAACGGCTGCTGGTTGTGGGGCGCGGTATCGACGGGCAAGACGCACTTGTTGCAGGCCGCGTGCGAGTGCGCCGATCAGCGCGCGGTATACCTGCCGATGCGCCTGCTCAGGGATGCCGGTCCGGGTGTGCTGGAGGGGCTCGCAAGTCGTGATCTGGTCTGCATCGACGATATCGAGCAGATCGTTGGTGACGATGTCTGGGAGCGTGCCTTGTTCAATCTGTGTAACGACATCACCGAGGCGGACGGCCGCCTGATCGTCGCGGCATCGGCGTCACCGCGTGGGTGCCCGATTATGCTGCCCGACTTGCAGAGCCGTTTGTCGCGGCTGCCGACCTTTCATCTTCGTCCACTGGCTGAAGCGGATCGCGTTACGGCACTGCAATTGCGGGCACGGCACCGCGGACTGGACTTGCCGTCCGGGACCGCGCGTTACTTGTTGAGCCGCAGCCGGCGTGACATGGGGAGCCTGTACAGCTTGCTCGACAAGCTCGACCTCGAGGCGCTCCGTGCGCAGCGGCGTCTGACGATTCCATTTGTCAGGGACGTGATGAAGGACTCGTAAAAAGTGGGGTCGAACCGAAGTTTTTTTCTAAAAGTGGGGTCGAACCGAAGTTTTTTCTCGACGGAGTCATCAAGTCGTCAGTTCTTACAAAAAAACTTCGGTTCGACCCCACTTTTTCGACCCCACTTTTTCAGTCCGCCGCCAGCCGGCGCGCAATGTCCGCGACGCGTTTGCCCAGCGCACGCGCGAGATGCTTCTCATCGTCAGACAGTGTGTCGGACTTGCGATTCCAGGTGATATGCGACGCACCGTATGGCGTGCCACCGGTTGTCGTTGTTGACAGCGCGGACTCCGTATACGGCAGCCCCGTCAGCAACATGCCATGGTGCAACAGCGGCACTGCCATCGTAAGCAGCGTCGACTCCTGTCCGCCGTGCAGCGTCGACGTCGACGTGAAAACACCGGCCGGCTTGTCGCAGAGGCTGCCCGCGAGCCACTCGCTGCCCGTGCCATCAAGAAAGTACTTCAGCGCCGCGGCCATGTTGCCGAATCGCGTCGGGCTGCCCATGACAAGTCCCGCGCAATCGACGAGATCCTGCACCACGGCGTAAGGGGGGCCAGACTCGGGAATATCGTCTTCGACGGCTTCGGTGACCGCAGATACCACGGGCACCGTGCGCAGCCGCGATGCCATGCCGTCGACGGAATCGACACCGTGGCAGACCTCGCGCGCCAACGCCCTGGTCGCACCGTAGCGGGAAAAATAAAGTACGAGAACCTCGCTCACGGGTTCAGCAGGGCGTGAACGTTCTCAGGCGGCCGCCCGACGACGGCCTCGTTGCGGCCCTCGTCGACAACGATTGGCCGCTGCAATACCCGCGGATTTTTCTCCAGCCAGGCGGCGAGGGCGGCATCGTCATCGAGCGCGGGCAAATCCGCGGCATTGCGAAATTCGTCCTCACCGCGACGCAGCATATCGGCAACCGGCACGCCGAGGAGCCTCGCAATTTCCAGAATTCGGCTGGCCGGAGGGGGTTCGCGGAGGTATTCGACGACGCTTGGTTTCACCCCGGAATCCAGGATAATCTCTAATGTTTTCCGTGACTTGGAGCATCCTGGATTGTGGTAGATCGTAACGGTCATGGTCGTCTCGCTGGTCTTTGTCCAGGTTCCGGGGGCGAACTCTAGCAGGCCTGGCTGCCAACGTCAGCGCAGCACACCCAGCTTGACGGGGTGTGCGTCCTGTTGGTAGCGTACTACGGCTAACGTGTAATCAGAATAACAATGCCAGCATTTCGATCCATCGTCATACTGTGTACCGCCTTGCTCGCGACGCTGCTTATGGCTGCCGCCTGCGAAACGGCGCCACCCGTTCAGGAGATGAGCGACGCGCGCCAGGCCATTGCCGTGGCCAGGGAGGCCGGCGCCGCTGACCTCGCCGCCGTGGAGCTCAAGGCTGCCGAGGAATTCTTGCAGAGTGCGGAACGCAAGCTCAACGAGCGCAACTATCCGCAGGCGCGACGCGACGCAATGCACGCGAAAATCAAGGCATTGAATGCGATCCAGCTCAGCGAATCCGGCAAGGAAAACGGCACGGATTGACCCGGCATGCCGAGCGCACGCCTGTTCACGGTCAAGGGTCGCGTGCAGGGCGTGTTTTTTCGCGATAGCACCAGGCGCATTGCCGAGTCGCTCGAGATCACGGGCTACGCCATCAACCTGCCGAACGGTGACGTCGAGGTACTGGCCTGCGGCGGCCGTGCAGCGATCGCCGAGCTGGCTGCCTGGTTGCAGCAAGGGCCGCGCATGGCTCGCGTATCCGGGATCATCGAACGGGAGGCGGACTACGAGGATCGAAAAGCCTTCACGACGCGCTGACAGCCTGCTGAGCGCGGTTTGGGCTGCTAGGCCTTGAACCACTTGCGGCTTAGCCTGTCGATAACTTTATTCGGGTAGCGGCGTTTGCCGACGCTGCCGTTGTAGCGTCCGAGCGCACGGCGCAGATCGCCGTTTTCCTTGTCGAGATAGAATTTCAGAATCGCGCAGCCGTAGCGCAGGTTGGTGTCGACGTGCAGCAGGTTGTCGTCTTGACGTCCAATCTCGGCAAGCCAGAATGGCATGATCTGCATCAGACCCAGTGCGCCGGCGACGGAAACGGCGTAGCGGTCAAAATTACTCTCGACCTCGATGACGGCGAGTACCAGCTCCGGTTGCAGGCCCACGCGCGTCGCCTCGAAATGTACCCGCAGCAGAATTTCGATGCGCTCATCCGGATCTCCAACCTGCCGCTGCAAGCGTCGTGACATGTCGGTCAGCCAGACTTCGGCATCGTATCGTTCAGGAAAGCTGTCGGCGGCATTGGCCGCGGTTCGCAGCACTTCGCGCAGCTCAGGGTCCGGGAACTGCTCGGCAATGCCAGTTCCCGGCACAAGCAGGGCCGTGAGGATGCAGTTGAGGGCAATGCGGCGCGCGGCGTTCATAGGCGTGGTTTGTTGTAAGGGGGAAATGGGTTCGAACCGGGATCGGGCCTAAAGGTCCTCCCCCAGGGGTCGAGCCGGAATCGGGCCTAAAGGTCCTCCTACACGTTGATCGAGCCCTGTAGGAGGGCCTTTAGGCCCGAACTCTTATCTTACAGACGACTCCTCCAGTAATTTGAGAGCCTCTTCACGTTTCAGGTGACGCGCCTCCGTGTCGCGGCGGTGCCGGTATTCGAGCTCGTCGCTCGCAAGGTTTCGCTCACTGACAACGAGCCGGTGCGGGATACCGATGAGTTCTGCGTCTGCGAACATCACGCCGGGACGGGCGTCGCGGTCATCCAGCAGAACCTCGAATCCACGTTCGGTGAGCTCGGTGTACAACGATTCGACCGCCTCGCGAACAGCGTTCGAGCGGTGCAGATTGATGGGCACGAGCACGACGTCGTAGGGTGCCAGCGGCGCGGGCCAGATGATGCCTTTGTCATCGTGATTCTGCTCGATGGCGGCGGCGACGATTCGAGTAATGCCGATCCCGTAGCAGCCCATCTCGAGGACGCGGTCCTTACCATCTTTGTCGAGCACGGTCGCACCCATCGCCAGGCTGTACTTGTCGCCGAGTTGAAAAATATGGCCTACTTCGATGCCGCGTGCGATCTTGAGCGTCCCCTTGCCGCCCGGTGTCGGGTCGCCCTCGACGACGTTGCGAATGTCCACGGTTTCGGGCAGCGCAATGTCGCGGTCGAAATTCACGCCCGTGTAATGCGTGTCGGGTGCATTGGCGCCACAAACGAAATCGGCCATGTTTGCCGTCGCATGATCGTAGAAAACGGGAATATCCAGCCCGATGGGGCCTGCGTAGCCGGGCTCACTGCCTGTGGTGCGGCGCACGCTTTCTGCGTCCGCCATCGTCAGGGGCGACGCCACACCGGGAATCTTCTGCGCCTTGACGGCGTTCAGTTCATGGTCGCCCCGCAGGGCCAGCGCAATCGGTTGTGCGGTGCCTTCGACAATCAGCGTTTTCAATGTCTGTTGTGGCCCGATTTCGAGCATTTTGCTCAGCGCCTCGATGGTCCTGGCGCCCGGCGTCGCCACCTTGGTGAGCGTCTGTGCCGCTACCGGTCGTTTGCCGTCTGGCGCGATGGTCGCGGCCATTTCGATGTTTGACGCATAGCCGTCCTCGTCGCAATAAGCGATGGCGTCTTCGCCGGAGTCGGCCAGGACATGAAATTCCTGTGATCGGTTGCCGCCGATTTCACCGCTGTCTGCGTTGACAATACGAAACCTCAGCCCGAGGCGCTCGAAGATGGCCGAATAAGCAGCATGCATGCGTTGATACGATGCCTCGAGCCCCGCCGCGTCGAGATCAAAAGAGTAGGCGTCTTTCATGATGAACTCGCGCGCACGCATGACACCGAAGCGCGGCCGAATCTCGTCACGAAACTTGGTCTGAATCTGATAGAAATTGACCGGCAGTTGCTTGTAGCTGCGCAAGTCCCTGCGCGCGATGTCGGTGATGACCTCCTCGTGTGTTGGCCCGAAGCAATAGTCACGGTCATGGCGATCGGACATGCGCAGCAGCAGTGCTCCGTACTGCTCCCAGCGGCCGGATTCCTGCCAGAGTTCGGCCGGTTGCACGGCCGGCATCAGGAGTTCGAGGGCACCGGCGCGATTCATCTCCTCACGCACGACGGCCTCGATTTTGCGCACGACCCTCAGGCCGAGAGGCATCCACGTGAACAGACCGGATGCCAGGCGACGAATCAGGCCTGCCCTGAGCATTAACTTGTGACTGACGATTTCGGCGTCCGCCGGTACTTCCTTGAGCGTCGTCAGCCCGGATTCCGAATAGCGCATGAGCAGATCAAACCGAACACCAGAAGCCGCGCATTCTAGCTTTAGTGTGGCGGGACTGCACTCGCGTCATTCAATAATGGCAGGACTGAGGTACGCGGTTCGCGTCACGCACGTATTGACTCGGACGTCAAAGCGGGAGATGGTCGTCAATACTCCGTTAGTGTGATATTGACGGAGCACCCATCTGAAACAGCAAGGTTCCCTGACATTGCAAGGCCGTGGAAATCCGCTTGTCGCCCGTGAGGGAATTCCAATCCTGTTGGTCGCCGTGACCGGCAGCTGGCTGACGTATAAATTTCTCGGCGCGCTGCCAGCCCTGATCCCGGCGCTGGTCGCTCTATGGCTGTTGCTCGTTTTTCGCGACCCGCACCGGCACATTCCCGCAGCACCTCTCGGTGTCGTAAGTCCGGTCGACGGCCGTGTCGTGACCGTCGGCCTGGCCGACAAGGGCGTATTGCAGGGTGAGGCCCATCGCATCGTCATACGCATCAACAGTTTCGGTACCTACACCGCGCGCAGCCCCGTTGAAGGCAAGATTCTGGATTTGAACGCACTCGCGGCGGGCACCGTTGTGGATTACCCGACGAACGCGCTTTGGGTGCAGACCGACGAAGGTGACGACGTGGTTCTGCAATTCCATGGCTACCGTTTCGGTCTGGCGCCACGATCGTTCATGCGCTTTGGCGAGCGGCTCGGGCAGGGTCAGCGCTGTGCCTACCTGCGCCTGACACGTTTTGCCGAGGTGCACCTGCCAATTGACAGCAAGATCCTTGTCGAGCCGGGGCAGACTGTCGTGGCTGGCGCCGACCTGATTGCCAAGGTGCCGCACCCTTAGTGTCCTGTCCCGTAACCGGTTTCGTGGCCGGTGTAATGCGCTGGCCGCCATGGCAAACTGATACTCCATCATTATCACCTTGACGGAGTATTATCGCCGCAAATGTACACGCTCCAGCACCTGTGATGATTCAGTCCGAACAGCAACGCCGCGCCTACCTCGAGGCGATGGGTATCGACGTCTGGTTGCCGCGCGACCATGTTGACACCGTGGATGAAGCCGTGGCCGATACAGAGCATGACGTGCAGCCGACGGACGTACTGGACTGGCCTGAGCTGCGTGCGCGCGTCGCGGCGTGCACGCGTTGTGCATTGCACGAGGGGCGCACCCAAACCGTTTTCGGTGTCGGCAACCCGGACGCAGACTGGATGGTCATCGGCGAAGCACCCGGCGCCGAGGAGGACCGCCGCGGCGAGCCTTTCGTAGGACGAGCAGGCAAGCTGCTCGATGAAATGTTGCGCGCGATCGGGGAAGCGCGGGACACTGTGTTCATCACGAACATCCTTAAATGCCGGCCGCCGGGCAACCGTGATCCGAAGGCAGACGAGGCGGCCGCCTGCCGCGCTTACCTGGAGCGCCAGGTCGAACTCGTTAATCCGAAGATCATTCTCGCGGTCGGCCGTATCGCCGCACAGCAGCTGCTGGGCTGTGATGTTCCGGTCGGCCGCCTGCGCGGCAAGTTGCACCAATTCGGCGACACGCCCATGGTGGTTACCTATCACCCTGCGTACTTGTTGCGCAGCCCCTCGCAGAAGCGCAAGGTTTGGGACGATCTGTGCCTCGCAAGGCGCATCGTGGCGGAGCGGCAGGCGTGATTGCGCCAATGGCCGAGCCGCCGGCGAGCATTCGCCCGATGACGCATGAAGATATGGGTTTCGTGTCCGACATCGAGCGCCGCAGCTATGAATACCCGTGGAGTCACGGCGTATTTCGCGATTGCCTGCTGGCCGGATATCAGTGCATCGTGCTGGATCGGGACGAGCGTGTCGCCGGATACGGCATTCTCTCGATTGCCGCCGGCGAAGCACACATCCTGAATCTCTGTGTGGACCCGTCGTATCGTTCACACGGTTACGGCGAGCGATTGCTGGACGAAATTCTGTTTCGTGCCCGGGCAGCGTCGGTGCGCGAGATATTTCTCGAGGTTCGGCCATCGAACCAGACAGCCTTGGCGCTGTACCGCAAGAAAGGATTCCACATAGTCTCGAACCGCCCGGCGTACTACCAGGGGCAGGCTGGCCGCGAAGATGCCGCCGTTCTCGTCAAGAAGCTGGTTTCCGACAGCTGAACCAGTACTGTGAACGGGCGCATCTGGCGAGGGCGGCAGTTTCGGGCTAGACTGCGCGGCCTTTGAGCCACGACGGGCACGATGGCAACTCTCGAACAACAAGTCATGCGGCGGCGCACATTCGCGATCATTTCGCACCCCGATGCCGGCAAGACGACGCTGACCGAAAAGCTGTTGCTCTATGGCGGCGCTATCAAGCTCGCGGGTACCGTCAAGGGCCGCAAGGCGAGCCGGCACGCGACATCTGACTGGATGGCGCTCGAGCAACAACGCGGTATTTCGGTGACGTCCTCGGTCATGCAGTTTCCGTACGCGGGCTATGTCATCAATCTGCTGGATACGCCCGGCCACGAAGACTTTTCCGAGGATACCTACCGTACGCTGACCGCCGTTGATTCTGCATTGATGGTGATCGATTGCGCCAAAGGTGTCGAGAAGCGCACGGTCAAGCTCATGGACGTATGCCGGCTGCGGGATACGGCGATCATGACGTTCATCAACAAGCTCGACCGGGACGGGCGCGAGCCTATCGAGCTGCTCGATGAGATCGAGTCGGTATTGGACATCAAGTGCTCTCCGATCACCTGGCCGATCGGCATGGGGCGCTCGCTCAAGGGCGTGTATCACATCGCGCAGGATCGCATCTATCTGTATGAGAGGGCCGGTCGCCAGCGTGCCTCGGAGCGGCGAGTCATCGAGGGGCTGCAGTCCGACGCGGCCGCCGCAGTACTGGGGGACGGTGCAGACGCATTTCGCGACGAGATCGAACTCGTCAGAGGAGCGTGTCCGGAATTCAGCATCGACGACTATCGTGCGGGCCTGCAAACACCCGTATTTTTTGGTTCGGCGCTGGTCAACTTCGGCGTGAAGGAGCTGCTCGATGAGTTCGTGGAACATGCACCGCCACCCCTGCCACGCGCCGCCGAGGAACGCATCGTCGCGCCGGATGAGGACAAATTAACCGGCTTCGTTTTCAAGATTCAGGCCAACATGAATCCGGGACATCGCGATCGCATCGCCTTCATGCGTATTTGCTCCGGGGAATACCGCAAGGGGCTGCGTGTCACGCACGTACGCTCAGGTAAGGAGATCAAAATTCCGGACGCGATTACATTCATGGCCGCCGACCGTCAGCACGCTGAGACCGCCTATGCCGGCGACATCATCGGTTTGCACAATCATGGCACGATCAACATCGGTGACAGTTTTTCGGAAGGCGATGCTGTCCACTTCACAGGCATACCGAATTTTGCGCCGGAGATTTTCCGGCGTGCTGTGCTCAAGGATCCACTGCGCCTCAAAGCGCTGAAGAAGGGTCTTGCTCAGCTTTGCGAAGAGGGTGCAACGCAGTTGTTCCGGCCCATGCGCAACAATGACCTGATTCTTGGTGCTGTCGGCCCGTTGCAATTCGAGGTCGTCGCGTATCGATTGCGTGATGAGTACAAGGTCGAGTGCCAGTTCGAAGCAATCAACGTCGCGACGGCACGCTGGGTGGAGAGCGACGATAAGAACATGCTCGAGGAATTTCAGCGCAAGGCACACGACAACCTGGCGCTGGATCACGGCGGGAGTCTGGTCTACATTGCTCCAACCCGGGTCAACCTGAGTCTGACAGAAGAGCGCTGGCCCGGCATTCGATTCTTAAAGATCCGCGAGCACTGAGCGCAACGGCGGCAGCGGGGCAACGCCATTGATTCGAACCGATATTCTCAACAAGAAAGTCATTGCCTGGGCGTTTTACGACTGGGCGAATTCCGCGTTCGCCCTGTCGGTGCTGGCGGTGCTATTTCCACTGGTTCTCGGCAGTTACTGGAGTGCCGGCGCCTCGGGCGCGACGATCACCGCCCGGCTCGGATGGATCAACGCCGGAGCCAGCGTCATCGTATGCGTGCTCTCGCCGGTGCTGGGCACGATCGCCGACGCCGGCGGTTACCGCAAACGCTTTTTGTTCGCGCTTGCACTCTTCGGCGCGGCGGCCACTGCGGGGCTCGGTCTCGTGAGCGAAGGCAACTGGCCATGGGCGCTGGCCCTGTATCTGTTTGCGTCTGTCGGCTATTACGGTTCGACCGTGTTTTACGACTCGTTGATCATCGATGTCACCGAGCCGCGTAATTACAGCTTCGTCTCATCGCTGGGTTTTTCGATCGGCTACCTCGGCGGCGCAGTTTTGCTGGCGCTGCATGTGTGGATGCTGTCGTCGCCGCAGACATTCGGCCTTGCCAGCGCGACCGAAGCGTTCGGTTATGCGTTTATCTCTGTCGGTGTCTGGTGGGCTGTTTTCATGCTGCCGTTGCTGCGTGCCGTACCCGAGCACAAGAGCGAGTTGCTGGTCACCAGCGGCGTCATAAGAGCCGCCTACACGGAGCTGCTGTCGACCGTTCGTGAAATCAGCAAATACCGCAATGCGGTGATATTTCTGATCGCTTACTGGCTGTACATCGGCGGCGTATTCACGGTCATCACGATGGCCGTGAATTACGGTCAGCGGCTGGGATTCGGTCAGCAGGACCTGATCATGGCTTTGCTGGTGACCAATTTCGTCGGCTTTCCGGCGACGCTGCTGTACGGAATCATCGGTCACCGTTACGGTCCGAAGCGGGGCATCTACTTCGCTCTGGGCGTGTATGTCGCGGTGTCCGTCTGGGCCATGTTCATGGACGAGGTCCGGCAGTTCTACATCATGGCCATCATCATCGGCTCCGTGCAGGGTGGCGTACAGGGCCTCAGCCGTTCACTGTATGCGACATTGATTCCAGCGGGTCAACCGGGTGAGTTCTTCGGCTTTTACAACATGTTGACCAAGTTTGCGCATGTACTGGGCGCCAGCCTGGTTGCGATCGCCGCGATGTTGTCGAATGATCCGAGTTGGGTGTTGCTTGCGCTGCTGCCGCTGTTTATCGGCGGTGCAATGTTACTCGGCCTCGTCAGGGTGGCGCCCGCGCCGTCATCCCCCATCACCGGAGGGAGCTGACTTCTTCTTCGAGGCGACCCAACGCCGCGGGATCGAGCGATCCGTAGCGTGCGTCGAGATACGAGGCCGTGATTGTGCGCACGGTAGCCGCCGGCAACGGCGAGTCCGTCGCCGCACGGTCAGCGAAGGCATCCGGTGTCTCACCGATCGCCGGCTCGATGCCGGTCTTCCTGACGAAACGTCCGTAGAGTATTGCCGCGCGATCCCGTGGCGGCGACCGGTATCGCAGCATCAGCAAAACGCTGACCAGTAACGTCAGTGCGATGACGATGCCGACCAGTGTCAGCATCATCTTGCGCCAGTCCGGGTCATCCATGCCGAGCCATTTCATGAATTTGTCCTGATTGTCCGGCCCGTAACCGAGTACCCACTCGTTCCACTTGGCGTTGAGCGCATCCCAGGTAAGCGTCAGGCGGTGCAGCAGCAGCGAGGGCGTGGCCAGACCCCATGCCGCACCGAAACCGCCGAACATGGCAGCGGAGATGCCGCTGTTGACGCGTTCCGGCGCGACTGCCGCGGTGGGATCAACACGACGCCAGCCAGCGCCTTCGAGCCAGACTTCGGTCCACGCATGTGCGTCGGCCTGGCGCACGATCAGGTAGCCCCCCAAAGGATTCAGTTCGCCGCCCTGGTAGCCCAGGACGATGCGCGAGGGAATTCCCACGGCGCGCATCATTACCGCAAATGCCGATGCGTAGTGCTCGCAAAAGCCGCGCCGCGTGTCAAAGAGAAACCGGTCGACCGGATTGCTCCCCAATGGCGGAGGTTTGAGCGTGTAGAAATACTCTTCATTGGTGAATCGTTCTAATACGCTGACAATGAACTCGGTGTCCGACTCGGCCGACCTGCGCATTTCCTGAGCGAATTTGAGAGTACGTGGGTTGCTGCCTTCTGGCAGCCGCAGGTACCACGTGCGCATGTAGTTGCTGAGATCGGTGTCAATACTGTATTCGGAGTAGGAAACGGCGTCGTACGCAATGCGCTGATCGATCGGGTGCACACGGGCAAGTTGCTGCTGCGGCCCCATGAACGTGTTCGACAAGGTCCACGAGTAGGGCATGTCCAGAGCGAATACCCATTGCTGATGTGTAGGCTCGAGTGTCACCTCGTAACGAGTCGGCTCGCCGCGAATACTGACCTGTTCCCTGGAGCGCTTGCCGATCATCGGTTCGTTGCCTGACCAGGTTCGACCGTTGAATCGATGCAAAACCAGCCCGCGCCAGTATCGAAGTCGCGGCTCGGGAATTGCGCCTTCGAATTTCACGCGAAACGCAACCGCGTCCGACAAAGACAACGAACTGATGTCGCCGGGGCTCATCGTGTCACTCAGTCCCGATGTTGCCGTACTCGTGTCGATGGGCACGGCCCAGAACGGCGTCGAGATACGCGGAAAAAAGATCCACATCGCGATCGCGATCGGTGCGGCGTAAAGGATCAGGCGGCCACCGGTTGCAAAACTCTGCCGCGCCGGCTCTGTGGCGTCGGCGGACATCCTGATCCAGGCCGTCATGATCAACAATATTGCCAGCATCAGGTATGGCAATGACCACAGGTATTGCTCCCGCAGCAGCGATGACATGACGAGGAAGATCGCGATAAAGAGCAAGACGAACTGATCGCGTCGTTTGCGTGTCTCGAGCAGTTTCAATGCGGCCATGATGGCGAGCAACGCTGATCCCGGGCCGACACCGCTGATGGTACTGTAGGTCGTGAGTACGCCGAGAAAACAGACGAGCGCGAGAAACGCCCGAATCCAGACGGACGGCAGGGAGCCGCGGCGTTTTTCGATCGTGTAACGCCACGCGCCGCACGCAATAAACGCGATCGTGATCCAGATCGGCTGGAATTGATAATGCGGCGCAAGGGCGAACGCCAAAGCCGCCAGCGTCCAGGGCAGGCTTGGCAACAATGAGCCGTCGGTTCCGCGCGGTCTAGCCATGATCACGGTCCAGCCCAAAGAGCGCCAGTGCCTCGAGGCATCGGCGCCGATGCGCGTCACCGTGAGCCGGCGGGAAGGAATGGCCGGGCAGGCGCAGGCCGTAGTCCTCGCGAGTGCGCTCCGCGTTGACGATCCACCGCGTCAGGATCGAAAGTCGCTCCTCCACATCGTCGGCCTCTACCTCGGCGAAATCCAGCCATTGGCTGCTGGTGTCGGCGCCCGCGAATTGTTTGGACAGCAGTTGCCCGCTGCGCGCATAGGCTTTCCAGGCAACATTGCGAGGCGAGTCACCGGTCTGAAATCTCCGCAGGCCGGCAAAGTCTTCCTCACCGCGCGCGTCGTGCTGCCGGTGCCCCAGAGCCGATTGCGTTGCCGGCGGCGGTGGCGGGTCCTCGTCCGGGTGCGGGTATACGACGCCCTTGATCTCCATGTGCATCCACGCCCATGAACGAAACAGTTCGAACGGGAACAATGTGCGGATGCCGAAGCGGTTGAGCGCTATCCATCCACGCCTGTCCGTTGCGACCGGCAACACGAAGACACGGCTCTCACCGGGCTGCAGGTCGTGTATATCGCTATGAGCCTTGTCGGCGTACAGCCCTATTCGATGGCGAGCGCTTTTCGAGTGATTGGTCACGGCGATGCGGAAAAGCGCCGCCTGTCCTGCGAATACGGGATCGGTGCCGGCAAAACTCACTTCGAGCCCGACGAGATTGCGCTGGCATTGATGCATCGACACGAAGCCAAGCCCGATCAGCACGAACGTCAACAAGAACGAGAGATTATTGTTGTAGTTCATCGACCCCAACAGCATCGCGAATGCCATCAGCGCAAAGACCAGGCCGACGCCGGTTGGAAGTATGTAAACCCGTCTCGATTGCAGGCGCGTGACGGGAGCATCAATGCCCTGACGCTTTCTTGCCCAGCGTTGAACGCGCCGGCTCGTGGCCGCGCTGACATTCGGAAAAAAACCGGGTCGAACCGAGGTCTTGTCGAAAAGTGGGGTCGAACCGAGGTTTTCACCCGATGGAATCAATAGCCGCCAAATCCTTCGAAAAAACTTCGGTTCGACCCCACTTTTTTCTATCTCCTTGACCGACATGGGATCAGAAAGACTCTAGGGAATGTCCACCGAATCGAGGACGTGCTGGCAGAGTTCGGCTGCGCTGCGGAAATTGGTGTTGCCGGCCGGCTTCAACCGGTGTCCGGCAATGGACGCAAACACTTCCTGAACATCATCGGGATAGACGCCCGAATGCCGTTCAACGAAGGCATAGGCTTTGGCTGCGGCCGCCAGCGCCCGCGCACCGCGTGGTGACAGTCCGATCTCGATATGGGGAGATTCGCGGGTCTGGCGCACCAGTGCCTGGATATAGTCGACGAGCGGCTCGCTCATGCGTACCCGAGCTGCCGATCGCTGCAGTGCCTGCAGCACCTCCGGCGTCGTCGCTGCGTCGATGTTGCGCAGCATCTCCCGTCGATCGTCGCCCGTGATCAGCTCGCGTTCATTGGCCTCGTCCGGGTAACCGAGTTCGAGGCGCATGAGAAAACGGTCGAGCTGTGATTCCGGCAACGGAAATGTTCCGATCTGATCGGCCGGGTTCTGTGTTGCGACGACAAAAAACGGTTCCGGCAACGCACGTGTATTGCCGTCGACCGAGACCTGCTGTTCCTCCATTGCCTCGAGCAGCGCACTTTGCGCTTTCGGCGTCGCACGATTGACTTCATCTGCAAGAACGAGCTGTGAGAATATCGGGCCGGGCTGAAATTCGAACTCGCCGCTGTCTTTGCGAAATACCGATACGCCGACGATGTCGGCCGGAAGCAGGTCGCTCGTAAATTGAATGCGGCAAAAACTGAGTCCCAACACGGTAGCGAGCGACTGCGCCAGTATCGTCTTGCCGAGTCCGGGAAGATCTTCGATGAGCAGATGACCGCGCGCCAGCAGGCAGGATAGTGCCAAAGTTATCTGCCGGTCCTTGCCGAGAATGATACTGCCCAGGGCCTTGCGCGCGTTCTCGAGCGCGACGCGCTGCGCGTCTTTGCCGACCGGCAATTTTTCTATCGTGCTACCGCGCTGCATACGCTACTCCTGGAAAGCGTGATTTCGGCCGGGCCTGCTGTCCGATTATGCCTGCTATCGTCGCCAATCGGCGTGCCAATTGCACTTGGTCACTGGCCAGATTGTGATGCAGTGCTCAGAATTGCGGGGCGTCAGGCAAGCTCGTTCAACTTCTCGAGTTGTTCGCCTAGCTGACCGAGCTGTTTTTGCAACTCGTCTGAACGCTGCTTTTCCTTTGTGACTACATCGGCTGGCGCGTTGTTCACAAAATTCGCGTTGTCGAGCTTGGCACGGTTACGGGCGAGGTCCGCGCTGAGTTTGTCCTGCTGCTTTTTCAGGCGGGCGCGCTCGGCGTCAACATCGATGATTCCCTTCATCGGTACCAGCAGGCGCATGTCGTCCATCAATGCAGTTGCCGAAGCCGGCGGTTCTTCGCCTTCGTCAAGTATCCTGATGGACTCCACGCGGCCTACATGATGCAGCAGCAAGGCATGGTCGTTCGCCCGTCTGCGATCTTCGTCGGATGCATTTTTCAATAGCACAGGCAGTGGCTTACCCGGCGAGATATCCATTTCGCCACGAATCTGTCTGATGCCGAGAATAAATTGACGCACCCAGATAATGTCGGCGACAGCCTCGTCATCGCGAGCGTGCTGCGCAGCGTCCGGATAAGCACGCAACATGATTGTAGACGCACTGATGCCGGCACGTGGTGCCACCTGTTGCCAGATCTCTTCGGTAATGAACGGTATAAAGGGGTGCATCAGCCGCAGCAGCGATTCGAGTGTTTCGATCAGTGTGCGCCGCGTGCCGCGTTGCAATTCCGGTGATGTGTCATCGGATTGCAGCACCGGCTTGGACAATTCGAGGTACCAGTCGCAGAATTCGTGCCAGGTAAATTCGTAAATGGCTTGCGACGCGAGATCGAGCCGATAGGCCGCGAAATGTCCGTGCACGGCGTCGATCGTTTGCGACAGTCTGGCCCTGATCCACTGATCGGCGGCACTCAATTCAACGTCGCCGTCATCCATATGCTCGGTATTCATAAGCACATAGCGCGCCGCGTTCCACAGTTTGTTGCAGAAATTCTTATAGCCTTCAATGCGTCCTAGATCGAAACGAATATCGCGCCCCGTAGTCGCGAGCGACGCGAATGTAAATCGCAATGCGTCGGCACCGTATCGCTCGATGCCGTTCGGAAACTGCTTGCGGGTCGCCTTGTCGATCATGGGCTTCAGGTGATTCTGCATGAGCCCGCTCGTGCGCTTGTCCAGCAATGTCTCGAGATCGACGCCGTCGATCAGGTCCAGGGGGTCCAGCACATTACCTTTCGACTTCGACATTTTCTGGCCGTCCTGGTCGCGAATCAGGCCGTGCATATACACCTCGCGAAACGGGACATCACCCATGAAGCGCAGCCCCATCATGATCATGCGAGCGACCCAGAAGAAAATAATGTCAAAACCCGTGACCAGAACGCTGCCCGGGTAAAAATCATCAAGCGCATCCGTTTCTTCCGGCCAGCCCAGGGTGCTGAATGGCCACAATGCCGACGAGAACCAGGTATCGAGGACGTCTTCGTCTTGCCTTAATGCGACTTTCGCACCCAGCTTGTGCTGCTTGCGAACCTCGTCTTCGGAATGTCCGACGTAGACCTTTCCCGCGTCGTCGTACCAGGCCGGAATACGATGTCCCCACCACAGTTGACGGCTGATGCACCAGTCCTGAATGTTGTACATCCAGTCGAAGTAGGTTTTGGACCAGTTTTCCGGAACGAAGCGAATGCGTCCTGACTTGACGGCCTCGATCGCCGGTTCGGCCAGCGGCTTGATGTTCACGTACCATTGATCGGTCAGATACGGTTCGACGACGGCGCCGGTGCGGTCGCCCCGGGGAATTTTCACTGTGTAGTCCTCGACGTGATCCAGCAGGCCCAGGCTTTCGAACTCGGCGACCACGGCCTTGCGAGCGTCGAATCGATCCATGCCGCGGTAGGCCTCGGGCACTTCGTCATTGAGCGCTGCATTGTCGGTCAGGATGTTGTACATCGGCAGTTCATGCCGCATGCCGATTTCGTAGTCGTTGAAGTCATGCGCCGGCGTGATCTTGACGCAGCCCGTGCCGAACTCGGGATCGACATAGTCGTCCGCGATGACTGGAATGCGACGTCCGACGATTGGCAGCACAATCTCCTTGCCGACGAGATCGGAATAACGCTCGTCGTCGGGATGCACAGCGACGGCGCTGTCGCCAAGCATGGTCTCCGGGCGCGTCGTCGCGACGACGAGGTAACCGTCACCGGATGCCAGCGGATAGCGAAAATGCCACAGGTGGCCGTCCTCGTCTGCCGATAGCACCTCGAGGTCCGACAATGCCGTGTGCAGCACCGGGTCCCAGTTGACCAGTCGCTTGCCGCGATAGATCAGGTCGTCCTGGTACAGCTGCACGAATACCGTGGTGACCGCCCGCGACAGGTCTTCGTCCAGCGTAAAGCGCTCACGGCTCCAGTCGACGGAAGCTCCCAGGCATCTGAGTTGCTCGCCGATCTTGCCGCCGGACTCTTTTTTCCATTGCCAGACACGCTCGACGAATTTCTCGCGCCCGAGTTCTTTGCGTGACGTGCCCTCGTTGTTCAACAGCCGTTCGACGACCATTTGCGTTGCGATGCCGGCATGATCGGTGCCCGGTTGCCACAGGGATCTGCAGCCCTGCATGCGTTTGTAACGCGTCAGTGCATCCATGATCGTGTACTGGAACGCATGACCCATGTGCAGGGTTCCCGTCACGTTCGGTGGAGGAATCATGATGCAGTAGCGTTCGCCGTCGCCTTGCGGTGCGAATAATCCCTGCTCTTCCCAACGCGCGTAAACCCGTCGCTCGATGTCTTGTGGTTGGTAGGACTTATGCATTCGTGGTCTGGCTGGCCGGGCGAAAGCGGAATACTAAACCTTGTGGGTCTCGAGCTGGTGCCCCTGCTCCCGGTACTCGGCAAATCGCTTGCGGCTCCGTTGCTTGCAATCTTCGTCCGAGGTTACAAGCTCGGCGACGCGTGGGAAAGCGTCGCTGCATTCAGGGATCGCATCACTCAGGTTGATGAGCAGGTCCCGGGGCTCGACATCGTCGGCACCAAAGCCGATCGTGACCGGCGACGCCAGATCTTGCTGCGCGTGACCGGCAAGGTGATGAGGCACGAAACTGCCGTCGCGAAACGTCCACAGCAATTCGTCGATGCGCTCTGCGATCGCTTTGCTGTCGGTGTGAATATGCACGGTATTGTCGAGGCGATACGCTTTTTCGGCGAGCCGGCAAGCAAAGGTCTGCCGTGCCTGCTCACCGGATTGCCTCAGGATATAAAAATCGATTTGTGCCATTACACGCGTCGCCAGGGCAGACGGCTAGGGCAGGGCGCCACAGCGAGCGAGCAACCACTCGGAGAGCATCGGCACCGGCCGGCCCGTTGCGCCTTTCTTTTGCCCGGACTTCCACGCTGTGCCCGCGATGTCGAGGTGCGCCCAGTCCATTCCGTCGGTGAACTTAGCGAGAAAACATCCGGCCGTAATCGCGCCGGCATCGCGTCCGCCCACATTGGCCATGTCGGCAAAATTGCTCTTCAGCTGTTGCGCATAGTCTTCACCCAGTGGCAATTGCCAGGCACGGTCATCCGCGTTGCGGCCGGCGGCGATAATATTGGCTGCAAGTTCGTCGTTGTTGCCCATGACGGCGGTATGGTGATGTCCGAGCGCAACGACGCACGCGCCGGTCAAGGTCGCGACGTCGATAACGGCCGCCGGCTTGAAGCGCCGGCAGTACGTCAGCGCATCGCACAATATCAGCCTGCCCTCGGCATCGGTATTCAGAATCTCGATCGTCTGTCCGGACATGCTCGTGACGATGTCGCCGGGTTTGGTTGCCCTGCCACCCGGCAGGTTTTCGACCGCGGGCACGACCACGTTGACGTTGATCGGCAACTTGAGCGCCGCAACTGTCGCCATCACGCCGATGACGCTGGCCGCGCCGCACATGTCGAATTTCATTTCGTCCATGGCAGGGCCGGGCTTTAGCGATATGCCACCCGAATCGAATGTAACGCCCTTGCCGACGAGCACGACGGGTTGTCCGCGAGCAACGCCTTTGTACTGCATGACGATCAGTTTTGCCGGTTCCCTGGTTCCGGCGGTTACCGACAGCAACGAATGCATGCCGAGACGTTTCATCTCGGTTTCATTGATGATCCGCGCTGTCAGTTTCCTGTATTTGCCGGCCAAACGCTGGGCCGTGCGTGCCAGGTATGCGGGCGTACAGACATTCGGCGGCAGGTTGCCGAGGTCCTTCGCAAGAGACATTCCCATAACGATCGCGTCGCCGTGTTCGGCGCCACGCATCGACCTGGCAGCGTCGCTGCGTTTCGACGTCGCGAGGCCGACTTTCCTGAGTGGCATGCCGCCTTTGCGCCGACCGCTCTTCATCTCGTCAAATCGATAAAGTCCGTCGCCGATCGCCTGTACGGTGTGGCGCGCAAGGTAGTATGCATCGCTTCCGGCCACGTCTTCGAGTGTCAGATAGCTGAGTATTTCCTTGCTCTTGCTGCGGGACACCGATTGAACGGCTGCCGCCATCGCACGCCGAAACTGGGCTACGCCGAGCTCACCGGACTTGCCGAGCCCGACGACGACGACCCGGCCGGCGCGCACGCCGGGCACGTTGGTCAATACGGCACTTCGTCCCAGCCGCCCGGACACGTCTCCACTCTTGATCTGGCGGCGAATTTCACCCTTGCTCGCCGCGTCGATGTCAGCCGCGCCGGCACCGAGTTTGCCGCGCTCGTACACGCCGACGACGACACAGTCAGCGGCACGGCGCGAGGCTTTGCTCGTGGTTGTGAAATATTCCATGTGACACGTGCCCTGGTGGATGCAGATTGTCGTCTGGCGGCGAGGCTGATTGGTCAATTGACCGTTGCCGCGCCACCCCGGGTCTCGAGCGTCTTGATTATTGCCGAGTCTGTTCGTCCGGGTACCCTGCGAAACAGGGCTGTCCCGGGCAAAATAAAAGCGGTAGTCTAACCGATTCGACCGGCATCGGTTAAGCAAATCATTGAATTTTCAATGTTTCGTATCCTCGACCGCTACATATTTCGCGAGATTGCCACGACCTGGCTGGGCGTGACGATCGTCCTGCTGTTCATCCTGTTGACGAATCAATTTGCACGTGTACTTGGCGACGTCGCGAAGGGCAAATTGCCGAGAGATGCAGCGTTGGACGTGATTGGCTTGTCAGCCGTTCAGTACCTGACCATTCTCGTTCCGATCGGCCTGTTCCTGTCCATCATGCTGGCGCTCGGGCGGCTGTATCGCGACAGCGAGATGCCGGCGATGATGGCCTGTCGAATCGGTCCCAGCGGTATCTACCGGCCGCTGTCATTGCTGTTGATTCCACTGTCGCTGGGGGTCGCATGGCTCGCCGTCGATCTCGGGCCGCGAGCACTGACGAATATCGATCGCATCAGCGCTGAAGCTCGGCGCGTCGCCGACCTGGCGAGTATCGAACCAGGACGCTTCACCGTGTTCGGGCCCGACAACGCGGTGGTTTACGGCGAACGGGTGACACCGGACGGAGTCATGGAGAAGGTGTTCATCCAACGGCTCATGGAAGATGGCGTCATTGAAGTCATCGTTGCAGAGCGTGGCGAGCAAATCGAAGCCGACGATGCCGATGTGCGTGTCCTCGTTCTTTACAACGGCCGGCGCTACGAGGGAGTTCCGGGTACTTCACGGTTCCGTGTGGTCGAGTTCGCGGAGCATGGTATTCCGTATCAACTGCCAAGTCTCGACACGCCGGAACCGAGGCCACGGGCCATGACGATTGCAAATCTTCTGGCGTCCGGCCAGCTCGAGCACATGGCCGAGTTGCATTGGCGGCTCGGTGTGCCGCTGTCGACCGTCATTCTCGGCATCCTTGCCGTGCCATTGAGCCGCAGCCGGCCCCGGGCGGGACGCTATGGCCGGCTGGCCATCGGCCTGCTGGTGTTCATCATCTATTTCAATCTGCTCAGTGCCGGCAAGGCCTGGATCGAGCAGGGCACGGTCTCGCCTGAGCTCGGTCTCTGGTGGGTCCATGCCGGTGTGTTGACATTTGCGCTCGGCTTGCTCGCCGTTCAAAACTCCGTGCATCGCCGGATATTTTCATGAATGGCATCCTGAGTCTGTACCTGATGCGTTCGATCATCGCGTCAACGGCGCTGGTCCTCGTGGTTCTGCTGGCGCTGGCCGCGTTATTCGAGTTCATCGCCCAGCTCGATGACATGCAGAACGGCTATCAAACACCGCAGGTGATCATGTTTGCCGCGCTGCGTCTGCCGAACCTCGCGTTTCAGATGTTGCCGGTATCCACGTTGATTGGTTCGCTGCTCGGCCTCGGCGGACTTGCCGCGGGCAGTGAAATCATTGTCATGCGATCGGCGGGGCTGTCCGTCAAGCGTCTCGCCGGCATGGTCGCGGTGACGGGATTCGTCCTGCTCGTGTTCACGGGCCTGCTCGGTGAATTCATCGGGCCGCCACTCGATTACTACGCACGCAACATGCGCGTGGAGGCGCGACTGGCGCCGGGCGACGAACGGCTCGGCAATGCGGCCTGGGTGAAAGACGGTCCCGTATTCCTGCACCTGGAGCGCGTCAATTCGGAGTTCGATTTCGGCAGCCTCTACATTTTTCGATTCGACGACGATAACGGGCTGGCTTCGATCGCAAAGGCCGAAAATGCAGGCATCGACGACAATGACCGCTGGCGTCTGGAGAACGTTCGTGAAACTCAGTTCAGCAACGACGGCGTGCAAGTGATCGCGTCCTCGGTTGCCATCGAGTCATTCGAGGTCAATTCAGAATTGCTGGGCAGCTCGCTTGCGAAGACCTCCAGTTTGTCGGCACGCGGGCTGCTCGGCTACATTGATTATCTGCGGCGTAACAGCCTCGATGCGAGTCGTTACGAAACCGAATTGTGGTATCGCATTTCGCGAACCACCGCCGTCATGATCATGCCGATGCTCGCGCTCGCGTTTGTCTTCGGTTCCCTGCGCACGGGCGGGGCGGGCGCGCGGCTGATGATCGGCGTCGTTATCGGCCTCGCGTATTACCTCGCGAGCGAGATGCTTGCCAATTCGGGGCAGGTATTCGATCTGAATCCGGCGCTGGTCGCATGGCTGCCGGCGCTATTGCTTTTGTTGGTGACGGCGGCTGCACTCGGGCGCGTACGTTAGCTAGATCGGCCCTGCTTAGCAAAAAAACGGCCCCCGCAGGGGCCGTCTCTGTGCTTCGAGCTGTGTGTCTAGTCGGCCTGGTACGACACCCGCAGGTACCCAACCCTGCCCGGCAAATCGTGCGACACGGTACTGAGGCCAATCACGCCACACGGAAAACAGACCGGTGGATCCTCGTCGAACAGATTATTGAAACCGATTGAAAGAGTAAGTGCATCGCCCAGGAATGCCGGGTTGTAACGAACCTGGAGATCGGTAAACAGTGCTGAATCCAGCTTGGCGCCGCTATCCAAAGTCATTTCGTCAACCCAACGGAAGGCTATGTTGGCGGACCATCGATTGTAATTCCAATCCACGGTGGTTACGGCGCGCCAATCCGGAAACGCTCTTGCGAAGGTCTCGTTGGTGTGGACGCCGGTTAGGTCTGATACAGATTGCGTACCGTCGGGATTAAACGTCCGCTCGATGTACTCGCTCAGGTGCGTTGCGTTGATTGCTGCACTGAACTGACCGATTCCCGTTTCCGGACCCACGTAACTAACGGCAATGTCGTAGCCTGAAGTCTCGATCGTACCGATGTTCTGTAACTGGTTGTTGACGACGTTGATCAAGCCGCCGCTCGTCCGCGGCACAGCGTCACAGAAGAACGGATCCAGCGTTAAGACGCAGGCGTCAATGACATCACCGGGATTGCGACCTTGTACCGCGTCGTCTATTTGCAGATCGTAGAAATCGATCGATGCCGTCAGGCCTTCAATCCAGCCGATGTTGTCCACGAAAGCGGGACTCCAGACCAGGCCGACTGTCCAGCTATCCGACGTTTCCGCTATCAGGCTCGAATTACCCTGGGACTGAGCCGACAATTGCGGATTGAACTGTCCAGTAGCAGGCGCGACGCCGAGCGCTAAACAGTTGTCTTGAATAAGCTGCGATTGTGGCACATCGCGACCGAAATTCGCCGAGCCAAGATCCGCATTGTAATCAGCACAGGGGTCGAGGAATGTGAAGTCCTCGCGCGCCGCGCCGCCGAACAACTCACCGATACCCGGTGCCCGGAAGCCCGTCGAGAAAGATCCGCGCAGGGAAAGATCCTCGATCGGCCGCCATAGCACGCCGGCCTTGTAGGTCGGCTCCGAGCCGGAGGTGCTGTAATCCGAATTACGTGCCGCCAGATTGACTTCCAATAGTTCCGCACCTGCGATCCCGGAAATCAGCGGGATACGTACTTCCGCGTAAAACTCGGTGACATCGAAGGATCCTGCCGTAGAACCGGCGGGGATGCCGGCTGTTTCGAAACTCGCGGCTATCGGATCCGGCCGATATGAGCCTTCGTGCTCGCGGTATTCCACGCCGGCAGCGAATGCCATGTCGCCGCCCGGCAACGAAGCAAGGTCACCCGTAATATTGAAGGCAATGTCCTTGAGTGTCTGCTCGCTGAAATCACGCTGGACAAAGCCGACGAAGTCGAGCATTTCCTGAGTGATCGAGCCCTCACCGTTGGGTCCCTGGCCGCCGAAAATATTGAACGGCACACAGTTTGGTGTTAGGGCACAGATGGCCGGATCACCTAATGCAACCGCCAGTTTGGCGGCATTATGCGCACCGAATTTTTCCTGGAAACCACGATTATCACCGTAACTCGTTGTCAGATCCCAATACATCGAGCGGCCACCGGCGTCAAATTCGCCCTCAAGACCAACGCTGACGAAGTACGTGTTGATATCCTGGAAGAAGCGACGTCCTCCGGATTCAAGCGGCCTGCGACGGACAGATGCCAACGTTCCCGCCACAGCTGAGAGGTCGACGCCGAACGGGTTAAAGGGATTCAAGGCGGAAATGACGATGTTTTCGGTTATACGATTGCCAGAACCAGGGCCGATAAAAAGTGGCTCCGGCGCCGCCTTCGTTGCTGAAGTACGATTTGTGTAAGCCAACCTCGTCACCAGGTTCACGTTGGGCGCCAATTCATGAGTTACGCTGCCATAGATGTTGACCCGCTCATTCGGTGTGCGCAGGAAATTGAAGCCCGGACCGTTGTAGTTGAACGTGTCAGCACCCGCAAACTCGTGATAGTCGTCGGCCG